>JAANCK010089975.1_pt1 | contig 11931 bp, 7 predicted proteins | sample 7277841 | NCBI WGS metagenome assembly JAANCK01 (sample SAMN14222788, study PRJNA588281) | permafrost metagenome | isolation source: Arctic cryosol methane SIP | place: Canada:Nunavut | collected 2015-07 | reverse complement strand
TTCTTGTCCTGATCCGGCGGAACGAAGCTTGCGAGCGTCATCACATGCCGTACCTCCGGCAGCTGCCGCAGGCGATTGGCCGCTTTTGTCGCCTCGTCGAGCGAGGGCATGACGACGTCAACCGAATTGATGCCGACCTGCGGATTTCCGCCGAGATCGAGTAGGGTCGATATTGACTCGGTCTGCGGGCTGCGCAGATGGATCGGATCGAAGTCGAAAGTCAGGAAATAGAGCAACGGCAGTCCCAGGACGCCGATCGCCAGCGTGCCGACGATGACGGGGACCCGGTTCACCTGCAGGAAGCGATCGACCGGCGCCAGCGCTCGATAGCCGATGGGTTCGGATTCGCCGGGCGGATTGAACAGTGTGATCAAGGCCGGCAGCAGCGTGATGCTGGTTAGATAGGCGATCAGCATGCCGACGCCGGCGATCTGGCCCAGCTCGGACACGCCTTTGTAATCGGTCGGCAGGAACGAGAGGAATCCGGCTGCCACGGCGACGGCGGCGAGCGTCAGCGGAACGCCGACCTTCTCGGCCGCCCGCGCCAGCGCCGGCCGCAATTCGTCGATATCGTGACGTTCGGCGCGATAACGGACCGAAAACTGGATCGCGAAATCGACACCAAGTCCGACGAACAGAACTGCGAAGGCCACCGAAATCATGTTCAAGGCGCCGACCATCATCAGGCCGAGCGCGGCAGTGATCGCCAAGCCCACGAAAAGATTGATGAATACGGCGACGATGATGCGTGCCGACTTCAACGCCAGCCACAGGATCACCAGCACAATGACGACCGTTCCAATGCCGTTGACCAGCAACCCTTGCTGGACTGTGGCGAATTCTTCGTCCGCCATCGGAACCGAGCCGGTTAGTCGCACGCGCGCCTGATAGTTCTTATCGAGTTGCAAGTCAGACGCTGCCTGCCGGATCGCGTTGCTGGAGGCTCGCCCGGGCTCCAACGCCGAAAAATCCAGGACCGGGTGAACCTCGATGAAGCGCCGCAGGTCGTCCGGTCCGGGCTCCCGACCGTTCAGCAATTCCTGCCAGGAAAACACCGCCGGGCGGCCGGCCAGCGCATCCTCGATCGTCACTGACGCCATCGAGAGCGGGCGCGCCATCGCATCGAGTGTGAGCATGTTACTTTGCACGCCAACGAGCCCGAGCGAGAGCGTGCGTGTGAGGCCCCGCAGGCTGGGGTCCCCGACAAGCGTACCGACCAGCGGGCCGGCTTGGCCCAAGCCTTGGGCCAATTGCGCGACCTCCTCGGACGGTTGAAACAGCAAACCGTTGCGCGCAAAAAATTCACTGCCGCCCATATCCTCGACTGAGCGGAATAATTCTGGGTGTTCCGTCAATCGTTTAGCCAACTCGGCGGCGGCGCGGGCCGCGTATTCCGCCTTCGGGGCGTCGACGACGATGAGCGTGGACCCGTAGTGCCCAGGAAAGGCCTTTTCGAAGTCGGCTTCGCGCTTGCGCCAGTCCAGGTCGGGCGAGATCAGCTTGTTGATGTCGGTGGTGATGGCGAAATTCCGGGCCGAATAGACACCCGAAGCCGCTGCGGCGCACACCGCTAAGACAATGATCGCCCAGGGGAATCGGGTGCAAAATCGAACGATGGCCGCGACGGTGGAAGCTAACATGAGGACCACCGCTTTCCGGTCAACGCCGCACTATTGAAGTCAACGTTTGAACCCATCAAAATAAATACCGCCGATCGGGAACTTTTGCGTGCGTGATTGATTGACGCTGGCTGGAACTCCTCGTTGCGGAGCAATCGGGGTTTGCAGGGGGCGGGTTTACAGGGGGCGATTGAATTAATTCCGTGAGGTTCTGCCAAAGGCACAACTTCCTCCGAGTTCATTAGCTGAGGGTATTAGGCATATGACGGCGCTCAATGGAAACTTCCAAACAAAGCCGGCACGCACACTTCTAGAATCGATCAAGAGCCCCGCCGATTTACGCCACATCAATGCGCGGCACCTCCAACAGGTTGCAGACGAATTACGCGCCGAGACCATTAATGCGGTGGCGTTCACCGGGGGGCATTTAGGTGCAAGCCTCGGAGTGGTCGAGCTAACCGTCGCTCTCCACTACGTTTTCGACACTCCGAAGGACAAGCTGATCTGGGATGTCGGGCATCAAGCCTATCCGCACAAGATCCTGACCGGCCGCCGGGATCGTATCAGGACATTGCGGAGCGGTGGCGGTCTGTCCGGCTTCACCAAGCGGTCGGAAAGCGAGTATGACTGCTTCGGGGCCGCCCATTCCTCTACTTCGATATCCGCCGGCCTTGGCATGGCGGTGGCACGCGATCTCGCCGGCGAAAAGCACAACATTATCTGCGTCATCGGCGATGGCGCGATCTCCGCCGGCATGGCTTATGAGGCCATGAACAATGCCGGCGCGATGAACCGGCGCTTGATCGTGATCTTGAACGACAACGAGATGTCGATCGCACCCCCGGTCGGCGCCATGTCGAATTATCTGAGTCGGTTGTTCTCCAGCCCGATGTACATGTCGTTGCGCGACCTCGGAAAACAGGTCGCCGACCGCCTTCCGAAATTCTTCAAGGACGGGGCGACGCGGGCCGAGGAATTGGCGCGCGGCTTCGTCACCGGCGGCACTCTGTTCGAGGAGCTCGGCTTCTATTACGTCGGCATCGTCGACGGCCACGATCTCGACCAGTTGGTGCCGGTGCTCGAGAACGTCCGAAATATGGATAACGGCCCGTTCCTGGTGCATGTGCGCACGCAGAAGGGCAAAGGCTACGCGCCGGCCGAAGCGTCGCAGGACAAGTACCACGGCGTCGTCAAATTCGACGTCTCAACCGGCAAACAGCACAAGGCGACCTCGAACGCACCGTCCTACACCAAGGTGTTCGGCGAGGCCCTGGTCAAAGAAGCGGAAAAGGACGACCGCATCGTCGCGATCACCGCCGCGATGCCGGGCGGCACCGGCGTCGATATCTTCGCGAAGGCCTTTCCGGACCGCGCCTTCGACGTCGGAATTGCCGAGCAGCACGGCGTCACATTCGCGGCCGGCCTGGCGACGCAAGGGTTCAAGCCGTTTGTCGCTATCTACTCGACCTTCCTGCAGCGCGCCTACGATCAGATCGTGCATGACGTGGCGATTCAAAAGCTGCCGGTCCGTTTCATCCTGGATCGCGCCGGTTTGGTCGGCGCCGACGGGCCCACCCATGCCGGCTCCTTCGACTTGGCTTATCTCGGATGCCTGCCTGGTTTTGTGATCATGGCCGCCGCCGACGAGGCCGAACTCGTCCACATGGTCGCGACCGCCGCGCAGATCAACGATCGGCCATCGGCGGTGCGCTATCCGCGCGGCGATGGCGTCGGCGTCGAACGTCCGGCTGTCGGCATCCCGCTTGAGATCGGGCGCGGGCGCATCATCACGCAAGGCAACACCGTCGCGCTGCTGTCGCTCGGCACCCGGCTGGCCGAATGCTCAAAGGCCGCGGAGATGTTGGAGGCGCATGGCATTTCGACCACAGTGGCCGACGCACGCTTCGCCAAGCCGCTCGATATCGATCTCATCCTCCGCCTCGCCCGGAACCATGAGCTTCTGGTGACGATCGAAGAGGGGGCCATTGGCGGCTTCGGCGCGCATGTCCTGCAATTGCTCGCCGAGCAAGGCTCGCTCGAACGGCCCGGGTTCAAGGCCCGCAGTATGATCCTGCCGGACGTGTTCATCGACCATGACACGCCGGCGGTGATGTACGAGAAGGCAGGGCTTGATGCCCAGGCGATCGTCACCAAGGTTTTCGACGTCTTCGGATCGCGGCATGCTCCCGAACTGCGGCCCGATGAAATCGCCGTCCTGGCGGACCGCGCACAGCGCCGCCGATTGGCAGCAGCGGCTGGTAAAGCCAACGGCAAAAGCAACGGCAAAGCCAACGGAGCCGCAATATGAAGGTTATTCTTGCGAAGCCACGCGGCTTTTGCGCCGGTGTCGTACGCGCGATCGAAATTGTCGAGCGCGCGCTCGATAAATATGGGCCGCCGGTCTATGTGCGGCACGAGATCGTGCACAATAAATGGGTGGTCGATGCATTGAAGGCGCGCGGCGCGCGCTTCGTCGAGAGCCTCGACGAGGTCCCGCCTGACGCCATTACGATTTTCAGCGCCCACGGCGTGGCCAAGAAAGTCGAGGCCGAGGCCACAGAGCGCGGCCTTCGCGTATTGAATGCGACCTGCCCGCTGGTCTCGAAGGTGCATGCGCAGGGGCGCCACTATCTCCGCACCGGCCGCACTGTCGTGCTGATCGGGCATAAAGGCCATCCCGAGGTGGAGGGCACGCTCGGCCAGATTCCTGGACCGGTCCTGCTGGTGCAGACCGAAGAGGACGTCGCCGCGATCGATCTTCCCGCGGATACGCCGATCGCCTATGTGACTCAGACCACGTTGAGCGTCGACGATACGCGCGGGATCATCGCGGCGCTGTATCGCCGCTTCAAGGACGTGGCCGGGCCGGGCACGCAGGACATCTGCTATGCGACGCAGAACCGGCAATCGGCACTGCTCGAGCTAACCAAGCTGGTCGACGTGATCTTTGTCGTCGGGGCATCAAATAGCTCGAATTCAAACCGACTGTGCGAAATTGGTCTCGAAGCGGGCATTCCCACGCATCTGATCGCCAACGGCGGTGAGATCCAGCCGGAATGGCTGCACGACGTCGAAGTCGTCGGCATCACTGCGGGCGCGTCCGCGCCCGAAATCATGGTTCGCGACGTTATCAATGCGTTGCGGCGAATCACATTGGTCGAGGTATTCACATTGCCCGGCCAGGACGAGTACCTCGAATTCCGCGTGCCGGTCGAACTACTCGACGTGACCGGCGCCAAAAACATTAGCAAGGATAGCAATCTTGGGCATTCCACTTCTTCAGAAGCTGTTTGTCGGTAGCTACGTCGTTCGTCAGCGTCTGGCCGGCCGCAAACGTTATCCGCTCGTGTTAATGCTTGAACCTCTGTTCAGGTGCAATCTCGCTTGCGCCGGATGCGGAAAGATCGACTACCCTGATCCCATCCTGCACCAGAACATGTCGGTCGAGGATGCACTGGATGCCGTCGACGAGTGCGGCGCGCCGGTGGTGTCGATTGCCGGCGGCGAACCTCTGCTGCATAAGGAACTACCGACGATCGTGCGCGGCATCGTCGCGCGGCGCAAATTCGTCTATCTCTGCACCAACGCGCTGCTGATGACGAAGAAGCTGTCGCAATACGAGCCGAGCACCTATTTCACCTGGTCGGTGCACCTCGATGGCGACCAGGAGATGCATGACGCCTCCGTGTGCCAGCCCGGCGTCTATGACCGGGCGGTGGAGGCCATTCGACAGGCCAAAGAGCGCGGCTTCCGTGTCAACATCAATTGCACGCTGTTCAACACCGCGCAGGGCGCACGCGTGGCGGAATTCTTCGACAAGGTCATGGCGCTTGGCGTCGACGGCATCACGGTGTCGCCCGGCTATGCCTACGAGCGGGCGCCCGACCAGCAGCACTTCCTCAATCGCGACAAGACCAAGCAGCTGTTCCGCGATATTTTCCGGGCCAAGAGCGGGAAGACGGAATGGTCGTTCAGCCAGTCCAGCCTGTTCCTCGATTTCCTCGCTGGCAATCAGAGCTATCACTGCACGCCGTGGGGAAATCCGACCCGCACCATCTTCGGCTGGCAGAAGCCCTGTTATTTGCTCGGCGAAGGTTACACCAAGACCTTCAATGAGCTGATGACCGAGACCGACTGGGACTCCTACGGCACTGGCAACTACGAAAAATGCGCCGACTGCATGGTGCATTGCGGCTATGAGGCGTCCGCGGTGCAGGACGCGGTTGCCCATCCGTTCAAGGCCTTGGCCGTCAGCCTGCGCGGAGTCAAAACCGAAGGCGACATGGTTCCCGAGATCAGGCTCGATCAGCAGCGGCCGGCGCAATTCGTGTTTTCGCAGCATGTTGAGCGCAAACTTGACGAAATCCGCCAGACCAAGCCCGAAAGCGAGTTGATTGCCGCCAAATAACGGGGCGCGCCGTCGGCCTGGAACCATGGCCACCACAGCTCGTTAGTACCTCAGCTAATCCCTCGCGGCCACGAGGTCGCCCATGCGCGCACCTATCGTCATTCTTGCTGTCATGCTGAGCGGAGCGGTCGCGTTGCCGGATGCCGCCAGCGCGCAGTTCTCGCCGCAAGGCCTGTTCAACGGCATCACCCGGCCGTTCCGCCAGTTGCTCGGCCATTTCGGCCGCCCCCCCCGAAATCATCGCCAGCAAGCGGCCGTGACCGCTGAACCGAACGGCAGCTTGGCGCCTATGGACTCGCGACTCGGCCGGGCCAGCCCACCAGCCTGGCCTAGCGCCTATGAGGACGTGCTTGGCACCACGTTCTGGCCGGACAATTACGCTCAGCGGCTGCGCGGGCATGGTTTTAATGTGATCGCCGACACTATCACCGGTCGATACGAAAACCCACGCGCGCCGGCGCTCATCGCCACCACCGGGTCCGCCGTGCAAAGCGACTCGGATGCAAGCAACGCCGCGTGTCAGGACCGCGCCAGCGCACAAGATAGCTGGCCGGCGGTGCGGGTTGGACAGACAATCCAGCTCTCCAATGCGCAGCACGACGCGCTCGACAATATCCAGAAGGCCGTGACCCAATCGGCCAAGACCATCAAGGGCGACTGCGCCGATACTAGTGCGCTGCCCGCTCCGGATCGGCTGGTGGCCCTGGTGCAAACGCTGTGGACCGTGCGCGACGCCGGGATGGCGGTTCGGGCGCCACTCAAGGATTTCACCGAGACGCTGACGCCTGCGCAGAAAGCCAGTCTTGCCAGCAAGCTCCCGCAGGACACGCAAAGGCAGGATCCCAAGATCGATCCGAGGAACGATCCCAAAAACGCTGCCATGAACAAGCAATATCAGGCTTGCGCTACACAGAACGTCGAAGAGTCGGAGCGCATGGTCAAGCAGATCGAGATGCAGGTGCGGCCGAACAAGAACCAAGCCGCGAGCCTAGAGAACCTGCACAAGGTGTCGTCAGACATGGCCAAGCTATTGATGGCGTCCTGTGCGCAGCCGATTCCGAACGATTTGTTAGCGCGCTTGGATGCGGCGGACGATCAACTTACCGCCATGAACTACGCGGCGACCACCGTACAGATCGCCTTTAATGAATTCTATTCGAAGCTCGATAATGCGCAGAAGGCGCGCTTCGACGCCGCCAGCCGCTGAGCTTACATGCCGAACGACACGCGAGCGCTGCCGTTCGCTTTCATCGTCCGGTAGCGGGCGAGCGCCCAGAGCGGAAAGAACTTCCGATAGCCGTGGTAGCGTAAATAGAACACGCGCGGGAAACCAGTCGCGGTGAAGCGCTCTTCGTTCCAGAAACCGTCCGCGCTTTGCGTCTGCACGAGATAGCGGACGCCGCGCGCTACTGCCGGATGATCAATCTCGCCGCAGGCCATGAGACCGAGCAGCGCCCAGGCCGTCTGTGACGCCGTGCTGGCGGCCGGTTCGTGGCCGCGATAGTCGAGTTTGTAGCTGGTGCCGTCTTCGCCCCAGCCACCGTCGGCATTCTGGATCGACACCAGCCAATCGGCCGTCTTGCGGATTTCCACCGCGCGGGAATCGATGCCGCAGGCGTTGAGGGCGCAGAGCACCGACCAGGTGCCGTAAATGTAATTCAGGCCCCAGCGGCCGTACCAGCTTCCCTGTGCGGTTTGGGTGCCGCGCAGATAGCTCACGCCGCGGGCCAGCACTTCGCTGTCGTCGAGGCGTTCGCCGAGCTGCGCCAGCATGGAGACGACGCGCGCGGTGACGTCCTCGGTCGGCGGATCGATCAGCGCGCCGTGGTCGGCGAAGGGTATGTTTTTGAGGTAATCGTAGACATTGTCGACGTCGAACGCCGCCCAGCCGCCGTTGCGGCTCTGCAATCCCTTGACCCATTCGGCGCCGCGCGCGATCGCCTGGTCGTAGCGCTCGCCAGCGCCATCGCGGCGAGCCCGATCCATCGCCATGACGACGACGGCCGTATCGTCGAGATCGGGATAATGTGGATTGGCATATTGGAATGCCCAGCCGCCCGGCCTGACCTGCGGCCGTCGTGTGGTCCAGTCACCCGCAGTATCCAGCACCTGGCACGGCAGCAGCCAGTCGAGCCCGCGACAGGCACTGGCGTACGCGTCCTTGCCGCCGATTTCGAGCAGCGCGTGGCAGGTCAGCGCCGTATCCCACACCGGCGAAACGCACGGCTGGCAATAGGCTTCACCCTCGCCGACCACCAGCAGTCTGTCGACCGCGGCGCGCGCGATCGCGGCCTTCGCCGTGTCCCTGAGCGCGTCGAACATCATCACCGAATTCGCCATGGCGGGGAAAATCGCGCCCAGCCCATCATCGCCGTTGAGCCGTTCGCTCACGAAATCGACGGCGCGCGCGATGGCGCGCTGACGCATGCGTTTCGGGAAATATTTAACGGCGGGACGCAGCACCGCGTCGATACCGCGGAACAACAGGAACCAGGCCCAGCGTTGGTGCGGCGCCTTCGCGCTCGGACCTATCGTTTGCCGCGGCTCGACGAACAGCTCGTCGATGGTAACCCCGCGCGGATTTTTCGCGCGTGGCTGCAGCGTTAGCAGCACTAGCAGCGGCACGATCACCGTGCGCGCCCAGTACGACACCTTCGACAGATGGAACGGAAACCAACGCGGCAGCAGCATGATCTCGACCGGCATGACCGGAACGCTTCGCCAGCGCAGGATGCCGAAAAGCGATAAGAGCACGCGCGTGAACACATTGCAGTGGACGGCGCCGCCGCGCGCCAGGATCGCTTCGCGGGCACGACACATGTGCGGGGCGTCCGGACTGTCGCCGATCGTCTTGAGCGCGAAATAGGCCTTCACGCTCGCGCTCATGTCGAAGTCGCCCTTGTGATACAGGGCCCAGCCACCGTGATCGCCCTGGATGCGGCGCAGATAGACGGCGATCTTGCGCTCAAGCGTCAAGTCGACCGGCTCGCCGCGATAATGCCGCAGCAGCACGTATTCCGACGGGATCGTCGCATCGGCTTCGAGCTCAAACACCCAATGCCCGTCGGCCCGCTGTATGTCGAGCAATGCGCGCGCCGCGGCGCTCGCGGCGCGTTCGCTGTCGAGTTCATGCGGCGACGGCCGCGTGTCGGCGGAGAATGCGAGCGTCATGCGGCTTCCCGTAGGCGAAGACCGACAAGATCGGCTGCGCTATTACCCGAGCGGATGGCGCTTTCGAGCGTCGCCGGCAGGCCGGTCGCGGTCCAATCGCCGGCCAGCAGCAGGTTGCTCCAGTTCGTTTCCGCTGCCGGGCGCCGCGCGTTTTGCTCGGGCGTGGCGGCGAAGGTGGCGCGCCGCTCGCGCACGAGCTGCCACGGTGGCAGCGCATCGGAGCGGAGGCCCGTCACCTGCGCGACCTCGCGCCACAATGTCTGCGCAAGTTCCCCGCGTGGCATCTCGAACAGATGACCGGCGTCGCTGATCGTCACCGAGATGCGGCCGGGCAGCGCGAATATCCATTGGCAGGCGCCGTTGATGACGCCCAGCATCGAGGGCAATTGCGCGGGCGGATCGATGCGGAAATGCGCGTTGACGATGCCGCGGAACGAGTTCGGCACTGTCAGGTTGGGCATCAAGCTTTCCGCCACGTAGGGCGGCACAGCCAGAATCACGATATCGTTTTCGGCGAGAGGCACGCTGTGCTTGGCAAAATCGAGCTGCGTCGCGCGTCGACCGTTGAAATGCAACATGACGAGTTCATCCTGCATCGCAATCGACACGCCGCGCGCCTTGAGATAAGCGATCGCCGGTTCGACGAAGACGTGCCCCAATCCGGCGCGCGCCAGCAGTGGCCGGCACGCCTGCCCGCCCAGCGCAAGCGTTTCGCGAATCAGCGCTCCGGCGAGCTTTGCCGATCCCCCGCGCGGCGCGATGTTGAGCGCCGCCAGCAGCAATGGCTCGAGCAAGCGCTCGTAGATCGGCCCGCTACAGGTCATCACCTCGCCGATCGGCTTGTCGGACTGCGTCCAAGCCAGCCGCGCCAGAGACAAATAGTCGACGACGCCGGTCTGCGGCACGCGCCGATCCTTATTGAATATCCACCACGGGAAGCGGCCATCGCCGAAGCGCAACGTCCATTGCGCGCCGTCGGCAAGATCGACGAACGGGTATTCAGCCTCGCCTGGACCCTGCAGTCCCGCCGCCGAGCCGATTGTCCGCACGAACGACATCACGGCGTGGTTGCCCGACAGCACCAGGTGGGTCCCGTTATCGATCAGCATGCCCGTCGCCTGGTCGTGATACGACCGGCAGCGGCCGCCGGCATGCGCCGTCGCTTCATGGATGGCGACGGTCCGGCCCGAGCCGGACAGGCGCACGGCGGCGGCAAGTCCCGCCAGGCCGGCGCCGATGATGTGCACTGTTCCGGCGTCAGACAAAGGCATGCCGCAATGCGATCCAAATGAGATGCGATTTGTTGACGTGAACGCGATTGCGCGGCCGCGACCAGCCGCGCGCCACCATGGTCGCGAGCATCTGGCGATAGACCTCGCTCATGATCTTAGGCGCCCGCACCACGCGGCGCGAGCAGCGCACCATGATCCCGTCGGCGTTGGCGAAATGGTCGCGCGCGCGATCGGCAAGGAAGCCGCAGGCGATGCCGAGCCGTGGATTTGCAATGACGGACTCCGGATCGGTGGTCTCGATCAAGGCCAGCAGCAAGGCCTCGCGCGGCAGATACAGCCGCCCCATGGCGGCGTCTTCGTCGATATCGCGCAGGATATTGGTGAGCTGGAGCGCACGGCCGAGATGATGCGCAAGCGCACGCCCCTCAGCGTCCTCCATTCCGAAGATGTGGACGCTCAGCCGACCGACCGCGCAGGCGACCCGGTCGCAATAAAGGTCGAGCTGCTCCAGGCTGGGCGCGCGGATATCCTCGCGCGCATCCATCTCCATGCCGTCGATGACTGCGAGGAAATCAACCTTGGGTAAGGCAAAGCGCTCGATGGCGCGCGCCAGACCGTCGAGCCCGGGAGGGATACGTCCGCTATAAAGCGCCTCGATATTCTGTCGCCATTCGGCCAGCCGTTCCAGCCGCCACGGCCGCGGGTCGTCGCAATCGGCGATGTCATCGACCGCGCGGCAGAACGCATAGACTTCGAACATTGCCTCGCGCCGCTCGCGCCCCAGGATGCGCATGGCGAGATAGAACGAGCTGCCGCCGGCGCGCGTCGCCGCCGCCGATTGGTTGCCCAGCACATGCGGGATTTGGAGGCTCATGGTGATATCTTTGGCGTCCGATAACGCCCGGTTGGTGGCGCGATCCGCAGCAGCCGGCGCAGCATCGCGTGGGCGCCGCTGCCTGTGGCCGTTGCCAGCGCCTCGGTTTTGGTGAGGTGCATAGGCTCGCTCAAAGGATCGCGCCGGCGCAGAATCTCAAGCAGACGGCTCGCCAGCGATTGGATGACGGAGATTTCCATCGCCAGCCGCGCGTCGCTGACGGCCACGTCCAGCCCCAGGCTTTGCTGCAGAAGCGCCGTGGTGCGCGTGACCAGCGTGCGCAGGCAATCGCGCAACGCCGGGCTTGCCCTATCGTCCGCAAGCCGCTCGACACCGATGCCATGGGCCGCCAGCACGTCGAGCGGGATATAGACGCGGTCGAGCTTGCGGTAATCCGCCGCGCAGTCCTGCAAATGATTAATGATCTGCAACGCCGCGCAGAGCGCATCGGAGGCTGCCCAGGTGGAATCCGGCTCGCCATGCACATCGAGCACGAAGCGGCCGACCGGCATAGCCGAGCGCGAGCAGTAATCGATCAGCTCATCCCAGTTCGCGTAGCGGAGCTTGGTCACGTCCTGCCGGAACGCGTTCAGCAGATCCTGCGCATGTCGCGCCGGCAGGCTGCCC
>JAANCK010188981.1_pt1 | contig 11942 bp, 13 predicted proteins | sample 7277841 | NCBI WGS metagenome assembly JAANCK01 (sample SAMN14222788, study PRJNA588281) | permafrost metagenome | isolation source: Arctic cryosol methane SIP | place: Canada:Nunavut | collected 2015-07 | reverse complement strand
GGGCGGATAGGTCTTGGTCAGACCCTGCATGTGATAGATGAATTGGCGACCGTTCATTGCGCTCTCAAAACCCTTTTTCCAGCCTGAATCCGCCCGCGCGCGACCGCGCGTGATCCCGAAAAGCTTGTCCTCGGACACTTGATCCGTGGATGGAAACCGGTTTTCGGATTAGATCACGCGCAAATAATAAGGAGCCCACGCCACCGGACGCTTATGTCGGGAAATTCGATGCTGATGTAGCGGGGGGAACTCCAAAGGGCAAGGTAGACCGGTCCTCTCGGCAGCCTTTCCTGGCCTCATCGTGAGGCAGGCCGCAGGCCCGGTTCAAGCTCCACGGTAAAACTCTGGAAAGGCTAATTTTAAAACACATTTTCCGGATGCCGTTAGGCACCGTATTTTTACGTGTGCTGGCGCATGGTCCCGATCAAGAACCAAATCACCGGTTCGAACGACATACCTAGGTACGGGCTTGGAGCCCGGCTTGCAGGAACAGACCCATGGGTCGCGCCATCATGGCCATTTCGGGTTCCGCGGCGGCCTTGCTGCCCCGCCCGTTTGCCGGGCTAGGCCAGGCGCTTGCCATCCGCTGGCGCGAAATGACCCGCGATCTGCTGCACCCCTACCGGCCGGAACTGCACTATATGCGCGGCCCCGGTCCAGCCTGGCGGGCCAAGCACGACCAACGCGGCTAACAGGGTAAACAACCCCCTATCTTTTCGGCGTCCCGGCTCTAAATTCGGCGGCTCGGAACAATCCAGGGCAACTAAGGAGCCGCAAGCCTATGGTTCGGGCAGCCATTCTCGACGACTACCAGAACGTGGCGTTGAAACTCGCCGACTGGTCCCCCATCGCCAAAGACGTCGAGATCAATGTCTTCGACAAGCCGTTTGCCAGCGAGGCAGAGGCCATCAAGGCCCTGCAGGGCTTCGCCATCGTGGTCGGCATGCGCGAGCGCACCCCGTTCCCGCGCAAGACGATCGAGGCGCTGGGCGACCTGAAGCTCCTGATCACCACCGGGGCCAAGAACAACTCCTTCGACATCAAGGCGGCCAGCGAGCGCGGCGTCACCGTCTGCGGCACTGGCAGCGCCGGCAACCCCACCGCCGGCATCGTCTTCGGCCTGATGCTGGAGCTCACCCGCCGTATCGGGTTTGAGAATGCCCGCATGAAGGCGGGCGAGCCCTGGCAAGTGACCATCGGCAAGGATCTGGAAGGGCTTACCCTCGGCATTGTTGGCCTCGGCAAGCTCGGCCAGCGCGTAGCCTCCATTGGCAAGGCCTTCGGCATGAAGGCGATGGCCTGGAGCCAGAACCTGACGCCCGACAAGGCCAAGGAGGCCGGTGTCGACTACGCCAGCCGCGAAGACCTGTTCGGCAAGGCCGACATCGTCACCATCCACTACCAGCTCGGCGAGCGCTCGCGCGGGCTGATCACGGCGGCCGATATCGGACGCATGAAACCGACCGCTTACCTGATCAACACGGCGCGCGCGCCGATCGTCGATCAGGCGGCGCTACTCAAGGCGCTGCAAGACAAGAAGATCGCCGGCGCCGGGCTCGATGTGTTCGAGGTCGAGCCGCTGCCGCTCGACCATCCCTACCGCAAGCTGGACAATGTCGTGCTGACGCCGCATCTCGGCTATGTCAGCGAGCAGAACTACCGCAAATATTTCCCCGACATCGTCGAGGACATCAGGGCGTGGCTCGACGGCAAGCCGGTGCGGGTGATTTCGCCGTGATGGATTAAAGCTTCAGCAGCTTCGCCGCATTGTTGTAGGCGACGTCGGCGCGCTCGCCCTCGTCGAGCGGCACCGTGTCGAGAAATTCGCAGCCCGGCCAGTCGAACGGATAGTCGGCCGAGAACATGACGTGGCCGCGCCCCAGCGCGTCGAGCGAGCAGCGCAACGGCGGCAGGTCGTACATGCCCGAGGTCGTCACCCAGACGTTCTCCTTCACGTACTGCGACGGCGGCTTGGGCAATTTCCAGCCATAGGGCGCCGAGCGGCTGTCGAAGCGCCAGAGCTGGAACGGCAAGGTCTCGCCGAGATGGCCGAGCACGAGCTTGGCCTTCGGATAACGGTGGAACACGCCACCGCAGATCATGCGCAGCGCATGCGAGCCGGTCTCCACACCCCAGCCCCACATCGGCCGCGCCAGCACGTTGTAACCGGCGAGCACCGGCAGCGGCGCCACTGGATCGGCCGGATGCAGATAGATCGGCGCGTCCAGCGCCGCCGCCCGTTCCCAGAACGGATCGTAAGAGCGGTCGTCGAGATATTTCCCGTTGGTGTGGCCGTCGATCATGGCGCCGCAGAATTTGAGGTCGCGCACGCAGCGTTCGAGCTCGTCGGCGGCGGCTTTGGCGTCCTGCATCGGCAGATGCGCGAAGCCGGAATAGCGGTCCGGCCGCTTCTGTATTTCCTTGGCGAGGAAATCGTTCGAGGCGCGCGCGTTGTGGATGGCGGTCGCCGTATCGGGCTCGGCCTGCACGCCCGGTCCGGCGATCGCCAGCACCGCGCGGGCGATGCCGGTCTTGTCCATCATCGCCAGCCGCTGTTCGCCGAAATCGGTGAGCGCGCCATAGAGTTGCGCGGTCTTGGCCGGCGCGACATCGACCATCGTCGGCCGCCAGTAATCAACAGTTGCGGGATCCAGGAAATGCTCTTCCAGGGCGATTTTCTTGACCATGACGTGTCCTCAACAAGATTTCGGCGGCGCACCGGCGCCCGCCGATTTTTTCGCTTTTATCTGTACCGCATATTGGGCTAACGTGTACCATGATGCAAGGCGGCCTCAAGGCCGTCGCGTACCCGGGTGTCGAGTGGTAGCCGATGAACCGTCACGTCACCAACGACAAAAGTCAGGTACAGGTGATCGCGCGCGCGGCCACCATCCTGCGTGCGCTGGAAGAAGAAAACGCCGGGCTGAGCCTCGGCCAGATCGCGCAACGGGTAAATCTAGCCCGCTCGACCGTGCAGCGAATTGTCGCAGCGCTGGAAACCGAAAAGCTGGTGATCGCCGCGACGCCGAACGGGCGCGTGCGGCTCGGCCCCACCATCCTGCGGCTGGCCGCTTCCGTGCGCAGCGACTTCATCGCGCTGGCGCGGCCGCACCTCGAGCGTTTGAGCGAGGAACTGCACGAGACGGTCGATCTCTCGACCGTGAAGAAAGACCACCTGGTGTTCATCGACCAGGTGATCGGCTCGCAGCGGCTGCGCACCGCCTCGGCGGTCGGCGAAACCTTTCCGCTCTACTGCACCGCCAACGGCAAGGCCTATCTCGCACAGCTCGCCGATCCGGCGATCGAGGCGCTGATCGGGCGCTCCTACGATCCACGTACGCCAAAGACATTCACCCGCCTCGATGACCTGCTCTCCGATCTCAAGGCCGTACGCCGCAACGGCGTTGCCTTCGATCGCGAGGAGCATACGCTCGGCATCTGCGCCGTCGGCGTCGCCTTGCAGGATCCGCTCGGCAACGCGGTGGCCATCTCTGTGCCGGTGCCGACCCAACGCTTCCAGAACCGGCAGACGCTGATCGCCGAACGGCTGCTGGCGACCAAGCGCGCGCTGGAAACCAACATGAATTCCGCCGCCGCCTGAAGGCGGCTGAACCCGCTAAACCGTCAACGAAGACACATCAAGAAGGAGGAAGCCGTGGCCAAGAAAATTCGCGGCGTCATGTTCGAAGAAAACCTCAAGAACACCATGGGGCTGGAGTTCTATAATCTGTCCCACCGCTTCGGCTATCAGTCGCCGAATTGGCCGTATTTCGAGGACGTGAAGATCGAACGCATCCACTACATGGCGAAATCGGGCGTGCTGTCGCAGCGCATCACCACCTCGATGCACAACACCACCCATATCGACGCGCCGGCGCACGTGATCCAGGGAACGCCCTTCATCGACGAAGTGCCGCTGCCGCATTTTTTCGGCTCCGGCATCGTGGTGTCGATCCCCAAGAACAAGTGGGAGCCGATCACCTATGACGATCTGGAAAAGGCCGCCGGCAAGATCGTGCGGCCGCGCGACGTAGTGATCGTCAACACCGGCTGGCACAAGTTCTACGAGGACAGCGAGGACTATTTCTGCCGCGCGCCCGGTTTCGTGCCGTCGGCCGGCAAATGGTTCATCGAGAAGAAGGTCAAGGTGATCGGCCACGATACCCAGGCCAACGATCATCCGCTCGCCACCGCCATCGGCCCGCAGCGCAACGGACCGCTGCATCCGCATCTGGCCGATGAATACAAGGAATGGTCGGGCGGGCGCGACTGGAAGGACGATTTCCCGGAATGGGAGCCGGTGCACCGCATGATCTTCCAGGCCGGCATCCTGGGCATCGAGAATGTAGGCGGCGATATCGACAAGGTCACCGGCAAGCGCGTCACCTTCGCCTATTTCCCCTGGAACTGGGATCGCGGCGACGGCTGCATCGTGCGGCTGGTCGCCATCGTCGACCCGAGCGGCAAATACAAAATCGAACGCGGGAGGAAGTTCTAGCGCGTGATCCCGAAAAGTGGGTACCGGTTTTCGGACAAGATCACGCGCAAACAAGAATGTCAGGGATGTAATTAAGTAGATCCAAGGAGCAGACTCTCATGCACGTCAAACGTTTCGCGGACGCCAAGGCCTACGACGCGCCCAATCATCGCGCCTCCACCTCGCTGCGCCTGTTTGGCGCCGAGGCCGGCGGCACCAAGGGTCTCGTGTTCGGCTATTCGCACTTCCTGCCCGGCGGCGGCGCCGGTCCCGACGCCTCGCCGCCCGAGAAGGTCTATTTCGTGCTGCGCGGCGAGCTGACCGTCATCGTCGACGGCAAGGAAACCGTGCTCAAGCCGAACGATTCCTGCACGATCGGGCCGAACGAAATGCGTGAGATCATCAACCGCGGCAACGAGGTCTGCTCAATCGTCGTCGCGGTGGCGATGCCGCCGAAATAGTTCAGCCTGTCGTCGCCGGGCTTGTCCCGGCGACCCCGTTTAGGAATGCACATTGCCAACCTAAGCGGGATGCGCGGGTCAAGCCCGCGCATGACAACAGAAACGCAAGTGCGTGAGGAAACATCCCATGTCCGAAGCTTTCCTGAAAAATCCACTCGCTTTGTTCGACGTCAAGGGCAAGAGCGCCATCATCACTGGCGCATCGGGCGCCTTCGGCGCGCTGGCGGCGAAGGTACTGGCCGGCGCCGGCGCCAATGTGGTGCTGGCTGCCAGCAAAGCCGACGAATTGAAGAAGGTCGCGGCCGAGTGTGAGAAGCTCGGCGCCAAGACCGAGATCGTTGCGCTGCGGCCAAGCTCGGAGGAAAACTGCGACAAGATCGTCAGGGCCGCGCTCGACAAGTTCGGCCGCCTCGACATCCTGGTCGTCGCCTCCGGCCTCAACAAGGTCGCCAAGATCGTCGATCAGAATCCTGCGGATTTCCTCGACGTGATGGACGCCAATGTCACGCAGTCGTGGCTGATGGCGCGCGCTGCCGGCCGGCAGATGATCAAGCAAGGTGGCGGCGGCAAAGTTATTTTGACCTCATCCGCGCGCGGGCTGCTCGGCCATCCGGCCGGCTACTCGGCCTATTGCGCCTCCAAGTCGGCGGTGGACGGCATCACCAAGGCCTTGGGCTGCGAATGGGGCGACACCGGCATCACGGTGAATGCGTTGGGGCCGACTGTGTTTCGCTCGCCGCTCACCGCCTGGATGTATGAGGATACCGAGCGCGCGCAGACGGTGCGCAAGGGTTTCCTGGCGCGCGTGCCGAAGGGCCGCTTGGGCGAGCCGGAGGACCTCGCCGGTCCGCTGCTGTTCCTCGCCTCCAAGGCGTCGGACTTTTACACCGGCCATATCCTTTACGCCGACGGCGGCTACACGGCGGGGTGATTTACTTGTCCCGGGCGCAGCGCAGCACGTCAGTGATGCGCTGCAGACCCGGGAACGTTACGGGTTTGGAGTTTGGAACGGTCCCGGATCAGCGGCGCGCCGCTGCGCGCTGCACCGCATCCGGGACACGAGAGTGAGGACGCCATATGGCCAAAGCGCGCATCGCGGTGATCGGGGCCGGGCTGATGGGCCACGGCATCGCGCAGGTGTTCGCGCTCGCCGGTCATGAGGTGACCATTTACGACTCGGTGATGGCGAGCCTCGACGGCGTCCACGCCCGCATCCTGGCGAATTTGAAAGACCTCGGCGACGACCAGGGCGCGGTCGAACGCGTGACTCCGGTCGCCAATCTGGCCACGGCCGTGCGCGAGGCCGACTACGTGGTCGAAGCAGTGCTGGAGGATTTACCGCTCAAGCAAAAACTGTTCGGCGAGATTGAGAAACACGTACGGCCCGACACGATCCTCGCCAGCAATACCTCGGTGATCCCGATCACCAAGATCATGAAGGGCCTCAAGCGGCGCGAACGCGCACTCGGCACCCATTGGTGGAACCCGCCCTTCCTGGTGCCGCTGGTCGAAGTCATCGAAACGAAGTGGACGTCGCCGCAAGCGGTCGATTTCACCATGAAATTGCACGCCGCCGCCGGCAAGAAACCCGCGCACGTGAAAAAGGACGTGCCCGGTTTCATCGGCAACCGGCTGCAACACGCGCTCTGGCGCGAGGCGATCGCGCTGGTCGAGCAAGGCATCTGCGACGCCGAAACAGTGGACACCGTGATCAAGGCGGCGTTCGGCCGCAGGCTGGCGGTGCTGGGGCCGTTGGAGAATGCCGACATGGTCGGCACCGACCTGACGCTGGCGATCCACAAAACCGTGCTGCCCGACATCGACGGCCGGCCCGGTCCCTCGCCCTACCTGAATAAACTGGTCAAGAGCGGCAAGCTCGGCTTCAAATCGGGCGAAGGCTTCCGCAAATGGAGCCCGCAGCAGCAGACGGATTTACGTTCGAAAGTTTTACAGCACTTGAAGAAGGCCCGAGAGGAAGACGTGAAGAAGTAAACACACTCAATCGGCCTCATGGTGAGGAGCGCTGCGAAGCAACGCGTCTCGAACCATGGGGCCGCCTCATCCTTCGAGACGCATCGCTTCGCGATGCTCCTCAGGATGAGGGCGGATAAACAATAGGGAGGCGACCATGAAACGAACTGAAATAATTTCCAGCATCAGCCGTCGCACCTTGGTCAAGACCGGCATTGGCGCCATTGCCGCGCCCGCGGTAATGCGCGTGCTGCCGGCGGAGGCGCAGTCGGCTACCATCAAGATCGGCCATGTCAGTCCCAAAACGGGTCCGCTTGCCGGCTTCGGCGAAGCCGACGGCTTCATCCTGCAACAGGTGCGCGACATCCTGAGCAAGGGACTCGTCAACGGCGGCAAGACCTACAAAGTCGAGATCATCTCCAAGGACAGCCAGTCGAACGCCAGCCGCGCCTCCGAGGTCGCCTCCGAGCTGATCCTCGGCGACAAGGTCAATCTCATCGTGGCCTCGGCGACGCCCGACACCACCAATCCGGTGTCCGACCAGGCCGAGATCAACGAGGTGCCCTGCATCACCACCAACTGTCCATGGCAGCCGTATTTCTTCGGCCGCAAGGGCGATCCGAAAAAGGGCTTTACCTGGACCTATCATTTCTTCTGGGGCCTGGAAGACGTGATCGGCTCATTCCTGGCGCTGTGGAGCGAACTGCCGACCAACAAGGTGGTCGGCGGGCTGTTCCCCAACGACGCAGACGGTAATGCCTGGGGCGACGCCAAGCTCGGCTTCCCGCCGGCGCTCGCCAAGGCCGGCTACAAACTGGTCGATCCCGGCCGCTATCAGCTGATGAACAACGACTTCACGTCGCAGATTTCCGCCTTCAAGGCGGTGGGCGCGCAGATCGTCACCGGCAACATGATCCCGCCCGACTTCGCCACCTTCTGGTCGCAGGCGGCGCAGCAGGGCTTCAAGCCGAAGATCGTCACCATCGGCAAGGCGCTGCTGTTCCCCTCGGTGATCGAATCGCTGGGCGAGCGCGGCAACGGGCTCACCAGCGAAATCTGGTGGACGCCGAACCATCCGTTCAAATCCGGCCTCACCGGCCAGAGCGCCAAGGACCTCACCGACGCCTGGACCAAGTTCTCCGGCGGCCGTCCATGGACACAGCCGATCGGCTTCCAGCATGCGCTGTTCGAGGTGGCCATCGACGTGCTCAAGCGCGCCAAGAACCTGAACGATCCGAAGTCGATCCTCGCGTCAATCGTGGCGACCAATTACAATTCGATGGTCGGGCACGTGCAGTGGACCGGCCAGCCGGTCAAGAACGTCACCAAGACGCCGCTGGTCGCCGGGCAATGGCAGCGCAAGGGCGGCAAATTCGAGCTGGTGATCGCCGAGAACAAGACCGCGCCGAATATCCCGCTCGGAGGCAAGCTGCAGCCGATCTCCTGACGTAATCCCATGGCCCCGCTCCTCGCGCTGGACAACATCTCAAAGCGGTTCGGGGCCGTGGTGGTGGCGGACGGCATCGACCTCGCGCTCAACGAGGGCGAGGCACTCGGCATCATCGGACCGAACGGCGCCGGCAAGACCACGCTGTTCGGCATTGCCACCGGCACCGTCACGCCGGACGCCGGACGGGTGCTGTTCGCCGGCGAGGACATCACACGGCTCTCGCCCGAGCGCCGCTGCCGCAAAGGCATCGCGCGCTCGTTCCAGATTCCGCAGCCGTTTTCCGGCATGACCGTGTTCGAGAATGTGGTGGTGGCGGCGGCCTTCGGCAGCGGCCAAGGCGGGGCGGCGGTCTACGACGATTGCGCGGCGTTGCTCGAACGCTGCGCGCTTGCCGACAAGGCCAATAGACGCGCCGGCGGCTTGACGCTGCTCGACCGCAAACGGCTTGAGCTGGCGCGCGCGCTGGCGACGCGGCCGCGCGTGCTGCTGCTCGACGAGGTCGCCGGTGGGCTGACCGAACATGAATGCGCCGCGCTGGTGACGCTCATCAAGAACGTGCGCGCCGGCGGCGTGTCGGTGATTTGGATCGAGCACGTGGTGCACGCTTTGCTCGCCACCGTCGACCGGCTGCTGGTGCTGCACGGCGGCAAGTTCATCGCCGCGGGCGACCCGGCGAGCGTCATCCGCAGCCCGCAGGTGGCGGAAATCTATATGGGGATCGCCGCCGATGCCTGAGCCGCTCCTCGATGTGCGCGCGATCGACGCCTATTACGGCGACTTCCAGGCATTGTTCGGCGTCTCGCTGCGCGTCGAGGCCGGGCAAGTGGTGGCTGTGATCGGCGCCAACGGCGCCGGCAAATCTACTTTGCTAAAGACCATCGCCGGCCTCATGACGCCGCGTCATGGCGACATTCTGTTCGATGGCGCACCGATTGGCGCCGCGCCCGCCTTCGAGGTGGTGGGGCGCGGCATCGCGCTGGTGCCGGAAGGCCGCCGGTTGTTCCCTTCGCTGACGGTGGAGGAAAATCTCAAGATCGGCGGCCAGTTGCGCCGGCCCGGCCCGTGGACGCTAGATCGAATCTACGACCTGTTCCCGGTGCTGGCCGAGCGGCGCCGTTTGCCGAGCACCTCGCTCTCCGGCGGGCAGCAGCAGATGGCCGCCATCGGCCGCGCGCTGATGTCGAACCCGCGGCTGCTGCTGTGCGACGAGATTAGCCTCGGCCTGGCGCCGATCGTTGTGCGCGACATCTATGCGCGGCTGCCGGCCATCGTGGCTGAAGGGCTGTCGCTGATCGTGGTCGAGCAGGACATCGCGCAGGCGCTCAAAGCCTCAGCCCAAGTCTATTGCCTGCAGGAAGGCCGCATCGCGCTGCAAGGCTCCGCGCGCGAGCTGACGCGTGAGAGTATCTCAGCGGCGTATTTTGGGGTGTGACGATGACCCTCTGGCTCAACGTCATCCTGCAAGGCGTGCTGATCGGCGGGCTGTACGCCATGTTCGCCGCCGGGCTGTCGCTGATCTTCGGAGTGATGCGGCTGGTGAACATCGCGCACGGCGATCTGATCGTGCTGGCGGCTTACGTCGCGCTGATGGTGACAACGACGCTCGGCATCGATCCGCTCACCTCGCTGCTGCTGGTGACGCCGACGATGGCGATCTTCGGCTACGTCCTGCAGCGCGGGCTGCTCAACCGCACGCTCGGCGACGACCTGCTGCCGCCGCTGCTGGTGACCTTCGGGCTGTCCATCATCATCCAGAACGGGCTGCTCGAATTGTTCACCGCCGACAGTCGCAAGCTGCAAGCCGGCGCCATCGAGATCGCGACCTACCAGGTCATGCAGGGCGTCTGGGTCGGCCTGTTGCCGTTGATCCAGTTCATCGTCGCGGTCGCCGTCATCGCCGCGCTGCAGGTGCTGTTCTATCGCACCGCGCTCGGGCGCGCCTTCAGAGCCACATCCGACGACCAGCCGGTGGCGCAACTGATGGGGCTCGACACCCGCCACGTCTTCGGCATGGCGATGGCGCTCTCGCTTGCCATCGTCGCCATCGCCGGCGTGTTCCTAGCGGTGCGCGCCAATTTCGACCCGGCAATCGGCCCGGCGCGGCTGATCTTCGGCTTCGAGGCGGTGATCATCGGCGGCTTGGGCAGCATGTGGGGCACGCTCGCCGGCGGCGTCATCCTCGGCGTCTCGCAGGCGATCGGCGCGCAGATCGATCCCGGCTGGCAATTGCTGGCCGGCCATCTGGCGTTCCTGGCCATTCTGGCCGTGCGCCCGCAAGGCCTGTTCCCGAAGGTGTCGGGATGAGCCAAAGAAATCATCAAGTCGAGCACGCCACCCAATCGAGCCGCATCGGCGTCGTACTCATCGCCCTGATTCTGGCAGTGCTTGTTGTCGCGCCTTATTGGGGCGACCGGCAGACATTGCGTCTTCTGGCGGAGATATTCACCTTCGTCGCGCTGGCGAGCCTGTGGAACCTGCTGGCCGGCTATGCCGGGCTGGTCTCGGTCGGCCAGCAGGCCTTTGTCGGTCTCGGCGGCTATCTCCTGTTCGCGCTCGCAATGCTGCTCGACGTGCCCCCCATCGCGGCCATCCTGATTGCCGGCCCGCTCGGCGCGCTGGTGGCGATCCCGGTGGCGGCGCTGATCTTCCGGCTGCGCGGCGCTTACTTCGCCATCGGCACCTGGGTGGTGGCGGAGGTGTTCCGCCTGCTGGCATCGCAGATTTCGGTGCTTGGCGGCGGTTCCGGCATCAGCCTGCCGGCCGCGGTGGTGATCGCCATGGCGCCGAGCCGGCAGTTGCGCGAATTCGAAACCTATTGGCTGGCGCTGGCGCTGACTGTCCTGGTGCTGGCGGCGATCGTAGCGCTGCTGCGTTCGCGTCATGGCCTGGCGCTCACCGCGTTGCGCGACAACGAAGCGGCGGCGCAGAGCTGCGGCATCGATGTCACCCGCATCAAGTTCCTCGTCTACGTGCTGACCGCCTTCGGCACCGCCATGATCGGCGCGCTCATCTTTCTGCAAAAACTGCGCATCTCGCCCGATACCGCCTTCAGCGTGAACGACTGGACCGCCTTCGTGATCTTCATCACGGTCATCGGCGGCATCGGCCGCATCGAAGGGCCTATCATCGGAACCATCATATTCTTCGTGATGCGGCAGGCGCTCGCGGACCTCGGCAGCCTGTATTTGCTGATGATGGGCGCTGTCGCCATCGTGGTGATGCTGTGGGCGCCGAAAGGACTTTGGGGCCTGATCGCAGAACGTTTCGGTTGGCAGGTTTTGCCGTTGCAACGGCGCCTGGTGCCGGTCCTGGAAATGAATGAAAAGGAGATAAAATCATGAACCACCCAATCGTCGATATCTATTGCCACATATTTCCCGACCGCTACTTCCAGGAAATGACCCGGGTTGCGCCCAAGCTGGAAAATATCGGCAAGCGCCTGCGCGGCGTCACCAAACTGTTCGACCTCGATGCGCGCTTCAAGGAGATGGACCAGTTCGGCGCTTACCGGGAGATCATCTCGCTGCCCAATCCGGCGATCGAGGATATAGCCACACCGGATGTCGGCATGAATCTCGCGCGC
>JAANCK010632222.1_pt1 | contig 11948 bp, 6 predicted proteins | sample 7277841 | NCBI WGS metagenome assembly JAANCK01 (sample SAMN14222788, study PRJNA588281) | permafrost metagenome | isolation source: Arctic cryosol methane SIP | place: Canada:Nunavut | collected 2015-07 | reverse complement strand
TCACCACGCTGCCCGCCTCAAGATGGCGCACCGCCGTGTCGCGTTCAAACGCTTCGCCCACGTGCGTAATCGCCACCGCGGTTTGCACCCGCGCCGGCACACCCGCCCGCAGCAGCGCATCTTTCAGCGCCAGCGCATTCATCACCGTGGCGAGCATGCCCATCGCATCGGCGGTCGCACGGTCCATTCCGGACAGCGCGCCGGTCGCGCCGCGAAACAGGTTGCCACCGCCGACGACGATGCCAACCTGCACCCCCAGCGCGACGACTTCACGGATCTGACCAACAAACCCCGCCAGCGTCTCTGCGTGATAACCGAACGCATCCGCGCCCAGCGCCTCGCCGGAGAGCTTCAGCAAAATGCGACGCGCCTGCGCCATCGCGGTCAGACCTTGGACGCAGCAGCGACTTCAGCCGCGAAGTCGGTCACTTTTTTCTCGATGCCCTCGCCCACCACAAACATGGTGAAACCATGGCACTGCGAGTTCTTCGACTTCAGCACCTGCTCGACGGTTTGCTTGTCGTCCTTGACGAAGGGCTGCGACAGCAGCGTGACTTCTTTCAGGTACTTCTGCACCGTGCCTTCGGCAATTTTTTCCAGCATCGCTTCAGGCTTGCCGGCTTCCTTGGCCTTCTCGATCGCAACGCGGCGCTCCATGTCCAGCAACTCCTGCGGCACGCCGGACGCATCCAGCGATTTCGGCTTGGATGCAGCTATGTGCATGGCGATATCGCGTGCCAGCGCTTCATCGCCGGTCACGTCAACCAGCACACCGATCTTGCCGCTGTGGATGTAACTGGCGAACTTGCCCTGCCCAGACAGACGTACGAAACGGCGCACCGACATATTCTCGCCCATCTTGCCGACCAGTTCGGTGCGGAAAGCTTCCACCGTGGTGCCGCGATATGCCAGTGCGGACAGCGCAGCCACATCGGCGGGGTTTTCGCTCAACACCATCTCGGCCAGCGCGTTGGACAGCGCCAGAAAATCGTCGTTCTTCGCCACGAAATCGGTTTCGCAGTTGACTTCAATCATCGCAGCCGACTTGCCGTCAGCACTGATGGCAATGGTCACCACGCCTTCAGCCGCCACACGGCTCGCGCTCTTGGCTGCCTTGTTGCCGAAGCGTACGCGCAGGATTTCTTCCGCTTTCTGCATATCGCCTTCAGCTTCTGTCAGCGCTTTTTTGCAATCCATCATCGGCGCGTCGGTTTTTTCGCGCAGCTCTTTAACCATGCTTGCAGTGATTTCAGCCATGTTCCTACCCCCTATTAATAAATTCGGTAAATCGATCAGCTCATGCAGAAAGAGGGGCCAACGCCCCTCCTTGCTACACGCTCGCCGGCAGTTATTCCGGCGATGTTACGGCGCGTCGCGTTTATTCAGCGGGCACGTCGCCTTCTTCTTCCACTTCGACGAACTCTTCGCCGCCGGTGAGTTCACCAAGGATCTGAGCGCGGCCTTCCAGCGCTGCATCGGCCATGCCGCGTGCATACAGACGAATCGCGCGTGCCGAGTCGTCGTTGCCGGGAACGATATAAGCCACGCCCTCCGGGCTGTTGTTGGTGTCGACCACGCCAATCACCGGAATACCCAGCTTCTTGGCTTCAACCACGGTGCCCTTCTGGTAACCGACGTCGATAATGAAAATCGCGTCCGGCAAGCCGTTCATGTCGCGAATACCGCCCAGGCTGCGATTCAGCTTGTCGGCTTCGCGCTGCACCGTGAGGATTTCTTTTTTCGACAGACGGCCCGGCTCGGCCAGCGACACTTCTAGGTCCTTCAGGCGCTTGATCGATTGTTTGACCGTCTTGAAGTTGGTCAGCATGCCGCCCAGCCAGCGGTTGTCCACATAAGGCATGCCCGCACGCTCAGCTTCTTCACGCACGATCTCGCGCGCAGCACGCTTGGTGCCCACGAACAGCACGGTGCCCTTGTTGGCAGTCAGTTGACGGACGAATTTTTGCGCGTCCTGGAACATCGGCAGCGATTTTTCCAGGTTGACAATGTGAATTTTGTTGCGATGGCCGAAGATGAACGGCGCCATCTTGGGATTCCAGAAACGGGTTTGGTGACCGAAATGGACACCGGCTTCCAGCATTTGACGCATTGTGACTGACGACATTGATGACTCCTAAAGGGTTAAGCCTCCACCCGTCAGCAGCGGCGCGCCTCGACTTGCACGCGTCGCCACCCTTTAACGACAGGTGTGCGAATTTGTCCGAACCATTTCGAACAGCCGGGCATTGTAGTGGGAGTGGGCTTTTATTTCAATGTCTCTGATCACCTTGTCATGCCGAGTGCGCCCTCATCGCTCCCGCAGACTTTCACTTGTCACCTGCATCAGCGGGCTCAGGAAATACTCGATCACCCGCCGCGTGCCGGTCTTGACCTCGACCGTCACCGCCATGCCGGGGGTCAGTCGCACCGTCTTGTTTTCCACCCGGATGGTGTCTTTGGCAAGCTTCACCCGGGTCGAATAGATCAGGCCCAGCTTCTCGTCCTGGATGGCGTCGGATGATACTTGGGTGATTTTGCCGTGGATCGTGCCGTACTTGGTGAACGGGAATGTTTCCACCTTCACTTCGGCGTCCTGCCCTGGATTCACAAAGCCAATATCCTTGTTGGGCAGCATGGCTTCGACTTCAAGCACGTTATCTTTGGGTACGATCACCATCAAGGGCTGGGCCGGGGTAACGACACCGCCGACTGTGTTGACCGCCAGTTGCTGCACGGTTCCGGCCACCGGCGCGGTCATGCGCATCAGGCGGCCGCGCTGGTCGGCCTTGACCCACTCCTGTTCCAGCGACGCAGCCTTTTGCGCGGCCAGGTTGTGTTGATCCAGCAGCTGCCGTCGCGTTTCGGCGGCAAGGGTGACTTGCTGCTGTTGCACTTCAGTCAGCGCAGCACGGATTTCCACGGCTTTTGATCGGCTGGCTGCCAGATCCTGTTCCTGTTCGATGCGCGCCTGCTCGCGTTCCAGATAGCCGTGCTGGGAGATGAAGTTCTCCTTCACCAGCTTCTGGTAGTCCTGTGCACGCTGGCGGGCGATGGGCGCGGTTTGTTCAAGTTTGGTGACCTGCTCCTGCGTGGTCTGGAGTTCAGCCCGTCGGCGGATAATCTCGTCCTGCAATTGCTGCTGGCGGGCCAGGTATTCCTGGTATTGGCCGAAGGCCTGACTTTGCTCGGCGAGCAGACGGGCGGCATCGACGCCATCCAGAGGTTTAAGTTTTGGCGGAGTGCCGTTGGACAAAGCTATCAGCAGGGCTTGCGCGCGCAGGGCCTCCAGTTGTGCGGTCAGCGCTTCGTTGCGCAGCCGTTCGCTGTCTGCGACGGCGCTGGTGGCGTCAAGTTCGATCAGTAGCTGACCCTGTTGGACTTCCTGTCCGTCGCGCACATGGATCGCCTTGACCACGGCGGTTTCCATCGGCTGAATGAGCTTGGTGCGGTCATTGGGAATGATCTTGCCAACCGCAGTGGACACCACATCGATGCGACCGAAGAGGGCCCACAGCAGCGCAATCAGGGCAAACGCCATGATCAGCCACAGCGTGATGCGTGGTGCGGGATGCACCGGCGTGTCGCGCAAGGCCAGCGCGGCGGGCAGGAACTGGGCTTCGTGGGCTTGCAGGTCGGGTACGTCGGTTTCTTTGCGCTGCGACCAGGCGTGGCGGAAGATTTTGGCATAGCGGTGGAGCAGGTCGGCGAAGGCTTGGCGTTTCAACATAGTATTTGCGGAGCTTGTCCGGTTGTTATTTTGTACATACAATTACGGCTATGCGCATCGAATTCGATCCGGCTAAAACGAACGGAATATTCGCGAGCGGGGCTTGTCGTTTGAGCGGGCGGCGGCTTTCGCATTTGAAACCGCAGCCATCACCGTGGATAACCGGCGGAATTATGGCGAAGCTCGTTTCCGGGCACTGGGGTATCTGGATGGACGTTTGCACGCGCTGGTATTTATCGGCCTTCCTGATGGCATTCGGGTCATCAGTTTTCGCAAGGCTAATCAACGTGAGGTAAGGCTTTATGAATCGCAAACCTAAACCTGATTTAATCGATGACGACAACCCGGAATGGACTGCCGAAGATTTCAAACGCGCCGTGCCCTTCTCCGGTCTGCCCGAATCCCTGCAAGCTGTGTTGTCGTCGCGCACGCGCGGCGCGCAAAAAGCGCCAACGAAGGAACGCATCACCATCCGGCTCTCGCCCGAGGTCGTCGCGCCGTTCCGCGCGACGGGCGACGGCTGGCAAACCCGACTTGACGCCGCGCTCAAGGATTGGCTTAAAACCCACACCCCCGCTTGAGTCATCCTGCTTGCAGCCGATGCAGGCGCGAGTAATGCCCTGCCTCGTGTTGCAGCAATTCCGAGTGGGTACCCGCTTCGACGATCTGGCCATGATCCATCACCAGGATGCGATTGGCATGGCGCACGGCGGACAAACGGTGGGCGATGATGATGACGGTACGGCCCTGGCAGATGGCCTGCATGTTGTTCTGGATGATGCGTTCGGATTCGTAATCCAGCGCGCTGGTGGCTTCGTCGAAGATGAGGATGCGCGGCTGGGTGATGAGCGCGCGGGCGATGGCGATGCGCTGTCGCTGACCGCCGGATAGCGTCGAGCCGTGTTCACCGACCATGGTGTCGTAGGCTTCGGGCAGTTCGAGGATGAATTCATGCGCGCCGGCCAGCTTGGCGGCTTGGATGACTTGCTCCAGCGGTGCGCCGGGGTCGGCGAGTGCGATGTTTTCGCGCAAGGTGCGGTTGAACAGCACGTTGTCCTGCAGCACTACGCCGATCTGGCGGCGCAGGCTGGAGGCGTCGACCAAGGTCAAATCCATGCCGTCGACCAGCACGCGGCCGCGTTCGGGCACATACAGGCGCTGAATCAGTTTGGTCAGCGTGCTTTTGCCCGACCCCGAGCGGCCGACGATGCCGATGACTTCGCCGGGGGCGATGTCGAGGCTGATGCCTTTGAGCACTTCGGGGGTATCGGGACGGTAGCGGAACTGCACTTGATCGAAAGTGATGCGCCCGGTAATCGGCGGCAGGCTGCTTTTGGCTCCAACGGCTTCGGTGGGCGCATTGAGGATATCGCCCAGGCGTTGCACGGAAATGCCGGTCTGCTGGAAGTCGGTCCACAGCTGCGCCAGCCGCATGATCGGCTGCGCCACTCGCCCGGCCAGCATGTTAAAGGCGATGAGCTGGCCGACGGTGAGTTGGCCTTCGATCACCAGTTTGGCACCGATCCAAAGCGTGCCTACGGTAACCAGCTTGCCGACGAGGTTGGTGCTTTCGTGCGCCAGGGTCGACAGTGTGGAGGACTTGAAACCGGCGGAGACATAGCTCGCCAGCTGGGCATCCCAGCGGCGCTGCATCTGCGGTTCGACCGCCATGCTCTTCAAGGTGTCGATACCGGATACGGTTTCGACCAGGAAGGCCTGGTTCTCTGCGCCGCGGTTGAATTTCTCGTGCAGCCTGGCGCGCAGCAGCGGCGTGACCAGCAGGACAATCACGAAATACAGCGGCAGCGAGGCGAGCACCACCAGCGTGAGCCAGCCGCTGTAGAACAGCATCACTGCGATGAAGACGACCGAGAACAACACGTCGAGCACCACGGTGATCGAGTTGCCGGTGAGGAAGGCGCGGATATTCTCCAGCTCCCTGACACGGGCGACCGAATCGCCGACCCGGCGTGCCTGGAAGTAACCGACCGGCAGATGCAGCAAATGGTGGAACAGCCGTGCGCCGAGTTCGACGTCGATGCGGCTGGTGGTGTGGGCGAAGACGTAGCTGCGCAAGCCCGACAAGACGACTTCAAAGATCGACACCACCAGCAAACCAACGGCGATAACGTCCAGCGTAGTCAGACCGCGATGTACCAGCACCTTGTCCATCACCACCTGAAAGAAGAGCGGCGTAACGAGCGCAAACAGATTGAGTACGAACGACACCAGCAGAACTTCGTAGAGCAGCTTGCGGTATTTAACGACGGCAGGGATGAACCAGGAGAAATCGAACTTCGCCATCTCGCCGATCATCGATGCGCGCGAGGTGAATAGGATGAGTTCACCGGGCCAGCGTGCCAGCAACTCATCACGCGACACGACCTCGGGCCGCTCGGCCTTGGGGTCGTGGATCAGTGCCTTGTCGGCGTCGAAGCGGGCGAGGATGAAGTAACCGCCGTCTTTATCCACCGCCATGGCGGGCAGCGGGGTGCGGTCAAGGCGATCGATCGTGGTCTTGACCGGCTTGGCTTGCAAGCCGAGGTGTTTGGCGGCGAGAAGAATGTCGGGGCGACCAAGAGGTTCGCCTGATACCTTGAACTGGTGCGCCAGCTGCTCAGGGTCGGCAGCGATCTGGTGGAAACGCGCGAGCATGACCAGGCAAGTAAGGCCGGTGTCCAACGCAGCACAGGATGGCGCGGCTACGCGCGGGGATTCTTGTTCTGACATAAACCACTCAAGTTTATTAGTGTGATGCCCCGTGTAGCCCCCTCTCCCTTGAGGGAAGAGGGTGTAGCAGTTGATCTTACTGCCAGTTCGCCGCAATCACCGTTGCCAGGCTCGTCTGGTAGTCCGTCGGCAAGCTGGTCTGCCCGGCTGCCGGTGGCGCAAAGCTCGCCATGGCGTTCACCAGGTTCTGCACGTTGCTGTCGAGCAGGGTCTTGCCGCCGTCGGTGGTCTTGAATTGCTCCACATGGTTAGCGCTGCCAAGATACCAGTCTTGGATAATCAGCTTATCGCCGGTGCCGCTAATGCTCGTCTCCAGGTTATTGCCCACCTGCTGGAACCAGATCTGGTCGGCTGCAACGCCGGTGAGGAACTGGGCGATATCGGTGTTGCCTGCGGTGGCGTCGTTCTCGACTATGCTGTCAGCGGCGTAGCCGCGCCCCAGGCGGTAGGTATCGTTGCCGGTGCCGCCGGTGAGGATGTCGATGCCCGAGCCGCCATTCAGGGTGTCGTTACCCGTGCCGCCATAGATCTGGTCATCCCCCTGTTGACCCATCAGGGTGTCGTTGCCGTCATTGCCAGAAATGGTGTCGTTGCCATAGCCACCCCAGGCAAAGTCAACACCAGCGCTGCCCAGTATGAGGTCATTGCCGCCAGCAGCTAGCATTGGGTCATCACCCCAAAGGTAGTTGTACCCGGCACTCCCACCAATCAGGATGTCGTTGCCTAAACCACCCATAAGGTCGCTGGAACCCGTTCCGCCATTTAGAACGTCGTCGCCGTCTTCACCGTACAGAGAAGCCCACCCCAAATCCTCTACCACGAGGGTGTCGTTACCCGCTCCACCATAGGCTTCGTCTCCATCGCCTGCATAAATGGTGTCGTTGCCATCAAGACCGTACAGAAAGTTGTAGCCGCTGTTACCGCGCAGGACGTTGGCTAGCGCATTGCCGGTGCCTTCTATATCCGCAGTGCCGGTAAGCGTGAGGTTCTCGACGTTGGCACCCAGGGTGTAGGTGACCGAGGATTGAACAGTGTCGATCTCGGTCGCCAGGGTGGAAGTCTCGCTGACGACGTCTCCCACGTTGTCAACGATATAGGTGTCGTTGCCGCCCCAGCCATTCAGCGTGTCAGCTCCCAAACCACCGTCCAGTATTTCGGAACCGTAAGAACCCGAAAGCGTATTGTTCAGGGCGTTACCCGTGAGATTGCCAACCCAGAACGTGCGGTAACCATTTTCAACGTTGGCTGCCAGGGTGTACGCCACCGAACCAAAGACGTAAACCGTGTCCACGCCTTCGCCAGCCGCTTCGGTGACGATATCTCCTACGTTGTCCACGTAATATTTGTCATCACCCACCCCGCCAATCAGGGTGTCAGCGCCTACGTCACCCCACAGCAGGTCGTTCCCGGCTAATCCACTCAGGGTGTCGCTACCGCTATTGCCATACAAGTTGTTGTCGGCGGCATTCCCTGTGGTCGTCCAATTGCCAGCCCCATACCGATAGATATATTCAATCTCAGCCCCCACGGTATAGTCGGCATTCAGATACAGGTCGATGCTGTCAGACGTGCCCTCACCGGCGTTTTCGGTGACGATGTCACCCGCGTTGTCGACCGCGTAATAGTCGTCGCCTGCCCCACCAACCATGATGTCCGCTCCGGCCCCGCCATCCAGTGAGTCGTTGCCGGCCCCACCCGTCAGGCTGTCATTGCCCAATCCACCCGAGAGGGTATTACTGGCACTGTTGCCCGTGAGTACGTTACCAAGCTCATTACCCGTGCCATCGATGGATGCAGTACCCGTGAGGGTGAGGTTCTCAACGTTGGCGCCCAGAGTGTAGGTGACCGAGGATTGAACGGTGTCAATCTCGGTCGACAGGGTGGAGGTCTCAATGACGACGTCATTCAGGTCATCCACGACATAGGTGTCGTTACCCAGACCACCCACCAGCGCGTCGGCTCCCAGCCCACCATCCAGTACGTTGGCAGCAACGTTACCGGTCAGAACGTTGACCACGGCGTTGCCGATACCATTGATGGCGGCGGTGCCGTTCAGAGTGAGGTTCTCGACGTTGGCATCCAACGTGCGGCTGACAGTGGTGCGTACGGTGTCGATGCCTTCGCCTGCGTTCTCGGTGACGATGTCGGCAGCATTGTCGACGTTGTAGGTGTCGTCTCCCGTGCCACCAATGAGGGTGTCAATGTCCAAACCGCCAGTCAAGATGTCGTTGCCGGCGCCGCCGTATATCAGGTCGTTCCCCTGTTGACCATTCAAGGTGTCATTGCCGTCGTTGCCATAAATGGTGTCGTTGCCATAGCCACCCCAGGCATTGTCGACACTCGTCCCACCCAGGATGAGGTCGTTGCCGCCAGTAGCAAACATGGGGTCATCACCCCAAAGGTAGTTGTACCCGGAACTCCCACCAATCAGGGTGTCGTTGCCTAAGCCACCCATGAGGTCGCCGGAAACCGTTCCGCCATTCAGAACGTCGTCGCCGTCGTCGCCAGACAGGTATACCCAGTCCAGGGTGTTCTCTGCCACGAGGACGTCGTTGCCAGCACCACCATAAGCCTCATCACCATCGCCTGCATAAATGGTGTCGTTGCCGTCCAGACCCGACAGGATGTTGTAGCCACTGTTGCCACGCAGGACGTTGGCAAGTGCGTTGCCGGTGCCGTCAATATACAAGGCCGTGCCGGTGAGGGTGAGGTTCTCGACGTTGGCGTCCAGAGTGCGGGTGACGGTGGTACGAACGGTGTCGATGCCTTCGTTCAGGTTCTCGGTCACGATGTCGCTCACGTTGTCGACGTTGTAGGTGTCATCACCCGTTCCGCCAACAAGGGTGTCAACGTCCAGACCGCCGGTCAAGGTGTCGTTGCCGGCACCACCGTATATCAGGTCGTTCCCCTGTTGACCATTCAAGGTGTCGTTGCCGTCGTTGCCATAGATGGTGTCGTTGCCGAATCCTCCCCAGGCCTGATCGATACTGGCACCCCCCAGGATGAGGTCGTTGCCGCCAGCCGTCGCGACATAGGCGTCATCGCCCCAGAGGTAGTTGTACCCCGAGCCACCCACAATGGTGTCGTTACCCAGTCCGCCAGAGTAACTGCCGGAACCCGCGCCACCGGTCAGGGTGTCGTCGCCGTCTTCGCCATACAGGTAGGCCCAGTTCAAGGTGGTGTTTTCTGCTACGAGAGTGTCGTTGCCCGATCCGCCATCGGCTTCATCGCCATCGCCTGCATAAATGGTGTCGTTGCCGTCCAGACCGTACAGGATGCTGCCACTGCTGTTGCCTCGCAGGACGTTGGCAAGCGCATTGCCGGTGCCTTCCAGGCTCTCAGCGCCAGTGAGGGTGAGATTCTCTACGTTGGCGCCCAGGGTGTAGGTGATCGACGATTGAACGGTGTCTGTCTCTGTCGCCAGGGCCGAGGTCTCGGTGACGACATCACCCAGGTCATCTACAACGTAGGTGTCGTTGCCGACACCACCGTTCATCGTGTCAGCTCCGATTCCTCCATCCAAAAAATCGTTTCCGCCATTGCCGTTTAATGAGTCGTTTCCAGCGTAACCCATCAATACGCCATCTCCCGCGCCACCAACGAGCGTATCGGCATTCAGGCTACCAAGCTGAACGTCAGCCAGCCCCCACACCACCCCATCGCTGAACTTGACCTGTTGAAGCGGATTGTAATTGTTGGCCGGGTCATCGTTGGTGAAGAAACATTGAACCGTCACCTTGTCAGCGCTGCCTGCAATCGAGAGTACAAGAGCATCACCGTTTATGACATCGGTTAGGCGGGTGACCACGATCTCGCTGGGTGCCACGCCTGGCTTGAACTGCAACACGTTTAGCTTGAAGGCCTCGGCATACTCGTTGTCGTGAACAATGATGTCTTGCCCGTCACCTTTGCCAAAGAGGTAAGTGTCGTTTCCCACATTACCAGCGCCACCACCACCAATAAGATCATCACCAGAACCACCGTCGAGGGTGTCGTTTCCGTTGCCGCCATCAAGAGAGTCGTTCCCTGAACCGCCATAGAGCACGTCATCGCCGTCTTCGCCATACAGGTAGTCATCCCCGACTTGACCATTGATAGTGTCAGCTGCCGAGCCACCTTGGATCGAGTCCGAATCAGGCGTGCCTGCGAACAGTTTGGCCATCAGCATAGCGTTATCCCAAGTGGTGCCGTCGCTGAACTTGACTTGCTGGATCCCATTGTAGAAGCTGCCAGGATCGAAGTAGAAATTTTGAAGCCACACCTTATCGGTGGTGCCAGCGATCGTAAGTACCAGAGTGCTGATCGATTTAGTGACCAGTATCTCATCGGGTGCCACGCCCGGCTTGAATTGCAGTACGTTAAGTTTGTCCACCGCCGTGTCGAGGTCCGGGCTGATGCTGTCCTGACCATCACCCCTGCCGAAAAGATAGGTGTCGTTGCCTGCGCCGCCCTGAAGATAATCGTCGCCGGCACCACCGTCGAAGGTGTCGTTTCCATTACCGCCGTTGAGTGTGTCATTGCCCGCCCCGCCGTCCAGCCTATCCGCGCCAGAACTGCCGGTTAGGATGTCATTGCCCGCAGTGCCAACGATATTGTTGATAACGCGCGCATTAACCGCCGCCTCGTCCCATGTCTCGCCGTCGTTGAACTGTATCTGCTCGACCTTGTAGCCAACGCTAAAGTAGCTGACCACAGTAAGCTGATCCGCCGTGCCATACCTAAGCATCAGGTCATTGCCATTCCGTTCCAGCGCAGTTACTTCGCCGGAGGTTACATCCAGAAATTGCACCACATCGACATTGCCCGCCGTCGTGTCGTAGTCGCTGACCCGATCCAGCCCAGCGCCTTTGGCAAAGACGTAGGTGTCGTTGCCTTGTTCCCCGTAAATCTCATCGTTACCCTGGCCGCCATCCAGCCAATCGTTCCCCTCGCCACCTAAAATCAGGTCGTCGCCAGTCCCGCCAAAAATAACGTCCGCGCCGCGCTCTCCGTCCAGCATGTCGTTATCCGAACCGCCTTCGATGAAGTCGTTGCCAAAGCCGCCTTCCACCAAGTCGTCGCCCGCCCCGCCGAGCAGGGTATGTGCAGTGGTGTCGTCGTTACTGACTGATGGGTCATACAGAAAAACCGGTGCAAATCGGGTCAGCCCGCCGGTGTCTTGGAAATAATGACTAAACTCAGCAACAGAAAACTGAAACGTCAGATAGAAGTTCAGTTGGCCATCCGTGCCCTGCGCCAGATGAACGCCGTCGCGTGACAACCCGGTGAAGCTGAATCCGGGGACGCCGGGCAATACATTGAAGTCGGATAAACCCCGTTGCCAGCCCGCATAATCAGCCGCCCAGGTGGCGGCAGAATCGCCCCCCGTCACATCACTCAGCATATAAGCCAAGCCCGCTGCGGGGCCATCCAGAGCTATGGCTGCGGGCATGTATTTGCGCGTGACAGTGATGGTGTCGTTGCCGTCGCAGCCGTCCACAAAGGCGCGATT
>JAANCK011579415.1_pt1 | contig 11950 bp, 9 predicted proteins | sample 7277841 | NCBI WGS metagenome assembly JAANCK01 (sample SAMN14222788, study PRJNA588281) | permafrost metagenome | isolation source: Arctic cryosol methane SIP | place: Canada:Nunavut | collected 2015-07 | reverse complement strand
GATCTCGATCGGGACCACCGCGCCTGCGTATTCTGGATCGACAACAAGGCCGCCGCGCTCTTCCAGACTCTCTTTCTCGGCTACATCCGGTATGTGCGTCCTGCGATCATGGAGAAGCGCCGCAGCATGGGTGGGCGCGATCATCCGTTCTTGTTCGTTTCCGAACGCATCAACGCCGAAACCGGGCTACCGGGCGAGCCGTATTCCGAAAAAGCCTATGAGCGCAATCATCAAGCGGCGGTTGAACGCATGGGCCTCATCCATAGCAAGGATGCCGGCACCACTACGCACGGTCTTCGCCACCTCTACGGCCAAACCATGACGGACCTTGGCGTGCCCGCGCAGGTCATCAAGAAAGGTCTGCACCACCGCAACTTCCTGTCGCAGACACCCTACACGGCGCCGGACAAGCAGAAGATGAACAAAGAACTGTGCGCCGCGCAGCAAAGGATCGCCGCGGGAGATTTGCCGATCGCCCCACTTCAAGGCGACACGGCGGCTGCGCTTCTAAAGCTGCGTAATTTTCTGTCTGGCGGGGAATAACATGTCCACGAATACGTTCATTGCCTGCGACAAGGTTGGTGATGCTTGGTTCAATAACGACTTGACCCGGTTTGCGATCATCCCCGATACGGATGAAAGCCCGTCGACGACGGCCGAAATCGTGGAGGAAATCCTCCAAACATTCACCCAACACGACGACGGCGACACCAAGGACGAGGTGCTGGCCGAGCTGCTCGATCTGCATGCGCGCGGTCTGATCTTGTGGCCGCTTGGCTTCCAATGGGGCCGTACTGCACTGGGCGATATTTTTGGACAGCGTTTTGCGCGTATCGTCGAGCAGGAAGATCCCACTTCTTTCGAAGTCCGCGATCGGATTTTCAATTCCGAACAATTCAAGGCAGCAGTCTGGACGGAAAGTGAAAAGCGCAACAGAAGTTTCAACTTCTGGCGATATTTCATGACGCTTCGTCTTTGCACATCCTGCATTCGAAAACTGGACGACATTCAAGAGATCCACTTGGCGCAAATGTTTACCGCGCTGAAGACGGACGGCCTATGGCTGGACTGGGTGCCCAGTTACACTAAAAACGGTGTTTGGTATTTTTCACAATTTCTCGGACAACAACGAAACCAACCACTGTTTGCAGTGGGATTTCTCAGTCCCGCGCGTGCCCTCAAGCTCGGCTCCAGATCTGACGTTCTCGCCCATACCCATCCCCATCTCGCATGGGTCGAGACATTTTTTGAAAAGTGGGCCGACGAGCTTCCGTCAATGACCAAGGGAGGTCCGCGCGAGGCCAAAAGACTTGTGCTCGATTTCCTGCGTTTGCGGCCGGAGGAACAAACCTCCCCGAAAGAGGTCTTCGCTAGAGAGAGCATGAAAGATCTGCTCAAGTTTGCCGCAACATGGAGCACTCCCATAAATCGCGGGAACGCCGCCGCCAAGGTACTGGATTTCGCTCACTGGCTTTCTGACCAAATGACGTCGGGCATGAAACTCGAAGTCGGCATCACCCGTTACGATATCGATCACTTCCTGAAGACCATTCCGGCTTCGGCCAGCAGACCTGCAGATGTTACAGCACGCCCGATGCCTGCCCGGTTTCATCACAAGCTCAAAGAGATTCTTACCGAGAATAACTTCGCATGGCCGAAATCATTGAAACATGGTGGCAGCGGTTTGCCGGTTCATTGGATTTCGTGGACCAATCCGGAAACGAACGAAGTCGAACCGGTGTTCTGCGAGGTACTCCCTCGCATGCTGCTGCTGCAACTTGAACTTCCCCTGCGAAACATCCAGGCACGACGCCTCGACAGCGGCGAAGGGGACAGTCGTTTCTACAATGTACATACGAAGACGTGTGTGAATGCCGATGGCCCACATTCCGGCCACTGGAAACGCGTCGGTGCAAGAAACGACAGACGAGGTGTCTTTCGGGAGATCCCGTCGTTGACCGGTACCTCCATCACCGGATTCTGGATCAACTCGAACAAGACGCAGGATATAGGTAAGCTGTTCGATGAAACCAGCGGCTACGAAATTCCGTGGCAACATGACGAGGTCCTTGAAAACCTCGCAGCGATGCGCGCGTGGCAGGAAAGATACAATCCAGTTTCCGGGCCGATTCCTTACTCATCCATACCACGTGGCATTTTCGAGGATGACCCGTCGGAGGTCGTCCGTGCGGTTCTTCCTGATCGATTCTATCTATTCAGATATCCGCAGAACTCCGGTGCACGCGGCAGAGAGGTGCCTCCGACCTACAAGATTTTTCATCAGTTCTTTCACGACGCACTCGACGAATTGGAAAGGCGTCTCGCCGCCGAGGATCCCGAATCCGCCATTCGTATTATCACCGAACGTGATCCTTCCGGCCAGCCGCGCAAGGCGATCTTCTCCATTCACGGTATGCGCTCTTCAACTTTGAGCACTCTGCACATGGCGGGAGTGCCGATCGAGGTGCTCAGCAAAGTAGTGGCCGGGCACGCGACGATCCTGATGACGTTACGTTATATCAAGTTCGACGCGGCTCACGTCAACGAAATACTCACGAACGCGCGGATGCAGGCCGAAACCGCCGGGCGCAACCAGTTCGCCAATTTCCTGAAGAACGCCACGCTCGAACAAGCGATGCGGATGACGGCGCGGCTATCTGATGATGGGCTCAATCAGATGAAAGGATCTTATGACGAGCCGACCGGCTGGATCCGGCTGGAGACGGGCATCTGTCCCAATGGCGGCACACAATGCCATATTGGTGGCGAAGCATTAGTCCGCCGTGAAGACAAGAATGGCAGGGACAAATCAACCTACGGAGCCGTTCCGGGCGGTCCGCGCAATTGCGTCCGTTGTCGCTTTTTCGTAACCGGCCTGCCGTTTCTGATTCCTCTTTGGGCTCATGCGATTGCCATTTTGGCAAAGGTCGACAGCCTATCGCACAGAATTGTAAATATCCGTCTCGAACTCGACAATCTAAAGCGCGAACGGCAGGCCCTCAACGAAAAACCTACGCCGCAGTCTCTCATCGACCGAATACGCATCCTCGATGAGACATGGGTCGGCGATAGCGAACTTCGTGACCAAGTGCTGGTCGATGCACATGCCACCATGGTTCTCGTCGAAAAGATCCGCGCTATTTCAAAATCCGACGACAGCGAAGACAATGCAAAACTACCGATGTTATTGAATGGCGACGGTATTCCTGACGTAACTGCCCGTGAGTCGACGCGCTTCGAACTTGTTGATGCTGTCGTGCAGGCCTCGCGCTGGTTTCCGTCCATAAACTCCTCCGACCTCGAACGGGAGCGGGACGAATTTCTCAACCAAATACTTTATCGCAACGGCTACGTCCCTATCACGCTTGCGCCCCTCACATCGCAGGAACGCCGTCTCGCAGCAGATGCCCTTGCTCAAATGCTGCTCGTCGAGCTCGGTGCCGCGGAGGCCCAGAACCTCATCGAAGGCAGGAAGACGCTGGCCGATTTTGGGTTGCAGATGAAACTTGAAGAGGCCGCCACCCGGGCCATTGGGCACCCCATCGATCGCCTCGCGCTGTCGGCACCAGCCCAGGTGCCGGCGATCATCAATATTGCGGCAGAGTGATCCGATGAGCAAAAGCATTTTGCCGGAATTGCTGGAAGCGCTTGAACACTATCTCGACGAGCGCGCCTCGGTATGGCTGGCACAACCGGAAGGTAGCCGCATTCCGACATTGCCGGCAACGTCCGACGGCAAGGTCAACGTGCGCGCCATCACGCTCGCAATCGGGCGTCCCCAGTCGCAGGAACAGCATCTGTTTCGTCGTTCCGAACTCAAGGCGGCCATCGATGCCGTGGCCGTCGAACAGGGCCTGAAAGCTATCGGCGCCAGGAATTATTCAGAGGACCTTGAAAAGGCGGTAGCGGCGCGAATACGCAGAACCGACATGCGTTCCAATGACCTGTCCAAGATGGTCGCCGAACAGGCCTCCGTGATCGAACTGCAACGCCGCACGATCGACAGCCTGCGCGAGCAGATCAGCCTGTTCGAGGAAACCGGTCAGGTTCTCAGGACCGCGACGGTGCGACCATGAGGATCACGGTCGACAGCATCGTTTCGGAGAAGCCCTTCGGCGTCATCTTCGCCGGCACCGTCGCCGATCAGACAGATCGGAGACATGGACAGAAGTTTCGCGTGCGCGCCGACCTTGATCGTCTGCTGGGCATTCCTGCCGCCGGCGACACATGGGAGATCGACGGCGATATCCGGCAGACGTCGTACGGACCGCAGATTGCGGCCCGCGCCGGCCGGCGGATCATTTCGTCGGGACATCTGATCAAACAGTTTCTGGCCAACCACGTGCCCGGGGTCGGGCCGGAGCGCGCGCATCGGCTCTGGGAGGCTTTCGGCGAAAACCTCGCTGAAATCCTGTCGACCGATAACATGCTCGACGAAATCGCGAAGGCTATGTCGCCCGACAAGCCCGTCCTCGGACAACGACTGGCCGTGCTCGCCGCATCGGCGTGGCAGAATGCCAAGGGGGAAGCGGCGCTGGTCGCGTGGCTGGACCAGCAGGGCGTACGCGACCTCAAGGTCGTCCGCCGTCTGCAACGGATACTGGGGCCCGCGGCTGTCGAGACACTGGCGGCCACCCCCTACGTCATGGTGCCGCTACTGTCGTGGAAGCAAAGGGACGACTTGGGGTCCCGCCTTCTCCGGGAGGACGGCCGCATCCCGGCTCTCGATCCAAGGCGCCAAGTCGGTGCCGCCGACGAAGCCGTGAAACAAATTCTTCGTCGCGGCGATACCGCGATAGTGCCCGACGACTTCGCATCTGAACTGGCCAGGTTGCTGGGCACATCTCACAACGGCCCCTCTGCCGCCACCGCGATCGGCATCGCGATCGCCAACGGCGCCGTCGTGCGGTCTGGCCATCTCCTGCGGGCTCCGGGTGCCGCCGGGCTCGAAGACGAGCTGGCTATGCGTCTGAAAGCCCTCGCTGGGAGGCCTCTGGAGCCTCGCCTGCACATGCCGACACCCAGTCGCTGGTCAGAACTGCTGGCGGACATCACCGGGCCTCACAAGGCGTTGGAGGTCGAACAGCACGCCGCCGCCGTGGGGGTGATGTCGCGCCCTCTCGCTTGCCTTGTCGGCGGCGGAGGGACCGGCAAAACCTATACCTGCAAGGTTATCTGCGATCTGTGGACCCACCTCGGCGGCGATGTCCTATTGTGCGCCCTTGCCGGCAAGGCGGCACTGCGGCTGTCGCGCGCGACAGGCCGGCTGGCCAAGACCTTAGCCCGAACCTTGGCGGAATTGTCGGAGCGCGACGCGATCGAGGTGGCACTGTCGGATACCAACACTTCGGAGGGCGAGGCCAAGAAGTTGCGCGCAAAGCTCGAAGGTCTGAGCCGCATCACCGATCTGACACTCGTCGTCGTCGACGAGGCATCCATGGTCGATCTGCCGACCATCCACTCCATCGTCAAACGCCTTCGGCCCGAGAGCCGCCTTCTGCTGGTGGGCGACGAGGCCCAACTGCCTCCGATCGGTTTTGGGATCGTGTTCCACAAACTGGTGAAGGACCCGGCGATCACGCTTCATCTCACGCACGTCCACAGGCACGCCGACGAGACCGGAATTCCGGCGGCCGCCGCCGCCGTCAGGTCCGGCTCATCTCCCCAATTTTCGACATTCGCCGGCCCGGCGCCGGGCGTCTCGTTCGTCGATGCAGACCGCTCCCAGATCGCGTCCGCACTCGATGCGGCGATTGCCCGTCTCGGAGAACCTCGGGACGTTCTTGTGGTCGCAGCGACGATTTCCGGCATCGCCGGCGTCGAGAGCATCAATGAGCGCTTCCACAGGCGTCACGTCGAGAGCGGCTACGACGAACTGAAGGGATTTTTCGGTCGACGATTTGCCGAAGACGAGCCGGTCATCTTCGGCCGGAACGACTACCGCGCCGGGCTGTTCAACGGAATGCTTGGGCGCATCACGGAAATCGATCGCAACGAGCGCACGGCAACAGTGCTGTTCGACGGCGATACCGAGCCAAAAACGCTTGCTGAAGAACATCTGGTCGATCTCGACCTCGCCTATGCGGTCACCTGCCACAAGTGCCAAGGATCGAGCGCCAAGCGTGTGGTAGTGCCCATTCATGCCAGCCGCGTGCTCGATCGCTCTTGGCTCTACACCGCAATCACCCGCGCGGAGCAGCAGGTGGTGCTGGTCGGGGATCGCGATGTTTTCAGAAAGGCCGTGGCGACGCCTCCCGCCGCCGAAATCAGGACAACGGGATTGTCATGGCCGTGACCTCGGTAAAGCCGGAGGGCGCCCGGCATCTTGTTCGATTGATCCCCGGAGCCGCCCTCACGCGACCCGTCCGGCACCGTCGCGCGCAGCGCGCAAGGGAGGCTCCGCGCCGCAGGCGTGGATGCCCTTGCGAGCGAGCACGGCGGTGGCAGGGTCTTAGCGGGAGGGAGGCCCAGGGATCGGATCATTGATCCCTGGTGGGCCTGAAACGGCTTTCGTGTTGTCGTGTAGCGTATGGAGTGCGTGATGAAGAATGTGAAAACGAATATTCTCGAAGAGGCTGAAAACCTGTTGGAACAGTTGACCGCGAATGCCTCGAACGATTCCGTTCGGACCAAGCTTCGAAACCTCAACGACGTCTGCCGAACGATCGTCACCGAGACGAAGCAACGGCTCTCCGTGCCGGAAGTGCTGCGTCACTACAAGGGACGTTTTCCCGCCGTGTCCCAGTCTCTGAGCGAGCAGACCGTCCGCAACAAGCGGGCAAACGGCAATCCGTATCAGACACTCTACCGCAAATGGGAGGACATCGCAGAGTGCTTGCTCGCAACGTCATTGCAGAAACCCATCCGAATGGACGGCGGGATCATTTGTGAGAGCGAAATCAGGAAGATCGAGAATACGACCCTGCGACATCAAGTTCTCTTGTTGTTTGGCCAGAACCGCAGCCTGCACAACCAGCTGAATATTCTGAAGCAGGATGCGTGCAACGCTCCGATTCAGATTGACCGTCTGCCCCCGATTGCGGGAGGTGAGGATCTTGCGCTCTCTCCCGCTGAAGTCGAAGCGGTCCGTGATTTCATCGATCCCCGTAAGCTGCACGCGAAGCATCTCGCAAAGACCGAGGACCACGGAGTCAGTACGCGTGATGGACGTGCCATCGCTGACCCGGGCTTCATCACCGCTCTCGAAAAAATCTCCAAGAGCTATCAACGGCCTTGAGAGAATGGCGCTCCCGACGGGACTCGAACCCGTGTTTCAGCCTTGAGAGGGCCGCGTCCTCACCTCTAGACGACGGGAGCAAGCTATTGAAATCGCTAGTGTATTTCTCGTTTTTACCTACAAACTCAGTTTAACAGCAGCCTTCGATGAAGGATTGATTGGATGCTGCTTTGGACCCTACCAACGTGATCGAAAATCGGCCTCGAATGGTAGTCCTACCTCACCTAACCCCTTGAACCTACATACACGGTAGGGATGCACGGGGGTATTTACGTCCTGGGCCGCTAGACGAAGGGAGCTTGGCCAAGACCATCGAGATAGCCGCGATCCCGGAGGCACGCAAGCGCCCAATCGCCGCCCGCGTTACGGTTTGGGCGACAGCGGAATACGGCCGACGGCTTTAAGCGTATTGAGGTCGTAGATGCGCAGCTCGGTGGCGCCAGCGATCTCGACCGTGAGAACGATGCGGCCATCGCCGACCGCGCTCGCTATCACCTTGGCGCCGGCCGGCAGCGGGGCGGCGCTCTCGGCAACGGGCGGCGGACTTCCCCCCAGGTGGAAAACACGGTAGCCGATGACGGCGAGAACCGCGGCCACCGCCAGGAAAGTGGTCGCGCTGGCGATAATCATCAAGCGGCGGATGCGCGCCACGACGCGCGCCGCTTCGGGGTCGAGGGGTTTTTCGTCGTCGGACATCGTGAGCCAAAAGGTTTGGGTTGAACCAAAGATTAGTGCCGCCGATTTGAAGTTCCTGTATCACTGCCGCAAGCTCGTTCAGGAACTTCAAATCGATAAGCGGCACTAGAATCATATACTTGCTAGTGCCCCTTTGTTTCCGAAGTTCGTGTCAGAGGGCGTTGCGACGTATCACGAACTTCGGAAACGGGGCACTGGAGCATGCCGGATAGCGCCAGCGAGACCGTCATTATCGCCGCCGAGGAGAGCGGCGGCCGGCTCGATCGCGTGCTGGCCGCGCGCATCCCGGCGCTGTCGCGTTCGCGCCTGAAGGCGCTGATCCTCGACGGTCAGGTGGCGATCGCGGCGCGCACCATCCGCGATCCCGCCACTTCCGTCAATTTCGGCGACACCGTCACCGTGACGTTGCCGGCACCAGTGCCTGCCACCCCGGCCGGCGAGGCGATTCCGCTCACTATCGTCTATGAGGACGACGCGCTCATCGTAATCGACAAGCCGAGCGGCCTGGTCGTACACCCGGCCGCCGGTCATGAATCCGGCACGCTGGTCAATGCGCTCATTGCGCACTGTGGCGACAGTCTGTCCGGCATCGGGGGCGTCAAGCGGCCGGGCATCGTGCACCGGCTCGACAAGGACACCAGCGGCCTGATGGTGGTGGCGAAGGGCGACCGCGCCCATCGCGCGCTCAGCAAGCAGTTCGCCAATAAAGTCGAGAGCGGACTCAAACGCGGCTATCTCGCCTTCGTCTGGGGCGCGCCCGACCGGGCCAAGGGCACCATCGACGCCCCGCTCGACCGCAACCCGCACAACCGCGAGAAACGCGCGGTGCGCGCCGGCGGCCGCCCCGCCGTGACCCATTGGCAGCTGCTGGAGCGCTTTGCCGGACGCGACGGCAAGCCGGTGGCGAGCCTGCTCGCCTGCACGCTCGAAACCGGCCGCACCCACCAGATCCGGGTGCATCTGGCTCATATCGGGCACCCGATCCTGGGCGACGCCACCTATTCCACCGGCTTCAAGAGCAAGGCCAGCCGGCTGGGCCCGCAGACCCAGGCCGCCTTGGCCGCCCTTGGCCGGCAGGCGCTGCATGCTTATCTATTGACCATTGAACACCCCGATACCGAAAAGGTCATGGAGTTCCGTACGGAACTGCCGGGCGACCTGCGGCGTTTACGTGACGCATTGACCGCCGAAAGCGGTCCAGCGGCGTCCGGGCGTTAGAAATAGATAAAACCTGCCAATGGCTTGGTGGTCACCGCCGGGAGGTCACGGCGACGTGACGGGAACTTGCCTTTCTTTTGCCGCCCCGTTTCGTTATGCTGCACCTGCGATCAAGCTTTCGCGGTCGCACAATTCGCGCCGTCGGCTCGGGGAGCGGCGGCGATAATCGCCTGCCGACCCGTCGGGGGCACTATAAGGAGGGCGCTATCATGGCCCGTTCTGCCGCATTGCCGGCACTCAAGGCCGAATCCGGTCTTTCTCACTACCTGGAAGAAATTCGCCGGTTCCCTATGCTGGAACCGCAGCAAGAGTACATGCTGGCGCGCAGCTGGCGTGAGCACGGCGATCGTGAGGCCGCGCACAAGCTCGTCACCAGCCATCTCCGCCTGGTCGCCAAGATCGCCATGGGCTATCGCGGCTACGGCCTGCCGATTTCGGAAGTCGTGTCGGAGGGCAATGTCGGCCTGATGCAGGCGGTCAAGCGCTTCGAGCCCGAGAAGGGCTTCCGCCTCGCCACCTACGCCATGTGGTGGATCAAGGCCGCCATCCAGGAATACATCCTGCGCTCGTGGTCGCTGGTGAAGATGGGCACCACCGCCAATCAGAAGAAGCTGTTCTTTAACCTGCGCAAGGCCAAGAGCAAGATTTCCGCGCTCGAGGAAGGCGACCTGCATCCCGATCAGGTGAAGCTGATCGCCAAGCGCCTGGGCGTCAACGAGCAGGACGTGGTCGACATGAACCGGCGACTGGGCGGCGACGCCTCGCTCAACGCGCCGATCCGCGACGACGGCGAAAGCGGCGAGTGGATGGACTGGCTGGTCGATAACTCGCCGAGCCAGGAGCGCCTGCTGGCCGACAGCGAGGAAAGCGATAACCGCCACCAGGCGCTGATCTCCGCGCTCGACGTGCTCAACGAGCGCGAGAAACGCATCTTCCAGGCGCGGCGGCTGGCCGACGACCCGATCACGCTGGAGGATCTGGCATCCGAATTCGGCGTCTCGCGCGAGCGCGTGCGCCAGATCGAGGTGCGCGCCTTCGAGAAGGTGCAGAAGGCGGTGAAGAACCGCGTCGCCGCCATGGAGCAGCCGAGCCAAGACGCGGCTCCGGCTTCGGCGACGATGCATTAAACCCGCGCGATCGACACAAATACAAATGGCCGGACGCAAGTCCGGCCATTTTGCTTTTCACCCTCCCCTGGAGGGGGAGGGTCGGCCGCCGAGCCAACGGGTCCGCGCGAAGCGCGGCCCGATGACAGGCTCCGCGAAGGCGGTCGGGGTGGGGTGAAATGCGGCGCGAAAGCATTCACCCCACCCCGCTCGCTTTCGCTCGCGACCCTCCCCCTCCAGGGGAGGGTAAAGCACGGCCTACTCCCCCCACGCCCGGAACGCTTCCGCAAAGACGCGCGCGGCGGACTTAGGGGCCCGCATTCTTGAGCGCGATCACAATGCTGATGACAAATGGCGCCCCGAAGTAGCACCAGAGTTGCCAGCTATTTTGCGCCGCCATCTCGAACGAGGTTTCGAGCACGGAGGTTTCAGGATCGTCGGGATCGTAGTGAACCGTCGCGGTGGCGCCCGCCGGATATTTCTTTGCCAGGTCTTCGATTAAATCTTTCGCTTTCACCCATCGGGGTCCGAACTGAACCAGATCGTTTTGATACACGCGGTCGGCAACCTGGTAGCCGTAGTTCAGCACCAGTTTGTACATCGGGAAATAGACTGTCTGCCGTCGCTCGATCGCGCTCGACTGCACCAGGCCCGCAACCGTCGGCCAGGTTCGGCTCAGGCCGGCAAACGCGAGATTGCGCCGGCCCCTGGCGACGAGGAAGGCGCCACAGGGAAAGCACATGGCGCCGAGAATCGCGAACGACTGCAGGAAAGTGGCGGGCTGGTTGATCCACACACAATTTTTAAATCCGCCGAGCAGCCAAGCAACCAGAAGCGGCAGCACAAACGCCGCCGCTGGGCCGATTAGCATCCCCCAGGTCCAGAAATCCACCGCCGCGGCATCGTCCGCCGGGAGCAGGCCTTTGCTTGTCATCGCCGTTTCCTCGCGTTCAATAAATACGCGCCTGGATACTACTGCCCCCAGGCCCGGAACGCTTCCTCGAAGACGCGCGCGCCCGGCGTACCCTTCTCGATCGCCAGAATGGCGCGCTTGCCGGTGGTGTAGACGATCGGGATGTCGAACCAGTCGCGCTCCTTCAAGAGCTGCACGTTGCGCTGCACGTCGATATCGACTGCCGACAGGCCGACCAGGAAATAGCCGTTGGTCACCTTCACGGCGAGGCCGGCGAGCGGCTGGCCGCGCGCGCTTTCGTTCTGCTTCATCAGCACGCCCGGCACGTTGCCGATGCCGCCTTCGGCGAAATCCGCCGGAATCGTGAAAATGATCTCGATGGTGTGGCTGGCCGGCAGCGCCGTGTCGGTGTTGCGGCGGAGCGACCAGGTCATGCGCAGGCGCCGCTCGGGGATTTCCACGTCGGCGCGCACCGCCAATTCAGGCGCCAGGCCCGGGCCCGGCGATACCGTCTCGGTGCGCCAGATCGCCGAGCCGACATAGCGCTTGCCCTGCGGATCGTTCGGGTCCTCGTCGTACAGCACCACTTTCTGCGCGACCGCGGCGGCCGGCGCATTGGCGGCATTCGAGTTACCGCCGGAGACGCCGATGCGGTCGGCGATCTTCGGCCGGCCGGCCGGCTGCACCGCCGCGCGCGGCTTCGGCGCCGGCGTGGATTTGGTGAGGCTGGTGACGAACGACTTGATCGGTTGACGCTGCCAATAGCCGGCGCCGGCGACG
>JAANCK010218461.1_pt1 | contig 11959 bp, 11 predicted proteins | sample 7277841 | NCBI WGS metagenome assembly JAANCK01 (sample SAMN14222788, study PRJNA588281) | permafrost metagenome | isolation source: Arctic cryosol methane SIP | place: Canada:Nunavut | collected 2015-07 | reverse complement strand
GTAAGGACGAGATGCTGGAGTCAGTCGAGGCGGAGACTTTCCAGCGGCGGCTGTGGGAGATGTTTCCACACAGTTTTGGCGGTGCCATGTCATTGCCCCAGCTGGACCGGGTGCGCTGGATCATGTTCCCCGAGGTTCGGGTTGTTGGCCAGCGACCGCTCTTCCAGGAGGAAGATGGCGACGCCGAGCTGCCGGACATCATGCGCGTGATGGATCTGCAGCAGGAGCAACTGGCCAGAAGCCTGGGCGATGGCCACCGTGTCATTCACGGCGTCGCAGGGTCGGGCAAGACCATGATCCTGGGTTATCGCGCCGAACAACTCGCCAAGGCCGCCACTGAAGCCAAGCCGATTCTCATACTTTGCTACAACGAGCCCCTGGCGGTGAAACTCGCCGCGATCATGGAGGCCAAGGGTCTGAGCGATCGGGTTCACGCCCGGAACTTTCACAAGTGGTGTCGCCAACAGCTGGTGGCGTACGGCCAGACATTGCCAAAGCAGGGCTCGCACATGTTCGACGAGATGGTCGATGGCGTGATTCGCGGCGTCAAGCGTGGGCAAATCCCCTCGGGTCAGTATCTGGCCATCCTGATCGACGAGGGCCACGATTTCCAGCCCGAATGGCTCAAGCTGGTCACTCAGATGGTCGACCCGACAACCAACAGTCTGCTGCTGCTCTACGACGATGCCCAAAGCATCTATGAACGCCGGCGCAGCAAGGAGTTCAGTTTCAAGAGCGTGGGCATCCAAGCGCAAGGGCGTACCACCATTCTGAAGATCAACTATCGCAATACCAGGCAGATCTTGCAGACGGCCAACCTCATCGCTGCCGAGTTCTTGACCCCGGAAGACAAGGACGATGACGGCATACCGCTGTTGCGGCCGGTGAGTTGCGGCAGAGAAGGGCAGGGACCGATGGTGATCCGTCTGCCGACGCTGCGCGATGAGGCGCGCAAGGTCGCCGAGCAGTTGGCTGCCGCCCATCAGGAGGGCCATGCCTGGGGTGACATGGCGGTTATTTGCCGCCACTATGAGGAGATGGACGAATGCGCGAACGCGCTGGAGTACGGCAAGCTGCCGCACCAGGTGCGCCGCAAGTCGGGTTCGTACGATCCCGAGGCGGACAACATCAAGGTGTTCACCATGCACGCGTGCAAGGGCCTGGAGTTTCCTGTTGTTGCTCTGGTGGGCGCGGGGCAGATGCCTGGGGAAGAGGCCGAAGAGGATGCCAGACTGTTTTACGTAGCCGCGACGCGGGCGACCCACAGCTTACTAATTACTGTGAGCGGAGATGGGGAGTTCGGGAAGAGGCTGGAGTAGGCGGTTGAGAAATTCATGAAGATCATCTTCAGTCGCAAAGGCTTTGATTCCCAGTACGGTGGCGTGGCCAGTCCCATCTTCCCGGATGGAACCATCGTTTCGCTGCCGATTCCATCCCAGCACGGGCGGCCGCTCGGCGACCTGGTCAGCACACAGGGACCGCTGCATCGCATCGTGTCCGATCTCACTGCGGGACGAATCACGGCCTCGACGCGCGTTCACCTGGATCCCGACTTGCAGGCGAGCAGCCTGGATCGGCTGCCGAACTGGAGGCCGTGCTTCGGACAGGATTCAGCGGCACAGAAGCACCTTGCAAATCAAGGCGTGGGCGTCGGCGATGTGTTTCTCTATTTCGGCTGGTATCGGCAAGCGGAGCTTCATCAAGGTCGGTGGCGGTACGTTCCGGGTGCGCCGGACATCCACAGTCTCTTCGGCTGGCTCCAGGTCGGCGAGGTGCTGAAGGCGGGTGCCAATCCGGCCGATCTGCGGGCCGGGTCGCCATGGCTACGGGACCATCCGCACGTCGAGCACGCTGTCGACATCGGTAGCACGAACACCCTTTACGTGAGCGCGGAGAAGCTGACGCTGGCAACACCCCAGCCAGTCGCGGGTGCCGGGGTCTTTCGGCGTTGGACCGACGCACTGCAGTTGACGGCCCCTGGTGAAAGCCGCTCCATCTGGCGGCTACCGCGTTGGTTTATGCCGGGTGAAGGTCTGCCACCTTTGACGTACCACGCTGATCTCGAACGTTGGTCGATCGCAAACGGCTACGCGCGGCTAAAGGCCGTTGGCAAAGGGCAGGAGTTCGTCCAGGACGTGGGCAACAGCTCTGATGGACGGCGCTGGCTCAGTTCACTGGTGTCAGCGCACGCCGGAGGTAACGACTGATGGCGCAAGGCCGCCTATATGTCTGCCACGCCTGCCAGGCGCAAGTGGACGCTTGGTCGGATGGCAATCCATACCTCATCGACGAAGCCGGAGAGAAGAAATACGTCTATCACCCGGATGATGCGGTGGACGATTGCGTTGGCAATGATGTGCCGCATCTGTGCCTGCAATGCGGTTTCAGCTTCATGGTGGACTCTCGGGCGCCTTCTTCCACGTGCCCAAGCTGCAAGTCCGCCGACATATGTGCGACGTACCAACTGGCAGGACGGCGTTGCCCGTTCTGTGAGTCAGGAAGATTCGGGTACGACCCTTCCTCTCAAGCAATCTCTTGATTGCGTTTCGGGAGCCGTGGGCTCCCGTACCAGTAACCGCCTCGTTGGAGAAGGTCTGTGCGGCCTCCACCAACGCAATTGAGGTCAGAGCGGAATTTCGTTCGGCACCACGTGCTCCGACAACATCACTTTCCTGAATTCCGATCCGACCCCAATTGCTGCCGCAGTTCGGCGCGTCGGTCCGATCCTGGTGATGGTCCTGCCGTAGCAAGGTCTGGCGTCCTCCCCATGTAGCCTTTCCGTTTACGCAAAATTCCCCTGTACGGCTCTTGCACAACAGCTCAGGATACGAAGCCCGTTCGCAGGCAGGGCGGGACTCAGCACGGAGAATGCTGCAGTAAATCGGGCGTCAACAAGAAAAGGGTCGGGAATGAGCGAAGTTGTCCGCTTCTATCAATACAAGAGCCTGCTCGGCAGCCGCAGGGCCGTCTCCGCCGACGACCTGATGGCCAAGCTGGAGATCTCGCGGGCCACCCTCAAGCGCGACATTGCCAAGCTGCGCGACCAACTCCATGTGCCGATCCGCTTCGACCGCGACCGCGGCGGCTATTGTCTGGAGCAGGGCCACGACGACAGCGAGTTGCCGGGGCTGTGGTTCAACCAGCAGGAGATCCTGGCGCTGGTCACCATCCAGCACCTGATGACCCAGCTGGCGCCCGGCCTGCTGGGCCCCAAGCTGCGGCCCTTGCAGGAGCGGCTGACCCAACTGATGGAGCAGCATGGCCTGACCGGGCAGGACATCGCGCAACGGATTCGCATCGTCCACGCCGGCAAGCGGCGCGTGGCCGCGCAGTTCTTCGAGGCCGTGGCCGCCGCCACGCTGGCGCGCAAGCGGCTGAAGGTCACGCATTTCAACCGCCAGAACGGCCAGACGCTGGAGCGCGAGCTGTCGCCGCAGCGGCTGGTGCACTACCGCGACAACTGGTACCTGGATGCCTGGTGCCACCTGCGCCAGGACCTGCGCAGCTTTTCGGTCGATGCCTTCACGCAGGTGCACGTGCTCGAGACGCAGGCCAAGGAGATTGCCGCCAAGCGCCTGGACGAAGTGCTGAGCGTCAGCTACGGCATCTTCGGCGGCGCGCCCAAGGCCTGGGCCGCCCTCAAGTTCACGCCCGAGCGGGCGCGCTGGGTGAGGGGAGAGCAGTGGCATCCGCTGCAGGAGAGCCGCGACGAGGCGGACGGCAGCTATGTGCTGTCGGTGCCGTATTCGGACGAGCGCGAGATTCTCGGCGACATCCTGAAGTTCGGCGGCGATGTGGTGGTCGTGGCGCCCGCGGACCTCAGGCGCAAAGTGCATCAGGCGGGGCTGGCGCTGGCTGGGCGATATGTCTGAGGCAATGGGGTCAGATCACGATTCAGGACGAGGGTGGCCGGAGCGGGCTAGGCAACGGGGTCAGATCACGATTCAGGAAAGTGATGTAGACGGAGCGGGTGGTCTCGGACGAAATCGTGCTCTGACCCCGTTGACGGTGTTGGCGGAGAGAGATGCTTTGTTCGCCACCAACGCAATCGGGGTCAGAGCGGAATTTCGATCAACACCCCGCGCTCCGGAGAAGCTGCTGTCCCGAATTCCGATCCGACCCCGATTGCTACGTCGGTCCTGAATTCCGATCTGACCCCGATTGCTCCGCTCTGTCGAAACGAACAGTAGCCGAGGGTCACGCCGCGAGCCCGGGCGAGGTGATCATGGCGAACCAGACCAAAAAGAAGAAGAGGGAATGAGATGGAACACTGCGATCCCGCGGATCGATTTACCGGCTGCCTGCTTGGCGGCGCGGTGGGCGACGCGCTCGGCGCCCCGGTCGAGTTCATGAAGCTCGTGCAGATCCTGCGCCAATGCGGCCCCGCCGGGGTGCGCGGCCATGCGCCCGCCGCCGACGGCATGGCCCGGATTACCGACGACACGCAGATGACCCTGTTCACCGCCGAAGGGCTGATCCGCTTCGGGGTCCGGTCGCGGTTTCGGGCGGATTCCTCGCCGCGGGCTATGGTGGCGTACGCCTACCTGCGCTGGCTGCGCACGCAGGGCGAGCGCACCCGGGCCGGGCTGGAGGCCGACGCCGGCGGCGACGGATGGCTGTTCGGACACCGCGAGCTGCACCAGCGCCGCGCACCGGGCCTGACCTGCCTGTCGGCGCTGCGCGCGATGCTGTCGGTGGACGAGCCGGCGATCAACAACAGCAAGGGCTGCGGCGGTGTGATGCGGGTCGCGCCGGTCGGCCTGTTCGCGTGGCGGCTGGGATGGACGCCCGAGCTGACGTTCGACACCGGCGCGCAGGTGGCGGGCATCACCCATGGCCATCCGACCGGCGAGCTGGCGGGCGGCGCGCTGGCCGTCATGATCCTGGCGCTGGTCGATGGCGCCAACCTGGCGCAGGCCGTCTACGCCGCCAGGCAATGCCTGCGCACCCGGCCCGGGCACGAGGAAACATTGGCTGCCATCGAAGGGGCCGAGAGACTGGCGCGCTCGGACACGCGTCACGACCTCGCGATCGCCCGGCTGGGCGAAGGCTGGGTGGCCGAGGAGGCACTGGCGATCGGCCTGTATTGCGCGCTGGTGGCCGACACCTTCGGCGAAGGCGTCCTGATGGCTGTCAACCACGACGGCGATTCCGACTCCACCGGTTCGATTGCGGGCAACCTCCTCGGAACCCTGCTCGGCGTGCAGGCGATCCCGCAGGAATGGCTGGAGCCCCTGGAGCTGCGCGACGTGATCACCGAGCTGGCGGAGGATCTGTACGGGTTTGTGGACTGGGACATCGGAGAAAAGGGCGGGGACGAAGAACTGCGGCAGCGGGTGCTGGCGAAGTATCCGGTGGGGTGAGCTACGTCGGCTCGGAGCACGCGAGGCAACGGGGTCAGATCACGGCTCAGGAAAGGGATGTCGACGGAGCACGCGGTCTCCAACGAAATCGTGCTCTGACCCCGTTGACGGTCTGGCCGGAAACAGGGATCTTGTTCTCCACCAACGCACAATGGCACAAGGCGGAGCAAAGTGACCGCCATGTCCAGGAGGGGAGCAATGAAAGAACTACACGCGCTGGTGGACTATGAGAATGTGCAGCCGGCTTTGGAAGAGCTCGCCCTGCTCGCGCCGGGGTTCACCGACGTTTGGCTATTTCATGGCCCGCATCAGGACGCGCAGGCGCAGCAACTGGCGATGTCTCATGATCGGGTGACGCTGGTATGCCGGTCAGGCAAGGGCAAGAACGCGCTGGACTTTCACCTGTCGTTTTACCTGGGCTACGTGGCGGCCAGGCACCCCGATGCGCACTTGGTGGTGGTAGCCAATGACAAGGGGTACGACCCCATGCTTGTTCATGCCAAGGCGCTGGGCTTCGCCGTCAAGCGCGTCGGCTTCAAAGTCGAAAAGGTGCCTGCGGTGAAGAGAGTCGCGCCTGCCAAAGCGGCCGCGTCGACCAAAAAAGTGGCGCAGGCTGCCAAACCATCGACTGCCAAAAAGGCGCCTGCGGCCAAAGCGTCTGTGCCCGCGAAGAAGTCGCCTGCGAAGAAGGCCCCGGCCAAGAAAGCGCTGGTCAAGAAACCGGTCGCCAAGGCAATGGCGAACAGCGCCCCTGCCAAGAAGATTCCTGCCGAAGCCGCGACACCAGCCAAGAAGGCTGCCCGGCCAAAACCTGCGGCTGCCGCCGCAACCAAAGAGTTCACCCGAGTCAAGAATGCGCTGGCCAAGATGGGCCCCGAGCGCCCGCACAAGCTCAAGTCATTCCTGCGGCATGTGGAGTCCATGCTCGGCAAGGACAGCACCCCTGTCGCGGTGGAGTTGCTTGTTCAGAAGCTTGTGCAGGAGCACGTCGTGCGAATATCGGAGGACAAGGTGTTGTACAGCTGAGCCGGGGGTACTCCGCCTTAACTTTGTTGCACATACCCAAAATGGGTATTAAAATGCCCAAAATGGGTATTAAGCAGGCTTCTCAAGTGGCAACGCCATCCGCCAGTTTGGCGGATGCCCTGTTTTCCGGCACGCAGCAGCGCGTGCTTGGCCTGCTTTTTGGCCAGCCCGATCGCAGCTTCTACGCGACGGAATTGATCGGCCTGGCCGGCGTGGGCTCGGGCGGTGTGCAGCGAGAACTGGCGCGCCTGGCCCAGAGCGGGCTGGTCACAGTGCGGCCGGTGGGCAACCAGAAGCACTACCAGGCCAATCCCGATTCACCCATCTACGCTGAGTTGTGCGGCATCGCGCGCAAGACTGTGGGCTTGGCCGAGCCGTTGCGCGAGGCGCTGGCGCCGCTGGCGGCACAGATCAAGGCCGCGTTTGTATTCGGCTCTGTGGCCAAGCAGCAAGACACGGCCAGCAGCGACATCGACTTGATGCTGGTGAGCGACAGTCTGAGCTATGGCGACACGTTCCTCGCATTGGAGGCCGCTGGCGCCCAACTGGGCCGGCCGGTCAATCCAACGATCTACACGGTCAAGGAACTGGCCAAGCGCGTCAAGCAGGCTGACGCGTTCACTACACGCGTGCTGGCCCAGCCCAAGGTGTGGCTGATTGGGGGTGAAGATGACATCCGCGTTTGAGAACCTGGCCGGCCCGGACAAGGCGCTGAGAGCCGAGCCGCCCGATGCCAAAGAGATTGCAGGCTTGCAGCGCTCGGCCCTGGCGCGCCTGAAAGATGCGCAGAACGCGCAACTCTCGGTAGAAAGCCGTTTCGACCTGGCCTACAACGCTGCTCACGCCCTGTGCCTGGCGGCCCTGCGCCGGCATGGTTACCGTTCGAGCAATCGCTTCATCGTTTTCCAATTGCTGCCTCATACGCTGGGCCTGGGGCCGGAAGTATGGCGTTTGCTATCCAAGTGCCACGACATTCGAAACCTGGGCGAATACGAGGGCGACCTCAACGTGGACGAACGCATCACGCTGGACCTGATAGCGGCTTGCCAGAAAGTCGCCGAAAAAGTAGCTGCGATGCCGCCACTGCAACAACCGTGAACACCAGCGCAACGGGGTCAGATCACGATTCAGGAAAGGGTTGCGGACGGAGGAGGTGGTCTGGTACGAATTCGTGCTCTGACCCCGTTGACGTCGTAGCCGGAGGAGGGTTTTCAGTCCTCCACCAACGCCAACGCAATCGGGGTCAGAGCGGAATTTCGATCAGCACCGCGCGCTCCGTCGATGTCACCGTCCTGAATTCCGATCCGACCCCAATTGCTATCGCGATCCGCCCCAATTGCTATCGCGATCCGACCCCGATTCCTGCCCGCGCTCGGTCACTGTCCGGGGTTCGAGGCCTGCGGATTACCTGTCTCCGGCCGCAAGTCGTACAGCCGTGCCGGTGTGGTTCCCGGCCCGCGTGGCAGGCCAGTGGTTGGCCGGCTCGGGTCAGGAGGCTCGCGCCAGAGCACAGGATCGACTCGCCGACCGTGCGTCCGTATCCAATCGGCCAGCGCCCGCTCGCCTTGCGTGTCGGGCGGGACGAGGGACGGGCCGCCGACGATGGCGTAGCGCAGCGCGCCGTCGTTGACCATGCGTTCGAGCTCGCCCGGCGTCAGGATCGGGTCGCGGCCGAGATAACCGCCCATGGCCATCACGCTCTCGCCGGTGCGCACGATCAGCGGCGACGCCTGCAGCGCGTTGGGCACGGCCAGCAGATACCGTTCCGACTGGCGATTGGCTCTGAGAAATTCAAACAGTCTTTGCGCCCGGGGCCGGGTGGGGGCTGCAGGCTCCGCATCGGTCAAATCCGCGGCGCGGTTGGCCAGCTTGCCGAGGTCCGCCGAGGGGATTTCGACGTTCGGCCGGACCAGGACCGTGCTCAGCGCCCAGGCCAGCGGCATCGCCAGCATCACCACCAGGGCGATCAGGGCGAGCCCGGTGGACTGCCGTCCGCCCAGACGCCGCCGCGGCAAGCGCCACAAGGCTGTGCCCGCGATCACCAGCGCACCGGCGAACGCGGCGAGCAGCATTCCGCGCCAACCTTCCAATTGCCATGTCGTCTCGCCTCGGTCGATGTAGCCGTGCCATGCGGCAGTGATCAACAGCACGGCGGGCAGGGCCCATGGCAGGGCACCGTCGCGATGGCGTTGCCAGAGCAGTGAGGCGCCGATACCTGCAAGTGCGGCGAGCGGTGGGCCGAGGGCCGCCACGTAGTAAGTGTGAAACACGCCGCCTGCAAAGCTGAACGCGACGGCATAGGTCGACGTCCAGCCCGCCCACACCAGGACGTTAGCCTGTTCCGGGGTGAGCTGGCGCTGCCGGCGCCACGGTGCGCCACCCATGATCGCGCCCGCAACCGCCAGCGGCAGCCACCAGGCCATCTGCGCCGCCAGGTGCGGCGTCAGCAGCCGCAGCGGGCCGACGGGCGTCTGGTCCCACAGGACGACGGCGGCCCTCGGTCGCCCAGCGGCGCGGGCTGCGCGATCGGGCGCGGCTGTCGGTGGCGGCACAGCGGCGCGGCCGTCCAGCGGCGGGTCGCGCGACCAGCGCGGCACAAAGCGGTCCAGGCCGTTGTGCAGCAGCGCCAGTTCCAGCATCGAGTTGTGGTGCGTGCTGCCGGCATAGGGACGCCGGTCGGATGGCGTCAGGTCGAACACGGTCACCCAGGACAGGGACACCAGCGTCATGACGATCATGGCGAGCGTCAGATGGGCCAGGCGCCGCCGCACCGCCAGGCCGCCAGCGCTGCACAGATAGACCGCTGCGAAGGTCGGTACCACCACCAGAGCCGCCGCCATCTTGACGTTGAAGCCGACCCCGACCAGCGCCATGGCCACCGCCAGCAGGCGAGGGTTGGCGGTCTCCGCGGCGCGGATTAGCGCCCATGCCGCGAACAGCAGCACCATGATGAGGCAGCTGTCGGTGTTGTTGGATCGGTCGATCGCCACGCTGATGGGCGTCAGGGCCAGAAACAGCGCTGCCAGGAGCCCTGCCTGGCGGCCGAAACGCCGCGCCACGAGGTGGTGGATCAATGCGACCGAGACCACTCCTTCCAGCACCTGCGGCAGCATCACGCTGAAAGCGCTGAAACCCATAATCTTCGCGCTGGCCACCTGCAGCCACAAGGCGACCGGCGGCTTGTCCAGGGAGACGAAGCCGGCCGGATCGAAGGCATTGAAGAAGAAGGCGTGCCAGCTCCCCAGCATGCTGCGCACGCCGGCGGCGAAGTACTGCCGGCCGTAGCCGTTTTGATCGAGGTGCCAGAGCCGCAGCCACGCCGCCAGCGCGAGGATCGCGACCAGCGCCAGTCGCGCGGCGCGGGTTGGAGGCGTGGACTCGGTGGTCATGCCCAGCAGTATCGCTCGGCGCCCTTTGAGGCAGCGGGGAAGCTTTTCTAGCGAGGCACGCACCGTCAACGGGGTCAGAGCACGATTTCCAGATCCCTCAGCTCGACATTGACCTCACCGATGGCTGAGGCGATATTCACCAGCGCATCCAGTGAAAAGCGAGAGATCCGCCCATTGAGCAAGTCGTTGATGCGGGGTTGGGTGACGCCGCAGTGCTGCGCTGCGACGTCCTGCGTCCACCCTCTTTGCCTGATGGCGTTGGTGATCTGAAGCGCGAGTTGGGCACGGGCTCGCAGGTTCGCCGCTTCCTGCGGAGTGTCTGCGAGGGCCTCGAAGACACTCGCAAACCTTTGCCTTGTCTTGGCGCCGGCCTTCGCCGCCGCCCGTCGAGGTGCGGCCTTCGCACCAGGTGCCGTGGCTGTTGGCTTGGCCTTCTTGATGGACTGTGTCTTCATGGTTTTCCTTTCTGCGGCTTTGCGGCAACAACCCTCTCGTTCACTAACTGCTTGAATCTCTTCGTCGCCAACTCGATGTCCTTCGCAGACGTCTGCTCAGTCTTCCTCTGCAACGCATGCAGCACTTAGACTGCTTTCTCGAACCTGGCCGTATAGACGACCCGGTAGATACCGTCTTCGTCCTTTACCCGAATCTCTTCGACTCCCTTGCCAATCGACGGCATTGGTTTGAAGTCGTCAGGCTGTTTGCCTATCTGAACCTTGTAGATCTGGTAGCCGCAGTCCGCTCTCACTTCCTTCGGAAAGTCTCGAAGGTCCTTCAGGGAACTGCCTCTGAACTCGACCGGCTTTTGCGGCGGAGGATCTGGTGTGCCGTCCATGGGACAACAGTATATCCAAACCAGTATGTGTTTGCACGAGGCGTGAGTGCCTCGGTTCGTAGGAGGCGAATTGTTCAGCGAGGCAACGGGGTCAGATCACGATTCAGGAAGGTGTTGTGGACGGAGAGGGGGATCTCCAACGAAATCGTGCTCTGACCCCGTTGACGGTGCCTCGCTAGAAAAGCTTCCGTCCTCCACCAACGCAATCGGGGTCGGAGCGGAATTTCGACCAGCACCACGCGCTCCGTTCAAGCTACTTTCCTGAATTCCGATCCGACCCCAATTGCTATCGCGCTCCGGCGTCAGTTGCTCACGAGAATTCCGATCCCACCCCGATTGCTAAGATCACTTCCTGGTCAGAATCGAATCCTCGCCCCATGTCCTTCACCGAATTCCCCGACGACACCGAAGACCCCGAGCACAGCCCGGCCGAGCGTGCGGCTGCCGGGACGCGCAGCACCTGGGTCAGCGTGGGCGTGAACATCGTCCTGACGGTGTCCCAGGTGGTGGTCGGCGTGCTGTCCAAGTCGCAGGGCCTGGTCGCCGACGGCATCCATTCGCTGTCCGACCTGGTGGCCGATTTCGTCGTGCTGTTCGCCAGCCACCACGCCAAGAAGGATGCGGACGAGGACCATCCCTACGGGCACCAGCGCTTCGAGACCGCCGCTTCGCTGGCCCTGGGCGTGCTGCTGCTCGGAGTCGGCGTGGGCATGTTGTGGTCCGCCGTTCGCAAGCTCCAGGATCCCGAGACCATTGCGCAGGTGCACATCGTGGCCCTGTACGTCGCCGGCGCGGCGCTGGTGGCCAAGGAGCTGCTGTTTCGCTACATGCTGTGGGTGGCCAAGCGGGTCAAGTCGAGCATGCTGGTGGCCAACGCGTGGCACGCGCGCTCGGATGCGGCGTCGTCGCTGGTGGTCGGGCTGGGGATCATCGGCAATCTGGCGGGCTACCCGATCCTGGACCCGATCGCCGCGCTGATCGTGGGCTTCATGGTGGCCAGGATGGGCTGGGGCTTCGGCTGGGACGCCTTGCACGACCTGATGGACCGGGCCGTCGACGACGAGGAGGTCATGGCGATTCGCCAGACGCTGACCGGGACGCCGGGCATCCAGGCGGTTCACGACGTGCACACCCGCAAGATGGGCGACATGATCGTGGTCGACGCCCACATCGAGGTCGACGCGACCCTGTCGGTGGAGGCCGGGCACGACATCGCCGTCGACGCGCGCCAGCGCGTGATGCAGCGCCACCGCGTGCTCAATCTGATGACGCACGTGGACCCGTGGCGCCGCCCGGACCGGGATCACCCTCAAGTGTCCGCGCCGGCGAACGCGTGAGAACCCAGG
>JAANCK010807361.1_pt1 | contig 11965 bp, 13 predicted proteins | sample 7277841 | NCBI WGS metagenome assembly JAANCK01 (sample SAMN14222788, study PRJNA588281) | permafrost metagenome | isolation source: Arctic cryosol methane SIP | place: Canada:Nunavut | collected 2015-07 | reverse complement strand
GACGAGAACGGCGCACTCACCGAGCTCGTCGCGCGCTATGCGCCGGCCGACACCGAACTGCTCGGCACCCACTTCACCCGCCTGACCGTCAAGCGCATCTCCGGCAAGCTGCTCGCGATGGTCGAGACCGCGCCGCTGGCCGCGCAGGTGCGCATGGGCAGCGGCACGATCCGCTCGTCGCTGTTCGCGGCGACCGACGAGGCGCGCATCCCCGATGCCGTGGCCACGCAGATCGCCGAAGTGTTCTCCACTGACCTCGACTTCCACCGCCAGCTGCAGAAGGGCGACACCTTCTCGGTGATCTACACGGTCAACTACCGCAACGGCGAACCCATTGCCACCGGCAAACTGCTGGCGGCCGAATTCGTCAATGGCGGCAAAACGCACCGGGCGGTCCTGTTCCGCGACCCGTCCGGGCGCGAAGACTATTACACGCCCGAAGGCGAGTCGCTGAAAAAGGGATTCCTGCGCTCGCCGCTCGAATTCTCCCGCGTCACCTCCAACTTCAGCAGTTCACGGCTGCACCCGCTTTTGGGTTTCCACCGCGCCCATACTGGCGTCGACTTCGGGGCGCCCACTGGGACCCGGGTCAAGGCTACAGGTGACGCCACGGTTGCTTTCGCCGGTGGCAAAGGCGGCTATGGCAATCTCGTCATCCTGCGCCATCAAAACGGCTACGAAACCTACTATGCGCATTTGAGCGCTTTTGCACCGGGGTTTCGTCCGGGCCGCGCAATCAGTCAAGGCGAGGTCATTGCCTATGTTGGCACGACCGGTGCGTCCACTGGCCCACACCTGCATTATGAAGTGCGTATCGCAGGTACGCCGTACGACCCATTAACCGTCAAGCTGCCGGGCTCCGCTCCGCTTGATGTGGCACAACGTGCGCGTTTCCTGCAGCAAACTGCCAGTTGGTCTGAAAAACTGGCTCTTTTGCGCGGCACCAACCTCGCCGCACTCGATTGAATCTGCCTTCCCCACATGAGGCCGAAATTTATGTCGGCCTCATGTCTGGAACCAGCCTGGATGGCGTTGACGCCGTTCTTGCCGAAATAAGCTCCACAGGCCACACCCGGCTTATCCGCTCCCATTATCTGCCCTACGCAGACAGCCTGCGTACACGGCTGCTCGCCTTGCACACCAGCCAGACCAATGAACTCCACCTGGCCGCCTGCGCCGCCAATGATCTAGCGCATCTTTACGCCACGGCGATAAAGGGGCTACTCGATGGATTCACCCTCCCGGTAAGTGCGATCGGCTGCCATGGCCAAACGCTGCGCCACTGCCCTGCGGATGGCTACACCCTGCAAATCGGCAACGCCGCCCTGTTGACCGAACTCACCAACATCACGGTTGTTGCCGATTTCCGCAGTCGAGACATCGCAGCGGGTGGGCAGGGTGCACCACTGGTGCCGGCTTTTCACGTTCAAATGCGGCACCCGGATATTCATCGCGTCATCGCCAACATCGGCGGTATCGCCAACATCAGCGACTTACCCGCGAATGGCACAGTGCGTGGCTGGGACACCGGCCCAGGCAACATGCTGCTGGATGCCTGGATCAAACGATACAGCGGCGAACATTTCGACCGCAATGGTGCCTGGGCCGCGAGCGGGGCCGTTCAGGCAAACCTGCTGGATGCGCTACTCAATCACGCTTACCTGAAGCAGGCGCCGCCCAAAAGCGCTGGGCGTGAGCAGTTCAATCTGGACTGGCTTGACGCAACCTTAAGCGCATTGAGTCAGGCAATCGCGCCCGCTGACGTGCAAGCCACCCTGCTCGAGTTCACCGCCATCAGCCTGGGCAACGCAGTGAAGCACGAGTGCAGTGGCGCGCAGGAACTCTATGTTTGTGGTGGTGGGGCACATAACGGTTTGCTGATGCAGCGGATTAGCGCCTGTTTACCCGGCATTCAGGTGATGAGTACGACGGTGCTCGGGATAGACCCGGACTGGGTGGAAGCGCTTGCTTTTGCCTGGCTGGCCCGCCAGACCATGCATCATGAGCCGGGCAATTTGCCGTCCGTCACCGGCGCTCGTGGCGAGCGCATTCTGGGCGCGATTTATCCGGCTTGACCTGCCGTTTAAACAAAAAAAGGAGCCGAGGCCCCTTTTTTTGTTACTACCTAAAAGAACTTAGGCCGAAAACGATGAGCCGCACCCGCAAGTGGTGGTGGCGTTCGGGTTTTTGATGACGAACTGTGCGCCTTCCAAACCTTCTGAATAATCGATTTCAGCGCCCACCAGATACTGGAAGCTCATCGAATCAACCAACAGGGTCACGCCGTTTTTCACCATGGCGGTGTCGTCTGCATTCTGCGCTTCGTCGAACGTGAAGCCGTACTGAAAGCCGGAGCAGCCGCCACCCGACACGAACACGCGAAGTTTCAGATCGGGGTTGCCTTCTTCATCGATCAGGCTTTTGACTTTGCTGGCTGCGCTGTCGGTGAAGATCAGCGGGATGTCCATTTCGGTTGCTGCATTCATGTTGGTGCTCCTTAAATAAGTGTGGGCTAATTATCCGCATCACCCACGCTGCGTCAAGCAATGACCCTATTTTGACCCCGGAGTTCCAGCCGCGCGAACACACGTGGCCGCAACGGCATGTCCCCCAAACCGGCAACCTCAGGGCAACATCCCTACCGCATCCAGCGCAGTGTCCTCGGGCAGGCCAAACATGATATTCATATTTTGCACGGCCTGTCCGGCTGCGCCCTTGACCAGATTATCGATCACAGACAACACCACCACCGAGTCACTTCCCGGCGGACGATGCACAGCGATACGACACATATTTGCGCCGCGCACCGAACGGGTTTCAGGATGTGAGCCTGCAGGCAACACATCAACGAAAGCCTCGCCCGCATAGCGCTTTTCAAACAGCTCTTGCAAATCGATATCGGCGCTGACCCTGGCATATAAAGTGGCATGAATGCCACGAATCAGCGGCAACAGGTGTGGCACAAAAGTGAAGCCCACGGGCTTGCCCGCGAAGGATTCCAGCCCCTGCTTGATTTCCGGCCAGTGGCGGTGACCACCGACGCCATACGCCTTGAAGTTGTCCGCTGCTTCGGCAAACAGAGTGGGGATTTCAGCCTTGCGCCCGGCGCCCGAGACACCCGACTTGGCATCCGCCACCAGAAAACCCACATCGACCGCGCCGGATTCCAGCAAAGGCAAAAAGCCCAGCTGCACCGCCGTGGGATAGCAACCGGGATTGGCGATCAAGCGCGCGCCTTTAATCGCCGCACGGTTGATCTCCGGCAAACCATATACTGCTTCAGCCACCAGATCGGGGCAGGCGTGCTCCATCTTGTACCAGTGCTCCCACACCGCGATGTCCTTGATCCGGAAATCGGCTGCCAGATCAATCACCTTGACGCCCGCGTCGAGCAACGCGCGCGTCTGCTGCATCGCCACACCGTTAGGCGTCGCAAAAAACACCACATCGCAGCTTTCCAGCCCGGCTTCTTCCGGAGTGGAAAACGCCAGCTTTACGCACCCGCGCAGATTGGGGAACATCTCGGCCACCGGCATCCCCGCTTCCTTGCGCGAGGTAATCGCCTTCAACTCAACCTGCGGATGACGCGCCAGCAGACGCAGCAACTCGACCCCGGTGTAACCCGTGCCGCCAACAATACCGACTTTAATCATGCTCAGTTTCCCCGGAAAGAATGGACACTATTGTAAAACACGCCCTGTGACACCCATAAAAAAAGCCGCCCAAAATCGGACGGCTTTCTTGTGCAGCACAAATGGCTGCTCCAATTACGATTAGCGCTTGGAGAACTGCTTCCGGCGACGTGCCTTGTGGACACCGACTTTTTTACGTTCGACTTCACGGGCATCACGTGTTACCAGACCTGCGACCTTGAGCGTGGGCTTCATCTCGGGCGAAAACTCGATCAGCGCACGAGTAATGCCGTGACGCACTGCACCTGCCTGGCCCGACTCACCGCCGCCCGACACGTTGACCATGATGTCAAACGTGTTCAGGTTGTCGGTCAGCACCAGCGGCTGACGCACGATCATGCGGCCGGTTTCGCGGGAGAAGTACTCATCCACCGGCTTGTCGTTCACAACGATCTTGCCGCTGCCTGCTTTCATAAACACGCGCGCAACAGATGATTTGCGACGCCCCGTACCGTAGTTGTAAATACCGATCATGGTGTGGCCTTAAATTTGAGCGTTGATTTCCAGCGGCTTCGGCTGTTGCGCCTCGTGCGGATGATCCGCGCCCGCATAAATTTTCATTTTCTTGATCATGGCGTAGCCAAGCGGGCCTTTGGGCAGCATGCCCTTGACTGCTTTTTCCAGCGCACGACCGGGGAAACGCTCCTGCATCTTGCCAAAAGTCGTTTCGTAGATGCCGCCCGGGTAGCCGGAGTGGCGGTAGTATTTTTTGTCGAGTTCCTTGTTGCCGGTCACGCGCAACTTGCCCGCGTTGACGACCACAATGTAATCGCCCGTATCGACGTGCGGCGTAAACTCGGGCTTATGCTTGCCGCGCAAACGGCGGGCAATTTCAGAAGCCAGGCGGCCCAGCACTTTGTTATCAGCATCAACAACGAACCAGTCGCGTTGAACTTCATGGGTTTTAGCGGAAAAGGTTTTCATGACCCAACCTCTGCACAGAGGACTATCTTGGAAAGCCGGGTAGTGTACCCGCGCAGCCCAGGCAAAGTCAAACACTGCGTGTGAATTTCGTATCGACCGGCATACAATCCTCGCCATGACTGCCTGGCTAACCACAAATTTACTCGCTGCCGCCCTGTTGCCGCCGCTGTCACTGATATTGCTGCTGGCCGCAGGACTGTTCATTCACCGCCGACACCCCCGTCTAGCCATGTCGCTCATTTTGCTGGCCACCACCGCGCTCTACGCCATGTCCACCCCGTGGGTCAGTCACTTATTGCTCAAAACCCTGGAAATCAGCCGCCCCCTTGTTGCCGACGCGACAACAAAAGCGGACGCCATTGTCGTACTGGGCGGCGGCAGGCGCATCGGCTCTGCCGAATATGGCAGCGACACGCTAAACGGCATCAGCCTGGAGCGCCTGCGCTACGCCGCCCGCCTGTACCGCAGCAGCGGCCTGCCAATACTCGTCACCGGCGGCAAACCCGGCGGCGGCGCGCTCGCCGAGGGCCGCATCATGCAGCATATCCTGCAAAGCGAATATGGCATCCCCACCCGCTGGGTCGAAGACGCTGCGCTCACAAGCTGGGACAACGCCCATCTATCCGCACAACTGCTCAAGCCCAGCGGAGTTCAACGTGTTTTGCTGGTCACCCATGCCTGGCATTTACGGCGCACCGTCCCGCTATTCGAAGCCCAGGGCCTCAGCGTCATCCCGGCTGGAATACAGTTTTCCAGCACCCGCATCAACTCCATCCTGGATTGTCTGCCTACTCCCGCCGGGCTGCGCGACAGCACGTTTGCCCTGCACGAATGGCTCGGCATTCTGTGGTACAAACTCCGCTCAATTTTGCCTGAAGGAAGCCCATGAAAGCCCGTGTCAAACTCATCGAAGGTGTCAGCTTCGTCGGCCAGAGCGAATCCGGCCACAGCGTCGTCATGGACGGTCCACCCGAATCCGGCGGCCGCAATCTCGGCATCCGTCCGATGGAAATGCTGCTGCTTGGGCTGGGCGGCTGTTCAGCGTTCGACGTCGTGCATATCCTGCGCAAAGCGCGCCAACCCATCACCGACTGCGTGGCCGACCTGTCCGCCAGCCGCGCGGAGACCGACCCCAAGGTCTTCACCCAAATCCACGTTCATTTCACCGTCACCGGCCAATCGCTCGATCCCAAACGGGTCGAACAGGCGGTGCTGCTTTCCGCCGAAAAATACTGCTCCGCCAGCATCATGCTCGGCAAGGTGGCCGAGATCACGCACGACTTCGAAATCATCGAAGCCTGAGCGAACGCCTGCCAGACGGCATCCGCCCCTGACAGCAAGGCATAAAAAAACGGGCTCCCGAAGGAGCCCGTTTCACATTCCGCTTCAGGCCGGGCGAACCCGGCGCTGAATTAGAACGCGTGCTTCACACCCATGCTGAAGGTCGAGGGGTTGGAGCCCAGGTTGCCGACCGTCTGGTCGCTCGAACCGGCGCCTGCGCCCAGACCGTAGCCACCAACGTTGTCGTTGCTGGTCCGAGCATAGTAACCGTAAACAACCGTGCGCTTGGACAAGGAGTAGTCAGCGCCAGCGGTCCACTGATCGGCGCCGTCATTGCCGCCAGGCGCGTCGCTCTCTTGCGCAGCCATGTAGTCAGCCTTGAAAGCCCATGCGCCCATGTTGTAGGTGGCAAACAGGCCGTATGCATCGCGGTTATATGCAGCGACATCGCCACCGATTTGCTCATACAGGCCGGCCAGCTTGAAGCCGGCAACGTCGAAGCCGGCGACAATACGCCACATGTCCGAATTGGTACCAACGCCACCAACACCAGAACCAAAGCCGTTGTGGGTTTCATACGCTGCACCCAGCATCAGCGGGCCGTTGTTGTAAACGGCGTTGATGCTGTAGGCATCCGTGTTCTGGGAATCCAAAGAGGTCGTAGCGGACCAGTCAGCCACATAGGCAGCGGCCATGGTGAAACCGCTCCAGTTGGGGGACACATAAGCGACCGTGTTCTTGGTGCGCATATCGAATATATTAGCACCGGTCCTAACCGCGCCCAAAACGTTGCGCGAGTCAGCCAGGGTGTCGGCAAAGGGGTCGACCATGCGGCCCAGCAGCTTCATCGGGGTGTCGTGGTTGCCCGCCAACACGGTACCGAAGCCACCTTTCAAACCGACAAAGGTGTTGCGGGTAGCCAGGCTGCCCGACTGCTCGTCAGCGTTGAAGCCGGATTCGATCTGCCAGATGGCGGCCAGGCCGCCACCCAGATCTTCCGCGCCCTTGAAGCCGATACGGCTGGCGGTCGAAGTAACGTTGACGCTCGACTGCGTGCCGGGAACATCCTGGTCAACGTAGTTGACGGACATGTTCAGCACGCCGTACACGTCAACATTGCTGGTGGCAGCAAAAGCGGGGGCGGAAACGGCGCTGGCGATGGCCAGAGCGATCAGGGATTTTTTCATTGCTTTACTCCTAAGAAAGTAAAAATAAGAACCAATTATGGCTAAAGCTCTGCAGAGCTGTCCCACTTGGAAAAGTGCTGGTTGGACCCGGCCAATTATCCAGACTGCTGCCGGGTCGGCAAGCGAACTTGTTGTTTTTTCCGTTTATTGCCGGGAAAAGTGTTGTTTTGTTGCACGGAGGCAACAGCCTTTAGCCCGTGTGCCGGATCCCCATCGCTGAAGGCCAATGACTGCCGGCTCAGTTATTGCGTGTCGCCGCTCCGATCGATCCAAAGGGGAACAAGGACGCTGTACCACGTTGCCGATTATTCAAGCGATTCAAGCGCCGCCCACAAAAAAGGCGGCACATGGCCGCCCTTTTAGGTGCCGAGCGTATGCCCGACGGCCAGCCTGCCGATTATTTTTTCGGTGCGGCGGCGGCCGGAACCGGCGTGACGACCGCGATGGACAACGCCTCGGTGTAGCTGAGCACCACGTTATCGCCCTTGGTCACGTTCTCGAAACCCTTGACGCCTTCCTTCACGGGGAAGGTTGCCTCTTTACCCTTGGGACCTTTCAGGGTGACGGTGCGTGCCGTTTGATCAATCGCGGTCACCATACCGGTGACTTCCTTGCTGTTCGCGATGATGATGCCGGGCTTCCCACCTTTGGGCGCCCGCACCACGGCCTCTTTTTCCTGCATGCTCGGTGCCGCGCCCGACTTGTTCACGCTGATGGACATTTCTTCCGCATAGGTTGCCTCAACCTTGTCGCCCACTTTCACCTGGGGGAAGTTCACCATCTCCGGACCTGCCGTGTAAGTGTGGCTCTTGCCATTGTGGGCCTTGAGCGTAAAGGTACGCTTGGCGTGGTTAACCGCCGTAACCGTTGCGCCAGCGGGGATGGCATCGATTTCCACCTTGCTCGGCAGCGTCGTTTCGGCAGCGCTCATCGCAGCGGAAGATGCCAGGGACAGCATGGCTGCGCAAATAACGGAATACATTTTATTCATAACATCTCCAGGAATTAACTAAGGGGCAATAAAGGAACCCATTTCAAGCTCCCGCATAAATAACAAGTAAGCCGCACGCCTCGCGCCTCCGGGCAAGACCATGGACATACCAGGACCAATATAGCACCGCGCCAAACACCGTCACAAGCATGGGAGCGTGATCTGGCGGAGCGCCCGCTCAAACCCAGCGCCCGAATCCAGCCAGCCCGACGATCAGCCGCACCAGGCCATAAGCCAGCCACGACACCACGCGCTGCGGCCAGGGCCGGCGCTGCCAGTCGACCGGGTCGAGCGGGATGGATTGGGTGATGGCCTGTTGCAGGCGCTGCTCCAGGTCGCATGCAAAATTCGTGTCTTCAACCACGATATTGGCCTCTCGCGCCATCAACAAGCTGAACGGATCGATGTTGCTGGAACCCACTGTCGCCCAGTGGCCGTCGATCACGGCTACTTTGGCGTGCAGTTCGCTCGCTTGATATTCGTGAATCTCAACGCCCGCAGCCAGCAGATCGCGATACAGGACGCGGGCAGCAGTTTGATAGAAAGGGTGGTCGCTTGGCCCCTGCACCAGCAACTGCACCCGCACGCCGCGTACGGCAGCTTTTTTCAGCAAGTTTCTAAAGCGATGGCCGGGCAGAAAATAGGCGCTGGCCACGATGATCTCCTTGCGCGCCAGCGCCAGCGCGGCAAGATACACCCGCTCGATTTCACGGCGATGAGCAAAGTTATCGCGCACCACAAAAGCGGCACGCACATGACCATCAGTCGGCCAGGACGGCTCGACCCACCGCAGCGGCTCACCTGTCCGCAACTGCGTCAACGCCACCAACCGCCACAAGTGGCGCAGGCTGGGGTGAATGCGGGCAAGCAACGGCCCCTGCACCTCGACGCTGAAATCGAGTCGCGGCTGAGCGAAGCGTACCGGCTCGAAGTCATCCATGAGATTCATCCCGCCGATAAACGCGATGCGCGCATCAATCACCACCAGCTTGCGATGCAGCCGTCGCAGATTGTGAGGATTGGAAAGCCAGCCACTTACGATCGGGCGGTAGATCAGCACGCTAGCACCTGCCGCTTTGAGTGCATCGAGCCACGCGGCCGGCAGGGTACGCGACCCCACACCGTCGATTAGCAGTTGCACCCGCACCCCGCGCCGCGCCGCGTGTATCAACGCAGCGTGAACCAACTCGGCACTTTTGTCGGCGTTGAAAATATAGGTTTCGAGGCGGACTTCACGCTGTGCAGCGTCGATGGCAGTAATCAGCGCCGGAAAATACTCGGTCCCGCTTTGCAGCAGCCGCAGGTGGTTGCCGGAAACCAGCTCGACCCCACGGAAAAAAAACGGATGCCAGCGACGACGCGTGGCCATCAGACTGAGCGGAGTTGGGCAGTCAAGGCAGCATGGTCAGAAATACGGTGCCAGGCGTTACCGGTGTGAACGCGTGCGGACTGGATGCTGAAGCCCCGGATATAAATGCGGTCAAGCTGAAACATCGGCAGGAAGGAGGGATAACTGCGCGCCGCCCTGCCATGGTGGGTTTTGAACACCTCGTTGAGGCCCAGTTCGTCTTCAAAAAAATGCCCGGCACGTACCAGCCAGTCGTTAAAGTCGCCTGCCAGAATCAACGGCGCATCGTCCGGCACCATCGCGCGCACGCGGGCAGCGATCATTTCAAGCTGGCGTTTGCGGCCGCGTTCGGTCAGCCCCAGATGAACGTTGATGCAGTGCACCGGCACGTCCATGCCGGGGACTTCAATTTCGCAGTGCAACATGCCGCGGCTCTCGAACGAATGCGCCGAGATGTCTTCGTTTTCCCACGACAGGATTTTGTGGCGAGACAGGATGGCATTGCCATGGTGACCGGTGTCGTACACGCAATTCTTGCCGTAGGCGAAATCGGTATAGACGTGCCCTGCCAGAAACTCGTGCTGCGGCTTGACCGGCCAATGCTGAAAGCGGCTGGCGCGCCCGCTGTGGCCGCCTTGCACCTCTTGCAGGAACACGATGTCGGTTCCCAGTGCGCCCAGGCGGTCGCGCAGTTCATGCACGGTCAGCCGCTGGTTGAATTGCGACAGGCCTTTGTGCATGTTGTAGCTGGCGATGTGCAGCGATACGGTCATGGATTGATTATAGGTCGGGCAAGCGGCGAATCGCTGCTGCATTGCTGGGCGAAAAACACGCCTTGGCGGCCGCCTCTCGCGGCAGCCAGCGGTATTTCACATGCTCACCCGGCGCCAGCGCGACGGGCAAGGCACTGGGCAAAAGCAGACCAAACACATGTTCGGTGTTGTGCGTCACGCCCGGCGCGTAGCGATGACGCCAGCGTTCATAGATTTCGAAGCGGGTTTCGATACCCCAGTCGGTAAGCGCAAACTGGCTGGCGTCGAGACCGGTTTCCTCGCGCACTTCGCGGATCGCTGTTTGCGCCAGCGTTTCGCCGGCGTCCTGCGAGCCCGTGACTGACTGCCAGAACCCCGGCGCATCGGCGCGCTCCATCAACAGCACCTGGCCGTCCACCGTGTGGATGACGACCAGAACGGAAACCGGGGTTTTGTAGGTCACGCGATACGTGCGTGGAGCGTGTTGCCGCTGGCTTGTACGCCGAACAGGCGGTCGATGTTGGGGTGCTTGCCGGGGTTGAGCCGCGCGTCGTCGGTATGCTCAGCGTAAATGGCCAGACCTTCTGCAGCGGCGGCCGGAGTCATTCCGCCGTGCTTGTCTGCCAGATAGGCGTAGACACGAAACGATCCAGCCGTACCGGGCGCGTTGGCGATGACGGCGACTTCCGCGCCGCTGCCATCGGTCAGGATGAGCTGCTCGCCCGCAAACTCAGGCAGGGTTTTCAGGGTGTCGGCAAAACTCATTTTTCGGCCGGCGTCGGGTTGCGCAGCCGGATATGCAATTCGCGCAGTTGCTTGTCGTCCACCACATTCGGCGCATTGGTCATCAGGCAGCTGGCGCGCTGGGTTTTGGGGAAGGCGATGACGTCGCGGATCGATTCGGCACCGGTCATCAGGGTGACCAGCCGATCGAGTCCAAACGCCAGGCCGCCGTGCGGCGGCGCGCCGTATTGCAGCGCGTCGAGCAGGAAGCCGAATTTCTCGCGGCGTTCCTCTTCACCGATGTTGAGCGCGGCAAACACCTTGTCCTGTACATCCTGCTTGTGGATACGCACCGAGCCACCGCCGACTTCCCAGCCGTTCAGCACCATGTCGTAGGCTTTGGACAGCGCCGCGCCCGGATCGGTGGCGAGGTAATCTTCGTGGCCATCCTTCGGCGCGGTGAACGGATGGTGCAGCGCATCCCAACGGTTTTCGCCTTCGTTGAATTCGAACATGGGGAAATCGACCACCCACAGCGGCGCCCAGGCTCGGCCATCGAGGTGGCCTTTTTCGTGGCCGATTTTCAGGCGCAGCGCGCCGAGGGCATCGTTGACGATCTTGGCCTTGTCGGCGCCGAAAAAAATCAGGTCGCCGTTCGCCGCGCCGGTGCGCTCCATCACCGCGCGCAGCGAGGCCTCGGAGAGGTTCTTGACGATGGGCGATTGCAGGCCGGTTTCGTTCATCTGCGTCACGTCGTTGACCTTGATGTAGGCCAGGCCTTTGGCACCGTAGATCTTGACGAACTCGGTGTAGCCGTCGATCTCGCCGCGGCTGAGCGCCGCGCCGCCGGGAATGCGCAATGCGGCCACGCGGCCTTTCGGGTCGTTGGCCGAACCGGAGAACACCTTGAACGCGACGTCTTTCATGGCGTCGGTCACTTCGGTGATTTCCAGCGTCACCCGCATGTCGGGCTTGTCGGAACCGTAGCGGTTCATCGCCTCGTGGTAGGTCATGCGCGGGAATGCGGCGGGCAGCTCGATGCTCTGTGCTTTCAGCATCATGTCGCG
>JAANCK011751016.1_pt1 | contig 11968 bp, 10 predicted proteins | sample 7277841 | NCBI WGS metagenome assembly JAANCK01 (sample SAMN14222788, study PRJNA588281) | permafrost metagenome | isolation source: Arctic cryosol methane SIP | place: Canada:Nunavut | collected 2015-07 | reverse complement strand
TCGCCCGCGCCTGGTTCAAGCTGACCCATCGCGACATGGGTCCGCGTTCGCGCTATCTCGGCCCCGAAGTGCCTGCGGAAGAACTGATCTGGCAGGATCCCATCCCCGCCGTCGATCATGCCTTGATCGACGGCCAGGACATCGCCGCGCTCAAGGCCAGGGTGCTGGCGTCCGGGCTGACTGTCCCGGAACTGGTCTCGACCGCCTGGGCCTCGGCGTCCACGTTCCGCGGCTCAGACAAGCGCGGCGGCGCTAACGGCGCACGTATTCGCCTCGCGCCGCAGAAGGACTGGGAAGCCAACCAGCCGGCGCAACTGGCCAAGGTGCTGGCCAGGCTTGAAGGCATCCAGAGCGAGTTCAACGGCGAGCAGTCCGGCGTCAAGAAAGTCTCGATGGCCGACCTGATCGTGCTGGCGGGCTGCGCCGGCATCGAAGAGGCCGCCCGCAAAGCCGGGCAGAACGTGACGGTCCCCTTCGCGCCCGGCCGCATGGACGCTTCGCAGGTTCAGACTGACGTGGAATCCTTCGCCGTGCTCGAACCGATCGCCGATGGCTTCCGCAACTACCAGAAGGCCACATATACCGTCTCGGCCGAGGAACTGCTGCTCGACAAGGCGCTGCTGCTGACGCTCTCCGCGCCCGAGATGACGGTGCTGCTGGGCGGCATGCGCGCGCTGGATACGAATGCCGGACAAACCCGGCATGGGGTATTCACCCAGCAGCCGGGGGCGCTCAGCAATGACTTTTTCGTCAACCTGCTCGACATGAGCACGAACTGGAAGCCGGTGTCGGACGCTGAAGAGGTGTTTGAAGGAACCGATCGCTCAACGGGTGAACGCAAGTGGAGCGGCACCCGCGTCGATCTGGTTTTCGGTTCGAATTCACAACTGCGGGCGCTGGCAGAAGCCTATGCCTGTTCGGACGCGCAGGAGAAATTCGTCAAGGACTTCGTGGCGGCATGGAGCAAGGTGATGAATCTGGACCGCTTCGACCTCGCGTGATTGCAGGCGCTTGTCGGGCAAACCGGGCGGGGCACGCATCGTCCCGCCCCACCCGAACCTTCAAGGAGAAAATCATGATCGCAATGAGCATGCTCGGCGCTGACAACGAATACTGTCACGACAGCCGCGTGCTGGTCTACCCGGCTCCCGCCCATCCCGTGCGCCACGCGATGCTGCATGTTTTGAGCATGCTCGGGCTCGGCATCGGTGGCGTCGCCGCGATGGACGGCGACGAAACACTGCGGACAGGTTGATGGAAATGGTTTTGATTTGATATGAACGCCGCCGTCTGCACCCTGCAAGGTCCATTTTGCGGGAAACGCTCGCCGACGAAATATCAAGCCTGCTGGAAGCCATCGGGCGCTGATTTTTCCTCTACCCTGCGCGCATGAAAAAACACTTACGCCTGATCGGAGTGGCGCTGTTTCTTGTGCTGGTGTTTGCCGTGCTTGAACGGTCCGGCATCCGGGCGCAGCTCAACCTCGACTTCCTGCAACAGCAGATACGCGACAACCCGTTCAGTGGCCTGCTGATTTTTGTGCTGGCGTTTGCGCTGGGCAATATTGCCCGGATTCCGGGCTGGGTGTTTCTGGCCGCCGCGGTGTTCACCCTGGGCAAAACGGCTGGCGGAGTGGCCACCTACCTCGCCGCCTGCATCTCCTGTATCGCGACTTTTTTCATTATTCGCCTGGTCGGCGGCAATGCGCTGAGAACGCTGGAAAGCCCGCTTGCTGTCCGCCTGCTGCGGCAGTTTGATGCGCATCCCATCCGCAGCGTCGTGCTGCTGCGGATGCTGTTCCAGACCCTGCCCGCACTCAATTACACGCTTGCGCTGACGGGGGGGTGAAATTTCGCGATTATCTGACCGGCACACTGCTCGGGCTGCCGCTGCCGATTGCCCTGTATTGCCTGTTTTTTGATTGTCTGGCGCGCGCGCTGAACCTGCGTTAACGCGGCTTTCTTGCCACCAGATCGATGAGCGCCGACATGCCGTGGTGATGGCTACCTTCGCTGATGAACGACTCATGTTCATGCAGGTGCACGATGTCCCAGTCGCCGAACCAGGCGCGCAATAAATCGGCGGTATAGAGGTTGGCCGGGTTGGACGGGCCGCCCGTGGCGAACTCGATCTGCTTCGGCGTGTAGCCCTGCAGAATCAACAGGCCGCCGGGTTTGAGGCAGCGGCGAATGCCGGCGATGATGCGTTCGCGTTCGGGCGGCGGGGCGAACTGGATGAAGATCGCCGCGACCAGGTCGTATTCCGCCGCGGGCCAATCCCAGTTGAGGATGTCGGCCTGTTCGACCTCCAGCGTCACGCCGCGTTCGTCCGCCAGCTTGCGGGCCTTGTCCAGCGCCGCCGGTGAAAAATCGACCGCATGCACGCGCACCCCCTGCGCGGCCAGCCACACGCCGTTGCGGCCTTCGCCGTCGGCCACCGCCAGCGCCCGCATGCCGGGGTGGATCAGCGCTGCCTGACTCGCCAGAAACACATTCGGCGCGGTGCCGAATATGTAGTCATCGGTGGCATAGCGGGCGTTCCAGAAATCCGAACTCATGCCTATTTAGCGCCGCTGTCAGCAAGCAGTTTCTCCAGCTGGGCGGCAGGCACCATGCCCGGCACACGCTGTCCGTTGGTGAAGAACAGGGTGGGGGTGCCGGACACTTTCAGCTTGGCGCCCAGGGCGATGGTCGCGTCAACCGGGTTGCTGCACTTGCCGTCATTGTTCGGCACAGTCTTGTTCGTGATGTAGTCGTTCCACGCCTTGTTGCGGTCGGGCGCGCACCAGATCTGCTTGGACATCTGCACCGCCTTGGGATGCAGGCCTTCGATCGGATAGAGGAAGGTATAGACCGTGATGTTGTCGACCTTGTCCAGTTCGGTCTCGAATTTGCGGCAATACGGGCAATCGACATCGGAGAACACCACCAGCTTGCGCGCGCCAGTGCCTTTCACGGTTTTGATGGCGTTGGCGAATGGCAGGCTGTCCCACTTGATCGCCTGCAACTGGTTCAGGCGCGCCTGCGTCAGGTTGGTGCGGGTTTTCAGATCGATCACGTTGCCGTCAAAAATGTATTGCGCCTTGGCGTCGGTGTAGACCAGCTGGTCGTCGAGATAAACCTCGAACAGGCCGCTATAGGGCGTGGGCTTGACCGAGATAATGGACGCGCCGGGGAACTGCTGGGTCAATGCCTTGCGGATAACCGCTTCATTGGCTTGGGCCGTGGGGTATCCCGTCAAGGCAGGGGCGAACAACAAGGCGGCCAGTGCCAGGCCGGCAAAACGAAACGCAAACTTCATGGTGACTCCAGTAAAAATAATCAGAAAAATTCAGGACATCGCCTCGCGCACCAGCGCTGCCTTCAGCGGCGGCAGCCGGTTCAGCCAGGCCATACCGGTGTTGCGCAACCAGCCGGCCTGTTCGCTGGCAAACAGATGATGCAGGCCATGGGTGAGCGCCTGCATCCGCTGCACCGGTTCGGCGCGCGCGCGCGCATAGCGTTGTAACACAGCCAAATGACCGCAGTGGCTTTTGCGGTGGCGGGCCAACACGTCAACCAGCGCTTCGGCATCGCCAAACCCGAGGTTCACGCCCTGCCCCGACAGCGGATGCACGCCGTGCGCTGCATCGCCGATCAGGGCCACGCCAGGTGCGACGACGGATTCCACCCGATTCAGCCTCAGCGGAAACGCGGCAGCCGGGGTGAGCAGGCGCAAAGCGCCCAGCCTGTCGTGACCCGCCGCCCACACCCGCTCGGCCAGCTCGTCGGCATCCAGCGCGACCAGTTCGTCCGCCTGCGCCGTGGGAGTTGACCAGACCATCGACATCTGGTTCCCATTCTTTCCGCCGAGCGGCAGCCAGGCCAGGATGTCGCGGTCGAAAAACCACTGGAACGCGGTGCCGCGATGCGGGCGCTCGCATTCGAAATTTGCCACCACGCCGCTCTGGCCGTAGGGCGTCAGAGTCGAACCCAGACCCGCCCATTCGCGGATGCGCGAGGCCGCGCCATCGGCGCCGACCAGCAATTCAGTCTCCAATTGCACGCCATCGGCCAGCGTCAGCCGCGTACGCGACTCGCCCCGTTCGATGGAAGCTATCGCCGCCGGACAATACAAGGCCACATTGCCGTCAGCCTGCAAGGCTTGCCACAGCGCGTGTTGCAAGTGTCCACTCTCGACGATGGCGGCCAGATGCGACACGCCCGCTTCATAGGCATCAAGCCGGATCGCGCCCGAGGTGTCGCCCATCACATCCATGCGGAACACCGGCTGGATGCGCTGGGCATCCATGCGCTGCCAAGCACCCAGGCGCTCGAGAAAACGCTGGCTGGCGGGGCTGATGGCGTAGATGCGGGTGTCCCAGGTTTCATCAATTGCATGCGGTAGCTGGCGCTCGATCAGTGCGACGCGCAGCCCCTGCCGGCCGAGCGCCAGCGCCGCTGCCGCGCCCACCAACCCAGCGCCGACGATCACCACCTGAAAGCGTTCGCCACTCATCCGCGCGCTCCGAAGATCATCCGCCGCGCGACAAAGTTTTTCAGCGGTGGACACATTTCCAGCGCCAGCAAACCGAGTCCGCGAGCATGGCGAACCGGCGCGATGTCGTTGGAGAACACCCGCACCAGAAAATCGGTGAAGCCGACGCCGCCCAGCACATCGACACGGCGACCGCGCGCGTAGGTGCGCAACATCGCTGCGCTGCCGATCTCGCTCGCCGGGGTGTCCCCGCACAAAGCAGCCAGCTCCCAGGCATCACGCAAGCCGATGTTGAAGCCCTGCCCCGACACCGGATGCAGGGTCTGCGCGGCGTTGCCGATGCGCACCACGCGATCGGCGGCTGTGCTGCCGACATACGCGAGCTTCAGCGGGAAAGTTTTGCGCGGGCTGGCTGCGACAAATTGTCCCTGGCGGCCGCCAAAGTGGCGATACAGCGCGGCCAGAAACTCCGCGTCAGCCAGCGCGGCAATGCGTTCGGCGTCTGCATTTCTGGCGGTCCACACCAACGCATAGCGATCTCCTTTCGGCAGCAAGGCCGCCGGGCCTTCCGGGGTGAAGCGCTCAAACGCCTGATTTGCGTGCGGCAGCTCGGTTTGCACTTCGCACACCACCGCCATCTGCTCGTAGTCGCGTTTCAGTTTGGGTGCAGGCGCATCGTCGCCGCGACCGCCGTCGGCCACCACCACCAGTGGCGCTACGTGGCTGCGGCCGTCGTCGGTGTGCAGCGTAGCCAGGGTAACGTCCGATTCGACACGCGTGACGGCCATGCCGTACTCGACCGCAATCTCCGCCTCGGCCAGCGCCTGCTTCAGCGCCGCCGTGAGCGTGGCGTAAGGCAGCACGTAGCCCAGTGCCGGCACATTGACTTCCTCCGCCGACAAGCGCGCCACCCCGAGCGCGCCGCGCTGCGAGATGTGGATGCGGGTGATCGGCGTCACGCCTTGCAGCCGGCGCCACACGCCGAGGCGTTCGAGGATCAGCTGCGAGCCATGCGACAGCGCCAGCGTGCGGCTGTCGGCACGCGCGTCTTCAGGCTGCGCCTCCAGCACACGGGCAGCGATGCTCTGCTGCTGCAGCGCCAGTGCACACACCGCGCCGACCGGCCCCGCGCCGACGATCAGCACGTCAGGCATTGCGCTGTTTTCATTGGGCGTGGCGCTACTCACCACGCATCCAGTCTTCAATTTCCGCCACGGTTTTGGGCGGCGAGGTCAGCACCTCGCAGCCGGCTTCCGTCACCGCCACATCGTCCTCGATGCGGATGCCGATGTTCCAGAAAGCCTCGGGCACGTCGTCCGCCGGACGGATGTACAGGCCCGGCTCGACCGTCAAAGTCATGCCCGGCACCAGCGGGCGCCATTCGCCGTGCAGCTTGTATTCGCCGGCGTCGTGCACGTCCATGCCGAGCCAGTGGCCGGTGCGGTGCATGTAGAAACGGCTATAGGCGCTCGACTCGATCAGGCCGTCGACCTCGCCGTGGAGCAGGCCGAGGTCGACCATGCCCTGCGTCAGTACGCGCACTGCTGCCTCGTGCGGCGCATTCCAGTGGCTGCCCGGACGCACCGTGGCGATAGCTTCGGCCTGAGCGGCCAGCACCAGCTCGTAGGCGTCCTTCTGCGCGGCGTTGAATTTTCCGTTGACCGGGAAGGTGCGGGTGATGTCGGCCGCATAGCTGCCGAATTCGGCCGCGGCGTCGATCAGCAGCAAGTCGCCATCGCGCAGCGGCTGGTTGTTGAAAACGTAGTGCAGCACGCAGGCGTTGGCGCCGCTGGCGACGATGGAGGTATAGGCCGGCGCCTCGGCGCCGCCGCTGCGGAAGGCGCACAGCATTTCCGCCTCGACCTCATATTCGTGACGGCCCGGCCGGGTCGCGCGCAGGGCGATGCGATGCGCGCCGGTGGAGATTTCGGCGGCGCGGCGCATCAAGGCAAGTTCGTGGCCATCCTTGATCAGGCGCATCTCGTCCAGCCAGACGCGCGCGTCGATCAGTTTGTTCGGCGCATGCACGCCGCCGCGCGCCTTGCCGCGCACCGTGTTGAGCCAGCCCATCATCTGCGTGTCCCAGGCCATGTCGCGGCCGATGATGTAGGCCAGCTGCGGCTGGTTTTCCAGCAACTTCGGCAACTCCGCATCCAGCGCGTCGTAGGTGAAGGCGTCGTCGAAAGCGAAGGTCTCGCGCGCCGCCGCCGGGCCGTAACGGAAGCCGTCCCAGATCTCCCGCTCTTCGTTGCGCTCGCGGCAGAACAGAATGTGGCGCGGCGCGGTGCCACCCACCAGCACCACCACCGCCTCGGGTTCGTTGAAGCCGGTCAGCCAGTAGAAATAGCTGTCGTGCCGGTAGGGATAGTGCGTGTCGCGGTTGCGCGGCACCTCCGGCGCGGTGGCGATGACCATCACGCCCTCGCCCATCTCGTCCAGAACCCGCTGGCGGCGGGCGCGGTAAATTGCGGAATCAGGCTGCATGGTTTTGTCTCAGTTCCTCGTCGAGGGCGGCGAGGCGAGCCGGCGTACCGACGTCGACCCAGCGCCCGCCAAAATGTTCGCCACTGATCCGCCCGGCGTCGATCGCCAGCCGCAGCAGCGGCGCCAGCGGCGCCTTGATCCCTGCAGCAGTATCGGCGAACAGGTCGCGGCGGTAGACCCCAATGCCGGAGAAGGTGAAGCGTGAAGGGTGAGCGGTGTCCGCAAGGGATACCGTCCTCGGCACCGCAGGTGCCGAGGACGTAAGCGGTGAGTTCATCACCCGGCCGCCATCGAGCACGAAATCGCCATTCGGATGCTGCGGCGGATTATCGACCAGCACCAGATGCGCCTGGTCGTGTCCCTCCGCCAGTCGCGCCATCGGCTCGACAAGACGGCTGAAATCGTATTCGCAGTAGATGTCGCCGTTCACCACGGTAAAGACCTCGGCATCGATCAGCGGCAGCGCAGTGGCAATTCCGCCAGCCGTTTCCAGCGCGCTGACTTCGCGCGAGTAGTCGATTGACACACCCAGTGCGGCACCGTTCCCCAGCGCGTCCTCGATCTGCTGGCCGAGGTGGGCGTGGTTGATGACGATATGTGTAAAGCCTGCCGCACGCAGGCCCTCGATGTGCCAGACGATCAGCGGCTTGCCGCCGACCTGCAATAAAGGTTTCGGCGTGTGGTCGGTGAGCGGGCGCATGCGCTCGCCTCGCCCGGCGGCGAGGATCATGGCGGTTTGAGTGTATTCGGCATTCAAAATAAAAACTCACTGCAATTGTCAGACCCCAGGGGCCAAACGAGCCAGACAAGAATTGACTCTCAACTTACTGTTCTGTGATCCCTTGAGTCATAAACAAATGGTTCCTCATAGCCGGATTCATACCTAACCCGTATATGGAAACGATTCAACGCGCTTTTAAATGCTTCCGGGTCATCATGAATTGTGGGAACCATTGCCAGATGCACAATCGCAACCACCTCATCTTTTGCCATCACATGCCCCGGTCGAAGAACCGTGATATAGCATTCATCACTGATCAACGCGGCTGGTACGGTTTTCGCAACCACAGGAAATAAATCATCAGGCTCGTCTGCCTTCAATGGAACGCCATCTAAAAGCGGTTCAAAGCTCTTAATAATTGCGGGACCAAGTCCGCTATTTGTAATCTTGACTTCAACCAACCTAACACCGGCGCGCTCCGGGTCTGCTTTGCTATCCGTATAGGTGGCAATATGAGGCCTCACAGTCAGACGGTTATGTTTATGTGTTGCTCTAGTTTGGCTGATGGTGAGAAACAAGGCACAAATTGAAATCAGAAGAGCCGCATAATTCCGCGCTAATTCTGCAAGAAAATTCATATGCCCCCTATCAACTCTTGTAGGGCGCATTAATTGCAGAGGTAATGCGCCGTATCGAAGCCCAAATAGTAATCGCAAACCCTCAGTCATCACCGCCCTGGTTTTGACTTTCTCCCCTCTCAGCCCCGCCGGAAATTGAGCCTGCCGGGTGGATCAGCGGCAAAGGTGTCTGAAGCCCCGCTCACAAAAATTAATCAGCATTACAAAAGCGGGGCGAGTTCTTTGCCGCCCACCCGGCAGGCTCAATTTCCGGGGTTTCGGGGATGTCGGGGTCGCCTTCTTTTGGTTACTTTTCTTGGCGAGACAAGAAAAGTAACTAGCCGCCGGGCTACCCCCGGCCAACGCTCAGTCGCCAGAATGACTACCTATTCTGCGTCTGCTTTTCTTCCAACGCATCCAACAAATAAAACATCGGCTTCAACTCAATATACCGTTCGCACACCTTGCGCAGATAAGACATCACCAACGGCATGTCCTTCAAATACCCATCCTTGCCATCCCGGTGATACAAGCGCGCAAAAATCCCCAGCACCTTGATGTGACGCTGCGCCCCCATCCATTCGAAGTCGCGCCAGAAATCGCCAAAGTCCTCGCGCACCGGCAAACCGGCAGCGCGCGCCTTTTCCCAATAGCGGATCACCCAGTCAAGTTGATGCTCCTCATCCCACTGGATATACGCATCGCGATAGATCGAAGCCAGGTCGTAGGTGATCGGACCATACACCGCGTCCTGAAAGTCGAGGATGCCGGGGTTGGGGTCGCTCACCATCAGGTTGCGCGAGTGCCAGTCGCGATGCACGTAAACCTGCGGCTGGGCGAGGTTGTTGGCGAGCAGGCGGTCGAACACGGCATGCAGGGTGGCGGTCTGCTCGTCGCTCATCACCACGCCGAGATGCTTCGCCACATACCATTCGGGAAACAGCATCAACTCACGGGTAAGCAGTGCGCGGTCGTACTCGGGCAGCACGCCGGGACGGCTGGCTAGCTGGATCCGGATCAGCGCGTCGTTGGCGGCCAGATACAGCTCGCGTGATGTGCCTGCGTTCAGCGCCGACAGATAGGTGGTGTTGCCCAGATCGGTCAGCAGCAGAAAGCCCTGCTCCAGATTGGCGGCCAGAACCTGCGGTACGTGCACGCCCGCCTCGCCAAACAGTTTTGCCACGGCGATAAACGGACGGCAGTCCTCGTGTGCCGGGGGGGCGTCCATCACGATATAATCGCGGCCTCTGGCGCCGCCTTGATTTGAGGCGATACGAAAATAGCGGCGAAAGCTGGCGTCCGCCGATGCGGGGGCGATGTCCAGGGCATCCACTCCCAATTGTTGGGCGGCCCACCCCTGTAATGCTTGCAAACGTTCCACTGTCTTACGGCTCCAAGTAATGCTGGTTTCAAATTAGCGCTGTTTTCAATTCAACCCACTGACGGATTTTACCTCGTTGTCCTTTCTGCCCGCCCTGGCTTGTGCTGTATTGCTCATCACTGCGTGTTCTGCGGCGGCGGACGGTCTCGCGCTGAAAAAGGATGTCGAACTGATGGGCTCGGCGGCTGCGGGCGCGATGGCGCCGATGTTTCTGAAGGCCGACCAGATCGAGTCAACCGCGCCCAATGTCATCGAAGCAACCGGCCAGGTTGAAGCCCGCCAGGCTGGGCGGAACTTTTTCGCCCACTGGCTGCGCTACGACACCTCCCTTAATTACGTCGAAGCGCGCGGCGAGGTGCGGCTGGAGCAATCCGCCCTGGTAGTGAGCGGCGACACCCTCAAGTTCAATCTCGACGATTACAGCGGCGAACTGACCCAGCCGGTCTACACGCTGCCGGTGCAACAGGGAAGAGGCATTGGCGAGCATGCCGACACAACCCGCAGTGCCGCAAAGAACGAGAAAAAGAGAGCGGACGTTGGCCCGCTACAGGGGCGCGGCAAGGCGGATCTCATCGAATTCATCGACGCGGATAAATGCACGCTCACCGAGGCCACCTACACGACGTGCCCGGTCGGCAACGACGACTGGTATCTCAAGATTGGCGAGCTCGACCTCGACAAGTCGCGCCAGGTCGGCACCGCGCACAACGCCACGCTGCGTTTTCTCGGCGTGCCGATTCTCTACACGCCGTGGATCGACTTTCCGCTCAACAATGACCGCAAGAGCGGCGTGCTCGCCCCCACTTTCGGCACCACTGAGCGCAGCGGCATCGACCTGCTGGTGCCGTACTACCTGAATCTGGCCCCCAACTATGACGCCACGCTGTATCCGCGTCTGCTGTCCAAGCGCGGCGTGCAGTTGGGCGGCGATTTTCGCTATTTGCTGAGCGAGGCCGGCGGCGAGAATCGCCTCGAATACCTGCCCAACGACAGGGTGCTGGATCGGTCACGCTGGAGCGCCGTGTTGAATAACACCTACCGCATCACCCCCGGCACCCAGGTCGGCATGTTGTACAACAAGGTGTCCGACAACGATTATTTTCGCGACCTGTCCAATCTGGTGGCAGTCACCTCGGTCAGCAACCTCAACCAGGAAGTCTGGCTCAGCACGCAACACAGCAACTGGAATGCCGAACTGCGCGCGCAGACGTTCCAGACCCTGCAGGACTCGACCTCGACCACCCCCATCACCCCGCCTTATTCCCGGCTGCCGCAGGCACACCTGTCCATGGCCGACACGTTCGGCCCCGGAATCGAATTCAATCTACAAGCCGAAGCCACCCGTTTTTCGCATCCCACCCTGGTCGATGGCACACGGGTGCTGGCCTATCCCACGCTGCGCATGCCGCTCACCAATTCGTACGGTTTCCTCACCCCGCAAATCGGCTGGAGCAGCGCCTACTATTCGCTGGACGACCGCGCGCCGGTGCAACAGATCTCGCGCAACCTGCCGATCTTCAGCGTCGACAGCGGCGTCGCCTTCGACCGCCCGTTCAACTTTGGCGGAGTCGACTACGCGCAAACCCTGGAGCCGCGCGCGTATTACGTCTACGCGCCTTTCCGCGACCAGTCGGCCATTCCGGTGTTCGACACGGCCCAGCTCGACTTCGGCTATGCCCAGATGTGGACCGAAAACCAGTTCATCGGCGGCGACCGCATCAACGACGCCAACCAGCTGACGCTTGCACTCACCAGCCGCTTTACGGAAGCAGCCAGCGGACTCGAGCGCCTGCAAATCACCCTGGGCCAGCGCTACTATTTCAGTTCGCAGCAAGTCACCCTGCCGGGTGTGGCGCCGCGCACCAATAACGCCACTGACGTGCTGTTCGCTGCTGGCGGGCAGATCACACAGGACTGGCGCATCGCCGGTGGGTGGCAGTTCGACACCCAAAATGGCACGGCCATCCGCCAGAATGTCGGCGCGTCCTACCGGCCTGGCCAGGGCCGCGTGCTGAACTTCGGCTACAACTATATTGCCCAAAGCACCGAGCAGATCGACCTGTCCGCACAATGGCCCCTTACCCATCGGCTGTTCGGCATGTTTCGCTATAACTATTCCTACTATGACAATAAACTGGTCGAGGGACTGGCGGGGCTTGAATACAATGGCGGCTGCTGGCTGTTACGCGGCGTTGTACAGCAACTGGCCACCAAGGATGCGCAGTCCACCAATTCGTTTTTTGTTCAGCTGGAGGTGAACGGAATGGGACGCCTCGGGTCCAATCCCCT
>JAANCK010178617.1_pt1 | contig 11998 bp, 1 predicted proteins | sample 7277841 | NCBI WGS metagenome assembly JAANCK01 (sample SAMN14222788, study PRJNA588281) | permafrost metagenome | isolation source: Arctic cryosol methane SIP | place: Canada:Nunavut | collected 2015-07 | reverse complement strand
CGCGCAGAAATCGAGCGCCGCAACCGCCAGACCGCGGATCGCCTGTTCGAAGCAGTACGTCCGTATTGGTTCTGATCGGGGGTACGTACTCAGTCGAAAGGGATTCCACTCAGCTCCGCAAGCGTCACATTGCGGCGTTCCGAGCCTGCGCTGACGACGTATGAGCCACGCGAGATGGTCGATGCGCAGCGGGATTCCGAAAGAGCGCTCGGCCTCCACACCACCAGGGATCAACAGTCCCTCACGTGCGGTACGACGGCCAGCTCTCCAAAGAGTGTCACCGAAACTGCGCCAGGGATATGCCCAATCGTGTCCGAATCGCGCTCGTATTGTGTCCCGGCAGAAGTTCGGTTCTTGGAGCCTTACGTTTGAGAGTGACCGATGACGTCGTGTCGTTTCGTCCTGGCCTTCCGATTCATGCCAACAGAGTTTTTCTACAGCGCCGCTTATCGGCAGGCGAATTGGATCGGTCTCCCGCTACGGAGGGCTGACAACCTTGTAGTGCACCAGCATCGTGAGCTCCTCCAGAACGCTGGCGTCGGCCGCCCCCAGTGTGAACGGCACGCCGAGCTCGGGCACTACGGGCACTGGGGGTCCTGGGGGCGGTGTCAATGGTGATCCGACCCATAGGCCCGCCAAGCTCGCATCGGTGTTCAAGAGGAACCAGCCGGCGTTCGGGTCGGCATTCGGGTCGGCGGGCGTTATCAGCGACAGAGAATAGGTGGAATGGGTCCCACTCACTCGCGCTAGAAAGGTGACGGAATCGATCGCAGGCCCGTGGCCTTGAACAAAGAACGGCAGGTGCTGCGGCCCCAACGTCAATTGTGTCCGGTACAGTGGAGACGGCGCCACGCTGCTCGACTGTTTCAGGCGCGCCCACTCGGTGGGAAACTGATGGCGCAGATCGTAGGCCTGGTACAGCCCTTTGCGGCTCGCAGGAAGGACCATTTCATTGAGCAATTCTTTCAACCCCAACTCGACAGCGTTCTTGAGAGACGAGCCACCGTCGCGCGCGGTGTAGCGTAGATGCAGAATCACGTCGCTGATCGTGTTGTAGTCGAACTGACGGAAGCCAGACGGCAGTTCGATCTGCCAGGTCCCGATGACTCCCGCGCCTTCGAACGGGAGGTAACGCTCGTCGCGGAAGTTCAGCTCGAACATTCCACTATCGGACTGACCGGTGCTGGTCTCGATCGATTGGATCGTTCCCACGCTGTAGGCGAAGCGAGTAGTGTCATTGCCGCCGGGTGCTTCCTGATATTGGGGACTGACCTGCGTGCTCGTGCGAATGCGACTGTTGACCAGCGACAGCTTGCAACCCACGGACGTGTAGGGCCCTGCCACACAGGGAATCGATACGCTGACCGATTTGTGCCGCCTCATGTAGTCGCCGGGATGATCGAGGTCAAAGATGGCCTCGGGCATCTGCACGAAGCACCTCCCAGTATTCTTCAGTTGCAGGAGCGCAATCGGGTCGAGTTGTCCCAGAGAGACATGTTTGGTCAGCTCGTACTCCCGCTTGTTCTGATCGAGGTACGCTGCCTCCATCCGTTTGAGGTCGTGGGACAGCCGATCGCCGGCTAACAGTCCTTTCCGCAGGCTGTCCCAGTAACCGAACTGAATGAAGTTCGAATCGGCCAGCCCCAATTCGTAGCGATAGGCGCGCTCGGCGCGTTTGGCCAGGTCGTAAGTCAACTGGTAGCTCTGGAAATAGATGCCCGAGATCTGCGAGACCATCCAGTCGTAGAGCTCGCGATTCGCAAATTTGTCGTGCAGGAACGAATCCATCTCCTTGGCGTTGTCGACCTGCAAGTCATGATTCCGCAATTCGAGCTCCGCGATGGCCAGGCGGATCTCTGCGGCCAGGATCTGTTTATCAAACTGCTCGAGCTCCTTGCTGGCCAGCTGCTCCTGAAGTTTCCAATCGTCGGCGCGCCGCTGATAGCCGCCCAGCGTCGCGCTGAGCCCCGCGCCGGTATGAAGGATGTTGGCCAGCTCGCCGAGACTCTGGCTAAAGTGACCGCTACTCCGCGCCACGTTGTCGCCGCCGTATGTGACACCGAGCGTAGTCAGGAATCCGGCTTTGAAATTAGGAATCAACGCACTGAGCATGGCTACCAGATCTACCCCGTTTTGGACTGCCTGGATCAACAGAGCCTGGACCGTGAGAGCGAGGTTTGCAGTCTCTCCCGCGTTCAAGAACTGAATGTTGGCGTAGTAATCGTGCCGGATTACTACCACCTCGCGCGATTTCTTCGTCGCTTCCAGCGACTGTTGCGCTTCGTCTACCTGTCGCTGCCGCACCTGACGCACGGCGTCCAGCACCTTCAGCTCTTCCGCCGATCTCAGTAACGCGATTGCCTCAGCGTCCCGTTTCTCGAGCGCCGCCAGGAGAGCACCGGCCAGGCCTTTGAGCTCGGCGCACACTTCGCCCGCCTTCTGGGCCATGACGTTGAACCGATAATGCGGCAGTGCTGCACTGATGTCGTTGATCGCGCTGTTGATGTCCAGACCAGCGGCGGCGGCTCTGACCAGCAGGGCCGGATCGATGGGCGGCTCGAAGAGCGGCAACTGGCGCACGACGCCTTCGATGTTCATACAGTGCCGAATCTTGAACAGACGGTCCGCTACCGTGTCCCAGTAGCCGAGCAATTTGTCGTTCTTGGGGACGCAGAAGTACAGCGTGCTCGGGAGGTTCAGCGGCGATGGCTTGGTGGCGATCACGCGGCCTCCGCCGGAGTTGGGAACCACAGCCACCAGGTTCTCCACCTGAACAAGTGCATTGGAGAAATCGTCGAGCAGCGGTTCCAGCGTGTTGAACGTCCGGACCGGCGGCGTGATCCTGCCGGAGATGCTCTCGGGGCGCCGTCCAAGAATGTCCGACGCAAGAACGTAGAGCTGTGTCGCTTCGTTGATGGTCTCGATCGTATCGCGGCTGAACATCTGGTCGCCCCACGCAATCAGGTTGTCGAGATACTTCATCACGACCGATTTCTGATAAGCGGTGGTGCGCAACCTGGCGATGAGATGTGGATTGAAGGGATGCAACCGCCACTGCTTGATTTGATCGTCCACTTCCGGATCAGCAGTACCGGCCGCCAGGTGTTGCATGATCTGTTCGATCTGTTGGTTCCGGTACTCCGGCGTCGTGGTCTCAAAGAAGCGTCTCGTGCGCCAGAATTTCTGTGGCGAGGAATAGCCTGACGCGTCGGTCGGATCGAAAATGTAGTGAAACCACTGCTGCGCATCCTCGAAACGCTGGTTCTTGCTCAAGCGGTCGGCAATCAACAGCGGAACGTGAAAGAACAGCTCCCAGTTGTACGAGGAATAGGAGCCGCCGTACGAAAAGTCCACATCTTCGACCGGAAAAGGTTGAGCGACAACCGGCTCGGGCTGATAGGTCGCATTGAAGTTGAACGTCTGCGGCGGAACCAGAAACTCTTCCGGCGTGATCTGGGCGGGGCGCTGCAGAAGTCCATCGATGCCGTTGCGGTTCAACTCTCTCAGCAGCGGGCAAATGTAAGGATGGTAGAACGTTTCGAAACGATAGAGCCTCCGGGAACCGTAGTGTGGCAATACAGACACCTGCTGTACGTCCGCCGAGTCCACCAACTCGACTTCCTGGGATGGCTCGCCAACAGCGAGATCACCCAGCGACGGCACGATGACCGGATTGCGAATTGGCACAGGCTGGCGATAGTAGGATGGGTTTGCGTCAACAGACTCGAAGCCCACCTCGCCAGGCTGACTCCATAACGGTCGCAGCGACTCCACTTCCGGCGAGACGAAAAAGACCCGTCTGTCGTCCTGGTAAAAAAATGAACGCTGCGCGGTGAACTGACGATCCTGGTGCGCCGTGAGCAAACCAAACGTGCCTGGTGTCTGGTCAAGCGTCACGATATTCAGTCGAGAGCTTTCGAAGGTGCTCGCGGCATCGCGGGTCACGCTGATTGGGAAATTGCCATGCACCAGGTTGAGCTTCACTTCCTGGATCGCTCCTCCCTGATCGACGAACTGCATGTAACTGGGGAGGCTTCCGAGCGGAACGACCAGTGGCGTGACATTGGCGAGATCGTCTTTAAGAACGACCTGCGGCTCGCTGTTGCAGCCGGTGAAACTGAATTCGGCGAATGGCCACTGCGGATGCGATGGTAACTGGTCAAAAAAGTCCTCCACTTGTTCCTTCACTATTTGCAGTACGTCCTTCAACGTAAGGACGCTGGATTGCCGGACCGTCTCCGCTGTGTCAAATCGACCGTAAATGCGGATCGCTAAGTCACCACTCGTCAGCAATCCCTTGAAGGCAAAATCCTCCCTCGGTCGCCTCCTGGCATCCTCGCTGCGAACGTGAGGGGGGAACGTATGGGGATCCCACGAAGTGAAGTCAACCGTAAAACTTGGGTTGGGCGCTTCCAACACCGCTTTGGAAATGCGCTTGGCCGCCCATTTCTTGTTCTTGAATTCACTCCACGCGATCTGGATTTCCCAGAACTTGATCACAGCGTCTGACGCTGCTCCGTCGGAAGTGTCAGGCCTGGTCTTGTCCGTGAAGATTGACCAGAACAAGCACAGGCGGCGGTTCCAGACCATCGGGATCAGGTGGTCGCCCTCGATGTCGAGATCGATCTTCTCCCAAGGCGTCCACCAACTCGAGTCGACCCGTTGCCGATAGTGATAGAGGTGCGGCGAGTTTCGCGTCCGTCCGAAGACGTGAAGGATGTCTACCACCCGGTTGCCCGCCCCGTCCTGTTCCTGCTGGTCATACATCCCGACAATTTCCAAGCGGGCCACGCCATCGAGTTTCTCGACGTAGGTCAGCAGGGCGGATTCGGCCGTCTCCAGCGTCACCTCGTTCTGCATGAGGTCGTTTTCAAGGTCCTGGAAGAATGGCGATTTGCCGTCGCGCAAGTCAGGCTCTATCCAGTTCTCCGGATACAGAAAGATCTTGCGGTTGGCTTCCCATACGCGGTAACTCTTCATCCATTTCCATTCGCGCCATTGCATGTCGGACTGCGCGTTCGCCACCACGGATGGCTCCAGATTCAAGAGGCACCGTTGTGTAAACAGCTGCACGGAGCTGATGGCCTGCTTGATCCGCGAGGTCAACTGACATGGACTCATCTCCACGTCGATGAGGAGGTATGCGAACAACTCGTTGGCGTCCTTGACAGTCTGACCCATGGCCGGCGTCGGATTCGCGACCAGCCAGGCCACCAGTGACGCGCGCTGCTTCTCCCGTACGACATCCCGAAGCGGCCTGGCGATATCCAGCCATTGCGCGTCATCGTATTTCGCCCTCACGATCTGTCTGGCATTTGCGGCATCATCGAGGGTCAGTTCCGCCTTCGCCCAGGCAAAACATTGGGCGGCGGACGCGCCCAGTGTGTTCATCAGGACAATGCAAGCCCTGAGTCGGGCCACATCGCGCTCGTCCTTGTAAGCGCCCGGCAAGGCGAAGTTGAATCCCTGCGCGCCGTCGAGGACGCCGAGGCTGTCGCGATCCCAGAGCGTGCCGAGGCTGAGGCCGTTCAGAAGAGCGACCCTGTCCGGCGCGGCGGCACGGGCGGCAGTGAAAACGTCCGAAAGAACCGACTCGCCGAGCGGCAACTGATCGCGAAGCGCGAACAGATCGGCCAGTCGCGTCCAACCGTTGAAGAGTGCTGCGACCGAACTGGGCGGCAACGCGTTCGAGTCCAGCGGCAGCGCGTTCAAGTCCAGCCACCCGACGTCGTGACCATAGCTCGTATCGAAGAGCAAGGGCAGTTCGTTGACCGTAACTGCGAATTTGGCGAGGACCATCGCCACTTTGTACAGCAGCGTAAACGCTCGGAATTGATCCGGAAAGCCGGCCGCCGTGAGCGGCACGTGCACACTTTCCGCGAACGCGGATGCGAGGAAATCACTCAGCGTCGTCCTCGTCGGGTCGGCCGGCGACATCACCCGTTGGGACAGGAGAGGGTCAACAAGGTTCACGTCGATCTTCAGCGCATCACTCAGCTTGTGTTTGACGAGACTGTCCTGAGATGGCGTACGAAGACGGCTCAGCAGAATCTTTAGCACTACTTGAAATCGGTCGGCCGCGGAGGCCGAGGCCGGCGTGTCGAAGAGTGTGAGGACATCGGTTCCCAATGCGGCCATCTGCGCCGCCACAGCGATCCGTGGCGCAGCGAATAGGCTACCCACCACGGCCGGATCGACCAGACTAAGCAAGGTGGTCTTGTCCGATACGGACATGACTCCCTGGAACTGCAGCATCTGCGCGGTCGCGTCGTAGGAGATCCTGCCCTGAAGGTCCGAGGGAAACGTGACGCCAATCGGCGCATTGGTGAGCGGGGCGCTGTAACTTACGGAATCGCTCAACGTGGCAATGAGCTGGTCGCTGAGCGCGTCGTCCCACTGCAGCAGGGCCAGCTTCTTTCGCGTGATGTCACCGGTGGGATCGGGCACAGGAGCGGTGTCGTCGCTGATCTTCTGCAATCCTTGCCGGATCTCGTCCAGCGTCGCCGCAATACGCTCCTCGGCTGGCGGAATCGTCGAGAAGGAGGAGGCATTGTGCCGCAGGAGATAGTCCAGCTCCGCAAGGCTGAAGCCGGAGTCCTGCACTTTGTCCGCTATTTCAACGAAGCGAATGGTGTTCCCGGTGTTGACCGCATTAACCGTGTCGAACGGATCAATCCCCGACAGCGCCTTCAGAGTGAGCGTGTCCTGAATCGAAAGCCTCAAACCCTTCGCCAGCAGGCTCACGCGATACAGTTTGGAGAGGTTCGCCAGATTGAGCGAACCACCGGTAATCTCACTGGCGGTGAGTGCGGTCAGGTCCCCCGCGCTGATGCCGAGCGCCGCCAGAATCGCGGCTGAGTGATCCGAGATTGTGCCGGTCGGTGCAATGGCCAGCTCTGTACGATTGGAATTGAGAGCGAAGGCCGGATCGACCGGATTGAGAACCGCACGGTTCTGAAAAAGTGTCCGATACGCCGAGTCGTCTCCGTCCGCGTCGACCACCGTATCGATCGGCGCCCATAGCGCCAGAAGTTGTTCGGCGCTTAGGTTGAGCTCACCGCGCAGACGCTGCATGTCCCATAGCCGCAGCAGAAAGCTCTCATTCAGCCGCTGGTTCACATCCGCGATGTTGCCTTGCAGGGCAGAGATGGTCTTGTCCAGCTCACGCGCCGTCCAGCCAAGCCTGCGCCAGAGACGCACGAACCGGTGCGTGCGGTCCAGGAAGCTCTGAAAATCGGCGGCGCTCAGGTTGCCCGCCGCGTTGGTGATCACGAGCTTCGTCGTATCGCAGGTTCCTGGGTCCAGCGGATCGGTCGACAGAATGACGATGGCAAGATTCGGATTGGCCAGTTTCGGGTTGACGAATGTCGTGTCCAACAACTCCACAAGATCCGCATAGAGCAATCCGGACTTATCGAGAAATGACCGTACGGTCCTCAGCTGTGTCAGCCATGCGCCCGCCGCGGCGTAGCCCCAGAACGCCCAGGGGTTGGGAGGCGCCGGCAACGTGCGCGTGATGATCTGACTCTCGACGGGATTCAGCCCCAGGTAATCGGCTGCGATGGCCACGTCGGTCGGATCGTTGGACGCGACGCCGGGCTTCTGAAACGCGCGCATCAGCTCGTGGCGAGGTACGCCGAGGTGCTCGAGATACACATGCACTTCCTCGGAAGCCAGGTGGAACGGCAGGCTCCAGGGATAGACGGCCGTCTGGAGTTTGGCATAGGCCGCCGCATCGAGGTACTGCGGATTTGCCAGGAGCTCGGCCATCGTTCCCGTTGTCTGCCGGGCGAACGGAATGGGCGGAGGCGAAACGCAATCCTCCAGAAGCTCGTTCACCAGATCCACATAAGGCAGCGGCGTGTTTGTGTTCTCGCACGTCAGTTCGATCTGACCGAGGTCGGGCCTGCGCCGGAACAGGATGTCTTTGGCGGATGTGCTCGGGATTGTGGAGGCGCGGTGTTTGAGAAACGCGAGGATGTCCACCAGATACGCGGCGGGACTGAGCACTGTCCGGCATTGTTCGCAGTCACAGAGATCGAGCGAACCGAACAAGTTCTCCAGATTGGGAACGCCATCGGTCGGCGGTTTCCTATGCGCAAGAACCGCGAGGTCGAGGGCGTTGAAGGCCGCGCCGTGTTCGGCGTACAGCATCAAGGCCGTCGTCGATGTCTGAACCGCATTGGCGAAAACCAGCTTTGCCTGATTCGCTCCCCATCCCGGTCCGTAACGATTCACGAACGCGCTCTCGCTGATCCGTGAGATCGCCTGGGCCGAGTGAAGGTTGTCCTTCAGCAGCTCACTCATCTGCGCGTAATCCGGCGTCAACCGGTACACCCGCTGGAGACTCTTCAATTGCTGCGTGAGGGCCGCCGGATCACTTACGCGCGTCATCGCGGTGGTCGTGTTGTCCGCGAGGTAGGTGTCGATGTGCGTCGTCCCCAGATCGAAGGAGGCGTTGTTCGAGAAAAACGTAGTCAGATCGGCTTTGCCTGTAATGTCATCGCGCAGCACGCCGTGGGCAACCGCCGCAGTGGGAAAGGCGTCGCGCATCATGCGCGTAAGAATGCTGGCGTAGTTGGTGGCCTTCTCCGCGTCGTCGATTCCCGGCACTTCCGGCGGAACGCCCGTTCCCGGAGCGCCGGCCTGCCCGATCAGGATCTTCTTCCAATCGTCCACGTCCAGGGCGACCAGATCACGCAGATCCTGGATCGACTTTTTCGCGCGCATCTGCCGGAGCGCGTTGACCAGCGGCAGATGATTGGCCGTGAGCGCGCCGAGTTGCAGGGTGAACTGAAGGTCATCGACGCTGGCGGCATAGACCGGATCCGCGCGCAGGCCGCTCCAGAACTCCTCGATCGTCCCGGTGTGGTCGACGTATCGCGTCAGGATGTCCGTCTGTTGCGCCGGCTTTGCGATCGACGTGGCGATCAACGCGCCGAGGGAGGTTTTTCCCGGCTCGCTCGGCTTGGCAAACGCCTGTTGCACGACGAGCGATTTGAGGCTGCCGAGGACACTGTCGATGGTTTTGCCGACACCTGCCGGAACGATGTTCTCGCGTACAGCGGCCTCCAGCGCGCGGCGCTGGGTATCGGCGCTCTGGGCGAGCAGGAGATTCAGCGTCGCCGACAGTTTCTCGCGCGCAAAACCATAGAACACTTCCGCAGGAATCTTCGTCTGCCGCGACAGCCCGGCGGCCGCTGCGTACAAGCCGAGGGTTTCCGCGTTCCAATCCGTCTCTCCCGCAAGGAACACGATGTCGGCCTCAGTCAGATCGGCGACCGCCACACCGTCCAGCAGCGGCTCGACGTCGGCTGTGATCCGCGTGTATTCCGACGGTCCGAGCAGCACATCGCCACCAAGAAGCACATTGACAACCTCCTCGGGCGCCGCATTGAAGACGACCGCGGAAGAAGCCAACAGCTCGCCCTTCGGCCCAAAAACGCGGACGATCAGATCGGCACTCGTCTTCTCCGCACGATTGAACTGGCTGCCGGAGTAGCCAATGTCGTAATTGCCGCTTTCGTCGGTGAGAACCTCCCCGAGCAACTGCTCACTGCGCAAATCCTTGTCGAACGCGCGGACAGTGACTGCCGCAGCCACCCGCCCATCGACCCACTGCACCAATCCCTTGACATGAAAATCAGGCGGAGCGGGCGGTGCTGGCGCGTCAGATTTCGTTGCGGTGGCTATGGCTCTGACCGGTTTCCCCTTCGCTTCCTTTCGCTTCGCAGGCGTCCGCTTAGTCGGCGCCGCTGCATTGAACGCGCCGAGTGGCTTCAGCATACCGTTGAGCGCAGCAGCCATCTTCTTGCCTACGTCGCCGGTTGCCCGCAACTGAAACCGTTTCTTTGTGGTCTGCTGGAAAAGAAGGGCGGTCTTCATAGTGATGTCGCCATGAATCTGCGCTGCCCGCTCGCGCCGCAGGCCGACGCTGAGCGCACGACGCTCAGCATGCTGCGCATTCGTCCGCGCTCTGCTCAGGAGCAAGAGCAATCTATCCTGCAAATTCGTCACTGTCCTCACTGTTTCGTTATTGTTGCCTGGCGCAGGACTCAATTCCATATTGGTTTCCTTCGAAGCGGCTCAATTCTTTCCAGAATCGCAACTTCCGGCGTTCCCAACAACACGGGCTGCGTCGGATCGTCGTCTTCCTCCGCTCCCAGCGGCGCGTTATCCAACGTTAGCCAACCCTGAGCATATTCGATCTCCACGCTCGTCTCGCCCATAGCACTCGATATCTAGCGCTTTCCTCTTGGCATTGCGCCGGGAACGTCGCGACCTATTCACCTTTCGTTCCTTTAGAACCACTCGCCGGCTTTTGCTGTATCACGATCGTCGTCTGGCTCTGGTTCGGCTTAAATTCGCCCTTGCCAGTAATCATAATGTTACCCAGGCCATACCGCTGTAGATATTTCTTTGTCTGTTCGAACGCGCCGCGCGCGGCAGCCTCCATTACTGCTTGGTTGCTAAAGGTCTCGCCTGAGTGGCCTTTCCCTCCTATAACGATATAGATGCTCAAAACGGTTACCGTGCTCCGCGCCTTTATTGTTTTGATCACTGCGTCCAGCTGCTGCGTATACTCGTTGCCAGCTAAAAACGAACCGGTAGCAGTTAGATCGTCTTTCGTGTCCCATCCATCGCCACTGGTTGGCGTCCACCATTTCGCATCCGTAGTGTTGTACAACAGAAATGGCACCTTTGAACCGACGTCTATCGTCTTAACGAACGGTTTGATGATTGTGACCGGCGATACCAGCGGAACGGGGCCTATTGCTGGCGCGGTTGTCGTCACCAGGACCGGCGTGAGCGACGGCATGGTCACCATCGTATCTGCTCGAAAAGTCTTGGGGATGCCATACATAACCCATCCCTTTGGACCATGAGTAGGGTCCCAGTAGTGTTTGTTAGCTGAATGTTCCTCTGATATCTTCCAGTCAGCAAGGTTTTTCCGTTGCAACCAATCGGGCGTGTTTTCAACCGCATCTTTATGCGCTGGCTCCGTCTCTGCTTGCAAACCAGTTGGATCACTATATCGAGTTACGTGGTTATTTGCGTACTGATAGACGTTCGACCCATCCCTCACACCTATCGGATCGGCACTCGCCCACCTTCCCAGCCAAGGCATGTAGTATCGCGCCGCGTGGTACTCCAGTCCCGTCTCCTCATCGCGCTCCATTCCTGTGTAGCGGTACCGTTTGGCGGCCGATCGGATGGTTGCGTTCCTAGCCTGATATGCGGTGGTGCCGAAGGGGTGGTATTCCTCGTACCAAATTACGTTGGCATCGTCGCTCCCATCGAGCTCCAGACTGGCTGAGCCGAGGTGGTTGGGGAGTTGGTAGCGTACGAGATGTCGTTCAGTTCCGTCGTCGACGTCATTGCGCGTCTCGATCATCACGAAGCGGTGTTGTTTCTCGAGAAGACTCAGACTGCGCCGCTCCAATCCGGCGTCCGTACCGGTGTACTCCTTGTACAGCTCATAGCCGGCGACGTAGATCCGCTCGTCTTTCCTGGTGGGTACGTCACTTGGATTCGCGGTGTTCTCCGTGGTTTTGCGGATGCGTTGCCCCTGACCGTCGTATTGGTAGTACGTTGTTTCCGGTGTGCCGCCGTCGGTCCGGCGGTGACGAACGGTCCGCACGATCTCTTCCTTGAAGTTCCACCCGAGGTCCTGCAGGTGCGGCATGGCAGTCATGTAGCCGTGCTGGGCATGGTGGGGGTAGGCATAGGGGAATGAGTTGGTACCCTGCCCGACCTGCGTGCTGATGAGGCGGTTGTTGGCTGGCTGGTAGTTGTAGTTGCGCGTCCAGTTGTTGCTGGCGGCCTGGTGTCGCATCTGGAGGATGTTGCCGGCGGGGTCGTATTGATAGTCCTGCACGTAGTTGCGCATGGCCATTGGATCGCCGGGGTTTCGTGGCTGCATGAACGCGGCATCGTTCCAATTGTCGGTGCCGTTGAATGTCAGCGCGGCGGTGTTCTCTCTGCCGCTGGCCCCTGT
>JAANCK010950850.1_pt1 | contig 12007 bp, 12 predicted proteins | sample 7277841 | NCBI WGS metagenome assembly JAANCK01 (sample SAMN14222788, study PRJNA588281) | permafrost metagenome | isolation source: Arctic cryosol methane SIP | place: Canada:Nunavut | collected 2015-07 | reverse complement strand
TCGTCCAGATCCAGCGCCTGCGGGACGGTACGCGTCGCGTGGTCGCCGTCACCGAGGTGCACGGCATGGAGGGCCAGACCGTCACGCTGCAGGACATCTTCCTGTTCGACTACTCGGCCGGTCTCGACGCCAACGGCAAGTTCCTGGGCCGCCCGGTCGCCACCGGCGTCCGTCCCAAGTTCGCCGAGCGCTTCGAGGAGCTTGGCATCGTCTTGTCGCCGCGCGTCTTCGGTGGCAACCAGGAGTGGCTGCGATGAGCATCTTCGCCTCTGCCTCGATGCTGACGCTCGGCTCGGCACTGATGCTCGTGGCGATCAGCATCGTCGGCCTCCTGATCATTCGTCCGGGCTTCCGGCGGGTGTCGCGGGACCGTCGTCGTCAGCTACAGGGCCGCAAGCGCCCCCAGCAGGCGACCACCCTGGCCACGGCGACCGACTTCGCCACCGACCAGATCGGCAAGATCCTCGAGAAGCGGGGTCGCGGTCTCCCGGGTCAGCTCGAGCTGGCCGGCATCCGCATGAAGGCGTCCGACGTCGTCCTGCTCACCGTCTCTGCCGCCATGGCGGCTGGTGCCGGCACGATGCTCGTGGTCAACCCGATCGTCGGGCTCGTGGTCGCGCTCATCATCCCCGTCGTGGGACAGCTCCTGCTCGGGTTCCTCGTGGGCCGCCGCAAGAAGGCCTTCGCCGAGCAGCTCGACTCCACGCTGCAGATGATGGCGGCCAGCCTCCGGGCCGGTTACTCGCTGCTCCAGGCCGTGCAGGCCATGGGCAACGAGGCGGACAGCCCGACCAAGGACGAGTTCAGCCGCGTGCTGAACGAGACCCGCATCGGCCGTCCGCTCAACGACTCCCTCATCGAGGTCGCGAACCGGATGGGCAGCGAGGACTTCAACTGGGTTGCCCAGGCGATCGCCATCAACCGGGAGGTCGGCGGCAACCTCGCCGACGTGCTCGACGGCGTCGCCCGTACGATCCGTGAGCGCAACCAGCTGCACCGTCAGGTCGCCGCACTGGCGGCCGAGGGCAAGCTGTCCGCGGTCATCCTCATGGCTCTGCCGTTCGGCGTCACGGCGTTCCTCACGATCGCGAACCCGGGCTACCTGAACCGGCTCTTCACGACGACCATCGGTTGGGGCATCACCATCGCCGCAGTCATCATGCTCATCATCGGCGGCGTGTGGCTTCGCGCCACGGTCAAGATCAAGTTCTAGGAGGTGCTGACATGATCACCATCCTCGTGGGAACGCTGCTTTTCGCCGCAGCGTTCGGCTACCTGACCTTCGCCATCGTCGCCGGCCCCAGCGCGGCCAAGGTCCGCGCCATGGACAACCTGCGCCGTGGACTGAACAACGGCAAGCCGGCCGCCCAGCCGGGGTCCCGTCCGGCGACCTCCTCGGGCAAGGGCAAGAACGTCTCGTCGTTGTCCAAGACGCTCGTCACCAAGGGCTCCCGCTCCCGGCTCGACCTCATGCTGGCCCAGGCCGGGAGGCCGCAGGACTGGCCACTCGAGCGCGTCGTCACCGTCAAGGTCGCCCTGACCGTGGCAGCGCCCCTGCTGGCCGGGCTGTTCCTGCTCAAGGCCACCTCGCCGATCATCGGCGTGTTCGGCATCGGTTTCGCCGTGCTCCTCTTCTTCCTGCCCGAGATCCGGCTGTACAGCCTCGGCATCGAACGCAGGGAGAAGATCACGCTCGAGCTCGCGGACACCCTCGACCAGATGAGCATCGCGGTGGAGGCGGGTCTCGGCTTCGACGCCGCCATGGTCCGCGTCGCCAAGAACGGCACCGGCGTCCTCGCTGGCGAGCTCATCCGTACCCTCCAGGACGTCCAGGTCGGCCAGACCCGGCGTGCCGCGTACGAGGACCTCGTGGAGCGCACGCAGGTCCCCGATCTCAAGCAGTTCATCCGCTCGATCATCCAGGCGGAGGCATACGGTCTCGCACTGTCCGGCGTGCTCAACACGCAGGCGGCCGAGATGCGCATGAAGCGCCGCATGCGCGCTGAGGCGAAGGCGATGCAGATCCCCGTCAAGGTGATCTTCCCGCTGATGCTCTTCATCCTCCCCGTCCTGTTCATGGTCGTCATGGGACCCGGCGTCATCGGCATCTTGCAGTCGTTCAAGTAGTCGATGAGGTCGTCATGAGTGCCGTCGCCGCGATCACGGGTGCCGTATCGGTCGGCATTGCGGCGGCGGCGCTCACCTCTTTCACGCGTGCTCGTCTCGTCGAGCCGCTCCACCCCCGCGTCGTACACGTCGGCGTCCTCGCCGTCCTCGGCGCGGTCTTCGGAGCGTTGGCCGGGCTGCGCCTCGACGCATGGCCGGAGGCTCTCGCCTTCGCCGTCGTCGCCCTCGCCAGCACTCTCCTGGTCGCCACCGACCTCGCCGCGCACGAGATCCCGCACAGGATCATGTGGCCGTCGGTCCTCGCCCTCGTGGTGTCGTTGGCCCTCGCGGCCGGCATCGAGCAGCGCTGGGCACGGTTCGGGGGCGCTGTCCTGACCGGCGTCGTCATCATGGTCGTGTACTTCGCGATCGCCTGGTTCGGCAAGGGCCAGTTCGGCATCGGCGACGTCAGCCTGTCGCTCCTGTACGGCATCTTCCTGGGATGGCTCGGCCTCCCCTACGCTCTCGTCGGCGCTCTCGGCGCCTTCTTGGTCCACGTACCCGTGACGATCGGCGTGCTCATCGCCCGCCGCACCGGCCGCAAGGCCGAGCTCCCGTTCGGGCCCTCGCTCATCGCGGCCTCCTGGATCGCTGCGTTCGTGGGCCCTGCCCTGGTCATAGCGCTGATCGGTCACTGAGCCGAGTGTCGATTCTGGGCACGCACAGGTAGCCTGTGCGGGTGACAGTTCGTCCTGACGGCCGGCGGCTTCTTCGCCTCGAGGTCAAGAACTCCGAGACACCCATCGAGCGCAAGCCCGAGTGGATCCGCACGCGCGCGGTGATGGGTCCGAACTACAACGACCTTCAGTCGATCATGCGCCGCGAAGGGCTGCACACGGTCTGCCAGGAAGCCGGCTGCCCCAACATCTTCGAGTGCTGGGAGGACCGCGAGGCGACCTTCCTCATCGGCGGTGACGCCTGCACCCGACGCTGCGACTTCTGCCAGATCGAGTCCGCCAAGCCGACCCAGTACGACACCGAGGAGCCGCAGCGGGTCGCCGAGAGCGTGAAGCTGATGGGCCTGCGGTACGCGACCGTGACCGGTGTCTGCCGCGACGACCTGCCTGACGAGGGCGCCTGGTTGTACGCGGAGACGATCCGCGCGATCCACCGCGACAACCCCGGTGTCGGCGTCGAGATGCTCGCGCCCGACTTCTCCGGCAAGCCCGAGCTCGTCGACCAGGTGCTGGCCGCTCGGCCCGAGGTCTTCGCCCACAACGTCGAGACGGTGCCGCGGGTGTTCAAGCGGATCCGCCCCGGGTTCTCGTACGACCGCTCCCTCGGTGTGCTGACCCGTTCCCGCGACGCCGGTCTGGTCACGAAGTCGAACCTCATCCTCGGCCTGGGCGAGACCCGCGAGGAGATCTCGCAGGCGCTGCGCGACCTCCGGTCCGCCGGCACCCACCTCGTCACCATCACCCAGTACCTGCGCCCCAACGCCCGTCTGCACCCGGTCGACCGGTGGGTGGAGCCCTCCGAGTTCGACGAGCTGGCCGCGGAAGCGACCGAGATCGGCTTCGAGGGCGTCCTGTCGGGCCCGCTGGTGAGATCCTCGTACAGGGCCGGACGTCTGTACCGGCAGGCAACCGACGCGCTGGCCACAGTCCAGAAGCATGACGATCAGAATGTGAGTACCGATGGCGAGTGAGCGGGCCAAAGAGCTGGCAGCCGCGCAGAAGGCGGAGAAGAAGGCGGAGCAGCTGCGCCGCAAGAACTCCACCAACCCCAAGGACTGGGGACAGATCCGCCAGATCCGCGAGGTCTACAAGATCACGACACAGAACGACCCCAAGGCGAACCCGCTCATGATCGGCGCCTTCGCGCTCATGGTCGTGGTCTTCACGCTGCTCGGGATCTTCGTGCTGCCGCCGTGGTGGCTGTACCTGATCTTCGGTGTCATGTTCGGCGTGCTCGCCGCGCTGGCCGTGCTCACCTGGCGCGCCAAGAACGCGACCTACAAGCGGTACGAGGGCCAGAAGGGCTCCGCCGAGGTCGCCATGAGCATGCTCAACAAGGACTGGATCAAGACTCCGGTCATCACCGCGAACCGCCAGCTCGACATCGTCCACCGCGTCGTCGGTCCCGGCGGCATCGTGCTCATCGGCGAGGGCGACCCCGGCCGCGTGCGTCAGATGCTCGCCATCGAGGCCAAGAAGCACGAGCAGATCAAGTACGGCACGAAGGTCACCACGGTCGTCATGGGCGACCGCGACAACCAGGTGCCCCTCGAGAAGCTCTCGGACCACATCAAGAAGCTGCCGAAGGTCATCAAGACCGCCGAGATCGCCGAGCTGGCCAACCGCCTCCGCGCGCTCGACTCGATGCGCCCGAAGATCCCGCTGCCCAAGGGCCCGATGCCGACGTCGGCCAAGGGCGCGCGAGCGGCGGTACGCGGCCGCTAGCCGAGCTGTTCCGACAGCTCCAGCCAGACGTCCTCGACCTCTGTGAGCTCCGCCTGCAGGTCGCGCACCTGGTCGTGGAGCTTGCCCAGACCGACGTAGTCCCCTGCGTCGTGGTCGGCCATCTGCGCGTGCAGCTGCTCGATCCGCTCCTCGAGCCGCTGGAACCTGCGCTCGGTGGCTTGCAGCTGCTTGGCTGCGGCGCGCTGCTCGGCCGCTGAGCTGATCGCGGCCTTGGGAGAAGTGTCGACCACCGGGGCGTCCTGGGCCGCACGCAGCCGCAGGTACTCGTCCACGCCTCCGGGCAGGTGCCGCAGGTGGCCGTCGAGGATCGCGTACTGCATGTCGGTGACGCGCTCCACCAGGTATCTGTCGTGCGACACCACCAGCAGCGTGCCGGGCCACGAGTCGAGCAGGTCCTCCATCGCCGCGAGCATGTCCGTGTCGACGTCGTTGGTGGGCTCGTCGAGGATCAGCACGTTCGGCTCGGCCAGCAGCACCATGAGCAGCTGCAGCCGGCGCCGCTGGCCTCCTGACAGGTCGGAGACCCGCGCCGACAGGTGAGCGCGCGAGAAGCCGAGCCGCTCGAGGAGCTGGGCGGGCGTCAGGTCGCGACCGTCGATGGTGAAGGTCGTCTGTGTCCGCGCCAGCACCTCCCGTACCCGGTCGTCGGCGATCTCCTCGAGGTCGGCGAAGCGCTGGTCGAGGATCCCGATCCGTACGGTCTTGCCCCGCTTCACGCGACCGGAGGTCGGCTTGACGGCACCGCTCACCAGGCCGAGCAGCGTCGACTTGCCGATGCCGTTGGCGCCGAGCACCGCGAACCGGTCCCCCGGGCCGATGAGCCAGGTGACGTCGTCGAGGACCTGCTTGTCGCCGTACGAGACCGACACGTTCTCGATGTCGACGACGTCCTTGCCGAGCCTCGCGGTGGCGAGCTTGGCGAGCTCCACGCGGTCGCGCGGCGGCGGGACGTCCGCGATCAGCTGGTTGGCGGCCTCAATGCGGAACTTGGGCTTGGTCGTACGGGCTGGCGGGCCACGCCGCAGCCACGCCAGCTCCTTGTTCATGAGGTTCTGCCGCTTGGCCTCGATGGATGCGGCCTGACGGTCGCGCTCGACGCGCTGCAGCACGTACGCGGCGTAGCCTCCGTCGAACGGTTCCACGATCCGGTCATGGACCTCCCACGTCGTCGTGCACACCTCGTCGAGGAACCAGCGATCGTGGGTGACGACGAGCAGCCCGCCCTGCGTCCGGGGCCAGCGCGACTTCATGTGGTCGGCCAGCCACTGCACGCCCTCGACATCAAGGTGGTTGGTGGGCTCGTCGAGGATCACGAGGTCCCAGTCCTCGACGAGCAGCGCTGCCAGGGCGACGCGGCGTCGCTGCCCGCCCGACAGGGTGCCGATCAAGGTGTCCCAACGGATGTCGGCGACGAGGCCGGCGATGATGCCGCGGATCCGCTGGTCGGAGGCCCACAGGTGCTCCTCCCGGTCCCCCACGATCGCGTGGCCCACCGTCGCCGCGTCGTCCAGCGAGTCCGTCTGCTCCAGGGCTCCGACCCGGATCCCGCCGCGGCGGTTGACCTTGCCGTCGTTCGGCTCGATCCGCCCCGACAGCATGCCGAGCAGGCTCGACTTGCCGTCGCCGTTGCGGCCGACGATCCCGATCCGGTCGCCCTCGGAGACACCCAACGTCACCGCGTCGAAGACGACGACTGTCGGGTACTCCAGGTGCAGGGATTCGCCCCCGAGAAGATGTGCCACCCCGACAGCCTAGAGACTCCGACCGTCACGTCCGACCACCTCCATGCAGCGTCAATCCATCACTACCTGGGCTGTGGTCGGCCCGCCGGGCCTCATAGCCCGGGTTGCGATGGATCAGCGCATCATCCGCTCGACACGGGCCACGACGACCTGAGGTCGGGTCATGGGCTCGATCGCCAGCCAGCGCACGACACGGAAGTCGTCGTCGCGAAAGGCCTGCTCGCGGATCTTCTCCTTGATGTAGGCGTCGGGAGTCCTGTACTTCACCTTTCCGTCACACTCGCCGATGAGGTTGTACTCGGCCCAGTAGCAGTCTGGGAAGTACGTCCCGGCGCGTGTGCGGATCTCTGCCTGGAACTCGGGAGTCGGGATCTTCGCCAGGTGGAAGTGCCCGGCCGCGAGCGACTCCGGTACGGACTCGCGGCAGGGAAGAAGGAGCGACACAGCCTCCGCAAGCTGCGGCGCTCTCGTCGCGGCCACCGCCGCGATCTCGCGCGCGACCGTGCTCACCATCTTCCCATCGACGTAGTCGGACCGCCTCGGGTCCTGGACCCTGTCCTGGATCATCCGCCGCGCTGCGGCATCGAGAAGGACGAGCGCCTGCGGCAGGGCACACCGCGAGGCGAGGTCCACCACCGTGCGCGCCACGCTGGTCACGGGGAAGTTGAAGCGATCCCGTACGACGTGGCCCTTGGGCAGGTCACGTACGCGGTGCTGGTTGGCCCGGCACAAAGCACCGTGGCCATTACCGCTGGCGAAGGTCACGCTGACTTTCTTGTCGTGCCAGTCGGTCAGGTCCGGGCTCGGCAACCCCCAGATGACAGCGGCCGACTGGTCGCTCATGACGGCGTCGAGGTTCGCGATCACCTCGGCGTGACTTCGCAGGATGTGCTGCTGGGCGGGATCAGCCGGCCAGAACTCGGCCGCGATGTAGACGCCGCGTCTCAGCCTCACCAGTCTCCCCGCCCGCACCTGGGTTCGGATCATCTCCTCGCTCACACCACCCGCGAGCAGCAGGCCGGTCGACGTGGGTTGGTCCGGCAGATTCCATGGCAAAGGCACCCTCATGCTCTGACCATGTGCTCCACGCGACGAATCCTTCAGGTACCAGCGAGGCTGTGGATTGTCCGCGCCCTGTGGATGAGCCCGGCGGGGCTTCCATCGCTACCTGGGCTACCGAGTGCTGAATCGAGCCCATAGCCCGGGTTGCGATGGATCGCGACGGGCGTGCAGACAGATGTGTCCGTTCCAACGTCCGATCTTGTGGTTTTGGCTTGACTTACGCCTGGATGTGTTGTTTTGTTGCCTCATCGCCCACAGGGCTCTCGTGACACCGCAGTCTGAGAAGGGATCTACACACATGTCCACTGCACTGCCCGACGCTCGGGTCAACAAGAATCTTCAGGGACCGGGCATCCGCGCCAAGGTCCAGCGCTTCGGCGGCTTCATGGCCGGCATGATCATGCCGAACATCGGCGCGTTCATCGCCTGGGGCCTCATCACCGCCATGTTCATCCCCACGGGCTGGACGCCGAACGCCGACCTGGCCAAGCTTGTCGGCCCGATCATCACCTACCTGCTGCCGATCCTGATCGGCTACACGGGCGGGCGCATGGTCCACGGTCAGCGCGGAGCCGTCATCGGAGCCCTCGCCACCATGGGCGTCATCGTCGGCACCGACATCCCCATGTTCCTCGGCGCCATGATCATCGCCCCTCTCTCGGCGTTCCTGCTCAAGAAGCTCGACAAGGCCATCGAGGGCAAGGTCCCGAGCGGTTTCGAGATGCTCATCGACAACTTCTCCCTCGGTATCCTCGGCGGCATCATGGCGATCCTCGGACGCCTCGGCATCGGCACTGTGGTCGAGGTGCTCGTGAAGTGGCTCGGCAGCGGCGTCCAGGCCCTCGTCGACGCCCATCTGCTCCCGCTGGCATCGATCTTCGTGGAGCCTGCCAAGGTCCTGTTCCTCAACAACGCCATCAACCACGGCGTCCTGTCCCCGCTCGGTGCCGCCCAGGCCACAGAGACGGGCAAGTCGATCCTGTTCATGGTCGAGTCGAACCCTGGCCCTGGCCTCGGACTGCTGCTCGCCTTCATGTTCTTCGGCCCGCTCTCGCTGCGCCCGTCCACCCCCGGCGCGATCATCATCCACTTCTTCGGCGGCATCCACGAGATCTACTTCCCGTACGTGCTCATGAAGCCCAAGATGATTCTCGCTGTCATCGCCGGTGGCGCCTCCGGCCTCCTGGTCGGCTCGTTGCTCGGTGCGGGACTGGTGGCTCCTGCCTCCCCCGGATCGATCATCGCGTACTTCGCCGTGACGCCCAAGGGCGGCTACATCCCGATGATCGCTGACGTCCTGGTTGCCACCGCAGTCTCGTTCGCCGTTGCCGCCGCCCTGTTCGGCTTCGGACGCGGCGCCAAGGACGATCTCGCAATCGAGGCCGAGCCCGGCACCGTGACCACGCCCATGGACTCGACGTCAAGGGGCGCTGCCGGCGTCACCGCCACATCGGTGGTGACCCGGTCCATCAACGGTCGCGATGTGAAGCACCTCACGATCGCCTGCGACGCCGGCATGGGCTCCTCGGTGATGGTGGCCTCGGCGATGAAGAAGAAGCTCGCGCCGTACGGTGTCGAGGTGTCGCACACCCCGGTCAACGGCATCCCGGCCGACGCACAGCTCATCCTGTGCCACTCAGGGCTGCTCGACCGGGCCGAGGCGATCGCCCCGAAGAACGCGGTCATCATCCCCTTCGACCAGTACATGGGCGACCCGGCCTTCACCCGCGTCGAGAACGCGATCAAGAACGGCGAGAACCTTGTCTCCTGAGCCGATACTCTCGGCCGCGTCGGTCAGGCTCGGCCTGGCCGGCATGGCCAAGGAGGACGCGATCCGCTACTGCGGGCAGCTCCTCGTCGATGCCGGTGCGGCGCGCCCCGAGTACATCGACGGCATGCTGGCCCGCGAGGAGCAGATCTCGACCTTCCTCGGCGAAGGTGTCGCCATCCCGCACGGCACCAACGAGGCCCGGGCGCACATCGTCCGGGCGGCGTTGGGCTTCGTCCAGTTCCCCGGGGGCATCGACTGGAACGGCAAGACGGCGTACGTGCTCATCCCGATCGCCTCGGCGACCGACGAGCACGTGAGCATCCTGTCCAGCCTGGCCGAGGTCCTCATGGACTCCGACTCCGCCGAGCGCCTGCGGACCACCGACTCGGTGGACGAGGTCTTGGCTCTGCTCGCTCCCTCGGAGGACTGACCGTGAAGGTACTGCGCTTCTACGCGCCCGGTGACGTACGGATGGAGGAGGCTCCGATCCCGCAGATCAACGCCGACGAGGTGCTGCTGCGGGTGAAGAACTGCTCCACGTGCGGTACGGACGTGAAGATCTTCCGGGGTGGCCACCAGAACATCACGCGTCCGACCGTGATGGGCCATGAGGTTGCCGGCGAGGTCGCCGAGGTCGGTGCGAACGTCACCGGCTGGGCGATCGGGGACCGGGCGCAGGTCATCGCGGCCGTGCCGTGCGGCGACTGCTACGAGTGCCGCAAGGGCTGGATGGCCGTGTGCCAGAACCAGACCTCGATCGGCTTCCAGTACGACGGCGGCTTCGCCGAGTACATGGTCGTCCCCCGCCAGGTGCTGGCGGTGGACGGCCTGAACCGGATCCCGGACGGCGTCGGCTTCGACGAGGCCTCCGCCGCCGAGCCGTTCGCCTGCGCCATCAACGCGCAGGAGCAGCTCGGCATCGAGGCCGGCGACACCGTCGTCGTCTTCGGTGCGGGGCCGATCGGCTGCATCCACATCCGGATCGCGCGGGGCGTCCATCAGGCGGGGACGATCATCCTCGTCGACGTCAACGCCGAGCGGCTGGCGATGTCCGCAGCGGCGGTGAAGCCGGAGCACGTCATCGACGCGTCGGCTGTCGACGTCGTACAGGAGGTGCTGAAGCTCACCGGTGGGCGCGGCGCCGACGTGGTCATCACGGCCACGGCGGCCAACATCACCCAGGAGCAGGCGATCGCGATGGCCGCACGCAACGGCCGGATCTCGTTCTTCGGCGGCCTGCCGAAGACGAACCCGACCATCACGTGCGACTCGAACCTCGTCCACTACCGCCAGCTGCACATCCACGGCGCGAACGGGTCGGCCCCCGAGCACAACAAGCGGGCCCTGTCGTACATCGCGTCCGGACTGGTACCGGTCAAGGACCTGATCACGGTCCACCTCCGGTTGGAGCGGGCCCTCGAGGCCTTCGACATCGTCGCCAAGGGCGAAGCCATCAAGGTCACCGTCGAACCCTGAGCAAGGAGAACAACCATGGCCACACGAGACGTCACGATCGCTTCCGCGGTCGGTCTCCACGCCCGTCCCGCCGCCCTGTTCGTCCAGGCGGTGGAGGCCTCCGGTGCGGAGGTCACGATCACCAAGCAGGGCCGTACGGTCGACGCCGACAGCATCCTCGGCGTCATGACCCTCGGTGCCGCCCACGGCGACGTCGTCACGCTGGAAGCCGACGACGAGGCCGTTCTCGAATCGTTGGCGGCACTGCTCGCCACCGACCTCGACGCGTCATGATGCCCATCGCGTCGTAGGACAGGAAAGACGCAGAGAGCCGCTCGGGGAACGACCCCCAGCGGCTCTCTGCCGCCTCACCAGGTCTCGTCGTCGTGGGCACCTTCCACCCACGCGGCGTGGCGCAGTGCCGACCGGCCGACCACCGCCTTGGCGTCGGTCGGCACGACAGCGCCGAAGTTGTTGTAGAGCCGGTCGTAGTGCAGGGAGTCGAGCTGAGCGGCGATCCGCCGCACCACCGCGCCTGAGAGCGGCAGCCGGTTCGGATAGCTCCGCATGAAGCTCACCGTGCGCCGGTCCGGGTTGGGGAACACCGCGTCGCCGGCGAAGAGGACCCCCGCTCCCCCGTTGCCGGTACGCCACTCGGCCACGGTCTGCCCGCGGAAGTGTCCGCCGACCCGGTGCAGCGTCAGCTCCGGCCCGAGGTCGTACGACTCGTCGAAGAACGTCACCCGGTCCTTGCGCCGGCACCACTGCTCATCGTGGGCGTTGATGACGACCGGCGCGTCCAGGGCCTCCGCCCAGTCCGTCTGGCAGCCGTACATGTGCGGGTGGCTTGCAGCCACGGCCAGTACGGGCCCGAGTTCGCGGATGCGCACGATCGCGGCGTCGTCAACGAAACCCAAAGGGTCGAACACGACCGCCCCCGCGGACGTCGCCACCACCATCGTCTGCTGGCCGATGCCGACCTGGGGCGTAGCGGTGATCCCGTACAGCCCGGGCTCCACCTCGAACCACGAGGTGGCCGTGCCTGTACGGGAGAGCTCGTCGAGCGTCGTCCACGCCTGGCCGGACTCGGGCACCCACTGGCGCTCGTCGGAGCAGATCGCGCACTCGTCCGGCGCGACGTCACTGTCTGCGGTCTCGACACCGCACGTGGCACAGATCCAGATCATCCCCCGAGCCTAGGTCGGCAGGGCGGTCAGTCGTCCAGAGGCCGATCCAGGTCCGGGGACTCGTCGAGCGTCACGCGGACGGCCGCCACATCGGCAGGGGACGGCATCTGGCTGCCGGGCAGACCCACGGCAGCCGCGCCGAACGCCACCGCCGTACCCAGTGCCGCGGCGGGACCCGCTCCGGCGGACACGGCGTGCAGG
>JAANCK010066302.1_pt1 | contig 12023 bp, 11 predicted proteins | sample 7277841 | NCBI WGS metagenome assembly JAANCK01 (sample SAMN14222788, study PRJNA588281) | permafrost metagenome | isolation source: Arctic cryosol methane SIP | place: Canada:Nunavut | collected 2015-07 | reverse complement strand
GATATGAGCCCGGGGCCGGAGGCGGAACCCCGCGTCGGGATTTGCGACAAAAAAATTTCAACGGGGCGTTGCTTTTGCCCTATACTTCGCGCAATTTTTTCCGAATCGACGGCGTAAGGGACTCTTTCCCCGCGTCTTTTCAGGCCCCTCGCGGGGATGTGAAGGAGGTCATCATGACAGGAGCGAGAAACCGGCCCGGCCCGGCAGCCTGCGATGCGCAAGGCCTGCCCGCGCTGCCCGACCGTTCCCCGACCGCCCGTCACCAGAGACTGCGATGCCCCGAACCGCCACGATAAAGAAGCTGCGACCGCAGCCCGAATTCCCGCTCGACTCCCACCCGGAAGTCAGCCTCGATTTCTCGAGCGTCAAGCAGTACCTCCTGAAGCACCCCTACAAGAAGCCGATCCTCCTCGTCGACCTGGAGATCGTGCGCGGCAAGACGCGGCGCTTCCGCGCCTGCCTGCCGCGCGTGCGGCCGCACTTCGCCGTGAAGGCCAACCCGGACCCGCGCGTGCTGAAGGTGTTGATCCAGGAAGGGGCGGGCTTCGAGATCGCCTCCATCGCCGAGCTGGACATCCTCATGGGCCTGGGCGTGGCCCCGTCGGAAGTCTTCTATTCCAACCCGATGAAGTCGCGCGCCTATCTCGAGTACGCCTCGGCCAAGGGCGTGGAATGGTTCGTGGTCGACAGCGACGAGGAGATCCGCAAGGTGCAGTCGGTCAAGGCCGACGCGAAGATGTACCTGCGCATCGACGTGCCCAACATCGGCAGCGACTGGCCGCTCGCGGGCAAGTTCGGCGCCCACATGAACGACGTGCCGGACCTGATCGAGGCCGCGGTCGCGTGCAAGGCGGACCTGGCCGGCGTGACCTTCCACGTGGGCTCCCAGTGCCTCAACCCCGAGAACTGGCGCGTGGGCATGGACCGGGCGCGCAAGGTGTTCGCGTCGATGCGCGCCGTGGGCCTCAGGCCCCGGCTGCTCAACCTGGGCGGCGGCTATCCCGTGCGGCACGTGAAGCCGATCCCCTCGATGGAGACCATCGCCGAGGTGATCCACAAGGAGCTGCGGCACTTCGGCCCCGAGGTGCAGGTGATCGCCGAGCCGGGCCGCTACCTGGTGTCGGACGCCGGCTACTTCATCTGCCGCGTGGTGGGCACCGCGATGCGCAACAACCAGCGCTGGATGTACTGGGACGCGGGCGTCTTCGGCGGCGTGATCGAGACCACCGAGGGGCTGCGCTACAACATCTACACCGAGCGCGACGGCGAGCCCGTGGCGTGGAACGTCGCGGGACCGACCTGCGACTCCGTGGACGTGGTGATGCGAGACGAGCTCTTCCCCGCCGACCTCCAGGAAGGCGATCTCATCTTCATCAAGAACGCCGGCGCCTACACCACCGCCTACGCGAGCACCTTCAACGGCTTCCCGCTGCCGGACGTCGCGACCCTCGGAGCCTAGGGGCATGGGCCGGTTCGGCCGCGACGGCGCGCGGGGCTGAGTGGCGCAGGATTTCTGGTCCTCCAGCGGCTACGGGCTCCTCGACCGCTCACCCGAGGGCCTCGTAGCCACCGACGCGTGGATCGCCCATTTCCTCGCGCGCGAGGAACTCGCGCCGCCGGCGGACGCGGGCCCCGGCGAGAGGGCGCTCCTCGCGCGGGTCGCCGCCGCTCCGCGCGGCGCGGTGGCGCCGGGCCTGGTCGCCGCGGTGGAAGACGCGGACGCGCGGGAGAACTGGTCCCATTTCCTGCGCTTTCGCGACCGCCTTCTCGCCCATCCCACGCTCGAGGCCTGCTATGCGGCCCTCTTCGCCGACCAGGCCGTGGACGTGGCCCCGGCCTTCGTCGACACGTTGGCGCAAGTCATCACCCGAGCGGCCCTCGATGGCACCGAGGACCCATGGCTTTGCCGCGCGGGCGAGCTGCTCTTTCGCCGCCAGCGGGTGAGCGCCGAGGGCGGGCGGATCCTGTGCGCCGATGCCGCGACGATCGCGGTGTTCGCCGAGACCGGGGGCTTCGGCAGCGTGGGCCGGCTCCTTCGCAGCCAGGATGCGCTCCCGCAGGTGAAGATGGACGTGCTCACCCGCGAGAACGCGCCGCTTTATTTCCTGCGCGACGAGCTATTCGGCTTCGTGCTCGACCTGAGCCCCGGCCGGGAAGGGGCCGCGGCGCTCGCGCGCGTGCTCGAGCGCTGGATAGCCCGGATGGCGGGTGCCTTCGTCACGATCGAGCCGGTGGAACGCATCGACGATCCCCATTGGAGGTGGCATGTGGGGCTCGACGTGGATTCCACGGCGCTGCTCAACGCGCTCTACCGGGGCGAGAGCGTGGCCGCGGGGGACCTCGAGCGCATGGTGCTGCTGCTGCGCCTCGAGTTCCGCGATGCCGGCGACGCGGTGGCGGAAATGGCGGGGCGTCCCGTGTACCTGGGGCTCGCCTGCCGGCCCGATCGCAAGCTCAAGGTGAAGCCCCAGAACCTGCTCATGAACCTGCCGCTGCGCTCGCGCCAATGAAGCGCGCGGTAGAATCGGGCTTCGACGAGGAGTTGGCCATGACGGCAGTCACGCAGAATACCGGCAGTTTCATGTTGAGCGAGGAAATCGAGATCCTGATGGCGGAGCGCGCGAAGCTCTTGCGCGTGGCGGGGGCCGCGGCGCAGTTCGTGGCCGTGATGGAAGGCCGCAGCCTGCCGGAGACCGTCGCCACCGAGGCGGAGATCCTGGCCGAGAGCGTGAACGCCCTCGCGGAGGACACGCTGAAGGACGCGCTGCGCTTGATCGCCACCGCCGGCTCCACCGTGTCCTGAGGAGAGGCTCCATGAATCCCGACGCATTCAACATGAGCATCCGCAAGTTCCTGAAGATGGTCGGCGTGCATTCCCAGCGCGAGATCGAGGCCGCGGTGGAGCGCGCCGTCGCATCGGGCAAGCTCAAGGGAAACGAGACGCTGGCCGCGAAGGTCACCCTCACCCTGGGCGGCACCGACCTCGACGTGAGCTTCGACGACAAGATCACGCTCGAGTGAACGACGCCACGACCGCGGTCGCCGTGGACTACGGCGACGTCGAGGCGGCGGCTTCGCGGCTCGAGGGCGTGGCGCATCGCACGCCCGTGGCGACCTCCCGGCAGTTCGACGCTCTTGCGGGCTGCACCGCATTCTTCAAGTGCGAGAACCTGCAGCGCATGGGCGCCTTCAAGTTCCGTGGCGCCTACAACGCGCTCTCGCGGCTCGATCCCGCGCAACGCGCCGCCGGCGTGGTCGCGTTCTCCTCGGGCAACCACGCCCAGGCGGTGGCGCTCGCGGGGAGCCTGCTCGGCATTCCCGCCACCATCGTGATGCCCGCCGACGCGCCCGCGGTGAAGGTCGCGGCCACCCGGGGCTACGGGGCCGAGGTGGTCTTCTACGACCGCGCGGCAGGGCAGGGCCGCGAGGAAGTTGCCGGGCGCATCTCGCGCGAGAAGGGCGCCACGCTGATCCCCCCCTTCGACCATCGCGACGTGATCGCGGGACAGGGCACCGCGGCGAAGGAGCTGATCGAGGACGTGGGACCCCTCGACTACCTGTTCGTGTCCTGCGGCGGCGCGGGCCTGCTGTCGGGCAGCGCCCTCGCCGCGAGCCGGCTTGCGCCCGCCGCGCGCGTGGTCGGAGTGGAGCCGGCCGCGGGCGACGACGCGGCGCGATCGCTGCGCACGCGCACGCTGCAGCACGTCGACAATCCCGTCACCATCGCCGACGGGGCGCGCACCGAGTCGCTGGGAGCGCTCACCTTCCCGCTGGTCCTGCGCTACGTGCACGACATCGTCACCGTGACGGATCCCCAGCTGGTGGAGGCCATGCGCTTCCTCTGGGAGCGCATGAAGCTGGTGGTGGAGCCCACGGGAGCGCTCGCGACCGCGGGCGTGCTCTCGGGCCCGATCGACGTGCGCGCCCGGCGCGTGGGCATCGTCCTCTCGGGCGGCAACGTCGACCTGAAGGCGATGGCAACCCTCTTCGCGTGAGCGCGCTGCCCGCGCTCGGAGCGGCGGTGCCGCGCCGGGGCAGCGCGCCGGTGCGGACGTTCGGTCGCGCCCTGCTCCGGATCCTGGGATGGCGCGTCGACGGCACGATCCCGGACCTGGCCCGATTCGTGATCGCGGTGGCACCCCACACGTCGAACTGGGATTTCGTGGTGGGTGCGGCGGCGATGTTCGCCCTCGACCTGCGCATCACGTTCCTCGGCAAGCACACGCTCTTCCGGCCGCCCTTCGAGGGCGTGCTGCGCTGGATGGGCGGCATCCCCGTGGACCGCTCGAGCGCCCAGGGCCTGGTCGCCCAATCGGTGCGCGCCTTCGGCGAGGCGGACCGGCTCATCCTCGTGATCGCGCCCGAGGGCACGCGCAAGCCCGTGCCGCGCTTCAAGGCCGGATTCCTGCACATTGCGCGCGAAGCGGGGGTTCCGGTCCTGCTGGTCGCGCTCGATTACGGGGCGCGCTGCGTGCGGATGGGACCGATGGTGGCGCCGGGCCCCGATGTGGAAGCCGATCGGCTGCGGATCGAGGCGCACTTCGCCTCCGTGCGCGGCAAGCGGCCGCGCCCGGGCGGCGAGCGGCGACTATAATCCGCCCATCGGGCAGCCCCCACGAACCACCTCCCTTGGACCTCCTCGCGATCCTCGCCTGCCTTCTCGCGCAGCACACGTATCCTCCGCGGCCGCGCCAGCCGCTGATGGCCTTCTACGGGCGCATGGGCCTTTCGGCGGCGAAGCGGTTGAACGCGGGCGACCGCAACTCGGGGATCGTGGCGTGGATGGTCCTCATGGCCGCGGTACTGGTCCCCGTCGCGCTCGTATGGGCGCTCGCCGCGGCGATCCATCCGGCCGTGGTATGGCTGCTCGACGTCGCGGTGTTGTACGCGACGCTGCGCTTCCTCGCGACCGTCGCCAATCTCTCGTCCATCGAGAAGGCCCTTCGCGCCGGGGACGTGGCGCTCGCCTCCAACCGCCTCGCCCAGTGGAAGGGGGAGCCCGTCGAATGCGACGACGGCGGCATCGTGGCGCGCCTGGCGGCGGAGCACGCGCTGCGCGAAGCGCACCACGGGGCGTTCGGGCCGCTCTTCTGGTTCCTCGTGCTGCCCGGTCCCCTCGGCCTGGTGCTCCATCCCCTCGCCCTGCGTGCGGCACAGGGGTGGGAGCACCTGGTGGAGCCGGCCGAGCGGGATTTCGGGTGGTTCGCGGGTCGCGCGTTCCACGTCATCGACTGGATTCCCCAGCGCGTCACGGCATTCGCCTTCGCGGTCGTGGGCGATTTCGAGGATGCGCTCTACTGCTGGCGCTCGCAGTCGGCCCACTGGGCGCGACCCGAGGAAGGCATCGTGCTCGCGAGCGGGGCGGGGGCGCTGGGCGTGCGCCTGGGCGAGCCGATTCCCGCTGGCGAGGCGTTCGCGGTGCGCCCGGGCCTGGGCGTCGGAGAGCCCGCCCGCGAGGACGCGCTCGCGAGCCTCGAGGGGTTGCTCTGGCGCTCGCTCGTCCTGTGGCTGATCGTGTTCCTGCTGGCCGCGGCGATCCAATACCGCTGAACGACATACAATACGGCTGCACCGCGCGCTCCGGGCGCGCCCAGGTGATCCGCAAAGACCATCCCAAGAGGAGATGTCCATGTTGAAGAACAAGATCGCAGCCCTCGCCGCCGCGACCGTCTCGAGCATCGCGCTCGCCCAGATCCCCGCCGGTTATCCGGCCGATTACGCCCAGACCATCGCCGCCGCCAACAAGGAAGGCAAGGTCGTGATCTACAGCGCGCTCGACACCAAGGCCGCGCAGCCGCTCATCAAGGATTTCAGCGCGCTCTACCCGAACGTGAAGGTCGAGTACAACGACATGAACTCGACCGAGATCTACAACCGCTTCATCGCCGAGCAGGCCTCGGGCCAGGGCGGCGCCGACGTGGTGTGGAGCTCGGCGATGGACCTGCAGGTGAAGCTGGTGGACGACGGCCACGCCATGACCTACGCCTCGCCCGAGTTGAAGGCGATGCCGTCCTGGGCCGTGTACCGCAACCAGGCCTACGGCACGACGTTCGAGCCGGCGGTCTTCATCTACAACAAGCGCCTGGTGACCGGCAACGACATTCCCCAGGACCACGCGGCCTTCGCGAAGATCCTGGCGAGCGAGAGTGCCAAGTTCAAGGGCAAGGTCACGACGTACGACGTCGAGAAGAGCGGCGTGGGATTCATGTTCGTGGTGCAGGACGCGAAGTACTTCCCGCAGATGGACGAGCTCATCAAGGGCTTCGGCGCGACGCAGTACCGCGTCTACAGCAGCACCGGTAACATGCTCGAGAAGACCTCGTCGGGCGAGCACCTGCTGGGCTACAACGTGCTGGGACCGTACGCGTTCACGCGCGCGAAGAAGGATGCGGGCCTGGGTGTGGTGATGCCCAAGGACTTCGTGCTGGTGCTTTCGCGGGTGATCTTCATCGGCAAGGGCGCCAAGGACCCGGACGCCGCCAAGCTCTGGGTCGACTACATCCTGTCGCAGCGCGGCCAGAAGATCCTCGCCAACGAGTCGCAGCTCTTCGCGATCCGCGAGGACATCCCGGGCGAGCATACCGCCGGGGCGCTCAAGAAGCTGTACGGCGACGCGCTCAAGCCCATCCCGGTGAGCCCCGAGATCGTCACCTACCTCGATCCGAAGAAGCGGCTCGAGTTCCTCGGCCACTGGAAGCAGATGATCCAGGCGGGCGCCGGCAAGTAGCACCCCCGGAGGCGCGCGAGGGCCATGCGGGCATCCGCCGCGGAGACGCTGCCGCGCGCCTTCACCATCCTCGTCACGGCGACGGCGGTGCTGGCACCGCTGTCGCTCATCTTGTACCAGAGCCTGCTCAACGCGCCGTTCTTCGACGCGCGCAAGGCGATCGGGCTCGACGCGTACCGGTTCATCTTCGCCGACCCGGACTTCTGGCAGGCATTCAAGAACTCGGGGCTGATCGCCGGCGGCATGACCCTCATCGCCGTGCCCCTGGGCGGGCTGCTCGCCTTCGTGATGGAACGCACGGACCTCTCGGGACGGGGCTGGATCGAGCCCCTGCTCCTGGTCCCGAGCTTCGTCTCGCCCATGGTGCTGTCGTTCGGCTACGTGGTCGCGGCGGGTCCCGTGGGCTTCTACTCGGTGTGGTCGCGGGAGCTCTTCGGCGGCGCGCCGTGGGGCATCTACTCGATCCTCGCCATGACCGTGATCGCCGGGCTCACCCACGTGCCCAACGTGTACGTCTACGCCTCGGCGGCGTTGAAGAACCTCGGCTCCGACGTCGAGGAGGCGGCGCGGGTGGCGGGGGCCTCTCCCTTCCGCGTGGCGTTTTCCGTGAGCCTGCCGCTCATCATGCCGTCGCTGCTCTTCTCCGGGGTGCTCGTGTTCTTCCTCGGCTTCGAACTCTTCGGCCTGCCCCTGGTGCTGGGAGACCCCGAGGGCATCCTGGTGCTCTCGACCTACCTCTTCAAGCTCACCAACAAGCTGGGCACGCCGTCCTACCATCTGATGGCCGCGGTGGCAGTGTGCATCGTGGCCGTCACGTTTCCCCTGGTGCTGCTGCAGCGCCAGCTGCTCAAGGGCTCGCGCAAGTACGCCTCGATCAAGGGCAAGTCGGGCCGCATGCGCGAGCTGCCCCTGGGCGGCTGGAAATGGCTCGCGGGAGGCGTGATCGGCGCCTGGATCTTCGTCTCGGTGCTGGTGCCGCTGTCGGGGATCGCGTTGAGGGCGTTCGTGACCAACTGGGGCGAGGGCGTGAGGCTGGCCGAGGTGCTCACCCTGGACAACTTCCGCTCGGTTTGGGAAGAGCCCACGATGATGCGCGGCATCTGGAACACGATCCTGATCGGCGTGGTGGGTGGGCTGCTCACTGTCGCGTGCTACACGGCGATCGGCTTCGCCACCCACCGGCGCAACGACGGGTGGTCGCGCTTCGTGGACTACCTCGTGCTCGTGCCGCGCGCGGTGCCGGGGCTGCTCGCCGGCCTCGCGTTCCTGTGGGTGTTCCTGTTCTTCCCGCCGCTCAGGCCGTTGCGCTCGACGCTCTTCAGCGGGTGGCTCGCCTACTCGGTCGTGTGGCTCGCATACGGCATGCGCCTCATCTCCTCGTCGCTGCTGCAGGTGAGCCCGGAGCTCGAGGAGGCCGCGCGCAGCGCGGGCGCCCCCCGCTGGCGCGTCTCGCGGGACGTGACGCTGCCGCTCATCCGCTACGGCCTGCTGGGCTCGTGGCTCCTGGTCTTCATGATCTTCGAGCGCGAGTACTCGACGGCGGTGTACCTGCTCGCGCCGGGCACCGAGGTGATCGGCGCCCAGCTGGTCTCGCTCTGGCAGGGCGGGGCCATCGACCTGGTGGCCGCGCTGTCGCTCGTGAACGTGGTGCTCGTGGCCGTCGGCCTGGGCATCGCGCTGCGATTCGGCGTGCGCCTTCGGGACTGAACGGAGTCTTCCATGGCCGAACTCACCGTCGAGAACCTCCACCTGCGATACGGGGACAATCCGATCCTCAAGGGCGTGTCGATGAATCTGGACCGCGGCGAGGTGGTCTCGCTCCTCGGGCCTTCCGGCAGCGGCAAGACCACGCTCCTGCGCGCCGTGGCCGGGCTCGAGACTCCCCACGAGGGGGCGATCCGCATCGGCGAGCGCGTCGTCTTCGACAGTGCGGCCGCGATCGAGCTGCCGGCGGAGCACCGCAACCTCGGGCTCGTGTTCCAGTCGTACGCGCTGTGGCCCCACAAGACCGTGTACGACAACGTGGCCTACGGGCTGCGGCTGCGCAAGGTGCCCCAGGCCGAGGCGGCCGAACGCGTGGGCCAGGTTCTCGCGCAGCTCGGGCTCGGGCCCCTCGGGGCGCGCTATCCCCACCAGCTCTCCGGCGGCCAGCAGCAACGCGTGGCGATCGCGCGCGCGCTGGTGTACAACCCGCCGGTCATCCTGCTCGACGAGCCGCTGTCCAACCTGGACGCGAAGCTGCGCGAGGAGGCGCGCGCATTCCTGCGCGAGCTGATCGTGCGCCTGGGCCTGTCCGCTCTCGTGGTGACCCACGACCAGAGCGAGGCGATGGCGATGTCGGACCGCATCCTGCTCCTGAACAACGGGCGCATTGAGCAGCAGGGCACGCCGCAGGAGATGTACGGCAGCCCGCGCACGCTCTTCGTCGCGGAATTCATGGGCAGCAACAACCGCCTGGCGGGCCGCGTCGCCGAGGTGCGCGACGGGCGCGCGCGCATCGAAGGCGAGGGCTGGTCGCTCTGGGGCACCCCGAAGGGGGAGACGGCGCCGGGCCGCGAGGTGAACGCCGTCATCCGCATCGAGCAGGTGAAGCTGGGCGACGGGCCGGAAGGCAACCGCCTGCGCCTGCCGCTTTCCACCTCGATGTACCTGGGCGACAAGTGGGAGCATCTCTTTCGCCTCGGCGCCACGGCGCTCAGGGCCCACGGCACCGGCGACCTCGCCCCGGGCGAGTACTGGCTCGAATTCCCCCCCGATCGGCTGTGGCTGTTCTAGGCCGATGCAGGCGCAATTCGACCGCTTCCACCGCTACGCCGAGCTCACCGCGATCCTGCAGGGGTTCGCGCAGCGCCGCCCCGAGCTCTTCACGCTCGAGTCCATCGGCCGCAGCCACGAGGGCCGCGACATCTGGGTGCTCGCGGCCACGAGCGCGGCGAGCGGCCCCGCCTCGGACAAGCCCGCGTTCTGGATCGACGGCAACATCCACGCCGCCGAGCTCACCGCTTCCAGCGCATGCCTTTACTATCTCCACACGCTCGAGCAGGGCTACGGGCGCGACGCGGACATCACGCGCCTGCTCGACACGCGCGCCGTCTACGTGTGCCCGCGCGTGAATCCCGACGGCGCCGAATGGGCGCTCGCCGAGCGGCCGAAGTACATCCGCTCCTCCACGCGTCCGTATCCCTATGACGAGGAGCCGGTGGACGGCTTCGACATCGAGGACGTGGACGGCGACGGGCGCATCCTCATGATGCGCATTCCCGATCCCAACGGCGGCTACAAGGCGCATCCCGAGGATGCGCGCCTCATGATCCCGCGCGACCCCGCGGAAGCCGGCGGCACCTACTGGCGGGTGCTGCCCGAGGGAAAACTGCGCGACTACGACGGCGTGGAAATGCGCGTGAACCGCGACAAGCAGGGACTCGACCTCAACCGCAACTTCCCCTCGGGGTGGCGCCAGGAGTTCGAGCAGGTGGGCGCGGGGCCCTATCCCGCCTCGGAGCCGGAAGTGCGCGCCGTGGTGGATTTCATCGTGCGCCACCGCAACCTGTGCGCGGGCGTGAGCTTCCACACCCACAGCGGCGTGATCCTGCGCCCGTTCTCGGGCGAGCCCGACGAGAACATGCCGGCCGAGGACCTCTGGCTCTACAAGCTCTTCGGGCGCAGGAGCACCGAGCTCACGGGCTACCCGAACATCTCCATCTTCCACGACTTCAAGTACCACCCGAAGCAGGTGATCACCGGGGGCTTCGACTGGATCTACGAGCACCTGGGCCAGTTCTTCTGGACCGTGGAGATCTGGGCGCCGGTGAAGGAGGCGGGCGTCGAAGGCTACCACTTCATCGAGTGGTATCGCGAGCATCCGCCGGAAGACGACCTGAAGCTCCTGCGCTGGAGCGACCGCGAGCTGGGCGGCGCGGGGCACGTCGCCTGGTATCCCTACGAGCATCCGCAGCTGGGTCCCGTGGAGCTGGGTGGCTGGAACAAGCTCGAGGTGTTCCGCAACCCGCCGGCGAAGTACCGCGCGCGCGAGGTGGCGCGTTTCCCCGGGTGGCTCACGTGGCAGGCGCTCACCACGCCGCGGCTGGAGCTCTACAAGGCGGAAGTCACGCGATTGGGCGAAGAGAGCTGGAAGGTGCGCCTCGCGGTGCACAACACCGGGTACCTGCCCACGTACGTCACCAAGCGCGCCCTCGAGCGCAAGGTCGTGCGCGGCGTGGTCTACGGGATCGCGCTGCCCGACGGCGCGCGGCTGGTGGCGGGCAAGGCGCGCTTCGTGGGCTCCCAGCTCGAGGGACGCGCGAGCAAGCCTTCGTTGCAGGCTTTCCTGCCCAATCCCGACCTGGCAGGCGACCGGGGCCAGTACGAATGGACGGTCCGGGCGAGCGCGGGCGCGTCGGTGACGGTCAGCGCGCGCCATGAGCGGGCCGGAGCGGTCGAGCGCACCCTGCTCCTCGCCTGAGGGCAGCCCTTGCGAAAGTGCTAGGCTGGACCCATCTCCGGAGGCAACGGAGGTGAACCATGCCCGCAGTGCGTCCGGCCGCGGTGGCCGGCAGCTTCTATCCCGGCGAGCCTTCGGCCCTCGCGGCCGAAGTGTCCGCCTATCTGGCCGCGGCGGCGCCCGGTGCGACGGGGGCGCGCGCGCCCAAGGCGATCATCGCCCCCCACGCGGGATACATGTATTCGGGGCCCGTCGCCGCTTCGGCGTACGCCCGGCTGGCGCCCTTGCGGGGAACGATCCGCCGGGTGGTGCTCGCCGGTCCTGCCCATCGCGCATACGTGCGCGGCGTGGCGATCCCTGCCGCGCGCGCCTTCGGCTCGCCGCTGGGAGCCGTGGCGCTCGACCTCGATGCCCTTGCGATGGCCGCGGCGATGCCGTTCGTGGAGGTGAGCGACAAGGCGCACGCCCTCGAGCACTCGCTCGAGGTGCACCTGCCGTTCCTGCAGTCCGTGCTGGGCGAATTCCTCCTGGTGCCGCTGCTGGTGGGCGACGCGCGGCCCGCGGAAATGGCGGCCCTCCTTGAAGCGCTGTGGGGGGGCGACGAGACCCTGGTCGTGGTGAGCTCCGACCTGTCCCACTACGAATCCTACGAAGCGGCGCGGCGGCGCGACGCAGGCACGGCCCGCGCCATCCTGGCCCTCGAGGCGCGCCTCGTGCCCGAAGATGCGTGCGGCGCAGCCCCCATCAACGGGCTGCTGGAGCTCGCGCGCCGGCGCGGACTCGAAGGCGAGCTCGTGGACCTGCGCAGCTCCGGGGATACGGCGGGTGGGCGCGACCGCGTGTTGGGATATGGCG
>JAANCK010531522.1_pt1 | contig 12036 bp, 12 predicted proteins | sample 7277841 | NCBI WGS metagenome assembly JAANCK01 (sample SAMN14222788, study PRJNA588281) | permafrost metagenome | isolation source: Arctic cryosol methane SIP | place: Canada:Nunavut | collected 2015-07 | reverse complement strand
GTCGGCGACGGCACCGCCTACCAGATGCAGGTGACCGGGTCGGCGACGAAGGCGAACCTGCAGTCGACGCTGACGACGATCAGCAATCGCATGAACGCCGACAGCCTGCTGTTTGTCCACACCAACAACCACGGTTCGCCGTCGGGCCTGTGCGTCGACAACTCGGCGGTCGTCACGCCCAGCGAGTGGTCAACGATGCTCGATGGCATGACGTCGTTCGGGACCCTGGTGGTGACGATGGAGCAGTGCTACTCGGGCGCGTTCCTGCAGCCGACGCTCGACCACAGCAAGGCGAGCCGCACCTCGTTCGCGAGCGCGGTGCCCGCCGACAAGGTCAGCGCCGGCGCGGCGCACTTCGACCAGTGGGCCCAGACCTGGTTCGAGGCCGTCAACGGCGCGACCGCGTACGGCGCGAGCCTGGCGCACAACCCCGACACCAACGCCGGCGGCCGGGTCAGCGTCAGGGAGGCGTTCAACTATTCGTACACCTACGAGTACGCCAACTCCTACGACGACCCGCAGTACGGCGACGCTCCGGTTGGCTGCGGGGCGTCGATCTTCCTGACCAAGGCGCCGACGCTCGCCGACATCCTGCGCGCGCTGCTCGAGCGGTACCTGCTGGTCGAGGCCCACATCATCAGGCACCCGATCCCGGACCCGCCGCCGGACTGGTCGGTGAAATTGCTCGAGTCGCTGGAGGTCGTCGATGCGCTGGCGCAGCGCTTCGCCGCGGTCCGCGGCCGGGCCGTCGGCGAGCTGATCGAGGAAGCGGTCAGGAATGCCGCGGAGATCGCCCAGGCGGGGCGTGTCTCGGCGCCGCAGAGCGCGCTGGCGAAGGCGAAGAAGGCGGGGAAGGGGAAGGCGACGGCCGGTCGGCGCTGACAGACATCGGGTCGGCGGGTCCGCCGCTACGGGCGATAGTTCTCTATCGCCGCCAGCGGCGGATTCGTCGATTCGATGAATGTCTTGAGCTTCTCGAAGTCGCTGATCCGCAATGGGGTCGCGGTCGGACGGTACTCGGCGATGACGAACGCGTTCAACGGATCGGAAGCCTTCGGCAGGACCGCCGAGGTGCAGCTTCCCGTCGCATCGCAGATCGTTCCTCGCGGGATGGGGGTCATGTACGTCGCGACCACTTCCCCCGGCTTCACGAGGGCCCGGTAGCGGGCCAAGGCGAGATCGACGTCGTTCAGCGGCACGACTCGCTGGACCGACAGCGACCAGCGCGGACCATATTGGTAGACGGCGCCGTACATCACCTTGGCCAGAGTCTCATCCACCCCGGAGGCGAGCATTCCATAGTAGAAGTTGCGATGGACGTCGGGCCAGGGCCGCAGCCGCTGGTCACAGGTAACGTCGTGAATGACCGAGGCGTTTCGGTACTTTCCTTCGAACGGCCCGCCGATCACCGACCACGCGACCTGGGGTATCGAGGCTCCGTCGACGATGGCGCCGATCGGAGCTTCCCATGCGAGCCCTGTCGGATCGATGTAGCCGAACGGTTCGACCAGCTTCATCTTGCGGTCGTCATCCAGCCACTGCGCGACGACCTGCCCCACGAACTTGCCGTTGTCTCCGCCGACAGGAAGGGGTACAGCGCAGCCTGCAACGAAGCAGATCAAGCATCCGACGAGGAAACGCATTGCCAACTCAGTTTTCTACTCCGTTGCCCACGCCTCGAACGAATCGAAAGCCCCTTCGCCGTTGAGCACGTCGACCCTGGTGACGACTGCCGACGGGGGACCGTGGCGCGCCCACTCGACGATCTGGTCGAGCGCCTGCCGCGGTCCCGCCACGATCGCTTCGACCGATCCGTCGCGGCGGTTGCGGACGCCGCCGCGCAGCCCCAGACGGCGAGCCTCCTCGACCATCGACCAACGGTAGCCCACGCCCTGGACGACGCCGAAGATCTTCAACCGGACGACGGACTCTGGCACGATCGAATTCTCATGGATGACGATCGCCTCGCTCCGGACCGCACCGAGCCGCCGGTCGAGCCCGACGTAGAAAGCCGCGACCTGACGCTCGACGAAGCGATCGAGATCGCCATCCTGCTCCAGAAGAGCGGCCAGCTCGCCCAGGCCGAGGCGCTCTACCGGTGGATCTTCGAGACCGCTCCCGATCATCCCGAGGCGCTGCACTACGCGGGCGTTCTCGCGCAGCAGCAGGGACGCAGCGACGAAGCCGTCACGCTGATGCAGCGCAGCCTGGCACTCGAGCCCGGTCGCGCCGACTGGCACAGCAACCTCGGCATCGCCTGCCAGGCGCAGGGGCGGGTCGACGAGGCCATCGCGGCGTTCAGCCGGGCGATCGAGATCGACCCGGAGCATGCGAACGCGCACAGCAACCTGGGCGTGCTGCTGCGCGCGACGGACAGGCCGGTCGAGGCCGAGCAGGCTTATCGCGCGGCGATACGGATCGCTCCCGACCACATCGACGCGCATACCAACCTCGGCGTGCTGCTGAGCAGCCTGAAACGCAACGAAGAGGCCGTCGCCTGCTTCTGCAAGGCGCTGACGCTCCGGCCGAAGCATCCCGATGCGAGGAAGCTCCTGGCGCTTGCCCATTCGACGATCGGCGAGGTCGACGCGGCGATCAGGATCTTCGAGGACTGGCTGGTCGAGGAGCCGGCGAACCCGATCGCGCGCCACATGCTGGCCGCGTGCACCGGACGCGAGGTGCCGGCGCGCGCATCGGATGCGTTCGTCACCGACACCTTCGCCAGCTTCGCCGCGAGCTTCGAGGCCAAGCTGGCGAAGCTTTCGTATCGTGCGCCGGCGCTCGTCGTGGCGATGCTCCCGGGCGCGCACGTTGCGCCCGCGCGTGATCGCGACGTCCTCGACGCCGGCTGCGGAACGGGCCTGTGCGGCCCGCTGCTCGCGCCCTATGCGCGGCGGCTGTTCGGCGTCGACCTGTCGGCGGAGATGCTCGCCCACGCCGAAGCAAAGCATGTGTACGACGAGCTGGTGCAAGGCGAGCTGACCGAATACCTGGGCAACCATCCCGCGGCCTTCGACCTGATCGCCTCGGCCGACACGCTCTGCTATTTCGGCAAGCTCGACGACGTGCTCGCTGCTGCCAGGCGGGCGTTGCGGCCCGGTGGCGTCCTCGTCTTCACGCTCGAGCACGCGCTGGCCGGCGCGGCGGCCGGCGGCTACCGGCTCGAGCTCCACGGCCGCTACAGCCATTCGCGCGGCTACGTCGAGGAGCTCCTTCGCGGGCTCGGGCTGGCGCCGAAGATCGTCGAGGCCGAGCTGCGGCTGGAATCGGGCGCGCCGGTGAAAGGGCTGGTGATTCGGGCGAGAAAACGGCGTAGAGTGGAACGCCGCGCAGCCTGATCGAGACCCACCATGGCCGCAGACATCTTCGCCAAGATCGGCGACATCAAGGGCGAGTCGCTCGACTCCAAGCACAAGGACGAGGTCGAAGTCCTGTCCTGGTCGTGGGGCGTCACGCGCGCGGCGAGTGCCAACTCGGGATCGGGCGCCGGCACCGGCAAGGCGTCGTTCCACGACTTCATCATCACGCACCACGTCGACAAGGCGTCGCCGCTATTGCTCAGGGCTTGCGCGACCGGCGAGCACATCAAGGAGGCGACGATCACGGTGCGCAAGGCGGGCAAGGGGCAGCAGGAATACCTGATCGTGAAGATGAGCGACGTCGTCGTCAGCGGCGTGACCCAGGGCGGTTCCGACGGCAGCACCGCCGAGACCGTGAGCCTCGTCTTCGCGAAGGTCGACTATCAGTACAAGCCGCAGAAGGCCAACGGCTCGCTCGACGCCGGCGTCTTCTTCAAGTACGACCTCAAGAGCAGCAAGGTCGGCTAGAAGCGATCCCGCTCGGCGACGCGCCGGCGTCAGATCCGGCTCGGAGAAGTCCGTCCCCTCAGTTTGCGGCGTGCTTCGGGCGACACCGCTTCCATCATCTCGGCGACGAACTTCTGCTGCATGGCGAAGGCACGCCCGGCGTCCTTGTCGATCGACGAGATGCGGAACAAGAGCCCGCCGGTGCTCTCGCCGGTGAAGACTGCGCGGATCTGGACCATCCGTTTGTCCCACTGGGTCCTGACGACCTGATCGCCCATGGTCAGCCAGTAGGTGACCGGCTCATGGCGCGCGCGCATGCTCGTCCTCAGCCGGCCGACGTCGATCGGACCGTCGGCCGTCATCAGCTCGCCGTCTTCGACCTCGCCCACCGTGAACCCCTGGGCCGCATAGCAAATTTCAGGATAGTGCGCGCGCTGAATGCCGATCTGATTGCCGCTTCGGGCGATCGACAGCATGATCCGGTAGCCGTCCTTGTTGACGTAGGTTCGCGAGAGCAGCTCTCTGTAAATCTTCTTCAGGAGCTCGTCGGTCGCAGGGTCGATGATCTGCGACACCGGGTCCGCTGCGATCGTCCACTCTCCGAATGTCGCCGGCACGGTCGCCGCGAGGAAGTTCGGCTGCTCCCTGACGTCGGGGCGGGCCGCGACTCCCGCTAGCGACACGCAGCACATCAGTGCTGCCAACAGCGCGGCCGTCGATCTCAGCTTCATGCGCAACCTCGCGAGCTATTGCCGGTCGCCATGATGCCCGCAACGAGCTGCTGGATCCCCGTCCAGCAGCTAGAGCAGTCGCACTAGATTGCTGCAATGCAGCATCGGAGGCCTTGAAAAGCTAGCCGTTCGCTCTATACTTCGTTCATGTTGCAGTGCAGCATAGCGTACCCGCAAAGAGCCATCCCCCGCTACCCCTCAAGGAGTTCCTCCATGATCACCATCGAACAAATCGTCAGCACCCAGAAGTCCAACGTCGACACCCTGTACGGCCTGACCGGCAAGGCGTTCGAAGGCATCGAGAAGCTGATCGAGCTGAACCTCTCGGCCGCCCAGACCGCGATGACCGAAGCCGCCGAGACGACCCAGCGGGCGCTGTCCGCCAAGGACCCGCAAGAGCTGATCGCGCTGCAGACGAGCCTGCTCCAGCCGGCCGCCGAGAAGGCTGCCGCCTATGGCCGCTACGTCTACGAGATCGCCGCTTCCACCGGCGCCGAAGTCTCGCGCGTTGCCGAAGCGCAAGCCGCCGCGGCGCAAGCCAAGTTGCTGGCGATCGTCGATGCGGCCGCCAAGAACGCGCCGGCCGGTACCGAGAACGGCGTCGCCTTGATCAAGTCGGCGGTTGCCGCGGCGAACAACGCCATCGAGGCGGCGCAGAAGGCCGGCCGGCAAGCCGCTGAAGTCGCCGAAGCGAACTTCAGCGCGCTGTCCTCGACCGCCGTGCGCGCCACCAAGTCGAAGAAGGCCTGATGACAGGCGGCCGATCGGTGCCGCTCGGCACCGATCGGCCCACCATGCGCTCATCGCGCCTGCGGGACAGATCGGCCAGGTCGACCTGATGACACTCACTGCGATCGTGATCGGCACCGGATTGAGAAACGCCGACGGATCGAGCCGTTCACGCGTCATCCGCCGACGCTGCACGCTCGGAGGCGAAGTCGTGCTGCGCAGAGGTCTCGCGACCGAAGAGACGTCGCACGCCGTGGCGGTGTACCTGGGCATTCCCCGGCTCTTCGGCTTGCTACGGACCTCGTATGCGCAGATCGGCTATCTCGATCCCCTCGCGGCCGCGTCGATCGCGTCGCGACTCGATTCGGGTGCCGAGGTGCGCGCGCGTGTGAAGAGCGTCTATGCGCCTGAAGAGAAGGACAGCCCGCGAGTGAGCCTCATCATCGAGTCGGCAGGATGACGCCGGCGAACGAAACGGCGGAACGGGAGCGGCCATGACGATGAAGAACTCCCTCTCCGCCCAACTGGCGCTCGAAGACGTGCTCGCCGCCCTGTGGCATGCCAGGCGTGACGGCAACGTCGGCCGCCTGGTGCATGTCGGCCACTGCGAGGTGCAGCGCTGGGCCCGAGACATGCGCGATGACATGCTCACGGCACACGCGCGCGCATTGCTGACCGACTGCCCGTATCGGAACCGAGAGGACTTCCTTTTCGCCGTCGACCGGCTGATCGCCAAGGTCGAGCACGCGCACGTCCAACTGGTTTCTCACGATCGAGATCCGGCGAGCCCGGTTCGCCTGCACGCTTGATCGACGACCGGTGCCGCGGGTGCTGTCCCTCCTGACAGCGCGCAGCAGGTCACACTCGTGGAGCAGGCATCTCATTTGCTGCGAGCCGAGGCCCTCGGCCGAATGGCGGTGCTTCCTGTGGCGACTTTCCTGAACGCGCAGCGCGTAGACAGATGAAGCGATCCCCGCTCCTCGGACTGGCCGTGTCGTCGGCGGTCGCCGCTTTGACGGGCTGCGCGAGCACCCAGGACGCCGCAACACCCTCCGTGACCCGATCGCCTGCGCCAGAGGGTTACGAGAGCACGATCAACAACTTTTTCGCTTTCAGGGTTCCAGGGTCGCAGGCCAATGCGGTGATCGGTGTCAGCGCGCCCGAGCCGGGTGCGTGCCCGCTGGGCGGGTACAGCGCGTCGAGTCGTGGCTGGGTCGTCCCCACCGTCTACGAAACCCGCACGCGCGAGACCTCGGACAAGGGAGCCGTCCATGTCACGACGAAGCTGTACTACTTCTGGTTCCTCGGCAACACCATCGCCGGGATCAGTCCTCGCCTGGAGATGTGCCCCGGCGTCGAAATGACCTTCGGCGAAGACCCTGCATCGCGGCCAGTGGCCGAAGGATCGGATGCCGCCAGGGCGGCCGGAGGCCAGAAGCAGGAAACGGCCAAGGAGGTCAAGAAGGCAGGCACCGCGCCGACCGTCAAGCGCCGACCGGTGAAGAAGTCCGGGAGTTCTGCCGCCAAGGTCGACGCCAAGCCGGCGCAGCAGACACGAGGACCGTAGCGGGGTCTGCGAGGTCGTGAACCTGGCCAAGCGTCGACGATGTCGCCCGCATTCGATCGCCGAGGCCAGCTGACGGTCAAGGTTTGCCTGCTCGCGCTTGTCGTTGCCGGCATCGTCACACTGGCGATCTGGTCGTCGGACCCGCGACCTAGCGTCGAACGCATTGACGAAGTGCAGATGGCGCTCCTTCCGCCCAGCTTCGGCGATGGCTATCTTTGTGGTGCCCGCTGAACGGTCGGTTCCGGCGGTACCGGAGGAAAGTCATGGCACGCGATGCATTCGAAACCTCGATCGACGGGATCAAGTCGGCCTGGGGACCCCTCAGCAGCGAGGTGGTCGCTGCGTGTTCCCGGCATCTGCGCAATCTGCTCGAGGCCGCGCCCACCGAGGAGTGGTTGGCGGCCCTGCACAGGGACGCCCCACCGAACAAGGAGCTCTACCGCGACCCCGCGCACGGGTTCGTCCTGCTGGCGCATACGGAACATGAAGGCCTCTACCGGCCTCCGCACGATCACGGCCGAAGCTGGGTCATCTATGCGATTCAGCAAGGCGAGATCGAAATGGGCACCTACGGACGGGTCGAGGATGCGGACGGCAACGTCCGTCTGGTGCGCAGGGGGTCGACGCGCGTGCGTCCGGGTCAGGTTCAGGTCTATCTTCCCGGAGACATCCATGACACACGATGCGTGAACGGCCCCGCGCTGTTGTTCCGCTTCACCGAGCGTGACCTGAAAAGGGAGGACCATGAAGAGCACCGCGTGACGCGATACGTCGAACGCAACGGCCAGTGGACCGTGGGAGCGGCATGACCGCGATTGCCGCCGTGCTCGGCGCCGTGGTCCTGGCCGTGCTCGATGCGGCCATCGCCAACGTCGCCTTGCCGACCATCGCCCAATCGCTGCAGGTGACGCCGGGCGCGTCGGTCTGGATCGTCACGGCCTACCAGACGGCGCTCGTGATGGGCCTCCTGCCCTGCGCCGCGCTCGGCGAAAGCCTCGGCTATCGCCGAGTATTCGAGGCGGGTATCGTCGTCTTCACCGCCGCTTCGGCGCTTTGCGCCCTGGCGCCGTCGCTGCCCTGGCTGGTGGCGGCGCGGCTTCTGCAGGGATTCGGAGGCGCTGCCATCATGGCGCTGGGCATGGCGCTGCTGCGCCAGATCGTCTCGCGCCGGAAGCTGGGTGCCGCCATCGGCTGGAATGCGATGGCCGTCGCTCTCTCGTCCGCAGCCGGCCCGACCATCGGCGCAATGATCCTGTCCGGTGCGACCTGGCCCTGGCTGTTCGCCTTGAACCTGCCGGTCGGCGCACTGGTGTTGCTCGCGACGCGTGCCTTGCCGGCTGTCGAGGGCAGCTCGCGCCGTCTCGATCGGTTCAGTGTGGCCCTCAATGCCGGTGCGTTCGCGGCGTTGATTCTCGGCGCCGAGTTGCTGGTGGCGGCGCCCGCAGCGGCCGCTACGCTGCTCGCTGCCGCAGCCGTCGGCGTGTGGGCACTGGTCCGGCGCGAAACTGCGCGGCAGGCGCCACTGATCCCGCTCGACCTGCTGCGCAACCCATCGTTCCGCGTTTCGGTGATCGCCTCGGTCTGCTGCTTTGCCGGTGTCACGACAGGCTTGCTGGCGCTGCCGTTCTATCTGCAGCACAGCCTGGGCCAAGGGACCTTGGCCACCGGGATCTACATGACGTTCTGGCCGCTGACCGTCGCCTTTGCCGCTCCGGCGGCGGGTCGGCTCGCCGAGCGCCTGTCGACGGCAGTACTCTGCGCCGCAGGTGCTGCCTGTCTCGCTCTCGGACTCGCCGCTGCGTCGCTCTGGCCGCTTCACGGAGACCCGTTGCCTCTGGTGCTGATCGCGGCGCTGTGCGGCCTCGGTTTCGGCCTCTTCCAGGTGCCGAACAACCGAAACATGTTCCTCTCGGCACCGCGCGAAAGAAGCGGTGCCGCCGGAGGCATGCAGGGTACCGCCCGTTTGACGGGGCAGGCCGCGGGCGGGGTGATCATGAGCCTGCTCTTCGCGGTCCTGACGGCCGATGCGGCACCTCGAGTCGGTCTGGCGATCGGGGCGCTTCTGACGTTGGTCGCCGGTATCGTGAGCACGCTGCGGTTCGAGACCGTCGCGGTCAGCCCAGGAGTGCTGTTGCCTTGGCGCGCGGTTCCTGTGCGCAAGCCTCCCGGACGCAGCCGCGAAGCCAGCGGTGAGCCGTATCGGCCTCCAGCCGGGGATGCCAGAGCATCGACACGGTGAACTCCGCAAGGGGAAGGGGAATCGCGAAGCTCTTCATGCCGGCGAACAGGGTGCCGGTGTGCCGCTCGTGAACGCAGGCGACCAGGTCGGTCACTCGAGCCAGTGCCAGCGCGGCCGAAAAACCGCCAACGATCGTGGCGATCTGTCGCTTCAGACCGAGGGTCGCCAAGGCGTCGTCGATGGGACCCTTGTCGTTGTCGCGTCGTGAGACATGAACATGCCTTGCCGCGGCAAAGCGCGAGGGCGTCATCTTCCCTTTGCCCAGCGGGTGCCCCATTCGCACGACCGCGACGTAGCGATCTCGGAACAGCGCTTGCGTGCGCACCTCAGGACCGATGGCGTTGTCCACCACTCCTGTTTCCAGATCGACCGTTCCGTCGCGCAGCGGACCGCTGTCCTTGTCGAGCTTGTGCAGAAAGTGCAGGCGAACGCCGGGAGCGTCCCGGGCTATCCGCGCAAGAAGTCCGGCGCCGAAGTTTTCCACGAAGCCTTCGCTCGCCCGCACCGTGAACGTCCGGTCAAGCTGAGCGAGATCGAGCTTGCCGGCGGGCCGCAAGGCAGCCTCGGCCTCCTGCACCAGCCGACTGACGCCATCGCGAAGCTCCAGCGCTCGCGGTGATGCGACCAGACCACGACCTGCCCTCACCAGCAGCGGGTCACCGGTCGCTTCGCGAAGTCGCGCCAGGGCGCGACTCATCGCCGACGGGCTGAGGCGCAGTCGTCGCGCGGCGCGGGCGACGTTCCCTTCGGCAAGCAGGACGTCGAGCGTGAAAAGCAGGTTGAGATCGGGTCGGGCCAAGATGTCGCTCCAGACAGCGGCAGTTCTAAACGCTCAGTGCCCGGACTTGTGCACTGCCGATCTCGGCGGCTTCCCAGTGGCGCGCTTGCTCGCCGCGCGAGCAGGCTTGGTCGATGGTGGAGCGGCCTGACTTCCTGTCGTGCGCGCCGCGGTGGGCTTGACCGCCGTGCCGTTGGCGATGTCGGCACCGGCGCGGGCCGGCCGTGTCCTGGCGGCCGGCAACATGACGACGATGCGCTGCCCCGCCTTGAAGCGCCCGCCCGCGCCTACGCCGTTCCACTGCGCCAGCTGTCTGGCGTTGACCCGGTAGCGCCTGGCCACTGCGGCCACGCTGTCACCCTTGCGGCCGGCCCGGACATACGTACGGCGCAGCGGCGGCAGGTCCGGCGCCAGCACGAGCATGCCGTGATCGGCGATGTGTTCGGCCACGTCGTCGGCATCCGCCGCGCGCGGCACGAGCAGGATCGATCCGCCCTTGATCAGCATGCGCGGCGGAATTTGATTCATCTCGCGAAGTTCGCTTTCGGTGATGCCGAGCTGCCGGGCCGCCGCCGCCGCGCTCAGATTGCGGGGCGCTACCCAAGCGGTCCAGGTGGCAAGCGGCCCCTTGTACAGCGAGTAGTTCGCGATGAACCGGTTGGCGTTGTCGTATGGCAGCAGCACCTGGGGCGTGCCGGCGGCCAGGATCATCGGTTTGTTGAGCTGCGGATTGAGCTGCTGGAATTCGTTCAGTGACATGCCGGCGAGCCGCGCCACCAGCGCGACGTCGATGTCGCGTTCGATCGGCACGCTCAGGAAGTATGGCTCGTCGCCCAGGGCCGGCAGGCTCAGACCATAGTCCTCGGGCCGGGCGATGATGTTCTCCACGGCTTGCAGCTTGGGCACGTATTCGCGGGTCTCCTGCGGCATGCGTGGACTGAGACTCAGGTAGTCGGTGGCCAGTCCCGCGCGCTTGTTGCGATCGATGGCACGGCTGAGGTTGCCCTGACCCCAGTTGTAGGCGGCCAGCGCCAGCCGCCAGTCGCCGAACATCTCGTGCAGCCGTTCCAGGTAGTCAAGCGCGGCGCGCGTGCTTGCCAGCACGTCGCGGCGATCGTCGCGGAAAAGGTTCTGGTGCAGCTCGAAGTCCTTGCCGGTGTCCGGCATGAACTGCCACATGCCCGATGCCGCGGTTCGCGACCGCGCCTGCGGGTTGAAGGCGCTTTCGATGAACGGCAACAGCGCCAGTTCGGCGGGCAGGCCGCGGTGCTCCACTTCTTCGACGATGTAGAACAAGTAGCGCCCGCCGCGCTCGGCCATCCGCTGGACATAGGCCGGGTCGCGTGCGTACCACTGCTCCCACGTCTGGACCAGTTCGGTGTCCAGGTCGGGCATGTCAAAACCTTCGCGCAGACGTTCCCAGAGCTGGGAGCGCTCCGCGTCCTGCAATGGATCCAGTCGGGCGCGAGGCGGTGGCAGTGCGGGCGGCTCGGTGACCGTCGCAGCCATCGTGTCGGTTGCGGGAGTTGAGGAGGCGGCAGACGCCGGCGGTGCCACCGGGCTGGTCGGCATCCCCGATGCTGTGTTTTCAAGCGGTGCCTCGGGCATCGGCAAGGTGGCGCATCCGGTGACCAGAAGCAGCATTGCAACAGCCGCTGCTGCGGCCATCGGGGGGCGTCCTTTTGACATCGAGTTCGGTTCCTCCATGGGCCTGTACGGCTCGGGCGTCGAGCTGGTGCTGGTGGTGGTGCCTCGTTGCAGAGCCGTCGACAGCGCGTCGGGTTCCGTACGCCCCCGAAAATGTATCGAGCGCGGCGCCTCACCGGACTTCGGTCGCTGGCAGGCAATCGCGATCCTCGAAGCGCGCAGGGCAGCATAAGCGTTCGGAGCGGGCGAGCGCCTAGGCCGTCACCTTGCTGTACCCTTTCTGATCGTGATCGTTGTTCAGAGACCGCACGGGGCGCGACTCTTCTTCGCGCTGCGCGGGTCCATCCTTCCCCGCATCGCGCCGGCGCTCGCCACCTGCACGGCGTTGGCCGTGGCCGTTACCGTGACACACGGCTTCCTCTTCCAATGGAAGGTGACGCTGACGACGGTACCGTTCTCGCTGATCGGCCTGGCCCTGGCGATTTTCCTGGGCTTTCGGAACACGGCGGCGTACGACCGGTACTGGGAGGCCCGAAGGC
>JAANCK011253701.1_pt1 | contig 12089 bp, 13 predicted proteins | sample 7277841 | NCBI WGS metagenome assembly JAANCK01 (sample SAMN14222788, study PRJNA588281) | permafrost metagenome | isolation source: Arctic cryosol methane SIP | place: Canada:Nunavut | collected 2015-07 | reverse complement strand
CGGTCGCCTTCTACGGCATGTCGACCTTCGAAGGTCCGCTGATGTCGGTGAAGGTGGTCAACTCGCTCTCGCACTACACCGACTGGACTATCGGCCACGTGCATTCCGGCGCGCTCGGCTGGGTCGCCTATATCTCGTTCGGCGCGATCTATTGCCTGGTGCCCTGGCTGTGGAACCGCCAGCTCTATTCGCTCAAGCTGGTCAACTGGCACTTCTGGATCTCGACCGTCGGCATCGTGTTCTACATCACCGCAATGTGGGTGTCGGGAATCCTGCAAGGACTGATGTGGCGGGCCTACACCTCGCTCGGCTTCCTGGAATATTCCTTCGTCGAAACCGTGGAGGCGATGCATCCCTTCTATGTCATCCGCGCGCTCGGCGGCTTGTTGTTCCTCATCGGCGCGCTGCTGATGGCCTGGAATCTCTGGAAAACCGTGAACTCGGCGGAAACCGCCACGTCAGCCAGCCCGGCGCTGGCGCCGGCGGAATAGGTGGGGATAGCAATGTCGCTCTGGCAAAAACACGCCGTCTTCGAGAAGAACTCGATCGTTCTCGTGATCGGCATCCTGATCGTGATCGCGATCGGCGGATTGGTCGAAATCGTTCCGCTGTTCTATCTGAAGAACACCATCGAGAAGGTCGACGGCGTGCGTCCCTATACGCCGCTCGAGCTTGCCGGCCGCAACATCTATGTGCGCGAAGGCTGCTATCTGTGCCACTCGCAGATGATCCGGCCGCTGCGCGACGAGGTCGAGCGTTACGGCCATTATTCGCTGGCGGTCGAAAGCATGTATGACCGTCCGTTCCAGTGGGGCAGTAAACGCACCGGCCCCGATCTCGCCCGCGTCGGCGCCAAGTATTCCGACGACTGGCACCGCGACCACCTGCGCCAACCGACCTCGGTGGTGCCGGGTTCGGTGATGCCGAGCTATTCCTGGCTGGAGCAGACCGATCTCGACTACCAGAACATCGCGCAGGACCTGAAGGTGCAGGCGCTGCTCGGCGTGCCCTATAGCGCCGACATGATAGCCAACGTCGCGGCCGACGTCGAAGCGCAGGCCACCAACGACAGTCCGGGCGCCGCCGATCTCATCAAGCGCTATCCGAAAGCGCAGGCGCGCGACTTCGACGGCAACCCGGGCCGCATCACCGAGGCCGACGCGCTGATCGCCTATCTGCAGATGCTCGGCACGCAGGTGGATTTCAAGCTGTACGACGACAAAGCCAACATCAGGTGACTTGAGATGGACGCAACCTATCGAGCCGCGGCCGAGTTCGCCCAGACCTGGGGGCTGGTTTATTTTGTCGCGATTTTCCTAGGCGTGCTGTTCTATGCGCTGTGGCCCTCGCGCAAGCAGCAATTCGATGAAGCGGCGCGCATTCCGCTGCGGGAGGATTGACCGGTGGCCCAAAAACTTAATGAACAAGAAAACACAGACATCGACGCACTGACCGGCACCGCGACCACCGGCCACGTCTGGGATGGCATCCGCGAGCTCAACACGCCGTTGCCGCGCTGGTGGCTCTGGCTGTTCTACATCACCATCGTCTGGGCGTTCGGTTATTGGATCGTTTACCCGGCCTGGCCGCTGCTGACCTCGTCGACGCAAGGCGTGTTCGGCTGGCATTCGCGCAGCGCCATCGTGACGGATCTCGACCAGCTCAAGGCCTTGCGCGGGCCGATGATGGACAAGCTCACCAAGGCGTCGATCAAGGAAATCGCCAGCGACCCGCAGCTGCTCGATTTCGCCCGGGCGCAGGGCAAAGCCGCTCTCGCCGACAATTGCGCGCCCTGTCATGGCGCCGGTGGCGGCGGCGGCAAAGGTTATCCCGATCTCAACGACGACGATTGGCTGTGGGGCGGCAAGCTCGAAGACATCGAGCGGACCATCCGTCACGGCGCACGTGGCGGCGACGACGACGGCCACCAAGGCAAGATGCCGGCATTCGGACGCGACGGACTGCTGAAGGCGAATGAGATGTCGGCGGTGGCCGATTATGTCCGTTCGCTGTCAGGTCTTTCCGTGGAAAAAGACGCCGATCTGGCGCTCGGTAAGAAAGTATTCGCCGACAATTGCGCGCTCTGTCACGGACCGGAAGGCAAGGGCAATCGCGAGATGGGCGCGGCAAATCTCACCGACAAGATCTGGTTCTACGGCTCGGACAAGAAGATCATCATGGAGGGCCTGCAAAATGGCCGTGGCGGCGTCATGCCGGCCTGGGGCGGGCGCCTGAGCGATCCGACCATCAAGGCGCTTACCGTCTATGTCCACGGCCTCGGCGGCGGAGAAAAATGATTGCACCGGTCGTCGGCACCGTCGTGTTGGATAGCGTGGCGTCTGTAGCGCCCGCTCTGTCGCGCCTGGTCGCCGCCGCCGAGGTCACCGGTCCGCCACCGCCGAAAGACGACATTCCGCTCTATGCGAAGCGCCGCAAGATCTATCCGCAGAGCGTGAGCGGCACGTTCCGTCGCATCAAATGGGCGGCGGTCATTGTCACCCTCGGCATCTATTATCTGCTGCCGTTCGTGCGCTGGGATCGCGGACCGAACGCGCCCAGCCAGGCCGTGCTGATCGACTTCCCCAACAGCCGTTTCTATTTCTTCTTCATCGAGATCTGGCCGCAGGAGGTCTACTACCTCACCGGCCTGCTTATTCTGGCGTCGATGCTGCTGTTCCTGATGAACGCGGTCGCCGGCCGGGTGTGGTGCGGCTATCTCTGTCCGCAAACGGTGTGGACCGATCTGTATTTTGCCATCGAGCGCCTGGTGGAAGGCGACCGGCGCGAGAACATGCAGCGCGACGGCAAGCGCTGGACGCTGCAAACCTATGCGCGCAAAGGCATCAAGCATTTCCTCTGGCTGATGGTGGCGTGGTGGACCGGCGGCGTCTGGGTGCTCTATTTCGCCGACGCGCCGACGCTGGTGAAGGAACTCACCTTCGGCACCGCGCCGTTCATCGCCTATTTGTGGATCGGTATCCTCACTTTCACGACCTACACGCTGGCCGGCCACATGCGCGAGCAGGTCTGCGTTTATATGTGCCCGTGGCCGCGTATCCAGGCCGCGCTCACCGACGAATACGCGCTCAACGTCACCTACCGCTACGACCGCGGCGAACCGCGCGGCGCGGTGGCGAAGGCGAATGAATTGCGCGCGCAAGGCCTGCCCGCCGGCGACTGCACCAACTGTAAACAATGCGTGCGCGTCTGCCCGACCGGGGTCGACATTCGCGAAGGCTCCAGCCTGGGCTGCATCCAGTGCGGCCTGTGCATCGACGCCTGCGACGCGATGATGAAGAAGCTCGGTCGCGCCACCGGGCTCATTGCCTATGACACCGACGTCAACATCAAGCGCCGCTTGGAAGGCAAGCCGGCTTTCGTCAAGATCATGCGCCTGCGTACGGTGCTTTATGCCGCGATCATCGCGGTCGCCGGTGGCATCATGATCTTTACGCTGGCGACGCGTGAGAGCGAGGGCATTAGCGTCATGCACGACCGCAATCCGATGTTCGTGCGATTGTCCGACGGCTCGGTGCGCAATGCCTACACCGTCCGCATAGTCAACAAGCAGTTGAAGAAGCGCGAATTCGCGCTCAGCTTCAACGGTCCGCCGGCGGCGCTGATCAGCTTGGTCGGCGTGCCGTCACGCGAGGATGGCGAGCCGTGGATCGATGTCGGCCCCGACCAGACCCGAGAATTGCGGGTCGTGGTGACCGATTATGGCCTGCCGCCGCCGTCCAAGACGGCGGTCGTGTTCCGTCTCATCGATATCGCGACCGGCCAACAGGCTATCGCGCATGACCACTTCTTCGCTCCATGAGCCGAGGCGATCCCATGTCCGTTCTCTTCGACCGAAAACGAAAGCCGCCGCGCGAACTGACCGGGCTCGCGGTGCTGCTGTGCTTCCTCGGCTTTTTCGGCGTCGTGTTCGCGGTCAATGCGCTGCTGGTGCAGGCCGCCACCTCGACCTTCGGCGGCCTGGAGACCGGCAGTTCCTACAAGGCCGGACTGATGTTTGCCCATGAGCTGACGCAGGCCGAGCAGCAGGAGGCGCGGCATTGGCGCGTCGACGGAAAACTGGCGCGCGACAGCGCCGGCGGCGCCGTGCTTGAACTCAGCGCGCGCGACGCCCGCGGCGCGCCGCTCGCCGGGCTGACGGCGCAGGCGCGGCTCGCGCATCCCGCCGATGCGCGGCTTGACCATGCCATAGCCATGAAGCGTACCGGCGCCGGCGCCTTCCACGGCGAAACGCAGGCGCAGCCCGGGCAGTGGGAATTGATCGTCGATCTCTATCGCGGCGACGATCGCGTGTTCCGCTCGCGCAGCCGCGTTACGTTGCGGTAGGTGCGATTTGATGAATCGAGCAGTGCGACAGGCTCTGCTTAACCTCTCCCATGGGGAGAGGTCGGCGCACAAAGTGCGCCGGGTGAGGGGTTATAGCCTATCGAAAATCCTAGACCCCCTCACCCCAACCCTCTCCCCAACGGGGAGAGGGAGCGCGCCGTATTTTTCGCAGCGGTATCGTTCTAACTCGAAGCTAAGCTAGCCCCATGGCTGAAGCGCTCGACCTCTCGCTGTTCGCCAAGCCGGCCGCTGACGGCACGCTGGCCATGGACGTGGCGGTTGACGGCATCGCTTGCGGCGCCTGCATCGGGCGCATCGAAGGCGCGGTGAAGCGTCTGCCGGGCGTGACCGAGGCGCGGCTCAATTACACCAATCGCCGACTGCACGTCGCCTGGAGCGACCGGGTGTTCAAGCCGGCGCAGATCCTGCAGACGCTCGAGAGCATCGGCTATCGCGGCCATCCGTTCATTCCGCTGCGCGCCGAGCAGGAGGAGGCCACCGAGGCGCGCCGCCTCACGCGCTGCCTGGCGGTCGCCGGTTTCGCGGCGATGAACGTCATGCTGCTGTCGGTGTCGGTATGGTCGGGTAACGTCACCGATATCACACCGGAGACGCGCGACTTCTTCCATTGGGCCTCGGCGCTGATCGCGCTGCCGGCGGCGGCTTACGCCGGGCGGCCGTTCTTCGCGAGCGCCTGGCAAGCGCTGCGTGCACGCTCACTCAACATGAACGTGCCGATCTCGCTTGGCGTCATCCTGGCGCTCGCCATGTCGGTGGTGGAGACCGCCAACCACGCCAAGCACGCCTATTACGACTCCGCGCTGATGCTGCTGTTCTTCCTGCTGGTCGGCCGAGCGCTCGACCACGCCATGCGCCGCAAGACGCGCGCCATCGCCGGTAATCTCGCCGCCTTGAGGGGCGACACCGCTCACCGCCTGGTCGGCGACGAGCTGGTGAGCGTGCCGGTGGCGGCGCTCAAAGCTGGCGACCGCGTGCTGGTCAAGGCCGGCGAGCGCGTGCCGGCCGACGCCGTGGTGCAGGCCGGTGCCTCCGAACTCGACGAGAGTCTGATCACCGGCGAGACCGCGCGCCGCAAGGTTGCCGCCGGCGCGACGGTCTATGCCGGCAGCATGAATTATTTCGGCGCGCTCACGCTTGCCGTGACGGCGGCCGGAGGCGCCGCGCTTATCGACGAGATCGAAAAGCTGCTCGACAAGGCGGCGGGCGCCAAGTCGCGCACCATGCGGCTCGCCGACCGCGCCGCGCGCATCTATGCACCGATGGTGCACTTGACCGCGGCGCTGACCGCGGCCGGCTGGCTGATCGCAGGCGCCTCAGTGCATGACGCGGTGGTGACGGCCATCGCGGTGCTCATCATCACTTGCCCATGCGCGTTGGCGCTGGCGATCCCGGCGGTGCAGGTGGTGGCCTCGGGCACGCTGTTCCGCGCCGGCGTGATTCTGAATGCCGGCGACGCCGTCGAGCGGCTGGCGGAAGCCGACACCGTGGTGTTCGACAAGACCGGCACGCTGACGCTGCCGGAGCCGCGCGTGGTCAATGCCGCCATGATTGATTCCGATCTGCTGCAGACAGCGGCGCGGCTGGCGCTGTCGAGCCGGCATCCGCTGGCCATGGTGTTGGCGCGCGAAGCAACCGTCGCCAAGCCGTTCGACGGCGCGGTGGAAGAGCCGGGGCAGGGCGTGCGCGTCATGATCGACGGCGCCGAGGCGCGTCTCGGCAGCGCCGAATTCTGCGGCGTTGCAAATACCGGTGTGCAAGAGCCCGGCATGTCGACCATCTGTTTCTCCCAAGCCGGCCGTGGCGTGGGCATCGCGATCAGTCAGAAGCTTCGCCCCGATGCAACGGAGGCGGTGAATGCGCTACGCGCGCTTGGGCTGGATCTGCATATTCTCTCGGGCGACCGTAACGAGGCGGTGGCGCCGATCGCACGCGCTCTCGGCATCGACCAATGGCAGGGCGAATTGAAGCCGGCCGAGAAGATCGCGCACATCGAGATGCTCAAAAGCCAAGGCCGCCGCGTGCTGATGGTCGGCGATGGATTGAACGACGCGCCGGCGCTGGCCGCCGCGCTTGTCTCGCTTTCCCCTATTGCCGCCGCCGACCTGACGCAGGCGCAGGCCGACGCGGTGTTCCTCGGCGAACGGCTCGCGCCGGTGGTCGAGGCCATCGTCATCGCCCGCCGTGCCCGGGCGCTGATGACGCAAAACCTGTGGCTGGCCGCGGCCTATAATGCGGTGGCGGTGCCGGTCGCCATCGCAGGCTGGGTCACGCCGCTGATCGCGGCGCTGGCCATGTCGGGCTCCTCGATGTTGGTTACGCTCAATGCCTTGCGCGCCTACCGGGGCCCGCGCACAATACCAAAGGAGAAGAGCGCCGTATGAACGTGCTGGTCTATATGGTGCCGCTCGCGCTTGGCCTCGGGCTGATCGGCCTGTTCGCCTTCCTGTGGGCCTTGCGCAGCGGCCAATACAACGACGTCGACGGCGCCGCGCTGCGCGTGCTGTCGGATGACGATATAGAGAAGTAATCCAATCGGCCTCACGAGTGCCGCCGCCAGACGGCGATAAGGAAAAACGTGTGGCCGTACCCACCCCGCAGATAAATCGCACATTGGCCGACACGGCGATCGACTACGCACCCGGGGTGGCGCTGTCGGCGGCGGTGGCCGGCGCCGCCTATCTCGCCGCGCCCTATGTGGCGTACGCCCTGCCGATCCCGGCCATGGTGCTGGCGCTGGTGGTCGGCATCGCGCTCAATCCGCTCGCCAGCCAGCCGGCGATGCTGCCGGGCATGGCCTTCTGCGTGCGCACGCTGCTACGTTGGGCGGTGGCGCTGCTCGGTCTGCGGGTGGCGCTGTCCGACATCGCGGCGCTTGGTCTAGCCACCGGCGTGCTGGTCGTGGTCGCGATGATCGTGACGCTGTGGGCCGGATTTTTCTTCGCAGCGTTAAGCGGGCGCCAGCCCGGCTTCGGCGCGCTAGTCGGCAGCGCCACCGCGGTGTGCGGCGCTTCCGCCGCGCTCGCCACCTCGACCGTGGTGCCCGACTATCCCGGCAAGCAGGCCGACGTCGTGTTCGTGGTGGTGGCGGTCAACGCGCTCGCCACTTTGGCGATGGTGGTCTATCCGCCGCTCTGCATCCTGCTCGGCTTCGACGCGCAGACTACCGGCGTGATGCTGGGCGGCACCATCCACGACGTGGCGCAGGTGGTGGGCGCCGGCTATGCGGTCTCCGAGCCGGTCGGCAACACCGCGGTGATCGTCAAGCTTTTCCGCGTGTTCCTGTTGCTGCCGGTGGTGCTCGGCATCGGCTGGTATTTCACGCGGCAAGGCATCAAGCACGGCCAGGCGCGTGTGCCGGTGCCGGTGTTCGCGTTGGTGTTCTTGGCTTTTTGCCTACTCAACAGCGCGCTGCCGCTGCTTCCTGCCATCGCTCCGCTCGCCGTACCGGCGAAGAAGGTGCTGATCGAGCTGTCGAGCTGGGGCCTCTTGATCGCGATTGGCGCGCTCGGCTTGGGCACCTCGATTTCGACCATCGTCGCGCTCGGCTGGCGGCACGTGATGACCGTTATCGCCACCTCGGCGGTGATCTTCGCGCTGGTGACCGGCGGGTTGCTGCTTGGCAAGCTGGTGTGACGCGCGTGACTGAGCCGGAAAAACCCGCGATTCGCATCTTCGTCGATGCCGACGCCTGTCCGATGAAGAACGAAGTCTATCGGGTCGCGGAGCGCTACGGCCTCCAGGTCTACGTGGTGGCCAATTCCTTCATGAACGTGCCGCGCAGCGATCTGATAGAGCGGGTCATCGTGAACGAGGGCCCCGATATCGCCGACGACTGGATCGCCGAGCGCGCCGGCGCCAGCGATATCGTGATCACCGCCGATATTCCGCTCGCCGGACGCTGTGTGCGCAACGGCGCCAGTGTGATCGGGCCGACCGGCAAGCCGTTCGACGACAATTCCATCGGCATGGCCTTGGCCACGCGCAACCTGATGACCGATTTGCGTAGCGCCGGCGCCACGACGCGCGGTCCGCTGCCCATGAGCCGGCAGGATATCTCGCGGTTTTTATCGGCGCTCGATCTGGCGGTGACAAGATTGAAGCGGAAGCTAAATTTGTAAGCTCACTCCGCCGCGGCCGCTACGCCGCCATGGGCTTTCGACCAGCCGGCGGGATCGTTGATGAAGCTCTCCACCTCGGCCAGCATCTTGCCTTCGAATTTGCCGCTTCGCTGGGCGACGGCGAGTACGTCGCGCCAGGTGGTGAGCGCATGCAGCGTGACGCCCAGATCGCTGAGGATTTTCTTGCCCTCGGGATAAATGTCGTAGAAGAAAATCACGAAGCAGTGGTCGCATTTGCCGTCGGCCTCGCGCAGCGCCTTGACGAAATTCACCTTGCTGCGGCCGTCGGTGGCGAGATCCTCGACCAACAGCACGCGCTGGCCCGGAATGAGCTGGCCCTCGATCTGCGCGCCGCGGCCGAAGCCCTTGGCTTTCTTGCGCACATATTGCATCGGCAAATTGAGCCGGTCGGCCACCCAGGCGGCAAACGGAATGCCCGCGGTCTCGCCGCCGGCCACCGCGTCGATCTGGTCGCGGCCGATGTCGCGGGTGATCGCCGCGACGGCGAAATCCATCAGCGTCGAGCGCACGTCGGGAAACGAGATCAGCCAGCGCGAGTCGTTGTAGACGGGGCTGGCCCAGCCGGAGGTGAAGATGAACGGCTTGTCGGTCATGAAGCGGACCGCGCCGGTGTCGAGATACATCCGCGCGGCCAGCTCGGCGATGGTCTTCTTGTCGAGGAAGTGCGCGTCTGCGCTCATGGAAAAGTCCGTCCTTTTCGTCGAGACCACCGATAGTCCAACGCGCTGGCGAAACCAAGTGCCGTGGCGTCATCAAGTGAGCGGACTGCACCATGTTATCCGCGCCGTCCGCCGGGTTAAACCGCAGAAATACCAAAGGTTGTAATAAATATAATTACCATGTATAGTAGTTCTTGGACTTTCAGGCGAACGAAGCGGGGGTCTGCCGGACGTGGACCGTTTGGCTAAGTCGGGAACACGTCAGTCGAGCATCGCGGACTTCGCCCAGCCAGGGGGAGACCATGATCCAAATAATTCTCACCGTCATCTTCGGCTTTGTGTGGTGGTTGGCATTCAATTTAGTCGGGCCGGGCTTGAGCTATCTCATGATCCTCGGCTCGGTCTTGGCCGTGTGCGTGTGTTGCTGCAAAGGCGGCGAATTCTCGCTCAAATTCAACTTCCAACACTACCTCGCTTGCATCCGGCGGTGCTGGCTTGCCACTGTGATCCTGATGGTGAGCCTCATCATTCTCGGCGTCATCGTCGTGCTGGTCACGGGCGGCGGTTTGAGCGGTATTGTATTGATACACATCCTGGTCGCCGCGATCGGCGCGCCACTGTTAATACGCTTGATCTGCTGCGCCTACGATAGCTGACACGCGTCAGCTGGCGGGCATCGAGGTTCGTGGGAAACCGGACGGCGCCGGTAAAGACGCATATGCGTCTCTCCGGCGCTGTGAAATTCATGGCGCCTTCGGCCCCGCCTTCTTGTACCAGTCCACGATCTGCGCGCCGGTCCAGAACAGCACGTCCTTCTTCTTGCGGATTTTCTGGAAAATCTGACGGAAATATTTGGCCCGGTGCGGCGCGCCCATGATGTAGGGATGCGCCACGATCGCCATCACCCGCGCCGAGCCCTTGGCGTCCTTGTAGATCTGCTCGAACTGGTCCATCGCCCGCTCGTAGTATTCGCTCGCCTTATGATGCTGGATCAGCATCATGGCGACGTCGTTGCATTCCTGGGTGTAGGGTATGTTGACGATCGGCTTGCCGCGCGTCTTCATCCACACCGGCTGGTCGTCGAGCACCCAGTCGGCGACGTAGTCGTAGCCTTCCTCGGCCAGAATGTCGGGGGTTTCCCAGGTCTCGGTCAGGCCCGGCCCCACCCAGCCGCGCGGACGCTTGCCGGTGACCTGCATCAGCACCTCGGCGCTCTTGCGGATGTCGGCTCGTTCGTTCTCCACCTTCTGCATGTTGCGCTGGGTGAAGCCGTGACCGATGAACTCCCAATTGCGCTCGACGCAAGCCTTGATGATGTCCGGGTAGGCGAGCGCGGCGACGCCATTGATGTTCATCACGCCCGGAATCTTGAATTGGTCGTAGACCTGTAACAGTCGCCAGAAGCCGACCCGGTTGCCGTATTCGTGCCAGCACCAATTCGGAATATCGGGCATCGGCGAACCGCCGGCCGGCGGCGTCAACACCGTGCGCGGCATGGTCTGCGTCGGGTCCCATTCCTCGACATTGGTGTTGACCCACACCACCATGCGCGCGCCCTTCGGCAGCTTGAGCGGTTTGCGATTGGTAATAGCCGAATAATCGATGCGATCGTTCGGCAGCATGCCGACGGGGGGCTTGGGGAAGTTCATGGCGCTGTCAGCTTCCTTTCAGATCGTGGATCTCCGGGAAAAAATAATCTTTCCATGACGCCGGCTTGACTTTCAGCCGGCCGACGCTGGCCATGAAGTTGGCGAACTTTATGGTGTTCTCCGGTGTCATGGTCCAATGCACTTGGCTACCGCCGACGATCTTGGCGGCGGTGTCGAGCGGCAGCTTGGATTTGGAATCCTCGATCCAATATCCCGCCGCCAGGCGCCGGTCCTTGTCGACAATGGCGGTGGCTTCCTTCAGCGCTTCGAGGAATGCCTTGTACATCAGCGGATTGCCGTCGCGGAATTTGGCCGAGGTCCAGATCGCGGTGAAGGTATGAGAGCCGCCCATGACGTCGAATGAATTCAGCACGGTGTGAATATTCTTGTCTTCAAGCTGCATGTATTGGAACGGCGGCACGCTGAAGGCGGCGCTGATCTGGGCGCCGCCCTTGAGCAGCGCGACGGTGGCGTCGGGCGGCGTCATCGACACGGTCAGGTGATCGAGTTTTTCGAATTCCTTGGCGCCCCAGGTCTTGGCCGCCTGCATTTGTAAAGTGAGCGCCTGCACCGAGGATTTCACCGCCGGCACCGCGATGCGGTCGCTGTCCTTGAAGTCGGCGACTGTCTTGATCTTGGGATCGCTCGTGTTGAGCAGGAACGGCTGCGAGCTCAACGCGGCAATGCCGCGCACCTCTTGCGGGGTGCCCTTGGTGCGCGCCCACAGCGTGAGCAGGCCGGGAACGCCGCCGGAGCCGATATCGACATTGCCGGAAATCAGCGCTTCGTTGACCGCGGTCGGCCCGTTGAACTTGAACCATGACACTTTGGCGTTCGGAATGCCGAGCGCCTTGGCGTGCTTCTCGATGAGTTGTTGATGCTGCATCACGTTGAGCTGCAGGTAGCCCATGGAAAATTGCAGGGCTAGGCGGATTTCCCCGCTCTCGGCCACTGCCGGCAGCGCCTGCGCCAGCAGCGCCGCGGTGCCGACCAGCCCGCTCAATATCCACTTGAATCGCATGATGTTTCCCCTCCTGTGATGCCGGATTTTTTTATCATTTTGGGCGGCCGCCCACGCTATGCGGCAGGCTTAATTTTGGCAACACCGCCATGGTGGCTCCGAGTATGGGGACGAGCGGAGATTGAAAAGCGCCAAATCAAACTTTGGCGACGCCTTTGTACCAGTCGAGAATCTGTTCGCCGTTCCAATGCAGCACGCCCTCGTGCTTGTTCACGTAATCGTAGATCTGCTCGAGATATTTGATCCGGTGCGGCTG
>JAANCK010313069.1_pt1 | contig 12094 bp, 9 predicted proteins | sample 7277841 | NCBI WGS metagenome assembly JAANCK01 (sample SAMN14222788, study PRJNA588281) | permafrost metagenome | isolation source: Arctic cryosol methane SIP | place: Canada:Nunavut | collected 2015-07 | reverse complement strand
TGGCCGTGGACGCCCTCGTGCTTACCGCCGATTAGCATTGCGCACAGTCAACGTGCCGCTGCGTGGAGGCCGCCACGTCCCTCACGTGGACCGCGCGAAGCAACGCGCAGCCCGGTCCCTGCTGCGGACAGGATCCGGCTTTGCCGGTCCTGTCCACACCGTTCAAGCCAATTCAGTGTTACCCGTCAATCGTCGATTTCCAGTCGGCTGACCCGCAGCACGTCGCCCGCCTTGGTGCCCTGCACCTTGACCTTGACACCCACCTTCAGGTCGCTGGCCCTGCCCTGGGTGATGGTGGCTGCGCTGGCATCGCAACGCTGACCGCGCACGACGAAGTTGGCCGGGCTGGTGTATTGCTCGATCGAGCCTTCGATCTCGGCGCTGTCCAGTTTCTGTTCGCTCTCGAAATCCAGGGCGCTGGCCTTGAGCAGCTGGCCCTGCAGGCTACCGTGCACTTCGACCCGCAGGCCAGCGGTGACGGGCGTCGTCGCCGGCACCGATACCGCGCTGCTGTCCACCTCGATGTTGCCCAGCATGAACCGCGTCGCCGACAGCACCTGAGTGACCACGCCCTCGATTTCGACATCGTGCTGCGCGCTGTCGCTGGCCAGGTCCATGACCTTGATGGCCGAGACCGTCAGGTTGCCGTTCGCGAGGACCCCCTCGACCCGCACCAGTTGCCCGGCCGACAAGCCGGCTGCCAGGGGCCCCTGCAACTGCATGCCATTGAGCGAGCGCTGTCCCGATGACACCGTGACCAGTCCGGTGCTGAACAGCCTGACCACCGGATCGGGGAGCACCGCCAGCCGCGTGGCAATCCAGTGCCTGCCATCGGCCCCCGCGTTCAGGCCCCAGACCACCACGGTCTGGCCGGTCCCCAAGACTGCCGCCGAACTCACCCCGTCGTACACCGTCGCCGAGTTGGTCTGTATCGTCATGCCGGCCACCAGGAACTGGCCAGACTGCACCTGCGTCGCCGGGCCTTGGGCGATCGACCAGACGTCCAGCCGGTTGGCGATACCCAGGTTGGGATCGACGCCGCGTTGTCCCTGCACGCCGGCCACCATGCCCAGGCGCAAGTCCTGTGAACTGGCTGCCACGCCGTCGATTTGCACCACGGCCCCGCTGTCGTCGAACTTGATGCCATTGACGACCACGCTGCCGAATCCGGCGATCGCACCTTGCGCGTAGATCCCGGTGCCGCCAGTGCCCGGCAGCAATGTCACGCCGCCGCCGCCTCCGCAGCCGGCCAGTGCCGATGCGGCCAAGACCAGCCAGTTGCGTCGGCTGATGGGGGTGCCGGCCACCGGCCGGTCGTCCTGGTTCATGTCCTGGCCCTCCTCTTGGCCTTTCGCTGCTTTGAAGCCGCCGGGGCTTCGGTCTGCTGTACCGGTTGCACGGAGTCATTGAAATAGACGCCGAAACGCACCTTGTAGCGCGGCCCCTCCGCCGCTTCGCTGCGCTGCTCGGCCACGGTGGCCATCTGCAGGAATTGCCGCAGCACGTCGGACCACAGTTGGCGGGCCAGCAGCTGCAATTGCGCAACCTGCTCGGCCGACAGTCCCTGGGAGAAAGCGCTTTGCTCCAGCTTGGGCGGATCTTTTCGGCCGGGCTTCAGATTGTGGGCTGCCGCGGCAAGGTGGTCACTCACGTCGTGCGCCAGGAAGTGAAAGGATTCTCTTAGTCCTTCGCGCGGCACGAAGGCATTGGCCTTGAGGGCCACGTAACCATCGTCGCCAACGTCGACCACCCCGAGTCGGGCCAGTTCGTCCAGCACGGCACGGGCCCCGACGTCGCTGCTGACCTCGGCTGCCAGGCTGGTGAAGTCCGGCTCGCCCGGCATCCGCCGTCCCGGTGTGCGGGCGAGCGCTCGCGGGCTCTGGTCGGCGTTCAGGAAGCGTGGCTCGCTGATCCAGCGCGCCACCACCGACGTCGCCACCGAAGCCATCGGCGTGCGAGCCATCTCGGCTGCGGGCGCTTCCCGCAGACGCCTGACGTCCTTGCGATGCACGCCGGTGAGCAGGGCGATGCGGGTGTCCGAGCTGCCTTTGTCGGACAGGGAAAAGGCGCTGGCCGCCTCGCCCACCAGGGCCTTCTTCAATAGCTCGAGCATGGCGGGCAACTGCAGACCGTGGTCGATCATCAGTCGCGCCAAGGGCTGCAGCACCGTCGCGACGGCTTGCGCTGCCAGTGCCGGTTCCGGCAAGCCGGCCTCGGACGCGGCGGCGGGGCCGTTGGGTGAATCGCTCTTGCTTCGACGGGTGCTCATGGGAAGGGGGATTTCTGGATCAGGGCGTCGGGTCGAGCTTACAAGATTTACATGATTTTTTGGGATTTTTTACCAATTTCATGCACCCTTGCTTGACCAGAATCTCGATCCCGTCGATATTTTGGGGGAAATTTTCCCAAACTTCAACCCGCGCAAAGGAACTCCCCATGAATGTCAGCAAGAACTACTTCACCCTCAGCCTGATTAGTGGCGCGGTCGTCGCCCTTACCGCTTGCGGCGGAGGCGGCGGCACCGGGCCCGTGGACACCGCGGCGATCAGTACGACCGTCATGGACGGCCTGATTCAGAACGCCCTGGTGTGCGTCGATTCCAACAGCAACGGGGTTTGCGACGCCGGCGAAGTCCAGGGCCGCACCGATGCCAACGGCAAGGTAACACTCACCGTTCCGGCAACCGACGTCGGCAAGGTGAAGTTGGTCGCCATGATCGGCACCGATGCCATCGACGCGGACAATGGCCCGGTCAAGACCGCCTACACGCTCACGGCTCCAGCCGGAAGGCACGACGTGATCAGCCCACTGACGACCATGGTGCAGGCCAAGATTGATTCGGACGACAAAGCCGGCAAGACAACCAGCGTCGACGACGCAGCCACCTTCGTCCAGAACGCCTTGACGCTGACTGTCTCGGTGTTCGACAACTTCATTTCCACTCGCGGTTCCAACCAGGGCAGCAAGGACGCCAGCGATGACGCACATGCCATTGCCGTTGTCGCCCAGACACCGGATTGCGAAGACGAACAGGATGGCAACGACAGCGGAAAGAAGTCGGAACACCAAAAGGACAAGCATATTGGCACGCTGGACAAGCTGAACGCCATCAAGTCGATCGATTTCAGCCATTCCAGCTGCGCCGCCGGCGCCGGCAAGGATTGCGACGACTTCATCAGGAGCCAGGTGACCACAGCGCCCGCGGCGAGTTGCACACCGGCGCCGACACCGGCACCGACACCCGCGCCTACTCCGGCTCCGGCACCCGCACCGGCACCGGCTCCTGCTCCTGCTCCTGCTCCTGCACCTGCACCGGCACCGGCTCCCGCTCCTGCACCGGCACCGGCTCCCGCTCCCGCTCCCGCTCCCGCTCCCGCTCCTGCTCCTGCGCCATCGGCTGCCAACGGCAAGATTCTTTATGCAGCCAGTTGCGCTGGATGTCACGGCGCCAATCCGAAGACGAACAACCTCAACATCCTGAACGGCAGGGACCCCAACAACATCCTCAATGCGATCGCCAGCGTGGGCGCCATGGGATCCCTCGCGGCGACCATCAAGGCGCCGCAGGCCGGCGACATAGGCGCTTACCTCGCCCTCTGCAACAGCCAGGCCGCGTGCCCATGAGAGCTGGTTCAGGCGCTCATCGGAGCGCCTGAACCCAAGCGAGCGGCGGTCCAGGTCAGATCCCCAGCGCCAGCTTGACCGGCACCGACTTGCCGGACGTGGAACTGACCTTCTCGGACGCGGTCGCGACCGCCCGCTCGGGCCCGACGCCGGTTTCAGTCAGAGCTGTGACGATAGCGCTCGCCCGCTGCGCGCCCAGGCGGGTCAAGGCATCGGCGGGCAGCGGCTGATCCTGGTCCAGGCGATCGCGCAGTCGGTTGTAGAAAGCCGTTGGGTCGGCCACCTGCGGCTCGCCCCGGATCATCTTGCCGACGCGTTGCCACAGCGGCAACGTCGCCGGGGTGGCCGCGGCCGGTTCGCTCGACGCGTTCGGCGCACCCGTGGCCGCGGCCGACGCGTCCTGCGCCGCCTGCTTCTGCTTTTCCAGTTCCGCGTCGCCGAATCGCTCGGCATAGAACTCGCGCAATGCACGCCTCACCTTGGCATTGCCCAGGTCGATGGGGCCGGGTTCCTCGCCGGGCTCAAGCCGGATCCCGGCCCGTCGCGCGAGCTCGGCGCGCACGGCGCGCGCCTTGAGCGCGGCACCGTCGGCCGCCTCGCTGTACTGGCCGGGAACCGACAGCTTCAACTGGGGGCGCTTCTCGAGCAGCTGCGCGACCTGCTTGACCTTTTGGCGCTCCGGCGGCAGCAGCCGGTCGCTGCCCGGATCGAAATCGATGGCCTCCAGCTTCTCGCCGCCGCCGCCGCCCAGCAAGGCGCCGAGCGCGCGGAAGGGGGCGGTGACGATCCGCGTCAGCACGCTACCGATGGCCCTCCAGATGATCGCGCCATAACTGAACTGCGGATCGTCGAGGCTGCCCGAGATCGGCACCCCGAGCTCGATTCGGCCATCGCTGTCCTTGAGGATGGCGATCGCGAGTTCCAGCGGGAGCTTGAGCGCATCGGGACTGTCCACACGTTCACCCAGGGTCAGGTTGTCGATGACGATCTGGTTGGTTCCCTCCAGCTGGCTGTTGTGAACCTGGTAATGCAGATCGACCGACAGCTTGCCCTGGGCGATCCTGTAGCCGGCGAACTTCATGGTGTAGGGCGAGGCCGGCACCATATCGGCGTTCCGCAGCACGATGTTGAGGTCGGTGTTGTCGCTCGGCGCGAGCGGATTGAGCTCGCCGCGGATTCGCGCGAGGCCGAACTCATCGACCCGCCCGTCGAGCTCGACCTGGCTGCGCGCGTCGCGGTTCGACGAAAGTCCGTTGATCACGCCGTTCAGTTCGTACATCTTGGCGGCGAATTGCGGTCGCAAACTGAGGTCGGTGAAATCGAGTTTGGCGTTTTGCAGGCGCACCCGCTCGACGCGTACCGGGAAAGGATCCTCTGCAGTCCGGCCCGAGGTCGGGGACGGGAGGGCGGTCCCGACGCCGGCGCCGGCCCGTCGTGCAACCAGCAGGCGCGCCGCATTGAAGCTGCGATCGTTTTCGATGATCAGCTTGGCATCGGGCTCGACGAGGCGCAGCTCCGGGATCTCGAGCCGGTTGGGGCCGATGCTGGCCCTGACGTTGTCGGCGCTGAGGTCGTTCCACGAGGCAAACAGCTGGTCGTCTTCCTCATTGAGCACGAGGCCGGCAATGTTGAATCCGCCGACAAAACTCAGGCTCGCTCCTTTCGCGCCGCTCGCGAGGCGCCCCTGCGCGGAACCCGTGCCGCCGGCGATCTTCAGTTTGAGGTACTGGGCCAGCGCCGGCTGCAGGGGCGCCAGCGCCAGCCGTTGCACCCGAACCTGGGCCTGCAGCGCTCGGGTGGCCGGGACCGCGCTGCCTTGCGCCGAAAACCGGCCGCCCTCGCGCAAGCTCAAGCCGGCATGGAACTTGACTGGCTGCCCGAGGTCGCTGCTGGCGCCCTCGAATTTGGCCGCGAGGTCGACCACATGGACCTTGACGCCGGTGCCCTGATCCGCGACCTCCGCGCCGAATTGGCTCAAATCCACGTTCCTGACCGATACCCGCCACGGTTTGCCGGCGGATGCTGGGCCGGCGGGCCCGGCAGCTGCGTCGAAGCGGGGCAGCAGGGTCATGACGTTGAACTGTCCGCCTCGATCGCGGGTGAGCTGCAACTGTCCCTGCTGCGCGTAGAGCAAGCCGATGCCCACGCGCCGCGCGGCCAAATCGAGGCTGCCATCGGAGAAGCCCAGTTGCGCGAGCTTCAGCGGCGTCTGGGCGCCGCTCGACAAAGCCAGATCGGAAAGCGAGAACGCCGCATCCGTGAGCGTCAGCTGGAAGTCGGCGCCCGAGCGCCGCGCCGCCAGTTGCGATTGCAGCCGCACCTGGCCCGCCTCCAGCCGCAGCGGCGGACTGACCGTCTCGTCGACGGCGCTGATCGCGACTTCGTCGAACATCACCTGCTTGACCGCCAGTTTCCAGTTATCGACAAGCACCTTTCGCGCCGGAGCTGAAGCCGCGGCCGCCGGCCCGGCGGTCGCGACCATGAGGTTGGCCAGATCGAGTTCGCCTTTGGCATCGCGCCCGATCGTGAGCTTGCCGCCGTCCGCGCGCATCTCGCCCACTGTCACCTCGCCGCGCGCCAGGTCGGCGTCGATGTCGTTCACATCCAGGTGCGTCAGCGCGGCGAAGGAATTGCTTGCGCCTGCGCGCGACAGCGCCAGGTCGCGCAACGACATCCGGGCGGCGGCCAGCCGCGCTTCGAACTTGCCATCGGCATAGGAAAAGGCGTAAGGCAAGGTGGCGGCAAGCTGCCCGGCGACCACCGTGGCGCGGAAATACGGCTTCAGGTACACCGCCAGCTCCGGCAAGGAGGCGTTTTCGACCGTCACTTCGCCGCTGCCGCGAACCGGGTTGACCGAGGAACTGCCCTTCCAGCGCAGCTGGCCGCCATGCGTCATTTGGGCGCTGAAAGTATGGGTGTCGCTCTGATCGGGCAGCGTGCTGAAATGGATCAGCTGGAAATCGATCGGTGCCAGGACGTTCGCATAGCCGGCTCGGCGGTCGCGAAGTTCCACCCTGCCCTGTTCCAGGGCGAATTTTTCGACCACGACGGGCGGCAATCCGATTGGCCCCCGGGTCTCCCCCCGGCGCAGCTCGAGGGTAGCGAGCATCTCGGCGACATTGAACTTGCCATCGGGCGCGATCGACAGATTCGCGCTCGGCCGGGTGACGCGGATTTCGGCGAAGCTCCACGCGCGCCGGACCAGCGATCGCCACTGCAGCTCCGCCGCGAGATTGCCGACTGCAAACAGAGGCGTGCCATCGGCTTCGGTCAGGCGAAGATCGGACGCCACCAGCCGAAGCGTGAAGGGATTGAAGTCGACTTTGGCTATCGACGCCTGGCGCGCCAGCTGGGCCTGCCCGATCCGCGGCACCTGGTAGCGGATCGCCCACGGCACCAGCCAGAATCCCGCGACCGCATAGCCGGCCAGCAGGGTCACTGCGGCCACTGACCATCGCATCCACCGGAAATTGCCGGGCTGCATCTGCTGCCTCCGGAGTCTCGTTTCGGATCTTCAGAGTAATCCGATTCGCGCTGGAATGGGGAAGTCGGGGCGCGCCACCCGCCCGGTGATTCCGGATGGCCGATGCTCGCCTGGCCGGGCGCGGCCGAGGAGCGCTCTGGCTACGCGGCCGAGGAAGCCGTGGGCCCGCCCGCCAAGCTCATCTTCACGCCGGAAGACCTGGCGAAAGACTTCGACCGCCAGGGGAGAACTCGGCGGAGGTCATGATTCAGCCGCCGCAGGGCCTTAGATCTTGAAGCCGAACGCCTTCGAGATGATGGCGCCCATTTCCGGTCCGTCCCATTCCTTGGCGCCGGTGAACTTGGCCAGCACCTTGCCCTTTGCATCCACCAGCAGCGTGAGCGGCAGCTGCTCGGCGCCCAACATGTGTTCCAGGAACAGCCTCTGGTCGATGTAGTTGTCGAACGTGGTGTTGGTCTTCTTCAGGAACAGCTCGGCCCGGTCCACATAGTCGTCGGTCGAGACGCCGATCACGTTGAACTGCTTGCCGCCGTAGCGTTTGGCGAGTCGCTCCAGCGATCCCATTTCCAGCTGGCACGGCCCGCACCAGCTGGCCCAGACATTGATGATCAACGGCTTGCCGCGGTAGTCCGACAGCAGCCGCGACGGCCGGGCGGCGAGCCCCTGCATCGGCGCCTCGCGCAACACCTGGCCGACCTCGACCTCGCCCGGCGTCCGCGCGAACGCCGGCGGCACCGCCGCCAGGCAGGCCAGCAGAAAGAGGGTGACTGCGTTCATACGGGCAGCTTACCAGCGGTCGATAACCGGCGGCGCACTGCCCAGGCGATCCACCTGACGATGATCAAGTCACCGCTGCATCGGGCGCAGCCGTGCCGATCAGACGTTCCAGCGCCGCAACATCCGCGGGTTTCGCCATGTGGTGGTCGAAGCCCGCCGCCAGCGCCCGGGCGCGATCGTTGGGGCCGCCGTAACCCGTGAGCGCAATCATGACCGGGGCCGGCAGCAGGCCTCGTGTGTGCACTTGCCGCCCCACCTCGTAGCCGTCCATTCCTGGCAAGCCAATGTCGCACAGAACGACCTGTGGACGCAGCTGCGTGATCAGCTCCAACCCACTGGCGCCATCCAACGCGACTTCGACCCGGTGTCCGGACAGGCGCAACAACGTCGCCAGCGTGTCTGCCGCATCGACGTTGTCCTCGATCACCACGATGCGCGCCGCGCCGGCTGGCGACACGGTGACTGCTTCGGTCTGCGCCTTCGCTTCCACCGGCAGCAGGCGCGGCAAGCTGACCACGAACTCAGCGCCCTGACCAAGCCCCGCGCTGCGGGCCTCCACGGTCCCGCCGTGCAGTTCTACCATGCGACGCACCACGGTCAACCCGATGCCCAGGCCACCCTGGCTGCGGCTGAGGGAGCGCTCGTCCTGGGTGAACATGTCGAAGATGAAGGGCAGCGCCTCGGCCGCGATGCCCACGCCGTTGTCGCCGACGCGAATGACCACCGAATCGCCAAGGGGCCGGACCGTCACGCTGATGGCCCCGCCTTCGGGCGTGTACTTCGCCGCGTTGTGCAGCAAATTGCCCACGATCTGAACCAGGCGCACCGGGTCGCCGTCGACGAACAGCGGCGCCGGCGGCAGGTCGAGGGTGAGCTGCTGACGCTGCGCGTCGATCAGCTCGCGGGTGTTCTCCGCGGCCTGCTGCACGAATTCGGCCACCGGCGCCCGCTGCCGCTGCAGGATCACCTTGCCCTGGGTCAGGCGCGAGGCGTCGAGCAGGTCGTCAACCAGTCGTACCATGTGACCGACCTGACGCCCGATGACGGAATGCATCTTCTCGCGCATGGGCCCGGTGCAGCCGGGCCGCTCCAGCACGGCCATGGCGGTGCGAATCGGAGCCAGCGGATTGCGCAGCTCGTGGGCCAGCATGGCCAGGAACTCGTCCTGCCGCCGGTGCGCCGCCTGGGCCGCGTCCTTCAGTTCGGCGGCTTGCAACGTCGCCATGATCAGGTGCTCGTTGGCCTGGCGCAGTTCCAGGTTGCGCGCCTGGGCCTGCGCCGCGCTGCCAAAAGGCCGTACCGACGCGTCGGCAGCTTCTTCGCGCAAGCGCACGGCGGCCTCCCTCGCGGCAACGGCCGCTTCGCGCTGCAGCAGCGCCTGCTCAGGCACAGGCGGTTGGCGCTGGGGGCCGGCAAGACCTGATGGCGGAATGTCCACGGGCGTTATCCATTCTTCTTCCCTTGAGGGACGAGCGCATGCGAGATACGTCCCTACGCATGAGTATGGTAAGCAACCTTGTCCGAAACGTCTGTAAGCGCCCGCCTACGCGGCGCCGTCGGCAACCAATCCGCGCGGCATATGACGATCATCATATTTTGCGCTAGAGTGGCGTTATGGACCATCACCCTGGCCGCAAGCAACTGAGCCACGACCGCATCGTGGAGACCGCCGCCCGTGCCATCCGGCGGGCCGGATTCCATGGCGTCGGCGTGGCCGACATCATGAAGGAAGCCGGCCTCACCCACGGCGGCTTCTACGCGCACTTCGCGTCGCGCAATGCCTTGCTGGCGGAGGCGCTGGAGCGGGCTGGCCGCGAGAGCACCAAGCGCATGGCCACGGTCTGCGCCCAGCGCCAAGCCAAGGGCGCCAGCGCATTGCGCGCACTGGTGGACGGCTACCTGTCCGAGCAGCACCTCGCGTCGGTCGAAAGCGGCTGCCCGGTAGCCGCGCTCGCGTCCGAAATTCCCCGGCAATCGGCCGAGGTGCGCGCTGCGGCCGCACAACGGATACGCGGCCTGATGGCACGGGTCCAGGCGGCGTTGCCGAGCGATGCAGCGCCCGACAGTGCCGCAGTCATCGCGAGCCAATTGGTCGGTGCCTTGCAACTGGGACGGGCGCTGGGTGGGGAAGCCGAAGGCAAGGCGCTGCTGGCCGCGGCCCGGCGCAACATCCTGGCGCAATACGACCCCGCAGCCCCGCATGCGCGCGCGGCGAGGCGCGCGTCATGAGCGCCACGGCCCCGGGCGCCGCCAAACCGCCAGCCCATGTCCTGTCGGAGCGAACGCAGCAGATGCTGCACGCGCCGGTGGTGGCGACCCTGTTCCGGCTGGCCACGCCCAACGTCATGGGTTTGTTCGCGATGCCATTGTTCATCGCCTACGACGGCTTCATCCTGGGCCGCATGGGCGCCGACGCGCTGGCCGGCGTGGCGCTGGTCTTCCCGCTCTCGATGCTGATGATGCAGATGTCCGCTGGCGGCATGGGCGGCGCGGTAACGGGTGCGGTGGCGCGTGCGCTGGGCGCCGGCCGCGGCGACCAGGCCAGCCGGCTGGCCCAGCACGCGGTGTTCATAGCAACCGTGTGCGCCGCGCTGTTCACGCTGGCACAGATCGTCCTGGGCCGCAGCATCTACGCCGCCATGGGCGGCCGCGGCGCCGCCCTGGCCCACGCGCTGGCCTATTCCGATGTGCTGTTCGGCGGCGCGCTGGTGTTCTGGGTCTTCAACGTGCTGGCGTCCATCCTGCGGGGCTCGGGCAACATGCTGCTGCCTTCGGTGACCCTGCTCGCCACGGCGCTGATGCACTTGGCGCTGTCGCCGCTGCTGGTGTTCGGCTTGGGCCCCTTTCAGGGATGGGGTGTCGCCGGCGCCGCCGCCAGCGCGCTCGCCGTCAACGTCCTGGGCGCGGCGGTCATGGCACGACAACTGTTACGCCGTGGCGGCGCGGTGCACCTGCACCGGCTGCCGTGGCGCCTGAGCGCCGATCTGCTGCGCGACATCCTGCGCGTGGGCATACCGGCTTCGCTGAATCCGGTGCTCGCCAATTCGGCGATCGCCGTTTCGACGGCCCTGGTGGGCACATTCGGCGTTTCCGCGCTGGCTGCCTATGGCGTTGCGGCACGCCTGGAGTACATCCTGGTGCCCATCGCCTTCGGCTTCGGCACCGCGTTGACAGCGATGGTCGCCACCAACATGGGCGCCGGCCAGCCGCAACGCGCGCTTCGGGTGGCTTGGACCGGCGGCGCGGTCGTCGCCGCGATCACCGGAGCGATCGGCCTGGCAGCAGCGCTGGCGCCGGCGCTGTGGATGGACATCTTCACCAGCGACCCGACGGTGCGCGGCCTGGGATCGAAGTACCTGACCATCGCCGGCGGCGCCTATGGGCTGTTCGGGCTGGGACTTGCGCTCTTGTTCGCGTCGCAGGGAGCAGGAAGAATGGCCTGGCCGCTGGTCGCCAGCGCCACCCGTCTGGCGGTGGTGGGCGTCGGCGGCTGGGTCTGCATTCACCTGCTGCACGCGCCCGCCGCCGGGTTCTTTGTCGTCGTCGCCTTCAGTCTGGTGGCGTACGGGCTGACGCTGGCGGCGGCGATCCGGCTGGGGGGCTGGACTCACTGACGGCTGCATCTCCCCGGGCCATCAGCTCGCGAAACATCAGCAAGAGGTCGGTCTTGGTGACATGGCCGAGCAGGCGCTGCTCGCCGTCCAGCACCGGCAGGCGCTCGCCCGGGTGGGTCGCGAAGGTTTCGAGCACCTGCCAGGACGGCGTGATGTCGCGCACGCGCGGGTAGTCGGTGCGCAGCAACTGCGCCGGCCAGCCGGCCGCCGCCGCTGGATCGCGCAGCAGCGGCGCCAGGTCGTGCAACGAGATCGCACCGGCGAACCTGCCGGCATCGTCGAGCACGTAAAGGTTCTGCCAGCGATAGCGCAGAAAAACCTCCTCCAGTTCGCGAACGCTCTGTCCGACCCGGGCCGTGGCGGAGTCGGTGCGCAAGACGTCGGCCGCAATCGCCAGCTTGGGGCTGGGCCCCGCGACGCGTGCGCTGGAATAGATCGAGTCGGCGCGCAAGCCGCGGGAAATGAAATAGCCCAGCACGCAAGCGAGCATCAGCGGCACCACCACGCCGTAGTTCTCCGTCATCTCGAAGATCATCAGAACCGACATCAGGGGCGCATGGGTGCAGGCGGCCAGGAAGGTGCCCATGCCCACGGC
>JAANCK011248899.1_pt1 | contig 12142 bp, 11 predicted proteins | sample 7277841 | NCBI WGS metagenome assembly JAANCK01 (sample SAMN14222788, study PRJNA588281) | permafrost metagenome | isolation source: Arctic cryosol methane SIP | place: Canada:Nunavut | collected 2015-07 | reverse complement strand
TCGCGCGCGAGCACAACCTGGTGATCCTGGCCGACGAGGTCTACGACAAGGTGCTGTACGACGGCGCCCGCCATACGGCCATCGCCAGCCTGTCCGAGGACGTGCTGACGCTGACCTTCAATTCCCTCTCGAAGAGCTATCGATCCTGCGGCTACCGCGCCGGCTGGATGGTGGTGTCGGGTGACAAGAAGCCGGCTGCCGACTACATCGAGGGCCTGAACATGCTCTCGAACATGCGGCTGTGCGCGAACGTGCCGGGCCAGTGGGCGATCCAGACCGCGCTGGGCGGCTACCAGAGCATCAACGAACTGGTGGCCGAGGGCGGCCGGCTGCGCCGGCAACGCGACCTCGCCTACGAGCTGATCACCGCGATTCCCGGGGTGAGCTGCGTCAAGCCCACGGCCGCGCTCTACATATTCCCGCGCCTGGACCCCAAGGTCTACCCGATCACCGACGACCGCCAGTTCTTTCTCGAACTGCTCCAGGAAACCCGTGTGATGCTGGTGCAGGGCACCGGCTTCAACTGGCCGTCGCCGGACCATTTCCGCATTGTCTTCCTGCCGCACGAGGACGACCTGCGCGAAGCCATCGGCCGGATCGCCAAATTCCTCGAAAGCTACCGGAAGCGTCACACCACATGAAAGCCATTCAAGCCGGCCTGCTCGGTGCAGGCACCGTGGGCAGCGGCGTGTTCAACGTCCTGAAGCGCAACCAGGAAGAGATCCGGCGCCGCGCCGGCCGAGGTATCGAAATCACCATGGTGGCAGACCTCGATACGGCCCGGGCCCGGGCCCTGGTCGGCGCGGAGGTCCAGGTGGTCAGCGATGCGCGCGCCGTGATCGCCAATCCCGAGATCGACATCGTCGTCGAGCTGATCGGCGGTTATGGCATTGCCCGGCAGCTGGTCATGGAAGCCATCGAGGCGGGCAAGCACGTCGTGACGGCCAACAAGGCCCTGCTGGCGGTGCACGGCACCGAAATTTTCGCCGCCGCGCATCGGCGCGGTGTGATGGTGGCGTTCGAGGCGGCGGTGGCCGGCGGCATTCCGATCATCAAGGCCCTGCGCGAAGGCCTGACCGCCAACAACATCGAATGGATCGCCGGCATCATCAACGGCACCACCAACTTCATACTTTCCGAAATGCGTGACAAGGGGCTCGACTTCGACGTCGCCCTGAAAGAGGCACAGCGGCTGGGCTATGCCGAAGCCGACCCCACTTTCGACATCGAAGGCGTCGATGCCGCGCACAAGGCCACCATCATGTCGGCCATCGCGTTCGGGGTACCGGTGCAGTTCGACAAGGCCTACGTCGAGGGCATCACCCGGCTCGGGGCGCAGGATATCCGCTACGCCGAGCAACTGGGTTACCGCATCAAGCTGCTGGGCATCACCAAGCGTACCGCCAGCGGCATCGAACTGCGCGTGCACCCGGCCCTGGTGCCGGCCAAGCGCCTGATCGCCAACGTGGAAGGCGCCATGAACGCGGTGATGGTGCAGGGCGATGCGGTGGGCACCACCCTGTACTACGGCAAAGGCGCGGGCAGCGAGCCCACGGCCAGCGCGGTGATCGCGGACCTGGTGGACATCACCCGGCTGCACACGGCCGACGCCGCGCACCGGGTGCCGCACCTGGCATTCCAGCCCGATGCCATGAGCGACGCCAAGGTCTTGCCGATGAGCGAGGTGGTGACCAGTTACTACCTGCGCCTGCGGGTCGCAGACCAGCCCGGGGTGCTGGCCAAGGTCACCGGGCTCCTGGCGGCAGCCGGCATCAGCGTCGACGCCTTGCTGCAGCGTGAAGCCGGCGAGGGCGAGAAGCAGACCGACCTGATCATCCTGACCCACAGCGTGCGCGAGGGGACGATGAACGACGTGCTGGCGCAGATCCAGGCCCTGCCCACGGTGCTGGCGCCGATCACGCGGATACGCAAGGAAGAGCTCGCCTGACATGCTCAGCCCCCACGTTGACAGCGTTCTCTGCCCCCCGAGGAGGCTGAGTGCCGCGGCTCCGGGCCTGCCGTCGCAGGCTTGGACGGCACGAAGAGCCATTGCGTCTCGCAATACCACGGCCTGCAAGGCTTCATTGCCCTGCGGGCGGCCGGGCAAGCAATGAAGTACATATCGACGCGCGGCGACGACGCGCGCAAGCATTTTTGCGAGATCCTGCTGGAGGGCCTGGCGCCCGACGGCGGCCTCTACCTGCCCGAGCGCTATCCGCGGGTCGACGCCGCGACCCTGGCCCAATGGCGAACCTTGCCGTATGCGGACCTCGCGTTCGAGATCCTGTCGCTGTACATCGACGACATCCCGGCCGGCGACCTGCGCGAGCTTTGCCGCAAGACCTATACCGCGGAGGTCTTTGGAAGCCATGAAATCGTTCCCTTGAAGAAGCTGGAGGACGGCCTTTTCCTGGAAGCTCTGTCCAACGGCCCGACGCTGGCCTTTAAGGACATGGCGATGCAGTTGCTGGGAAACCTGTTCGAATACGAACTGGCCCGGCGCGGCGAGCAGCTCAACATCCTGGGCGCGACCTCGGGCGATACCGGCAGCGCCGCCGAGTACGCGATGCGCGGCAAGAAGGGCGTGCGGGTTTTCATGACTTCGCCGCATGGCCGCATGAGCCCGTTCCAGCAGGCTCAGATGTTCAGCCTGCGCGACCCCAACATCCACAATCTGGCGATCGAAGGCGTGTTCGACGACTGCCAGGACATCGTCAAGGCGGTGTCCAACGACCTCGATTTCAAGCGCAAGTATCGGATCGGAACCGTCAACTCGATCAACTGGGCCCGGTTGCTGGCGCAGGTGGTGTATTACTTCGCCGGCTACTTCCAGGCGACGATTCCAGATGGGGCGGGACCAAGCGCCCACCCCAGCCCTTTCCCGGCGGGGGAGGGAGTGAGGAAGGTCAGCTTTGCCGTTCCCTCGGGCAACTTCGGCAACATCTGTGCCGGCCACGTGGCCCGCATGATGGGCCTGCCGATCGCTCGCCTGGTACTGGCGACCAACGAGAACGACGTGCTCGAGGAGTTCTTCCGCACCGGCGTCTACCGGGTCCGTTCCAGCGCCGATACCCACGAGACCTCCAGTCCGTCGATGGACATCAGCAAGGCCAGCAACTTCGAGCGCTTCGTCTATGACCTGCTGGGCCGGGACGGCACCCGGGTCCGCCAGCTCTTTGGCGAGCAACTGGCTCGCTGCGGGCAGTTCGACCTGAGCGGCGACCCGGCGTTTCGCCAGGCTGCCGCCCGCTATGGTTTCGTGTCCGGCAAGAGCACCCATGCCGATCGGGTGGCCACGATCCGCGACACCTGGCAGCGTTTCGCAATCATGATCGATACCCACACCGCCGACGGCCTGAGGGTGGGGCGCCAGCACCTTGCGCCGGGCACTCCCATGATCGTCCTGGAGACCGCCTTGCCGATCAAGTTTGCCGCGACCATCGTCGAGGCGCTGGGCCGCGAGCCGGAGCGTCCCGCCCGGTTCGCGGGGATCGAGCGCCTGCCCAAGCACGTGACCGTCCTGCCGGTGGACGTGCAGGCCGTCAAGGGATTCATTGCCAGCCACTGCGGCTGACTCGCGATGAAGGTTGTCGGATTCGCTGGATTCTCAGGCTCGGGCAAGACCACCTTGGTGGAGAGCCTGATCCCTGCGTTCAAGCTGCGCGGGCTGCGGGTCTCGGTGGTCAAGCACGCCCATCACAAGTTCGACATCGATTACCCGGGCAAGGACACCTGGCGCCACCGGGAGGCCGGCGCTTTCGAGGTGGTGGTCGCGTCGAGTCAGCGGCTGGCATTGATCCGCGAATTCGAGCGCCCGGCGCAGCTCACGGTGCATCAGCTGATCGCCGAGCTCTACGAAGGCGTGGATTGGGTCCTGGTCGAGGGTTTCAAGGACAGCAATCTGCTCAAGATCGAAGTCTGGCGCGCGGACGCGGGCAAACCGGCGCTGTATCGCAACGACGATTTCATCGTCGCAATCGCCACCGACGCACCCCAGCGCCTGCCCGAGTCCACCCTGCGGCCGGTGCTGGATTTGAATGATGCCCAGAGCGTGGGACAGTGGCTCATCGACAATCAGGACCGGTTCGAGTACCGGCCGGAAATATTCGCATGAATGCCAAGCCATCAAGACCCGCCTTGCGCAGCCTGGACGACGCGCTGGCCGAATTGCTGGGCCATGCGCAACCGCTGGCCGGCGTCGAAAGCGTTTCCACATTCGATGCGGATGGCCGGATGCTGTCGCGCGACCTGGTGTCCGCGTTGCAGGTGCCGCCGCACGACAACACTTCCATGGATGGCTACGCGGTGCGCAGCAGCGAGATCGCCGATGAGGGCGTGACGCTGCCGGTGACGCAGCGCATTCCCGCCGGCAGCGCTGCGGCACCGCTCGCGCCCGGCAGTGCCGCCCGGGTTTTCACCGGCGCGCCCATTCCCGACGGCGCCGACGCGGTCGTGATGCAGGAGGAGACCGAGGCCGCAGGTGACCACGCCGTGCGCATCATGCGCGTGCCAACGCCCGGCCAGTGGATTCGCCGCAGTGGCGAAGACGTCGCGCGCGGCGCCGTGGTGCTGGCGCGCGGCGAGCGGCTCGGACCGGCGGCGCTCGGGCTGGCAGCAAGCATCGGCATGGACCGGTTGCCGGTGGCCCCGCGGCCACGGGTGGCCTTGTTCTCGACCGGCGACGAGTTGGTGATGCCGGGTGAGGTGCCGCCGGACCAGATGCGACCGGGGGCCATCTACAACTCCAACCGTTTCTTCCTGCAGGCCCTGCTGCGTCGGCTCGGGTGCCAGGTGACCGATTTCGGCATCGTGCCGGATCGGCGCGAGCCCACCATTGCGGCGCTCGACCAGGCGGCACGCGACCATGACTTGATCCTCACCAGCGGCGGGGTATCGGTGGGCGAGGAGGATCACGTCAAGCCGGCCGTTCAGTCGCTCGGCACGCTCGACCTCTGGCAGATCGCGATCAAGCCCGGCAAGCCATTCGCCTATGGCACGGTGCGCACTGCCCATTTCATGGGCCTGCCCGGCAACCCGGTCTCCAGCTTTGTCACTTTCCTGCTGCTGGTTCGGCCTTTCCTGCTCAAGCTCCAGGGCGCCAACCGATGGACCGCGCCGCAAGCCCACTTGCGGGCGGACTTCGAATGGCCTCGCCCCGACCGGCGGCGCGAGTTCCTGCGCGCGCGACGCAGGCCGGACGGCACGCTGGAGCTGTTTGACAACCAGAGCTCAGGTGTCCTCAGCTCGGCGGTTTGGGCCGATGGCCTCGTCGACAACCCGCCGGGCCAGGTCATCGCCCGGGGCGACGTCGTTCGTTTCATCGCGCTGGCGGAGCTCGTCCAATGAAGATATCGGTGCGCTATTTCGCCTCGGTGCGTGAAGCCCTGGGGCGCAGCGGCGAGACCGTTGAGACTTCGGCCCGCGACCTCGCCGCGCTGCGTGACGAACTGGCGGCCCGCGGTGGCGCCTATGCCCAGAGCCTGGCGCGCGGCAAGGCGGTGCGGGTCGCATTGGACCAGGTGATGAGCGAGGAATCGGCGCTGCTGCGCGAGGGCGGCGAAGTGGCTTTCTTTCCGCCCGTGACCGGAGGCTAGCGTGATCTCGCGCGTTGCGATCCAGGCCCGCGATTTCAATCTCGCCGACGAGATCGACACGCTGCGCCGCAACGATCCGCGGGTCGGCGCCGTGTGTGCCTTCGTCGGCACGGTGCGCGATCACAGCGACGGCGCGCCGGTCGCTTCGATGGAACTCGAGCACTACCCCGGCATGACGGAGCGGTCGATCGAAGCCATGATCGATGAGGCGCAGCGCCGCTTCGACATCCATGGCGTGCGCGTCATCCACCGCATCGGCTTGTTGCAGCCACTCGACCAGATCGTGCTGGTGGCGGTGACGTCGGCCCATCGCGGCCAGAGCTTCCAGGCCTGCGAGTTCCTGATGGACTACCTCAAGACCCAGGCGCCGTTCTGGAAGAAGGAGCAGACGCCGGACGGCTCCCGCTGGGTCGACGCCCGGGTCAGCGACGATGCTGCACTGGCGCGTTGGGGCATCGCCGGAAACAATGCCTGAACGGGCCGGCCTTCTCGAGCGGGGCCAGGGCCGGACCACCCGTTCAGGGAATCCATGGATGGTGATGGCGCCCGCTGCCACCACAATTGGCGCTGGTCACAAAGCGGAGTCCATCATGGCATCCATTCGGAGGCGCTTCATCCTGCTGGCAGCCGGCGCGCTGGCAACCTTCGGCGTTGCCGCGCAGACCCCCGCCATTGCGCCGGCAATGGCCCAGACCACGCTGCGCCTGATCGTGCCGTTCACGCCGGGTACCGGCATCGACCTGATCGCCCGCACGGTGGGGCCCCGGTTGGGCGAGCGGCTCGGCCGTGCCGTGGTCGTCGAGAACCGGGCCGGTGCTTCCGGCAACATCGGCACCGAGGCCGTCGTGCGTGCCGCGCCGAATGGTTCGACCCTGTTGGTGAGCGTCAATACGCTGGTCATGAACCGCAGCCTCTACCCCAATCTGCCGTTCGATCCGGTCAAGGACCTGGTGCCGGTCTCGCTGACCAGTTGGGGCCAATTGCTGCTGGTGGCCAATCCGCAGACCGGCTTCAAGACCGTGGCCGACCTGGTGGCCGCGGCCAAGCGTCGCCCCGGCAAGATCAATTACGGCAGCCCCGGTATCGGTACCCCCCATCACCTCTCGATGGAACTGTTCAAATCGACCACCGGCGTGTTCCTCACCCACATCCCCTACCGCGGCACCGGGCCGGCCGTCACCGACCTGTTAGGCGGCCAGATCGACGTCATGTTCCTGCCCATCCATGTGGCCTTGCCGCAGATCAAGGTCGGCCGGCTGGTCGCGCTGGGCATCGGCAGCGACAAACGCCATGCTCTTCTGCCGCAGGTGCCGACCCTTGCCGAAGCCGGCGCCGGCAACGTCAACGTGGACATGTGGTACGGCATCTTCGCACCGCCGGGTACGCCGGCCGACTACGTCAACCGGCTGAACCAGGAACTGAAGGACATCCTGGCTTCGCCGGAAATCCGCACCTCCTTCGAGGCCCAGGGGATGGATCCGGCCACCAGCACACCCGAGGAATTCCGTCAACTGGTCGAACGCGATGCCGAGCGCTGGGCCGAGTTGATCAAGGCCCAGCACATCCGGGCCGAATGAGAATGGAGCGGCTTCTCCCGTGACCATCGCAATCGTGGGCGCCGGCATCGGCGGCCTGAGCCTGGCCTTGTCGCTGCACCGGCACGGGTTGCCCTGCGAAATCTTCGAGGCGGTGCCCGAAATCCGCGAAATCGGCGTCGGCATCACCTTGCTGCCCCATGCCATGCGTGAGTTGACGCAGCTGGGCGTGGCGCCCCAGCTCGAGGCCGAAGGCATCGAGAACCTCGAGAGCGTCTTTTTCAATCGCTGGGGCCAATTCATCTACCGCGAGGCGCGCGGCCGTCATGCGGGCTATTCGTTTCCCGAGCTGGGTATTCGCCGCGGCAAGCTGCACGGCGTGCTCTACCGGGCCGTGGTGGAACGCCTCGGCGCCGACCGGGTGCACCCGGATCAGCGCTGCGTGGGCCTGGAGCAGGACAGCGCCGGCGTGAACCTGCGCTTCCACAACGCGGCGGGCGCTCCGAATACGGTGCGTGCAGACGCTGTCGTCGCCTGCGACGGCGTCAACTCCGCCGTGCGGCGCCAGTTCTATCCCGGCGAGCGACTGGCTTTCGGCGGCATCAATACCTGGCGCGGCGTGACCGTGCACAGTCCCATTCTTACCGGCAAGAGCTATCTTCGGATCGGGTCCATCGAAACCGGCAAGATGGTCATCTATCCCATCGTCGACAACGTCGACGGCAAGGGTGGACAACTGGTGAACTGGGTTGCCGAGATCCGCCGCGAGGGCGACGCAATGAACGACTGGAACCGGCCCGGCCGTCCCGAGGACTTCCTCGACATCTTCCAGGACTGGCGCTTCGACTGGCTCGACGTACCGGCGCTGATCACCGGTGCCCGGAGCATCTTCGAATACCCGATGGTGGACAAGGATCCGGTACCACGCTGGACCTTCGAGCGCGTGACCCTGCTGGGCGACGCGGCGCATCCCATGTATCCGCGTGGCTCCAACGGCTCGGCCCAGGCAATCATCGACGCCAGAGAGCTGGCACAGCAACTGGCGACGGCGCCGTCGGCGCCGGTGGCCTTCTCGGCTTACGAAAATTTGAGGTTGGCAACCACGTCCCGGATCGTCGAGGCCAACCGCACCATGCCGCCGGATTTCATCAATATCAAGGTAGACGAATTGAGCGGCGGCAAACCGTTCCGCCATATCGACGACCTGATCAGCCAGGATGAACTGCGGCGCCTGTCCGACGAGTACAAGCGCATCGCCGGTTTTTCGGTCGACCCGGGCAAGACCTGAGCGGCTTTCAGTTGAGGTAGCGCGGCCGGCGGGCCGTCTGGCTCTCGTCGAGCGAGCTGCCGTCGTCCGCAGCCGGCGACCCCAATGGCTCACCCCACTGCGCTCGCGCCAGGGCCTGTTCCAGCAGGTGCATGAGCCCTTGCATCAGCTTGGGCTGCATTTCGACCTGGAAACTGCGCGGCTCGCCGCCGGCCTCCTTGAGGTGCTCGTTGAAACTCAGGCGCAGTCGGCCGTCTGGCAGGGGCGAGGCATCGACGTCGGTAACCAGCAGCGGCGCGTTCCCTTGGTCCAGCACCGGAGGCCGCTCCTGATAGGGCGTCTCGAAGTCGGCGTTCTTCAGAAATTCTTCCTTGCGAAAATCCGCCAGCATCTTGCGCAGCCCGGGATCGGCGCTGTCCAGGGTGCGGCCCGCCGCTTCCAGCTTCAGCAAGTGCTGGGTCAGCAGCTTGCTCAACAGTGGCCACAGGCCGACCATCAGCCGGCGGGTCAGCCACAGCCGCATTTCCTTGGCTGCAGACGTGTTGATGCGCACCAGGATCCGGTCATGCTCGGCAAGGTAGGTCACGGACAGCTGGTGGATCTTCATGAGATGGATTTTAGTCAACCGTGGGGCGCACGCGCCGCCGGCCGTCGCCCCTTGAAATCGTGTGGACCAGCCTAAGCTGAAACGGTGACCGGAGGCCATCCAATGAGACTCGACAAACTGACCACCAAATTCCAGGAAGCCCTGGGCGAGGCGCAGACCCTTGCCCTGGGCAACGACCACGCCTACATTGAGCCGCCCCACCTGCTGGTGGCGATGCTGCGGCAGGAAGACGGCCCGCGCGCGCTGTTGCAGCGCGCCGGCGTCAACGTGCCGGGCCTGCTGGCGGGGGCCGAGTCGGCCATGCACAAGTTGCCCCAGGTCCAGGGCCAGGAGCAGGTCCAGGTCGGCCGCGATCTGGTGAACCTGCTGCAGGCCGCGGAAAAGGAAGCGATCAAACGCGGCGACCAGTTCATCGCTGGCGAGCTGTTCCTGCTCGCGCTGGCCGACACCAAACAGGACATTGGCCGCATCGCCCGCGAGAACGGCCTGTCGCGCAAGTCGCTCGAAGTGGCTGTTGAGGCCGTGCGGGGCGGGCAGAACGTGGACAACGCCGACTCCGAGGGACAGCGCGAAGCCCTCAAGAAATACTGCATGGACCTGACCGAGCGGGCCCGCATGGGCAAGCTCGATCCGGTGATCGGCCGCGACGACGAGATTCGCCGCGCGATCCAGGTGCTGCAGCGGCGCACCAAGAACAACCCGGTGCTGATCGGCGAGCCGGGCGTGGGCAAGACGGCCATCGTGGAAGGCCTGGCGCAGCGTATCGTCGCTGGCGAAGTGCCCGAGACGCTCAAGAACAAACGCGTGCTGTCACTGGACATGGCGGCCCTGCTTGCCGGGGCCAAGTACCGGGGCGAATTCGAGGAACGGCTGAAGAACGTCCTCAACGAGCTGGCCAAGGACCAGGGCCAGACCATCCTCTTCATCGACGAGCTGCACACCATGGTGGGCGCCGGCAAGGCCGAGGGTGCGATGGACGCCGGCAACATGCTCAAGCCGGCGCTGGCGCGCGGCGAGCTCCATTGCGTGGGCGCCACCACGCTGGACGAATATCGCAAGTACATCGAAAAAGATGCCGCGCTGGAGCGTCGCTTCCAGAAGATCCTGGTGGGCGAGCCGACCGTCGAGGCGACGATCGCCATCCTGCGCGGCCTGCAGGAGAAATACGAGGTCCACCACGGCGTGGAGATCACCGACCCGGCCATCGTGGCCGCTGCCGAGCTCAGCCATCGGTACATCACCGACCGCTTCCTGCCCGACAAGGCGATCGACCTGATCGACGAGGCGGCGTCCAAGATCAAGATCGAACTCGACTCCAAGCCCGAGGTCATGGACAAGCTGGACCGGCGCCTGATCCAACTGCAGATCGAGCGCGAAGCGGTCAAGCGCGAAAAGGACGAGGCCTCGAAAAAGCGCCTGTCGCTGATCCAGGACGAGATCGTCAAACTGCAGAAGGAAATTGCCGACCTCGACGAAATCTGGAAGGCCGAGAAGGCCCAGGCGCAAGGCTCGGCCCAGGTCAAGGAAGAGATCGACTCGCTGCGCCGCCAGATCGAGGACTTCACCCGCAAGGGTGACTTCAACAAGGTGGCCGAGCTGCAATACGGCCGCCTGCCCGAGCTGGAGAAAAGGCTCAAGGAGGCCCAGGCCACCGAATCGGGCAAGGCCAAGAGCGCCAAGGAAGGCGGGCGGCCGCAGTTGCTGCGCACCATGGTCGGCGCCGAAGAAATCGCCGAAGTCGTGGCCCGTGCCACCGGCATCCCGGTGTCCAAGCTGATGCAGGGCGAGCGCGACAAGCTGCTGGTGATGGAAGACAAATTGCACCAGCGCGTGGTCGGCCAGGACGAGGCGATCAGCGCCGTGGCCAATGCCATCCGTCGCTCGCGCTCGGGTTTGTCCGACCCGGACCGCCCCACTGGCTCGTTCCTGTTCCTCGGCCCGACCGGGGTCGGCAAGACCGAGCTGTGCAAAGCGCTGGCCAACTTCCTGTTCGACAGCGAGGATCACCTGATTCGCGTCGACATGAGCGAGTTCATGGAGAAGCATTCGGTGGCACGACTGATCGGCGCGCCGCCGGGCTATGTGGGTTATGAGGAGGGCGGCTACCTGACCGAGGCGGTGCGGCGCAAGCCCTACAGCGTGATCCTGCTCGACGAGATCGAGAAGGCCCACCACGACGTGTTCAACGTGCTGCTGCAGGTGCTCGACGATGGCCGCCTGACGGACGGCCATGGCCGGACCGTGGACTTCAAGAACACTGTGATCGTGATGACCAGTAACATCGGCTCGCACATGATCCAGGCCATGGTCGGCAAGCCTTACGAGGACGTGAAGGAAGCGGTATGGGGCGAACTGAAGGACCACTTCCGGCCCGAGTTCCTGAACCGCATCGACGAAACCGTGGTCTTCCATTCGCTTGATGCCAAGCACATCGAGCGGATCGCCGCGATCCAGCTGCGTATGCTGGAGCAGCGCCTGCTGAAGATGGACCTGACGTTGCAGGTGTCGTCCTCAGCGCTCGAGGAGTTGGCCAAGGTCGGCTTTGACCCGGTGTTCGGCGCCCGGCCGCTCAAGCGCGCGATCCAGCAGCGCATCGAGAATCCGCTGTCCAAGCTGATCCTCGAAGGGCGGTTCCCGCCCAAGAGCGCGATTCCGGTGGACGTCGACCCGGTGCGGGAACCGGGGGTGTTCCACTTCGGCAATGCCAGGCCGGTGGCGGAAGAGGCGACCGCCTGAGGGCCGCCGCGCGGTCTCGCCCCTAAGCCCCGCCTAAGGGCCGGAGCCCATACTCCGGCCCTTGCTTCTTTTTGTGCGAGCCATGATGCCCACCTTGATGAACTTTGTCGTGCGACTGTTCCTGCTGGCCGCGGGTTTGCTGTTCGCGGCCAGCCTGGCGGCCGCGTTCGTCCTCATGTTGGCGTTGTGGAGCCTGCGAGCGGGCTGGGCCCGGCTGACCGGCCGACCCGTCATGCCGTTCATCATCCGCGTCGATCCCCGGGGCGGTTTCGAGCGGATGTACCGGCACGCCGGGAAGGGCGCCGCGCCGCGCCGGCCGGATGGCGTTGCGCTGCGGCCGAAGTTGGCAGACGTGACGGATGTGGAGCCCCGTCCCCCGACCTGACTGACGGCCGGGCCTCGG
>JAANCK010468061.1_pt1 | contig 12165 bp, 11 predicted proteins | sample 7277841 | NCBI WGS metagenome assembly JAANCK01 (sample SAMN14222788, study PRJNA588281) | permafrost metagenome | isolation source: Arctic cryosol methane SIP | place: Canada:Nunavut | collected 2015-07 | reverse complement strand
TCGTCCGCGTCCTGAAGGCCGGGCGGCCGGCCCCTCCATCCCGCTTTTCCGGCAGCTCGTCGCACCGGCGTGCACTCCGTCGCAGGACGCGTGCAGCGCGGCTGAGCCGTCCCTACAGTTCCTTCCTGACCGGCCCAGGAGAAAACATGACGAAGTTCAAGAGTCCGCTGGGCGTCGATTTTGCGGCGACCCCGCTGGCGGCCGCGGTCGTTCATCTGCTGCTGGCCGTGTTGGCGCTGGCGCTGACCGCAGCCCTCTGGCTGGGCGCGACGCGCTCGAGCCGGGATAACCCCGCCCTTCAGAGTGTCGTCACCGGCGCAAACGCGCGGCATGTCGACCTGCCGCCTGTGCTTGTCGTTGGCCACCGCGAAGGCGGCGGGGGCCGGCGGGCCATGGAGGTCGCCGGGTTGTCGCCGGATTGCGCCAACGGGTCAGCCCCGCAGGCCGCAACGGAGGGCCGGATTCCGGTTACCCTCCAGCAATGAGCACGGACCGCAGTACTTCCGCCTCGGGTCGCAGCGCACTTCTCGCCTGGCTGGTACGCGTCAACAGCCAGGTATCGCAATGGGCATCTTCGCTGTCCTGGTGGCGACTGATCGTCCTTTTTCTGGTGATCCTGGTGGCCGGCAGCATCATCGAGGACCTGCTGCACCTGAAGCATGACCGGGTCCGGGTGGCCGCGACCGGCAAGGAAACGGTGGTAACGATCGGCGGCCCGCAAGGCATCCGGATCGTCAAGGGCGGCCGACGTTACCCCAAGTCGGAGGCCGGGTCGGCCGCGCAGCCGCCAGGCGGGGACGCCTCGTCGCCCGGTGCCGGCGAAGGCGCCGCCCGAGGACCGGGCAACGACGGCGACATTGACGAACCGGATGTGGAAGAAGCCCTGGTCGGGGGCCAGGTGATCACGCTGCGCGGCATGCTGGGTGACTTCGGCGGAGTGGTGCTGGTCATTCTGTTCGCCTATTTGGTGGCAGCCAAGATCGTGGTGAAGAAGGTCGCGCAGGCCGATGCCAAGGTGCGGACCGCGGTGGACGCGGCCGAACGCGAGGCGATGGAGCGGCAGCTGGTTCAGGCCCGGCTGCAAGTGCTGCAGGCCCAGGTCGAGCCCCATTTCCTGTTCAACACCCTGGGCGCCGTTGACTTCCTGATCGAAACCGATCCACCCCGTGCGTCGCGGATGCAGAAGGCGCTGATCATGTACCTGCGCGGCGCGCTCCCGCAGATGCGGCAGGAGTCCTCGACACTGGGCCGCGAACTGGGCCTCATCGAATCCTATCTCGAACTCATCAAGATGCGCATCGAGGAGCGGCTGAACGTGGAGATCTCCGTTCCCGAAGACCTGCAATCGGCCGAGTTTCCGCCCATGGTGTTGCAGTCGGTGGTCGAGAACGCCATCAAGCATGGCATCGAACCCAAGCCGGAAGGCGGCCGGGTGCGGGTGCGCGCCGGCACGCAGAACGGCCAGCTCTGGGTGGAAGTCAGCGACACCGGCGTCGGCTTGCCGGATGGCGAGCTGCTCGACGGACCGACGTCGGGCACCGGCCTGGGCCTGCGGAACATCCGCGAGCGCCTGGCCATGCTCTATCCCGGCAAGAGCCGGCTGATGCTGCGATCGGATCCCGCAACCGGCACGCTGGTGAAGATTACCGTGCCTTATCGCCCCGGTACCCAAACGCAGCCGGCTTCCGGCAGCGCCTCGGTTTCCGGCAAGCCGGCATGAGCGGGGGCAGCGCTTCCGAGCAGCCGTTGCGGGCGTTGCTGGCTGACGACGAAAGGCTCTTGCGGGAGCAGCTCAAGGCGCGCCTGGCCGAGGTCTGGCCGGCGCTGGCAATCTGCGGTGAGGCCCGGGACGGGCAGGAAGCCGTCGAAAAGGCCGAGGCCCTGCGCCCCGACGTAGTCTTCCTGGACATCCGCATGCCGGGCCTGACCGGGCTGGAAGCTGCCGCTGAAATCGTGGCGCTGCCCGACTGGACCGGCGAGATCGTCTTCGTCACCGCCTACGACGAGTATGCAATCCCGGCGTTCGAGCGGGGTGCGCTCGACTACCTGCTCAAGCCGGTGGAGGCGCACCGGCTGGCGCAGACCGCGCGCCGGCTCCAGGCGCGCCTGGACACCCGGCGCGACGGCGCCGCCGCGGGGCGGGACGAGGCGGGGCTGGACGCGATGCTGGCCCAGCTGCGGCGCATCGGGCAGGGCCTGGAGCGCGCCGGTGCGGCGGCACCTGAAGCGCCGCTGCGCTGGATCCAGTGTTCGGTGGCATCGACGACCCGGCTGATCGATGTCAAGGACGTGCTGTTCTTCCGCTCGGATGAAAAGTACACCCGGGTCCAGACCCGCGATCAGGAAGCCTTCATCCGCACGCCGATCCGCGAATTGCTGCCGCGCCTGGACGGCCAGCAGTTCTGGCAGATTCATCGTTCGACATTGGTGAACCTCGCGGCCATTTCCAGCATCACCCGCGACGACGCCGGGCGCCAGCGGGTGCACCTGGCCAACCACCTCGAGGTGCTGGAGGTGAGCCGAAGTTTCGCCCACCTGTTTCGCAGCACTTAGCGCGAACCGGTCGCGTCAGCCTGCGTTTTCGACCACGGCCACGGCGGTCTGGCTGAAGCCGCCGTCGACGTAGGTGATCTCCGCCGTGATGCCGCTGGACAGATCGCTGAAGAGGAAGGCCGCCACGTTGCCGACATCCTCGATCGTCACGTTGCGGCGCAATGGCGAGCCATTGGCCACGATATTCAGCAGCTTGGGGAAATCCTTGATGCCACTGGCAGCCAGCGTGCGGATCGGGCCAGCGCTGATGCCGTTGACGCGCATGGCACGGCCATCCGGGAGCCGGCCGACGGCTTCGGCCAGATAGCGCACCGAGGCTTCCAGGCTGGCCTTGGCCAGACCCATCGTGTTGTAGTTGGGGATCGCGCGCATCGCACCCAGGTAGGTCAGTGTCAGCAACGACGACTTGTCGTTGAGAAAGGGCAGGGCGGCCTTGGCCAGCGCGGGGAAACTGTAGGCGCTGATGTCGTGGGCGATGCGGAAGTTCTCGCGCGACAGGCCGTCCAGGAAGCTGCCGCTGATCGCCTCGCGCGGCGCGTAGCCGATGCTGTGCAGGAAGCCGTCGAACCGGGGCCAGCGCGCCGACAGGTCCTGGAACAGCCTTTCGATCTGAACGTCGTCGCCGACATCGCAGTCGAAGATCAGGGTCGAACCGAATTCCGCGGCCATCTCGGTGATGCGTTCCTTGAAGCGCTCGCCTACGTAACTGAACGCCAGTTCCGCCCCTTGCTGGTGGCAGGCCCTCGCCACACCGTAGGCGATCGAACGGTTCGACAGCACGCCGGTGATCAACAATTTCTTGCCAGTCAGGAATCCCATAAGTATCTTTGAGTGAAAATTTCTGTGCAGAATTGTCGCATGCGATGTTTGACGCCGATTCTGGCCGTCCTGTTGAGTCTTCCGTGCTGGGGCGCGCCGGGTTATGCCGTCTGGGGCACTTTCAAGTACGCGCCGGGTTTCGATCACTTCGCCTACGTGAATCCACAGGCGCCCAAGGGCGGCGAACTGCGTCTGATCGCGGGCTCCCGCATCTCCACTTTCGACAAGTACAACCCATTCACGCTCAAAGGCACCGCGCCTTCTTTTCTCGGCGACCTGCTCTTCGAAAGCCTGCTGACCGGACCGATGGACGAAATCGGGGTGGGCTACGGCCTGCTGGCCGAGGACGTGGAGGTGGCGCCCGACGGCCTCTCGGCCACGTTCCGCCTCCGTCCCGAGGCCCGCTTCCACAATGGTGACCCAGTGCGCGCGGCGGATGTGAAGTACAGCTACGAGACACTCATTTCGAAGTACGCCGCGCCCTCCTACGCCACCTTGCTGGCCAACGTTGCCGGCTGCGACGTGCTGGACGAGCGCACGGTGCGCTACCGCTTCAAGACCCGCGACCGGCAATCGCCGCTGGTGGTCGGTGGCTTGCCGGTGTTCAGCACCCAGTGGGGCACGGAGAACGGCAAGACCAAGCCGTTCGACCAGATCGTGACGGACATCCCCATCGCGACGGGCCCCTACCGCATCGGCCCGGTTCGCTTCGGCAAGGACATCACCTATGTGCGCGACCCCGACTACTGGGGCCGGAATCTTCCGGTGCGGCGCGGCATGAACAACTTCGACCGGATCACCGTGAAGATCTATCGCGACAACACGGCACAGCTGGAAGCGCTGAAGGCCGGCGAATTCGACCTGATGGAATTCTTTTCGGCCGGCGACTGGACCCGGCGCCTCAACGGCCGGCGCATCGAGAGTGGCGAGCTGGTCAAGCAGCCCTTTGCGCATCGCCAGGCGGATGGGTTCCCGAGCTATGTCCTGAACAACCGCCTCGACAAGTTCAAGGACCGGCGAGTGCGCATGGCCATCGAGCTGGCGATGGACTACGAGTGGATAAACCAGCACCTGTTTCGGGGCAGCTACAAGCGGGTGAAAGGAATCTTCGGCAACACCGATTGCGAGGCCAATGGTCTGCCTTCCGCGCAGGAAGTGGCGCTGATGGAGCCTTACCGCGCGCAGCTGCCTCCGGAGACATTCGGGACTATGGCGATCCCGCCCAGCACGGCGCCCCCAAACAGCCTGCGGGCCAACCTGCTGAAGGCGCAGGCGCTGCTGAATGAGGCCGGCTGGACCTACCGTGACGGGGCGCTGCGCAACGCGAAGGGGGAAGCCTTGACGGTTGAACTGCTCGACAGCACCGAGGCTAGAGCGGCGACGACGATGGCATCGTGGCAGCGCGCGCTGCAGAAACTCGGGATTGCGCTGAAGATACGGTCCGTCGATTTCGCCCTCTACCAGGAGCGTCTCGACACGTTTTCATTCGAGATGACCAGCATTTCGTTTTCCGGCACGAACTTCCCGGGTTCGGAATATGCGGACCTGTTTGGCAGCAAGGCCGCCGATACCCAGGGTTCGGGCAATCTGGCGGGCATCAAGAACCCGGCGGTCGATTCGCTCGTGGCCCACATCACCAGTGCCGACAATCGCGACGAGTTTCTCGCTGCCTGCCGCGCGCTGGACCGGGTGATCGCGCATGGACATTACATGGTGCCGGCCTGGACCAGCAGCTCCGTGCGGGTGGCCTACAGCGCGTGGAAGCTCGAGCGGCCGGCCGTCATTCCGCCTTATCCTCCGGAGGGCATCCCCTACATGGATTGGCCCATGACCGTGTGGTGGGCGCGCATGCCACCGATCAGCTCGAAAGAATCGCCTCAATGACTGCCTACATCGTCAAGCGCATCCTGCTGATGCTGCCCACGCTGTTCGGCGTTCTGGTGGTCACGTTTGTGGTCACCCAGTTCGTGCCGGGCGGGCCGGTGGAGCAATTCATTGCCGAAGCGCGCCGCGGCGCCGCGGTCGGCGACGCGAGTGCCTATCGCGGCGGGCAGGGGGTCGATCCGAAGAAGATCGAACAGATCAAGGCCTTGTACGGCTTCGACAAGCCGCCGGCCGAGCGCTTCTGGAAGATGCTCGGGCAGTTTGCCCGCTTCGACCTGGGCCGCAGCTTCTTCCAGAACAAGGACGTGTGGCAGCTGATCAAGGAGAAACTGCCGGTGTCGGTGAGCCTGGGCCTTTGGACCTTCTTCATCAGCTACCTCATCGCCGTGCCGCTGGGCGTGGCCAAAGCCGTGCGCGCGGGTTCGCGCTTCGACATCGTCAGCACGCTCATCGTCCTGGTGGGCTATGCGATTCCCGGTTTCGTGCTGGGCGTGGCCCTGCTCGTGGTGTTCGGCGGCCAGCTGCAGTGGTTTCCGCTGCGCGGCCTCACCTCGAGCAACTGGGACGATCTCGGCTGGGGCGCCCGCATCGTCGACTACCTGTGGCACATCACGCTGCCCGTGACGGCGATGGTCGTCGGCAGCTTTGCGATCACGACGATGCTGACCAAGAATGCCTTCCTGGAGGAAATCCGCAAGCAATACGTGCTGACGGCACGGGCCAAGGGCTTGAGCGAGCGGCGCGTGCTCTGGAAGCACGTCTTTCGCAACGCGCTGATCCCCATCGTGACCGGCTTTCCCGCCGCGTTCATCGGCGCGTTCTTCACCGGCTCGCTGTTGATCGAGACGCTGTTCTCGCTCGATGGGCTGGGGCTGCTCAGCTACGAGAGCGTGATCCGGCGCGACTATCCGGTGGTGCTGGGGACCCTGTACTTCTTCACCCTCATCGGGCTGTTCACCAAGCTCGTCAGCGACTTGAGTTATGTCTGGGTCGATCCCCGTGTCAAGTTCGATTGACCCGCAGCTGGCGGCAACGCCGATCGCACCGGCGCGTTCGGAGAGCCCTGGCGCGCGCGCCTGGCGGCGTTTCAAGCGCGACCGAATGGGCTACTGGAGCCTGCTCGCATTCTGTACGCTGGTGGTCCTGAGCCTGTTTGCCGAAGTGCTCTCCAGCGACAAGCCTCTGATCGTGCGCTTCAACGGGGAGTTTTACTTCCCGATGGCGCGCGACTACCCGGAAACCGTGTTCGGCGGCGATTTCCCGACAGCGACCGATTACCTCGATCCCTACATCCGGCAGAAGCTGTCGACCCCTGGCAATTGGGCCGTTTACCCGCCGAACCCTTATGGCCCCAATACGCTGAACTACTTCTCCAGCGAGCCGTTTCCGGCACCGCCGGGGCGACAGAACCTGCTGGGCACCGATGCGCGGGGCCGCGATCTGCTGGCCCTGTTGATCTACGGGTTCCGGCTGAACGTGCTGTTCGGCCTGGCGCTCACGGCCATCGGTGTCGCGATCGGCGTGCTCACCGGCGCTGTCCAGGGATTCTTCGGCGGCAAGACGGACCTCGCCATGCAGCGCCTGATCGAGATCTGGGGCTCCATGCCCGAGTTGTACCTGCTGATCATCTTCAGCGCCGTCTTCGCGCCCAGCGTGGCCTTGCTGATCATCCTGCTCAGCCTGTTCGGCTGGATGGGTTTGTCCGACTATGTACGCGCCGAGTTCCTGCGCAACCGGCAGATGGACTATGTCCGCGCGGCCAAGGCGCTGGGCGTGGGCAACGGCCGGATCATGTGGAAGCACATCCTGCCCAACAGCATGACGCCGGTGGTGACCTTCCTGCCGTTTCGCATGAGCGCGGCGATCCTGGCGCTCACCTCGCTGGACTTTCTCGGGCTCGGTGTGCCGCCCGGCACGCCGTCGCTGGGCGAGCTGCTGAGCCAGGGCAAGAACAACATCGACGCCTGGTGGATCTCGCTTTCGACCTTCGCCGTGCTGGCCATCACGCTCTTGCTGCTGACCTTCATGGGCGACGCCCTGCGCGATGCGCTCGATCCCCGAAAGGCCGATTCATGAGCCACGCGCAGCGGATTTCTCACCCTCTCCTTCTGGGACAGGGCCGGGGTGAGGGCCGATCATGATTGGCGCACCGCTGCTCGAAGTGAAGGACCTGCGCGTGGCGTTCGGCGGCAAGGAAGTTGTCCACGGGGTGGATTTCTCGATCCAGCCTGGGGAGAAGCTGGCTCTGGTGGGCGAGTCCGGCTCCGGCAAAACCGTGACGGCGCTGAGCCTGCTGGGCCTGGTGGCCAATGCCAAAGTCACGGGTTCGGCCCGGCTTGCGCAGGTCGGGGGCGGCGTAACGCGCGACCTCTTGCAGCTGTCCGAGCGGGAATTGCTGCCGATCCGTGGCAAGGAGATTGCCATGATCTTCCAGGAGCCGATGACGGCGTTGAATCCGCTCTACCCGGTGGGCGATCAGATCGCCGAAGTGCTGCAGCTCAAGGAAGGGCTCACCGCAAGGCAAGCCTGGCAAGGCGCGATTGCGGCGTTGGCGGCGACCGGACTGCCCGAGCCCGAACGGCGCGCCGATGCCTACCCTCACCAGTTGTCGGGCGGACAACGTCAACGGGCGATGATCGCGATGGCGCTGTCAGGCCGGCCCCGGCTGTTGCTGGCCGACGAGCCGACCACGGCGCTGGACGTGACCCTGCGAACCCAGATCCTGGACCTGCTGTCGCAGGTGCAGCGGCACAACGGCATGTCCATCCTGCTGATCACCCACGACCTGAACCTGGTGCGCAAGTTCGCGGACCGGGTTGCCGTGATGGAGAACGGGCATCTGGTGGAGCAGGGGACGGTGACCGAGGTGTTCGCCAATCCCCGGCATCCCTACACCCGCAAGCTCATCGACAGCCGTCCGGTGCGCGATGTCACCGAAGCTCCGGCACCGGAGCAGACGCCCGTGATGCGAGCCAGCGGCTTGCAAGTGAGTTATCCGATTCCCATCCCCGGCGTGCGCGGCTGGTTCCGCAAGGGCAAATTCGTCGCCGTCAAGGGCGCGGCCTTTGCCATCGCACCGGGCCGCACCCTGGGCGTGGTGGGTGAATCGGGATCGGGCAAGTCGACCCTGGCACTGGCTGCGCTGGGCCTGATGCCGCACGCCGGGGATCTGGAGGTGATGGGCCGTCGCTGGGGCCCCGATGCCGCAGCCAACAAAGCCATCCGCCGCCTCGTGCAGGTGGTGTTCCAGGATCCCTATTCGTCGCTTTCGCCGCGCATGACCGTGGAGGAGATCGTCGGCGAGGGCCTGCTGGTGCACGAACCGGGCCTGCCGCTGGCCGGCCGGCGCGAGCGGGTCGTCCATGCACTGGCGGAAGTGGGCCTCTCGCAGGAGCTGTTTCCGGGGCTCTTGCAGCGCTACCCGCACGAGTTTTCAGGCGGCCAGCGCCAGCGGCTGGCGATCGCGCGGGCCCTGATCGTCGGGCCCGGCCTGCTGGTTCTGGACGAGCCCACCAGTGCCCTGGACGTGACCATCCAGAAGCAGGTGCTTCAGCTGCTGCAACGGCTGCAGCGGGAGAAGGGCCTGAGCTACCTGCTGATCACCCACGATGTGGACGTGATCCGCGCCATGGCGCATGACGTGCTGGTGATGAAGGACGGCGACATCCTGGAGGCGGGGACGGTGACCGGCGTGCTCGACTCGCCCCAGCAGGACTACACCCGCGTGCTGGTTGCGGCCGCCGCTTGAAAGGCCGGTCATGGCGTCATCTGTGCCACGGGCCACTCCCATTCCGGACTCGGAGGTCGAGGTCACGGCCATGCGGGCCCAGGGCGCGGGCGGGCAGAACGTCAACAAGGTGTCCAGCGCCATCCATTTGCGTTTCGACATTTGCAACTCGTCCCTGACCCCCGACCACAAGCAGCGGCTGTTGGCCCTGGCCGACCAGCGCATCACGCGCGACGGTGTGCTGGTGATCAAGGCCCAGAGCCACCGCAGCCAGGAGATGAACCGGGCGGAGGCCTGGGGACGGCTGCAGGAACTGGTGGACAGCGTGGCGGTCGCGCCCCGTGTTCGGCGTCCCACCCGTCCCACGCTGGGGTCGAAGAAGCGCCGGCTGGAGGCCAAGAACCTGCGCTCGCAGGTCAAGATCCTGCGCGGGCGGGTCACGGAATAGCGGCACGGTGAGCCCGGGTCCACGGGCGTGGGCAACTTGGGTTTGCTGCAGAGCTGGGCGGCAGCGGCGCCTTCGGGCAGTCCGCAGGGAACCCGTTGCAAATCAACGCTTTACGCGGTACAATATTTGCTTCACGACCAAACGGGCGGGTACTCACCGCCCGTTTTTTTTCGCGGGTCGCAGCAAGCCTTCAGGGCCCTTGTCATCCGCGGGAAGCCGGAATTGACGGAGGTCGTCGGTTTTATTGAGGACCGCGCAGACGTGGCATTGCAGGATATCGTGGAACAAACCGTGGCCGGGCTCGGCTATGAACTGGTGGAGATCGAACGCTCCACCGGGGGTTTGCTGCGCATCACGATTGACATGCCCTGGAAACCCGGCGTCCAGCAGTCTGTCAACGTCGAGGACTGCGAAAAGGTCACCCGGCAGCTGCAGTTCGCGCTGGAGGTCGAGGGGACCGAATACAAGCGGCTGGAAGTGTCGTCGCCCGGCATCGACCGGCCGTTAAGGGGCGAGCCGGATTTCGAGCGCTTTGCCGGCGCGATCGTCGACATCACGCTCAAGGCGCCGCTGGGCGCGGCGGCCGGCGGGCAGGTGGCTGTCAATCGCAAGAAGTTTCGCGGCCGCCTCGAGCGCGCCCCGGCCGGCGGCTGGCAGATCGTCTGGAGCGACGAGCCGGCGGTCCCGCCGGGCCGCAAGGTGAGCCGCAAGAGGGAGCCGGCGCCGTTGCGGGCGCTTGGATTTGCGCTGGACGAGCTGAAGGAAGCCCGCCTGGCACCGATAGTGGATTTCAAGGGCCGCCCCGCGGGCGACCCGGCGGGACGGATCGCGGCAACCGGTGCGGCGTCCCCATTCGATAGAGGAGTCGTGTGATGAACCGCGAATTGTTGATGTTGGTCGAGGCGATCTCGCGCGAGAAGAACGTCGAGCGCGATGTCGTGTTTGGCGCCGTCGAGTCGGCCCTGGCGCAAGCCACCAAGAAGCTGTACGAAGGCGACGTGGACATCCGCGTCGCGATCGACCGCGACAGCGGCGACTACGAGACCTTCCGCCGCTGGCACGTGGTGCCGGACGAGGCCGGCCTGCAGTTGCCCGACCAGGAAATTCTGCTGTTCGAAGCCAAGGAACAGATCGCGGACATCGACGTGGACGACTACATCGAGGAGTCGGTGGACTCGGTGCCGATCGGCCGCATCGGCGCGATGGCCGCCAAGCAGGTGATCCTGCAGAAGATCCGCGACGCCGAGCGCGAGATGCTGCTGAACGACTTCATGTCGCGCGGCGACAAGATCTTCGTGGGCACCGTCAAGCGCATGGACAAGGGCGACATCATCGTCGAGAGCGGTCGCGTCGAAGGGCGTCTGCGACGCGGCGAAATGATCCCCAAGGAAAACCTGCGCAACGGCGACCGGGTGCGCGCGATGATCATGGAAGTGGACCTGACCCTGCGTGGCGCGCCGATCATCCTGTCGCGCTCGGCGCCCGAATTCATGATCGAGCTGTTCCGCCAGGAAGTGCCCGAGATCGAGCAGGGCTTGCTCGAGATCAAGAGCTGCGCCCGCGACCCGGGCAGCCGCGCCAAGATCGCCGTGCTGTCGCACGACAAGCGGGTCGACCCGATCGGCACCTGCGTGGGCGTGCGCGGAACGCGCGTCAACGCCGTCACCAACGAGCTTGCCGGCGAACGCGTCGACATCGTGCTGTGGAGCGAGGACCCGGCGCAGTTCGTGATCGGCGCCCTGGCGCCGGCCAATGTGTCGTCGATCGTCGTCGACGAGGAAAAGCACGCGATGGACGTGGTGGTGGACGAGGAAAACCTGGCGATCGCGATCGGCCGCGGCGGCCAGAACGTGCGCCTGGCTTCCGACCTCACCGGCTGGAAGATCAACATCATGGACGCGAACGAGTCGGCCCAGAAGCAGGCCGAGGAAACCGGCACGATCCGCAAGCTGTTCATGGAAAAGCTGGATGTCGACCAGGAAATCGCCGACATCCTGTTCTCGGAGGGCTTCACCAGCCTGGAAGAAGTGGCCTACGTGCCGATCCAGGAAATGCTGGAGATCGAATCCTTCGACGAGGACACCGTCAACGAACTGCGTGCCCGTGCCAAGGACGCGCTGCTGACGATGGAGATCGCGCGGGAGGAAAGCGTCGAGGAAGTCTCGCAGGACCTGCGCGACCTCGAGGGCCTGGAGCCGTCTCTCATTCCCAAGCTGGCCGATGCCGGCGTCCATACCCGCGACGGCCTGGCCGACCTGGCCGTCGACGAGCTTACCGATATCACCGGCCAGTCCACCGACGAGGCCAAGACCCTGATCATGAAAGCGCGCGAGCATTGGTTCACCACTGCCACCGCCGCCCACGAGTAATGTGATGGAAGGCACCAGAACACATGTCCAGTACCACCGTCGCCGAGTTTGCCAGCGAACTCAAGAAATCAACCGATACGCTGCTTGAGCAGCTTCGCAGTGCGGGCGTGGCCAAATCGGCCGCGACCGACGCGCTGAGCGAAGCCGACAAGCAAAAGCTGCTCGGCTACCTCCAGGCCAGCCATGGCACGGCCACCCTCGAGCGCAAGAAGATCACCCTGGTGAAGAAGTCCACCAGCGAGATCAAGCAAGCCGACTCGTCGGGCAAGGCCCGCACCATCCAGGTCGAGGTGCGCAAGAAGCGCACCTTCGTCAAGCGCGACGAAGGCGGCGACACCGCCGTGATCGAGGCGCCCGAGGCCGAG
>JAANCK010503119.1_pt1 | contig 12168 bp, 11 predicted proteins | sample 7277841 | NCBI WGS metagenome assembly JAANCK01 (sample SAMN14222788, study PRJNA588281) | permafrost metagenome | isolation source: Arctic cryosol methane SIP | place: Canada:Nunavut | collected 2015-07 | reverse complement strand
TGCGCTCAACGGCAACCTGGATGATTTCATCGGCCACCTCGAGCGCGACTTCCGTCTGGAGCAGTTCCTCGAGCAGCTTGGCGACCTCGAGGCCACCTGCCGCCGCGCCGCCGAGGGAACGCGCTTCGGCGCCGACGCCGCGGCCGTCACCGAAGCGCTGATCGAAGTGTTCAAGCGCCTGCAGGCGGAGGCGCCGGAGCTGTTCGCGCCGGGCGCGAAGCGCAAGTCCGACTTTTTCCGCGACATCGCCGGCAGCCGCTATCTCGCCATCGGCGAAACCGTTTCAAAGGAAATGGGCATCCGCTACGACATGGTGCTCAACGTGTTCGACCGCTCGATCATCGAGGTCGAGAACCGCGTCTACGCCGACGCCATGACCACCAACCTGATGCGCGCGCTGGAGCGCACCTTCAAAGGCATGCCGGAAACCGCGGGCCGCGCCGACTCCATCCGCGCGCCGATCAAGAGCGTGCTCGACACCGAGCTCGAGGAAAGCTACGTGATTGGCACCGGCTACGGCCGCGCACGCCTGCCTTTTTCCAAGGAGCACATCCGCTCCGAAATCCTGTGCCACGGCCTGGGCGCGCACGTGATGTACCCGGGCACGGCCACGGTGCTCGACATCGGCGGCCAGGACACCAAGGCGATCCAGGTCGATCCGCACGGCATCGTCGAGAGCTTCCAGATGAACGACCGCTGCGCCGCGGGCTGCGGGCGTTACCTCGGCTATATCGCCGACGAGATGAACATGGGCCTGCACGAGCTCGGGCCGCTGGCGATGAAAGCGACCAAGAACGTGCGCATCAACTCGACCTGCACCGTGTTCGCCGGCGCCGAGCTGCGCGACCGCCTGTCGCTGGGCGAGAAGCGCGAAGACATCATGCTCGGCCTGCACCGCGCCATCATCCTGCGCGCGATGTCCATCCTGGCGCGCTCGGGCGGCGTGCGCAACGAATTCACCTTCACCGGCGGCGTGGCCAAGAACGAGGCCGCAGTGAAATCGCTGAACGACCTGGTGCGCGAGAACTACGGCGAGGTGAAGCTCAATATCGATCCGGATTCGATCTACACCGGCGCGCTCGGCGGCGCGACCTTCGCCTGGCGCGCGGTGGTCGAGGAAGGAAAAATCGTGGAGAACAGAACATGACCATAAGCGTCGGAATCGACATCGGCTCGGGCGTCGTCAAGACGGCGCTGTTCAAGACAGAGGGCGACAAGCCGGAATGGCTGGCGCGCCGCGTCGAGCGCATTCGCAAGCGCGACAACATGCAGCTCGCCAAAGACGGCTACGACGAGGTGCTCGAGGAAGCGGGGCTCAAGCCCGCCGACGTCGACTACGTGGCCACCACCGGCGAGGGCGAGAACGTGAAATTCGCCACCGGGCATTTCTACTCCATGACGACGCACGCCCGCGGCGCCATCTTCCTCAACCCGCAGGCGCGCGGCGTGGTCGACATCGGCGCGCTCAACGGCCGGGCGATCTATGTCGACGAGCGCGGCAAGGTGCTCGCCTACAAGATGACCAGCCAGTGCGCGTCCGGCTCCGGCCAGTTCCTGGAGAACATCGCGCGCTACCTCGGCGTCGCGGTCGAGGAGATCGGGCCGCTGTCCAAGTCGGCGCAAACGCCGGAGAAGATCAGCTCGATCTGTGCCGTGCTCGCGGAGACCGACGTCATCAACATGGTGTCGCGCGGCATCCCTACGCCCGACATCCTCAAGGGCATACACATGTCCATGGCCTCGCGCCTGGTCAAGCTGCTCAAGGTGACGGGCATCATGAAGGACACGGTGCTGCTGACCGGCGGGCTGGCGCTAGACGTGGGTTTGCTGCGGGCCGTGCAGGAAGAGCTCGTAAATGAGAAAATAACGGGGCTTACCGTGGTCAATCATCCCGATTCGATATGCGCCGGGGCGATAGGCGCGGCCTTGTGGGGTGCGTTCAGGCACGGCAAGCTGCGCGAATTGCAGCAGCGCGCTGCGGCGTGACCCAGGAAAACCGCGGGGAATTTCGCCCCGCGTGTAGCAACGGATTCTTTGAAGGAGAAGTAAATGGCACTGATGATCAACGACGATTGCACCGATTGCGACGCGTGCGTCGAATCCTGCCCGAACAAGGCGATTACCGCGGGCACCCCCTACGTGATCGATCCCCACCTGTGCACCGAGTGCGTGGGCGCCCATGACGAGCCGCAGTGCATGCTGGTGTGCCCGGCCGACTGCATCGTCGACAATCCGGACTACCGCGAAAGCAAGGAACAACTGACGGCGAAATACCACAGCATCCACGGCTGATTCCCGCGCCGGGGCTGCCCTCGGCCTGGCGGGCGCGTGCTCCCGGCAATTGCGCCGCGGCGGGCGCCCCGGCCCGCCTCCGGTACACTGCGCAAGCCATGTACTACGGGGAACGATTCAACAGCTACACCCACCTCGCCGGGCTGGTGCTCGCGGCCATAGGCGCGCCCTTGCTGATCGTGCTGGCGGCGCGCAGCGGCGATGCAGCGAAAATCGTCGGCTGCAGCATCTATGCCGCAGCCTTGTTCCTGCTGTTCGGCGCGTCCACGCTCTATCACGGCGTGCGCGGCCGGGCAAAGAAGTTCCTGCGCAAGCTCGACCACTGCTCCATCTATCTGCTCATCGCCGGCACCTATACCCCGTTCGCGCTGGTGACGCTGCGCGGCGCCTGGGGCTGGTCGCTGTTCGGCCTCGCCTGGGGGCTTGCTGCCGCGGGCATCGCGCAGGAATTCGTGTTCGGCAAAGGCGCGCGCCGCCTGTCGCTGCTGATCTACCTGGTCATGGGCTGGATGGGCGTGGCCGCATTGCGCCCGCTTGCCGCGGGTCTGGGCGCCGCCGGCCTCGCGTGGCTGCTCGCCGGAGGCTTACTCTATACGGCAGGCATCGTCTTTTACCTGCTGGACGAGCGCGTGCGCCATTTCCACGGCGTATGGCACCTGTTCGTGCTCGGCGGCAGCGCCGCGCATTACATCGCGATCGCGCGCTACGTCGCCTGAGCCCGAATTCGCAAGCCAGCCGAACCTCGTGGGAGCTTGCTCTTGCTCCCACAAGACATTTCGAGCTCAGGCCAGGCGCTTGAGGAAGGACAGGCGCTGGCTCGAGCCGAAGCCGGCGCGGTAGAAGAATTCGAGCAGGCCGAAATTGTCGCGCTCGACCACGGTCGCCACGCGTTCCACCCGCAGCGCCTCGAGATTGACGAACAGCTGCGACAGCAGCGCGCGGCCGATGCCGGCGCCGGTGAAGCCGGGGTCCACGCCTATGGTATCGATCACCGCGACCGGCTCGGTGCGGCCAAAATCGCCGAAATCGACCTGCGCCATGATGAATCCCGTGGCCGATCCGTCCTGATGCGCCACCAGTGATACGCGGATCGCCGAATCAAGCAGCGCCTCGTCCACGATGCGGCCGATGTAGGCGCTGCGGTCGCGCGCCATGATGCGCCGGTCGATGCGCACGATCTCCTCGAGGTCTGCGCGCTCGAGCGAACGCACGTCGACGCGGTCGCGCGCGAGCGCTTCGAAATCGTTGGCCTGCGGCATGCTGTGGTCGATTTCGGCGCTGTCGCGATGGTGCTCCGGCGCGAGGACCTTGTCCTCGTCACCGCCACCGATGCGCCCTGCATGGATTTCGCAGTCGATCACCTGGTTGCCGCCCAGCTGGAAGCCGGCGTGGTCAAGGAAGCTCAGCATGGCGTGATCGCGCCACGCAGCCTGCGTGCGCAGCTCATTCACCCCGTGCTTGCGCGCATCGGCCTCCAGCGCGCCGAGCAGCGCATCGCCGTAGCCGTGTCCTTGCTCGCCCGGGCGCACGCTGATCACCTCCAGCCGCAGCGCCGGCTCGACGCGGCCGTATTCGCCTTCCAGTTTGCGCGCGAGCACATAGCCCTCGAGCACGCCGTCTTCCTCGGCCGCATACTGGGTATGCAGCGCCGGCGCGCGCAGCGCCGCCTGCAGGCGGCGCTCGAAATAATCGCGGCGCGAACGCCCGGTGATCTGCGCGTCGATGTCCACTACCGTGTCCAGGTCCTGCGGCACCAGCCGCCGCAGCTTGATGCCCGAAACGGGGCCTGCCTTTGCACGCTCTGCCATGTGATTCTCCTAGTCTTGGAATCCGCAGCAACGCTCATTTTGCCACGGCCCGATTCCCGGGAACACGAGGGGATCCGCCCTTTCGTGTTCTGAATAAGCCTTAAGAGTTCATTTCAAAATGAGGGGACATCTCCCCTCATACTCCCCTATTTCGGGCGTTGCAAAATTTCATTTTGCAACGGGTTCTAACCCGACGCGTAGGCGCCGAACAAATCGCGATCGGTATCTTCGTCCAGCAGATTTTCCAGCACCGGCAGGAGGGCGCCGTCTTCCTTCTGCGCATGCGAACCGAGACGTTCGCTGAATTCGAGCGCCAGGGTCTTCATTGTCTGCCACTGTGCCGGCGCCGGCTCGCCGGCCAGCGTCTGCCGCAGCAGCCCGGCCAGCGGTTCCGCCACCGCGCGTATGGTGGCATGCTCCTCGTTGAGCAGCGCCACCAGGTCGCCGTCGCCGGCTTCCTCCAAGCGCGGAAACAGGTCCCTTTCCTCAAATTCGAAATGGCGCGCGACCTCGACCTCGATCGCGAGCAGCAGGGTGCGCGCAAATGCGGGCCATTCGGCATCGCCGGCCGCAGGCGGATAGGCGCCGGCGCGGCCGGTAAACACGCGCTCGACGCGGCCGAGCAGCTGCAGCGTGGCCGCGTGCTCCTCGTACAGGCGTTTGTTCGTTTGACGCTGGAAATCCATGCTCGGAACGGCTCCGGTTTCGAGACTATATGGTATTGTGGTACCACAATACCTATTTATGCCCCCGGAGTCAAGGCTTAATCCCGGATTCGGGCTCAGGCGCCGGCGCCGCCCCGCACGCTCAGCGCAGCTTGGGGCGCAAATCGCGCACCCGCACCGCCTTGCCCATGGAGCGCGGGATTTCGCCCGGCTCTTTCACCGTCACATCGGTGGTCACGCCGATGATGGACTTGATGTGATGGCGCACGGACTCGGCCACGACCGCGCGCTGCTCCTTCGTGGGCACCACGTTCGGCATCAGCTCCACTTCCACCGTAAGCTGGTCCATGCTGCCCTTTCGTTCCACCACCAACTGGTAGTGCGGCGCCACATCCGGCAGCCCCACCAGCACCGCCTCCACCTGCGACGGATAGACGTTGACGCCGCGGATGATGAGCATGTCGTCATTGCGGCCGGTGATGCGCTTGATGCGCACATGGGTGCGGCCGCAGGCGCAGCGCTCGGTCGAGAGGCGGGTGATGTCGCGCGTGCGGTAGCGGATCATCGGCAGCGCCTCCTTGGTGAGCGTGGTGATCACCAGCTCGCCGGTATCGCCTTCCTTCAGCCGTTTGCCCGTATCCGGATCGATCACCTCGAAAATGAAATGATCCTCCCAGCCGTGCAGTCCGGCCTGAGCTTCGGCGCACTCGCAAGCCACGCCCGGACCCATGATTTCCGACAGGCCGTAGATGTCCACCGCCCTGAGGCCGAGGCGCGCCTCGACCTCGCGCCGCATCGCCTCGCTCCAGGGCTCCGCGCCGAAGATGCCGATCTCCAGCTTGGATTTGCGCAGGTCCACGCCCTCCTTCTCCGCTACTTCGGCGATAACCAGCGCATAGGACGGCGTCGCGCACAGCACGCGCGCGCCAAAGTCGGTGATCAGCACGATCTGGCGCTCGGTACTGCCGCCGGACATCGGCACCACGGTCGCGCCGAGGCGCTCTGCGCCATAGTGCGCACCGAGCCCGCCGGTGAACAGGCCGTAGCCGTAGGCGTTGTGGATGACGTCGCCGGGCCGCCCCCCGGCGCAGGCCATGGAGCGCGCCATCAGATCGGCCCAGGTGGAGATGTCCTTCGCGGTGTAGCCCACCACGGTCGGCTTGCCGGTGGTCCCCGAGGACGCATGCAGCCGCGCCACCTCGGTGCGCGGACGCGCGAACAGGCCAAACGGATAGTGATCGCGCAGATCAGTCTTGAGCGTGAACGGCAGGCCGGCCAGGTCGTCCAGGCGCTTGAGGTCACCCGGCTCGAAGCCCTGCGCTTTCAGGCGACTGCGGTGGAATGGCACATTGTCATAGGCGTTCTTGATGCTTGCCTTGAGCCGGCGCAGCTGCAGCCGCTCGATCTCCGCGCGCGGCATGGTTTCGGCCGCCGCGTCGAACTTGTATGCGCCCGCCGCGCGCCGCGGCGCAGACTTGCGTGCAACCGGCGCCTTCCGCTTCACCGACGCGCCGCTCCTGCCACTGCCATGCGTACCCATGCTCTATCCTCCTTGCCTGAATTGAATTGCAGCCCCGGCCGCGGCGGCGCGGCTACTGCGCCTTGGCCAGCTTCGCCTTGAGCCTTTGCGCCGTTTTCTCGATATTGACGACAAACCGGTTGTGCTTGCCGCGCGCCACCTCTTCCACCGCATCGCGCGCGCTAAAATCGAAGCTCACGGCGCCGCCGTTGACCGCGGTCAGCGTGACGCTGATGTCCACCCACATGCCCATCATGGTGGCGCCGACATGATCCAGCTCCACCCGCGTGCCGACCGAATCCATGCCCTTGTCGATGTGCTCGAGCAGCAGGTCGCGGCACGCGTACTCGATGTCGTAGAGCATCTTCGGCGTGGCATAGACGCGGCAGTCGTCGCCCATGAAACTGATGGTGCGTTCGCGGTCGACCTGCACGCGCCGCGTGGCGGTGAGCCCTGGTTTGAGTGGTTCGCTCATTGTTGGTCCTTTGTCGGTTAAGCAACGGGTTGCGGATTCAATTGCGGCGCCTCAACGCGTCGGCGTACAGCCGCGCCTCGATGTAGCGCGCCAGCGCCCGCGTGGCGCGCCCGCTGTTGCGGAACACGCACACGCCCTGGTCCATCAGCGCGGCGGCCATCGCGTCATAGAGCTTGCCGCCGTCGACCACGCCGATGACCGGCTTGTCGTTGCGATCGGCCATCGGCGGCATCAGATGCACCGTGCTCTTCGGATCGCTGATGTCGTAGCCGGGCCGCAGCTTGCTTTGCTCCAGCGCGCGCACCGACGGGGCGGTCGGATCCAGCCCGACCACGACCGCGTCGATGTTCGGGTCCTGCAGGAAGGCCTCGGTAATCTGCAGATGCGCTTCGTCATCGGCGCCCGGATTGATGTCTATCGGATTCCTGACCTCGACCAGCGCATCGAGTTTCTTCGCCACCAGAATCTCTTCCACGCGCTTGACCGTATCTGCTTCGAGTTTGCCCATCCCCATCGAAAAGGTCTCGGTCTCGATCGAGTCGGCCATGCCCACCGCCTCGAAACCGGCGCCGCTGATGGCGCCCAGGCGCTTGCCGCCGATTTTCTTGCGGTGCAGGGCGCCGGCGACGTAGAACAGGTCGTCGAAGCCGGTGAAATCGTCGGCGACGATCGCGCCGGCCTGGCGCACCACCGACTCGAACAGGGCCGGCGCGCCGGCGATGGACGCGGTATGCCCCATGACGCCGCCGGCGCCGGGTTCGGTCCTGCCCGACTTGTACACCACCACGTCCTTGCCTGCGCGCACGGCCTTGCGCACCGCGCGGCAAAAATCGAGGCCGTCCAGATCCTTGAAACCCTCGACGTAGATGCCTATGGTCTCTATTTCGGGCCGTTCGGCGAAATAAGCGAGCATGTCGCCGTGGGTGAGGTCGGTCTGGTTTCCCAGCGCCAGCATGTAGCGCGGATCGAGCCAGGGATTCTGGCTCAGGCGGGTGATCATGAACGCGCCGCTCTGGCTCAGCATGACCGAGTTTCTTTCCGGTTTCTTTTGCGGCTTGGGCAGGCGCTCCAGCGGAATGAACCAGGAGTCGTAGGAGCCCGGATGCGACACCACGCCAAGGCAATTGGCGCCGAGAAACACCGGACCGCCGCCCTGCTTCGCGTGCGCGGCGTTGATCCTTCCGGCCAGGGCCGCGGCGGGCTCCCGGCTCTTTCTGGTCTCGCCCAGGCTGCCGGGGATCAGCATCACCGACTCCACCGAGTCGGTGTCGATGATTTCGTCCACGAGTTCGTACACGGCGCTGGCCGCCACCGCGACGATCAGCAGGTCGAGCTTGTGCTCCAGGGTCTTCAGGCTTTCGACGCAGAGCACGCCGTCGATTTCCTTCTCGCCCGGGCGGATGATCCGCAGGCGCTCCTTGCTGTAGCCGCTGCCCATGAGGTTGCGCAGGATGATACGGCCGAAATTCATGCCGCTGGCCGAGACGCCGATGATGCCGATCGAGGCCGGATGCAGCAGCTTGTCGATCTTGTGTATCGGGCGTGACAGGCGGCCGGCGCCCGGCGCGCCGAATTCGCAGCTGGCGCCCTGCACCTGCAACTGCGCGCCGACGTGCACCGGGTCGAGCACCAGGCTGCGCAGTACCAACGCAGTCTCAGTCTTGACCGGCGCGTGGCCGGCCGCGAGCGCGAGCAGCTGCGCGAAACAGGCCTTGAGCTGCGCATCGGCTACGGCTGCGCCTGCGCGCTTCGCCTGCGCAGCCAGCCTTTGATAGGCGAGCGTGCGCTTGAACAGGACCAGAAAATCCCCGGCGTCGGTCAGTTCCGCCGCGGCATGCACCGCGGCGCGGTCCTTCCTGAAATTGCCAGCATCGAGTTCCGCATCCACGCCGCCCACGCCGGCGCTCAGCACCAGGCCGAATTCGCGCGTGTAGTCGAGGCTGATGCGGATGTCGATCGCCGCCGTTTTCGCTTCAACTGCGCCGGCTTTGGCGAATCCGATGCCGAGACCGGACAGGAGTGTGCCCAGCTCGGCTTTGTCCAGCGCCGCGCGCCCGGCGTCTGCAGCCTGGCGAAACAGCGCCGCTGCCTGCGCGCGCAGCGCCGCCGCGTCGGGACCAGGATGTTTCGGATGTTGCATGGCAAACGCTCCTGTGCGCCGCTAAACGGATGCGGCGGCGCTCATCGGGTGCCGCGCACCGGCAGGTGCGGCAGCGCAAATCCCTGGTTGTAGGCGGCGCGCGTAATCAGCGCGAACTTGAACTGCCAGCCCGCGGCGAGCGCTGCCACGCCGGCGAGCAGCGCGGCGATGCGGGCGAAGTCGGGCGCGAACCAGCACACCAGTAACAAGGCGAGCGGCGCGATGGTGCCGAACTGAACCAGAATCTTTCCGGCCCGCTCGAGAATCGCCAGCGCCGCGCGCACCGTGCCTTTGGCCACGCTGCCGCGGTAGATCGACCAGGCCAGAACGCGCGCGATCAGCGCCAGCGAGAAATAGCCGAGCAGGCTGCGCGCGGGCTCCGCGAACAGCACCGACAGGGCGACGAACAGGCCGGCGCCCTCGGCGAGCGCAGTGGTGAATATGAGCCATATCAGCGGCGGCACGCGCCAGGCCGGTATGCCCTTGGCTGCCTGCAGAATGCGGCCCTGGCAATAGGCGAACACCAGGGCGCCGAGCGCCGCCGCGAGCGCCAGCGGCTGGCTTGCCAGCCACGCCGCTGCCAGGCCCAGCACGAACACCAGGCCCGCCGCAAACGATTCGCGCGTCATCCACGAGGTGAATGGATTGAAGCCGACGTTCATCGCGCGCAGCGGCCTGCCGATTTCGAACCAGACCGAAATCAGCCCGGCGCCGATCAGCGCCAGCCCGAGCAGGATCGCGGCGCGCAGGACCATGCCCGATGCGCCGGCAAGCGCCGCCGCCGCCAGCAGCCCCGCGCCGGCGCCGCCGAATATGAAATTGAAGGCGGCGCGAAAATCCCAGTTGGTCTGGTGCCATGGATTGGGACCGAATTTATCATTCATGCCGCCGCCTCCTTCAATTGCATCACGTTTTCACATTCGCGCTGTCGGCGTCCGGTCGCAATCGCGGTCGGTCGCATCCCCGCAATGCGGGGCCCCTGCTCCCTGCTCATGCGCCCACCTCCTCATTCTTATCCCAGATGTAGTAGAACCGCGGCCCCGTACCCAGCTCCTCATGCATGCGGAAGGTCTGGTTCTCGGCCAGCAGCTGCGACACATTGCTGTTCGGATCCTCGACGTCGCCGAAGCTCAGCGTCTGGGTGATGCAGCTGTTGACGCAGGCCGGCGTCGCTTCCGGATCGATGCCCGGCGTCAGCCCCTTGGCCAGGCCCGCGTCGATGCGCTCGACGCAGAAGGTGCACTTGGTCGCCACCGCGAGCCGCTTGGGATCGAAGGCCTGCGTCTCCTGGGCGGTGGCCTTGCCATAGGCGAAGCTCGCACGGTCGGTCTTGTAGCGCGCCTGGTAGGGACAGGCGACGGCGCAGTAGCTGCAGCCTATGCATAAATCGTAATCGATGGTGACGATGCCGTCCGGCCGCTTCTTGGTGGCGGTGGACGGGCATACGTGCATGCACGGCGGGTCGTCGCAATGCATGCAGCCCACCGGCACGAACACGCGCTTTACCGCCGGGTACTCGCCCACTTCCATGTCGAGCACGCGCCGCCATTGCACGTCCGGCGGCGTCGCGTTCGCCTGCTTGCACGAAGCCGTGCAGGTCTGGCAGCCGACGCAGCGGCGCAGGTCCGCCACCATGGCCCAGCGGGTCATTTTCCACCCCCTGTGCGCTTGAGGCTCACGCGCACCACATCCGCGCTGGAACCGGTGGCATCGGTCAGTTCCATCGACATCGGCACCAGCGAATTCATGCTGGGCACGCCAAAATCCTTGGCATAAGGCGTAGCCCAGTGGCTGAACTGCCCGATCAGCAGCAGCGTGTCCGGGCGTATACCCTGGCGCACCACCGCCTTGGCGCTGACGCTGTTCAGGGGCGTGGCGATCTCGACCAGGTCGCCGTCGGCGATGCCGAATTTTTCCGCCGTGCCGGTGTTGATGATCACGCCGCGATGGCCCGCAATATTGTCGGCGACTTCGTGGATCATCTGGATGCCGACGTTGTTGCCCCAGGAGTACTGCATGCTGCGCGAGGTGATGAGCCAGAACGGAAAGTCCTTGGTCGTGCCGCCCATGCGCAGCAGCGATTTTTCCCACAGGCCGGGGAAGTCCTTCCATTTCGGCAGGGTCTGATACTCCGCGAGCTGCTCGTCCCACCAGTGCATGTCCTGCTCGTGCAGCCGCTTGCCCAGTTCCTTGCCGATGCGGTACAGACGCTCCTGGTATGGCAATTCGAAGCGCAAGCCCTGCGCCGCCAGCGTGGGGAACAGATACCAGTCCGCGTGCGGGAACGGCTTGGTGGCGAGGCCATGCTCCTTCCACCAGGCGAGGTCATGCACATCCTTGCCGTCGCTGAGCTCGGCGCTGGCCGCTTTGCACACGGCGTCCCAGATCTCGTCGCGGCCGTGGGCCAGCGTCGGATCGATGGAAAAGTCCCAGCTTGCCCCTTTGAGCGGCACGCCGCCGGCGCCGCGGTTGATCGCCGCGTTGTATGGTTCCAGCAGGCCGCTGCGGCGCGCGAGCTCGGTGGCGATGTCGGTGAAATCGCGCGCCTCGCCCTGAGCCGTCACCACCGGCTGGCGCAGCGCGTAGCCCTCGTGCTCCCAGAACTGCTCGATGTACTTGGAGCCGCCGATGCGGATCAGCTGCAGGCTCTCAAGGTCGGTCGCATCCGGCAGCAGGATGTCGGCCATGTGGTTGGTCTCGTCGCGCGTGTAGGCCATCGCCACCACGAACGGAAAGCGCGCCATGGTCGCGGACACGCCCTTGGTGTCCCAGAAGGAAATCGCGGGATTGGTGCGATAGACGAACCAGATTTCGGGCAGCGTGACCGTGGGCAGGCCCTTGGGCGTCTCCTTTTGGAACATCCAGGAGAAATGCGTGGGGCCGAGCGCCTGGCTCCACGGCCCGTTGGCCGCCAGCGGCACCATGGTGCGGTAGGCGTTGCGGATGTTCGGCCGCGCGCTCCAGTGCTCGGGGTCGGTCGGATTCATCGGGTAGTGCATGAATCCGTCCGGCCCGGGCTTCACGCTTTCGTGGCGCTCCGACAGCGGACGATTGAGCCGCACCGTGGTCCCGAGCGTGCCGCCTGGCACCTCCAGGCCGCCGACCAGCACGGCGAGCAGGGTGCGCGCCCAGACGCACTCGAAGCCGCCCCAGCCGTTGTTGACCGTCTTGCCCAGGCTCACCGACACCGGGCGGAACGGCATGGTCTTGCCTTCGATCTCGATGGTCGCCCCGATCTGGGCGTGATCGAGGTACTCGTTGGCGATGCG
>JAANCK010132719.1_pt1 | contig 12174 bp, 12 predicted proteins | sample 7277841 | NCBI WGS metagenome assembly JAANCK01 (sample SAMN14222788, study PRJNA588281) | permafrost metagenome | isolation source: Arctic cryosol methane SIP | place: Canada:Nunavut | collected 2015-07 | reverse complement strand
GCCGAGCACCATCGTGCCCACACCGAACACGGCCACGACGACCAGCAACGTCTTGCCGATATGACGCCGCACCGGTCGCGCCGCCATGACCAGCGCCATGCTCGCTGCGCCGAAACCAGGGGCAGCGCGCAGCCAGCCGTAGGCCACATCGCCGACGCCGAGACGATCCTTGGCGATCACCGGGATCAGGGCTACCGCGCCGCCGAACAACACTGCGAACAGATCGAGGGCGATTGCAGCGAGCAGCACGGGTGTGTGTCGGATGAACACCAGCCCCTCGACAGCGGTGCGCATCGTCTGCCGGGCGTCGGGGTCGGGCGGCAACGGTTCGCGCACGAACGTCTGCATCGTCAGCACCAACCAGCTCCCGAAGATGAGAGCAGTCGAGCCGAGGTACGCCACCCAGGGTGATGCGGCATAGAGAAAGCCACCGATCGCCGGACCGACGATGATCGCCCCGGTCCACGTCGCGGAATACAGGGCGATCACCTTCGGAAGGGCTCCATCGGGTGCGACCATCGGCGGCATCGAGCGCATCGCCGGTGCCTGGAAGGCGCGGGCGATACCGAACGTGAACGCGATCATGAACAGTGGCATGACCGACGTCGGCTTGCTGAGCGCGTAGAGCATCAGCCCGGCCGACGTGAACACCTCGGCTCCGACGGTGATCATCGCAATCGTCTTGCGCTTGAAGTGGTCGGCGACCGAGCCGGTGACCAAGACCAGCGCGAAGATCGGGATGAACTCGGCGAGGCCCATCCAGCCGAGGTCGGACTTGCGCCCGGTGATGTCGTAGGCCTGCTTCAGCAGCGCTGTCGATTGCAGGGCGATGCCTGAGTAGAGAATGCCGTTGGCGATCAGCAGGCGGCGGACCGGCGCCGATTGCCAGACCTCCCGGGTGGTCAGCTGGGGGGTTGATTGCGAGGTAGACACGACGAGTGGTCACCCTAATTGCACGTGATACACAAGGCTCTATGGGTTCACTCGCAGCAGACACACGGTGGATGGATGCGGTCGATCAGGCCACGCTGGTGCGGCGCGGCGACGTCTCCCCAACCGAGTTGCTCGATGCCGCGATCGAGCGCATCGAGTCGGCCGATCCGTCGCTGAACGCGGTCACCATCCGCTGGTTCGACGATGCGCGTCGAGCAGCCACGCAACTCCCCGACGGCCCGTTTCGAGGCGTGCCGTTCCTCCTCAAGGATCTGTGGGCGCACTACGCCGGCCATCCCCTCACCAACGGCTGCCGCGCCCTCCGGGACACGCTTCCGGCTTCGCCGGCCGACACCACCCTGGTCAGCCGATTTCGCCAAGCCGGGCTGAACATCGCCGGTCGAACCAACAGCCCCGAGTTCGGCAGCCTTCCGACAACCGAGCCGTTGGCGTGGGGGCCGACGCGCAATCCGTGGAACCTCGACCACTCACCCGGCGGTTCCAGTGGGGGCTCAGCTGCCGCCGTTGCGACCGGCCTCGTGCCGTTCGCGCACGCCAGCGACGGCGGTGGCTCCATTCGCATCCCGGCGTCGTGCTGCGGGCTGGTCGGGCTCAAGCCATCGCAAGGCCGAATCACACTCGGCCCGTTCCGTGACGAGAGCAATCTGGGAGTCGAGCTCTGCGTCAGTCGCACGGTCCGCGACACTGCCGCCCTGCTCGACGCGGTTCGTGGGCCTGGCATCGGCGACACGATGATTGCGCCAGCCCCGGGCCGACCGTACGTCGACGAGTTGGGGGTCGACCCGGGCAGTCTGCGGATCGGCCTCCTCGATGCCCATCCGCTTGGTGGTGGCCTGCATGACGACTGTCGCGAGGCGGTTCAACTCGCGGCCCGCCTGCTGGAGTCGCTCGGACACCGCGTCGATCATGGCTTCCCTCCCGCACTGGCGAACCCCGACTTCGGGCCGCGGTTCTCGGCGCTGTGGAGCACCAACATGGGCGTCGCCGTACAACGGATCGAATCACAGCTCGGTCGCCCGCTCACTGATGACGACGTCGAACCCGTCAACCGTGCGCTGGCCGACTTCGCCGACCGAGTCAACGCCGTCGACTATGCACTGGCCCAAGCGGCCAACGCCGAGTTCCGTCGGTCGGTTCAGCAGTGGTGGACAGAGGGCTGGGATCTGTTGCTCACGCCAACGTTGGCCGAACCGCCAGCACTGATCGGCACCTTCGCCAACGACCCGGCCCGACCGATGGCCCCGATGGCCAGGGCCGGCGCGTACGCGCCGTTCACCCCGCCGTTCAATGCCAGTGGGCAGCCGGCGATCAGCCTTCCGCTGCACTGGACCGGTTCGGGGTTGCCCGTCGGCGTGCAGCTGGTGGCCGGGTACGGACGCGAAGACATCTTGTTACGAGTGGCATCGCAATTGGAGGTGGCGCAACCGTGGGGGAATCGTCACCCCATCGAGTGACCTTCGGCTCTGTACCTACCTGTTCCGGTTGTATGACGATTTGTGCAGTTTCGAGAAATCTTGCCGAAGTTGAATCCAAACCCCTCGCTGCAACGTCTATATGAATGTGAACGCTATGAACCGCTCGACGCCCTCCCCTTGGAGCCTGATCCTGTCGGCCGCTAAGGCCAGCGCAGTCGCCGGGCTCGTTGCCGCGCTGTTGGCGGGTCATGTGGCCGAGCCGGTGATCGTGGTCGGCGTGATCGTCGTTGCGTCCCTCATCGGTTGGCATCGCACGCAACTCGTTCCCGCTCGAGTTCGCTCACATCACCGCTTCACGGTTGTGTCACGATGCGGCGATGCCTACGTCACGATCGATTCTTCTGGTGCACGGCGCGTGGCACGGCGCTTGGTGCTGGGCGGCCCTCCAAGCTGAGCTCGATCGTCGCGGAGTACCTTCGTACGCGACCGATCTCCCCGGCCACGGCGCCTCGGTCGAGGCCCTGACCGACCTCTATGGTGACGCCGATCACGTAGCCGCTGTTGTCGATCACCTTGCCGAGCGCGACGGCGACATCGTGCTCGTCGGCCACTTCGTACGGGGGTGCGGTGATCAGCCAAGCCGCAACCGCGACCTCGGCAATCTCCAGCCTCGTGTACCTGACGGCGTTCTGCCTCGATGAAGGTGTGGCCGTGTTCGACGCCACCCGGTCGATGCCATCGGTGCACACCGCGCTCGGCGACGGCACGATGCGACGCACGGCCGACGGCAGTGCGTGGACGATCGACGCCGATCGCGCCGCTGCGGCCTTCTACGGATGCTGCCCACCCGAAGTCGCCGCGGCCAGCACGGCCCGACTCGGCGGCCAACCCCTGACGACCTTCACCCAGCCGGTCAAGGCGGCACCGTGGAAGACCATCCCGTCGACCTACGTGCGCTGCCTTCGCGACGAAGCCATCCCCATCGGTCACCAGGATCTGATGGCAGTTCGATGCGGCACGATCGCGACGCTCGATACCGACCACTCACCCTTCCTCTCGGCTGTCAGCGAGACCGCCGACATCCTGGAATCCGTTGCCCGTGGGTGATCGGCCGCGCGTGCGCATCGGCTACGCCCTGGGTACGCGGACTCACCTCAACGACAGCGGGTTCGGCACGGTCGTCGACGCCCTCGAACAGCTCGGGTTCGACAGCCTGTGGCTCAGCGAACGCATCGGTGGCGCGGCCCCCGACCCATTGGTCGGCATGGCCTACGCGGCCGGGCGCACGACTCGGCTGAAGTTCGGGATGAGCGTGATGGTGTTGCCCGGTCGCAACCCGATCGTTCTCGCCAAGGAGCTCGCCACACTCGATCGCCTTTCGAATGGACGACTGTTGCCGGCGTTCGGGCTCGGCGTCGCCGACCCGCACGAGCAGCAGGCGTTCGGTGTCGAACGCGGCGCACGCGCGAAGCTGTTCGACGAGGCGCTCAGCGTTCTGCGTGGTGCGTGGGCCGAGGGAACGCTTACCCATCACGGCGAGCACTTCGATTACGACGACCTGCGAGTGCTGCCCAAGCCGCTTCAATCCCGGCTGGACGTCTGGCTGGGCGGCATCGCTCCGTCGGAGCTCCGCAGGGTCGGCAGGTTGGCCGACGGCTGGCTGCCGAGCTTCGTGACGCCCGACGATGCGGCGCGCGGGCGCGAGCAGATCGAGGCGGCCCTGACCGAGCATCACCGAATGATCGATGCAGATCACTACGGCGCGCTGATCTCGTATTCATCGGGCCCGTTGCCGGCGCCAGTCGTCGAGCTGCTCGCCAAGCGCCGCTCCGATCTCGCCGATCCGACCGTGCTCGTGCCGCAGTCGTGGGACGCACTGATGGACACGATCGATCGGTTCGTCGCCATCGGCACCACCAAGTTCGTGATCCTGCCCATCGTCGAGCCCGACGGACCGCAAGCGTGGGTCGAGCACCTCCAACAGGCGGCACCCCTCGTGCTCGCCCGCCAGACTTGAAACCCCGCGGGTTGTCCTACAGTGACCGTTCCTACGACGGTCACGATGTGACAACCCCCGTTAGGCTGGGTCGATGGTCACGAACCGTGAGCTCTGGGAACAGGCGTTCGCGGACTCGACGGTTCGTGATGCGGATTTTGCGACGATGTCGGGGATTGCGTTGGATCCGGTGTACGGACCGGACGGCGCCGACTACCCGGGTCAGTTCCCGTACACGCGTGGTCCGTATGCGTCGATGTATCGGTCGAAGTTGTGGACGATGCGGATGTTTGCCGGGTTCGGAACCGCCGATGACACCAATTGGCGATTCAAAGAGATCATCAAGTCAGGTGGTGATGGGCTGTCGACGGCGTTCGACATGCCGACGTTGCTCGGTCTCGACTCCGACGATCCGATGTCCCTCGGCGAGGTCGGTCGATGTGGCGTCGCCATCGACTCGTTGGCCGACATGGAAGACCTCTACGCCGGGATCGATTTGGGGTCGATCACGACATCGATGACGATCAACTCGCCTGCGGCGGTGATCTTTGCGATGTTCATTGCTCAGGCGGAGAAGGCCGGGACCCCCCGGGCTCGGTTGGGTGGCACGTTGCAGAACGACATCTTGAAGGAGTACCAGGCGCAGAAGGAGTTCGTGTTCCCGCCGCGGCCGTCGATGCGTCTGGTCCGCGACACGATCGCCTTCACCGCCCGAGAGATGCCGCGGTGGCATTCGGTGTCGATTTCGGGCTATCACATTCGTGAGGCGGGCTCGACCGCAGTCGAGGAGTTGGCGTTCACGCTGGCCAACGGGTTCGCGTATGTCGAGTTGGCAATGCAGGCCGGTCTTCCCGTCGATTCGTTTGCGCCGCGGTTGTCGTTCTTCTTCAATGCGCACATCGATTTCTTTGAAGAGATCGCCAAGTATCGAGCGGCTCGGCGGATCTGGGCACGCTGGCTCCGCGACCGATACGGTGCGGTGCTGGAGCGGTCGTTGCAGTTGCGGTTCCACACCCAGACGGCGGGTGTGTCGTTGACGGCGCAGCAGCCCGAGGTCAACATCGTGCGCACGGCGATCGAGGCGTTGGCCGGGGTGCTCGGTGGCACGCAGTCGTTGCACACCAATTCGATGGATGAGGCAATGGCGTTGCCGACCGAGAAGACAGCGCGGTTGGCGTTGCGCACGCAGCAGGTGATTGCGTATGAGACCAATGTTGCTCATGTTGCTGATCCGTTGGGTGGGTCGTGGTATGTCGAGGCGCTCACCGACGAGGTCGAGCACCAAGCCGAGGAGCTGTTCGCTCATTTGGACGTGCTGGGTGGCGGGTCGATGCTCGAAGGTGTGATCAACGGCATCGAGGACAACTGGTTCCAGGGCAAGATCGCCGACTCCGCCTACGACTTGGAACGGCGGTTCAACACCGGTCGGCGGATCGTTGTCGGGATCAATGCGTTCACCGAGGGCAGCGAGGAAGATCAGATCTCGTTGTTGCAGATCACCAACGAAGACGAAGCCCGACAGTTGAAGCGTCTCGAACAGGTGCGCCAGTCGCGTGATCAGACCGCCGTTGATACGGCGTTGCGTCGCATCGAGAACGAAGCCGCCGACCCCGAGATCAATCTGATGCCGGCATTGATCGACGCGGTCAGTGTCTACGCAACACTCGGCGAAGTGATGACCTCGCTCGGGTCGGTGTTCGGTCGCCACGTCGAAGTACCCACCATCTGATGGCCATCTGATGGCCGTCTGAACCCGCAATGCACCCGAAACGGATCCTCATCGCCAAAGTCGGCCTGGATGGCCACGACCGCGGCATCAAAGTCGTCGCCCGCATCCTGCGCGACGCCGGCTACGAAGTCGTCTACACCGGCCTGTTCCAAACACCCGCCACCGTCGCTGCAGCCGCCGTCGATGAAGACGTCGACGCCATCGGATTGTCGATGCTCTCCGGCGCGCACATGACCCTGGCACCACTCGTCGTCCAAGAGGCCCGCGCGAGAGGCGTCGACATCCCCGTCATCGTCGGCGGGATCGTCCCCGAACCCGACATCGCCAAACTCAAAGCCGCCGGTGTCGCCGCCGTACTCACACCCGGAGCCACTGCCGCACAAATCGTCGCCGAGGTCGCCGCAGCGCTTGCCGGTCGTGACTGAGCAACTGTTTCGACGATCTGGCTTCTATCGTTGATCATTCACTAACGAGAGTTCAGCCGTCATGACCGACCACGACATCAGTGGCCACCACGAAGAAGTACCCGAGACCATCGCAGCGGATGGGTTCGACACCCTTGGCCTACGCCCCGAGCTGTTGAAGACGATCGTCGATCTCGGGTACGAAGAGCCCACACCGATCCAGCGCGAGACGATTCCTCATCTGCTCGCCGGTCGCGACCTGCTGGGGCAAGCGGCAACGGGAACCGGCAAGACCGCTGCGTTCGCGCTGCCCGTTCTGCAGATGATCGACACGGCGGCCAAGGTCGTGCCGTTCGCCTTGATCCTGGTGCCGACACGCGAATTGGCCATGCAGGTCAGTGAGGCCATCTTCCGCTACGGCCGCGAGCTCAACGTCAAGGTCACACCGATCTACGGCGGCCAGCCGATCTACCGCCAACTGCAGGCGCTCGATCGAGGCGTGCACATCGTCGTCGCTACGCCCGGCCGCGCCCTCGACCACATCGGTCGTGGTTCATTGCAGCTCGGCGGCATCCGCACGGTCATCCTCGACGAGGCCGACGAGATGCTCGACATGGGGTTCGCCGACGACATCGACTCCATCCTGCAGGCGACCCCCGAGGATCGCCAGACCGTGCTGTTCTCGGCCACGATGCCGGCTCGCATCAACGCCTTGGCGCGCAAGTACCAGCGCGATCCCGTGCGCATCCAGATCGGTCGCGGCGACACGCAACCCGGCACTGCGCTGGTGCGTCAAAGCGCATACATGGTGCAGCGCGCCCACAAGCCGGCCGCGCTCGGTCGCATCCTCGACATCGAGGCGCCAAAGGCAACGCTGGTGTTCTGCCGTACCCGAGTCGAGGTCGACCAACTGACCGAGACGATGAACGGCCGCGGATATCGCGCCGAAGCACTGCACGGCGGCATGGATCAACCACAGCGCGACCGAGTGATGGGGCGCCTTCGCGACGGCACCGCCGAGCTGCTCGTCGCTACTGACGTGGCCGCCCGCGGCCTCGATGTCGACACGCTGACGCACGTTGTCAACTACGACGTGCCGTCTGCTGCGGAGAGCTACGTGCACCGCATCGGGCGAGTCGGGCGAGCAGGTCGCCACGGCGTCGCCATCACGTTGGCCGAGCCACGCGAGCAGCGGCTGCTGTTCAACATCGAGAAGCTGACCAAGCAGAAGATCAACATCGAGCGAGTTCCGACTGTTGCCGATCTGCGCGCCCGCCAGATCGAGCAGACCGTCGCCGCCGTGCGCGAGGCGCTCTCGAGCGACGACCTCGACGACTACAACGACGTGCTCAACGCCCTCTCCGGCGAGCACAACATCCGCACCATCGCGCTGGCTGCGGTGAAGTTGGCGCACGAGGCCGGTGGCGCCACGCTCGATGAGGCCGAGATACCCGACTTCTCGCACAAGGTCGATCGCAACCCACGGCCCGAGCGGCCGGGCGGCGCGGCCGGCAAGCGTCCGGCGTCACCCGGTCATCGTGGTGGCACCGTGGGCACAGGATTCATCTACGTCGGGCTGGGCCGCAAGGCCGGCATCCGTCCCGGCGATCTGGTCGGTCTGATCGCCAACGAGAGCAACCTCAGCGGCCGCGAGATCGGCCCCATCAAGATCACCGAGCAGTTCTCGATCGTCGGAGTGCCCGAGGCGCGAGTGGACGACGTGATCGGGTCGCTGCGCAGCAGCATGCTGAAGGGCAAACGCCCCAACGCCCGCCGCTACACCGACTGACCGACCGCACGCGCCGGCAACTCAACTGCCGAACAGTCGTAACCTCGCTCGATGCCCGCTGGTCTCGACGGAGCAGCCCGCGTTGCCCGCGGCCGGGCCGAGCGAGCGGCGCTGGGTTCTCCCGTGGACCCAGCGCTCTGCCTCCCATCCCTCGTCGCCTGGTGGTCGCAGATCGAGCGATATGTGGTCGGCCAGCAGCTGTACCTCGAGGACGTGAACCCAGCCGGACGTGCCGACATCGTGATCGACAACAACGATCTCGAGGCTCCCGTCATCCGAGATCATGTTGTCTGAGGACATACCCGTCCTCGAAATACGCCAATGTATGGCTTGACTTCCTCCCTTGCTCGAACTAGTGTTCGATTCATGGATTCGTCGACGCCCACCTCCCTCGTCAGGTGGCTCGACGAGATCGACGTCGAGGGCGCGGATACCGAGTGTTGCACGCGGGTGCTACAGGGTCTCTCGCAGCTCGTCTCCTGGGCCGAATCGCGCAAGGTGGCGGTGGCGAAACGCCTCGCCGCGCTCGCCGCTGAATCGCCGGCGATCTTTCCGGAGCACGTCGTCGCCAAAGCGACGCGCGTGTCCCTCGGTCAGGCGCTCGAGCCGTTCAAGCGAGCCGCAGCGATCGGCATCTTCCCGCAGTTCGGCGAGGCGTTGGCCAACGGGGATGTGGCCGCGGCCCACATCGACGTGCTCGCCAACGCGTCGGGCCGGCTCGAGGGTGACGAGCGAGAACGCCTTGCGGCGCGAGGAGACTTCCTCGCCAAGACCGCGGCACAAGCCACCCCGGGCGAGTTCGCTCGCACAGTGCGCACCGAGGTGTTGCGATTGCAGCGAGGCGATGGGCTTGATCGACTGCGCCAGCAGAAGAAGGCGACATACCTGAAGACCTGGGTCGATCCGACCAGCGGCATGTGGTGCATCCGGGGTGAGTTCGACCCGGAGACGGGTGGTCGGCTCCACAGCCGCCTGGTGGCGACGGTCGAGAAGCTGTTCCATGACGCGCCGCCCGCCACCGCACCTCGTGATCCACTCGACAAGCAACACCACCTTCGTGCGCTCGCTCTGGTCGCGCTCGTCGACGGCACGGGTGCCAAGGCCGGTGGCGTCGACATGTCGATCCTCATCGATTCGACGACATTGGTCCACGGGCCGCACGATGCCAGTGTGATCGACTTCGGACTGCCCATCGATCTGCCGATCGACACGATCCGACGCATGGCGTGCACTGCCGCGATCACGCCGGTCATCGTTGGCGCCGACGGGGTCAGGCTGTACCTCGGCGACACGCAGCGGCTGGCGACACCGGATCAACGGCGAGCGCTTCGAGCGATGTATCGCACGTGCGCCGTCCCTGGCTGCTGCGTTGCCTGGGACACCGTGGTGATCCACCACATCAAGTACTACGAAAACCGGGGCCCGACTGATGTCGACAACTTGCTGCCGCTGTGCGTGAAGCATCACCACTGCGCCCACGAAGGCCGATGGCATTTCACGCTCGCCACCGACCGCACCCTCACGATCACCCTTCCGGATGGCACCGTGTCGTGTCACGGCCCTCCCAAGGCACTTGCCGCATGAGCCGCCTCACGCAGAACTGGCTCACAGACTCCGACGACGCAGACAACAGACGACCTGTTCATCTGGCGGCAAGCAACACGAAACCTTGCCCCCGTACCCTGCTGGCATGGACGAACCCATGATCGTTTCCAGAACTCTCATCCTCATCGACCCCTCGAGCCCACAGGGCGAAGGCGGGCTCGATGTGCTCACCGACGACGATCGCGCCGTCACCTTGTTGCTCACGCTCGACGGACGGTCGGCATCCTCCTTGCGCGACTTTGCCAAGGCGGAAGACATCGACGTGTCGATGGCCGGCTTGATCTACCTCGATCAGGTAGTTCATCGAGTGAGCATGCACACCGGCGACATCGAGACCATCTCGACGACGGGGTCCGATGCCGTCAGCGAGATCTTTCACGTGCTGCAGCATCGACCCGTCACGCGGGTGATCGTGCCGGCGAGCCTGCCAGGGCTCGGCGGTGAGGGGCTCGGCAGCCTTCTACATGCCTGCCCGGTACCGGTCGTCGTCGCACCATCCGTCCCATCGGGCGGGTCAGACCTTCGCATCGCCTCGTAGCACGTCACTCAGGCGCGTGGCACACGGCTTCGACGTTGTTGCCGTCAGGGTCGCGCACGAAGGCCCCGTAGTAGTTGGGGTGATATTCAGGCCACAGGCGCGGTTCGTGCAACACCGTTGCGCCAGCCGCAACGGCGGCGTCGAAGAAAGCCCGGACGGTCGACCGGTCAGCGGCTGAGAAGGCGATGTGCGACTCGCGGAACCCGTCGCCGCTGTCGTTGGGCCCAATCCAGAAGTCGGGCATCGGTGGCACTCCATAGCCCACAACAGGGCCGAACTCCATGATGCGGGTACCGCCGAGCGGCGCGAGCACGGCGTCGTAGAACGACGAGCTGCGGGCGACATCAGAACACTGGATCGAGAGATGGTCGAGCATCTCCAAATCATCGCAGGTCGATCAGGCGGCGGCGATCGCCTTCGTCGTGCTCGGCAGCTGACGGCGGTCGATCACGTGGTCGACGAGCCCGTAGGCAACGGCCTGGTCGCCGCGCACGATGTAGTCGCGATCGATGTCGGCTTTGATCCGCTCGGCCGTCTGCCCGGTCGCCTCGACGAGGATGTCGACCATCCTTCGGCGCATCTCGACCATCTCCGCCACGGCCAGCTCCATGTCGGTCGACTGACCCTGTGCCCCGCCATGAGGCTGATGGATCAACACCCGAGCGTTGGGAAGCACGTATCGCTTGCCGGGTGCACCCGCCGCAAGGAGCACCGCTGCTGCCGACGCCGCCTGACCGACGCAGATCGTGGCCACATCCGGGTTGATGTAGCGCATCGTGTCGTGGATTGCGAACAACCCGTTCATGTCGCCGCCGGGACTGTTGATGTAGATGGCGATGTCGGCATCGGCGTTCTCGCTCTCCAAGTGCAGCAGCTGGGCGACGACAAGATTGGTGACGTTGTCGTCGATCGCCGCGCCGAGAAAGACGATCCGGTTGACGAGTAACCGTGAGTAGATGTCGAAGGCTCGCTCGCCGCGGCTGGTGCTCTCGATGACCGTCGGGATCAACATGTGACCGCCCCTCTCATTGTGTTCATTGGGTTCATTGGGTTCGTCGTGCAACTAAATAGTTGCAGATGGTACCTCGGCCTCCGGCGAGGTGCAACCCGATGGTTGCGCTAAGATTGCGGCCATGGCTGACATCTCTGGTATCTCTGGTATCTCGGAAGGCGACGACCTCTCCATCGAACGCAGCACCGACCTCGATCTCGACGTCGAGACGCTCTGGGCTCTGCTTTCGACGGCCGATGGCTGGAGCGCGTGGCTCGTCGATCATGCCGAGATCGACGTCGCACCAGCTGCGACCGGAACCGCCATGGCCGACGGAATCGAGCGCGCCGTGCGCATCGAGTCCGTCGTCACGGGCCAAGGCATCGGCTTCACGTGGTGGGATCGCCGTGACCCGTCGACGGCGTCGTACGTGCAACTCGACATCGTCGAGCTGCCGCACGGTCGTTCGCACATCGACATCACCGAGCGCTTCGTCGGCACCGCGGCGTCGACGACAACCACGACTCGCTCGATGTCGTCGATGTGGGACGTCGCTCTGGTGTCGCTGTGGATGCTGGCGTTGCCGTTGCTCGTGATGGCGTGACCCGCCCGTCGGCCACAGCGCTCGACACACTCTTCGGCGCGCTCGCCGACCCGACGCGGCGCCTGCTCGTCGAGCGCCTCCTCACGAATGGTCCGGCGACCGCGACCGCCCTTGCCGAGGCCACTCCCCTGACCCGACAGGCCATCCTC
>JAANCK010406541.1_pt1 | contig 12176 bp, 15 predicted proteins | sample 7277841 | NCBI WGS metagenome assembly JAANCK01 (sample SAMN14222788, study PRJNA588281) | permafrost metagenome | isolation source: Arctic cryosol methane SIP | place: Canada:Nunavut | collected 2015-07 | reverse complement strand
CCCTCGCCTAAGTCCGCATCACCCGTCACGGTGACAATAACGCCGCCGGTGGGGCCTACGGCCGCGGCTTCGCAACTGCCGTCCGCGTTGGTCGTGACGGTCAAGAGGGTGGGGTCTGCTTCCCAGGTCTTGTTTTGCACTTCTGCGGGGTTGTCGTGTTTGTCAACGGCTGTCGCCGTTAACGTGGTCTTCTGCGTGTCGGTCATATTCATACTTAATACTCCTGTGGTGCGCGTTCCATCCGTTTCGGTGTCGATTCGGAATCTTACGGCCGGCCCGGGTGCGTCGGGGTCCTGGCTCAAAATCAAAAGCACGGCCGCTAATTGGGCCTGCATGGTCTGGAGGGTTGCGGCTTGAGTGTTTGCGGCCTCTGCCGCGCGCAGCTGCTCGGCCTCGATATTGTCGAGCGAGCGGAAAATGCGGTCCTGGCGGGTCAACACTTGTTCAAGCTGCTCCCATACTCGGTTTAGAATTGTGGACATTTCGTTTCCTTCCGGTGTCGGCCGCGGTGGCGCCGGCCGCGGTGTGATGCCGCGTCTATAACGCACTTCTGAGCGTGGGCGCGTCAAAGGATCGTGAATCCCGTTATGTGCATCGCCGCGCCGGTGGGCTTCGTCCATGCGCCGCCAATTCCAAGATACGGGTTGGAGTAGCCCCCATAAAAATCATTTCCACGGGTGCCAAGCGAATTGAAGGTGCCGCCTCCGTCCGTGCTGTAGGCGCAAGTCGCGGTCTTTGTCGTGAGGTTCTGCGCATACCGAATGATGATCTGCCGGCCGGGGAGGTTAAAGAGGGCACCGAGGTCTGCGGAGCTTCCTACGGTCCATGGGCTTGTCGATTGTGCAAAGAAAATCACGCGGTTTAAGTTGCTGGCTCCCACATAGAGCGCGCACAGTTCGCCGTTGTTGTGGTCGCTCATCCCAAAGCCGTAAACGTTGGTTCCCGTCAAATCGGGTTGCACAATATAAAAACTCGCGGTGGCTGTCACGATGCCGCCGCCGGTGTTCGTGTGTGCGAATTCTTTTGGAATTCTGGTGTCGATTGCGGTCGCTGAGCTCATCTGCAAAAGTACGCCGGTCAATTCGTTTGCTACGCTCAAAACGCCGTCGCCCGGGTTGTAGGCCATAGTGCTCCACGGGGGCAAAAGCAGACTGGGCACGGGAACCAAAGACTGTTGCTGACCTGCGCTGACTGCGAATACCTGACCGGCCATCACGGCGAATGCCTGCGCGGTGCAGATGTTGGGGAGTGAGTTTATGGGCGCCGTTCCAAGCACTGTGTTTGGGTAGCTGAACGTGCGCGAGCCGGCCGCGTCCTGACAGACGATCATGTCCAGGTGTTTGCCGTTCGCGCGGGTGATGTTGGTGAATGACGCTACGGCGGGCGTGCTGCAAAGTGTGATTGTGTAGCCTGTGCCGCGCGTGAGGTCGAATACTGGCGCCGCGCTGCAAGGTACCGTAATCCCTTTCCAGGGTGGCGGGCTCGGTGTGCTGAATCCCTGCGCGAGTAGACCGGCCGGCGCGAGAAGCGCGAGCAAAACGGCAAAACTGGTGTGAGTTTTCATTTTCTTTCCTTCTTTAGTTGCCGGCGCCGCCGGGGGTCCAGGTGCGGAGCAAGCGGTACTTGCAGAAGCCGGTGACGGGTCCGCCGCCGTTCGCTTGGGTGTCGGTGAGGTTGATTGTGAAGGGGGCGCCGTCGTCGGTCACAAAGTGGGGCTCTGCCTGATACGTCAGACCGTAGCCTCCGGCCGCGGGGTAGTCGGTGAGTGGTCCGATTAAATCGACGGCATCGGCGCCGGCGCCGTTCAACAATCGAATGGTCTGCTGTTGCGCCGCGTTGTAGAGGCTCAATTGATGAATAGCCACGCGAAAACCTGAAACGCCGCCTACAATCACATTGCCGGCGGGCAGGGCGCCTACTACGGTCGCATTGATGGTCTGATTGTTCGCGGGAAGCAATAGCGCGGGGTCTGGTGGCGGTGTGAAGCCGGCGCCGGCGCCGCCGGCCGTCGCCGCGGCCGTCGTGCTGCCGCCTGCGATGCGCCGAAATAGCGCGCTCTCGGCGTCTAGTAAATCGTTCCATGCGTTGCGGCCTTCGGGCTGCGCGGTGGGAACGAAAAACCATAGCACAAGCTGAATTCGGTTCGGGACGGTGGCGAGGTTCGTTACCTGGGCGTTTATGATTCCTGGTTCGATGATCGGCCGCGGGATGTTGAGCAAGTGAAGCGGCCACGGCAAAACAACTGCGGCGCCGGCCGCGTCCACGATGCCGGCCGGCACGATGTTGCCGGCGAGATTTGCAAGCGGGATCGGCGCCGCAAATAGAGTGCTTGCGGTGCCAAAGTCCGTAAGTTGAATTGTGAAGCCTTGCGCCTGTGCGGAGCTTCCGGATATCGCATAGAGGAATGATCCGGGGGGCAGGGTTACGCGTTGGTCATAGACGGCGCGGGCGCCTAAACTCACGTTGGGTTGCGTCGGGATCACTTCCTGGCGGACGGTATAGCCTAGCGCCTTCCGGAGCGGTTCCAGGGCGCCGGCCGCGCGCCGCCAGTACGGGAAGCGCACGAGGTTCCGGAAGCGGCCGGCGGTGTCGAGCCTGTCTACTCCTGCTTGCATGGTGGTGCCTCCTGTCCTTGCTTGAGCCCGCGGGCGAATTCGGCCGCGGCTGTGCTCTCCAGTAGCGCCGCGGCTGTCTTGGCGCTGGCCTCGCCTTGGGCTAGTCCCTTGGCGCGCTCGGCGTCCGCGGTGGTTTGCACAAGCGCCGCGGTCATGCCGTCTGTCTGCTGCCGGATGGCTGCAACGGCCTCGTTCGTCTGCGTCAGCGAGTGCTTGGCCTCGGTCAATTGCTGCTCATTCCGGCGCCCGATGCGTTGGCTTGCCAGTGCAAGAAACGCATTCACACTCGAAACCAGAACAGTAGCCATTGCGCCGATCAACGAAATGGTAACCGCGTCTGTCATCATGCCGGCCGGCGGTGAATGATGCCGCTCAAAATCACCTGCACGGTGTTGACTCCTGCAAGCTGATTCGTAAGGGAAATTCTCATCTGTCCGCTTCGCGGGTAGGTGAGGGAGCCAAAGGGTACGGGTAGCTGAGCGGTTCCGACTGCGTTGGTGTTGTTCAATGGAGCCGATGAAAGCGGCCGGCCGGCGGTGTCGAAAAACTGCACTGCATAGGCGCCGGTGCTGGTGCCATAAACGTCCGTGATGGTGATGTCTCCGTCTGTCGGTATCGGGATTTTCAGATCCGTGAAAATGTCGCCGTTCTGCAAAACCTGATTGAAGACAAGTTTGTACGTTTCATCCGTGGTCAAGGTGGCGGGCTCTACTGGGACCTCTCCGAGTCCGCCTCTCACATATTCGGGGTACATAGTCGGTTTCGTTCTCCTTTTTGGCGGGGCTGGCGCTTGCCGCGGCCTGCCCCTGGCTTTCCTTCGTGGGGGTCGCCGCCGTTTACGCTACGGCGCTGCGGGTGTGGATGCCGTCCAGCCAAATGCGGACAGTGCCGGCCGCAATCATCGTGTAGCCTGCGCCGCTTTCGAGCTTCACTTGAACCTGCGTTCCTTGGGTCCAGTCGATTTTAAATTCTTCCGGAAACTGGAGGGTAGCGCGAGCGTCCGCGATGCCGTTGAATTCGTCGCCTACCACGCCGCCGCCTTGCGGACAGAACGTAATAGGGGCGTGCATGTACGGCGAGCCGTTGAGGGAGATTTTGATTGCGTAATTTGTGATCAGGCCGATAGCGTCGGCCTTGCCGAAGTTGATCAACTCCACGCGGACGCTGTATACCTGCATCCGTTCGGGGTTCGGCAGTTCACCGTTGCTTTTGGTCATGTTGGTGATTTCCGGCCCGATGGTGCTACCGTTTTGCGCCTGAACGAAAAACACGAGAGATTTCGCAAGGGCGCCAATAGCGAGCGTTTGAGTGTCAAACATGGGCTCGCGTACGTCTTTAACAAGCTGAGAGTTTGCAGCGTTCATTTTTCCTATTCTCCAAATCGAACTGAGTTTGTATCCCTTGCGGGAGGGGGGTTAACGTGCTGTGGTGCCGGCCGTGCCGCGGCCGGCGCCGCTATGCCGCTACGAGCCGGTTTCCGTTTACGCGGTTGGGTCCGCGAATACCGGCCATGCCTGAGCCGGCGCCCGCGGCGCCCGCGGCTGCGGCTGGCGCCATGCCGCGCTGAGCCGCGGCCAAAATCGCCTGCGGAATGATCGGATTGCCGCCCGCGTCATACTGCACGGGGAGGGGAAAATATCCCTGGCGGATTCCTTGCAGGCCACGGGCGCCGTTTACCGCCACTTTGAAATCTCCCACGCCGGAAAGGCTCAAAATCTGGCCTGCGCTGCTGAATTGCTCCGTTAGCACGCGGTCTACAATGTAGAGTCCGCCGCCGATGGCAACGGGCACGCCGGCGCCTTTCATGAACGCATTTGCAAGTGTGGCGCTGCCGAGTGCAACGGCCAAATTCGCAAGATAGCCCATCCACGAGGTATTCTTGTCGGCCAAAACCAGTTGCGGTAGTTGGCGGGTCGCAACGAGACCGGCAAGAGCAAGGGCGCCTTGTTTGATGATCTGCACAGTCCGGCCTGTGATGGCGTTCGGGTTGTGTACGCGTTTTCCGCTGCGCTTTTTCTGCGGCTGCGGGTTGGGTTTGCGCTTCTGCGCCTTGGGTTTGTGTGTGCTGCTCGTCTTCTTCTTCGATGCCACTTTTTTACCTCCTGGGTTGATAAGTCCCAATGTGATTAAATCGGTGTTGCGCTTGCGCTTCTGGCGCTTCTGCGTGCCGGGGTTTGCTGTGCGGCTGCGTCGTTTCTGCGTCTCAAAACCTACCATTGCGGGCCTCTCCTTTTTCAGTTCGTGATTCCTTCCGGCCTCACTTGGTAGCTGCCGCCGGTGAGAAAAAATAGCTTATTGATCGTGTCGTAATTGAGCGCGGGGAGCTCGCCTCCTTCTTCTCCAAAATCGTGCGTGTAGTCGGTGGGCTCGAAGTGGTGAAAACCTTTGGTTGAGTGGTACGCGATGGTCTGCACGTCGCCGATTTTGATGTAGTCTTTCGGCAAAAACCGCGCGAGTCCTAGCGCCTCAATCGGAATCTCTTGGTCGCCTCCCTGAAAGTACAAACTGCCGCCGTCGCCGCTGGTGACAACGTGCACGCCGCGGGGCTTCAGCAATACGGGGCTGTCTTCATCGAGCCACACGTAAAGGTCTAGTAGCTTGCCGATTTCCGCGAAGTCCTGCCGGACAAAAAACTTCGAGTCTTTGTCTGTGGTCTTGCTGCTGGCGCGGCCGTGAAACGCTTCGTACTGCGCCTGCACTTCTGATAGGCTGTCGTCGTCCGCGTTGCGGCGCCGGCCGGCCTGCTTGTTCTTGTGCCAGCTTTCTAAGAGTTTGCGCCGTTGGTGGAATTCGGCATAATCGCGCGCCTTGGCGGTGCCGCCGCGGGCGTATGCTTTCAGGGCCTTCCCCACGCGGGGAGACGGCCGGCCGGCCGCGGGCCTGAGCATGTCGGCGCGCTTCTTCGCCGGCCGGCCGGGGTTAGTGGCGCGCTTCTTCGCCTTGCGCTTTTTCGCCGGCCGGCCGGGGTTAGTGGCGCGCTTCTTCGCCTTGCGCTTTTTCACCTGGGCGGGTTTGACCTGGCCGGGTTTGGCCTGGCTAGATTTGGCGAGGTGCGCGGCCATTGCTTTCCCGGTGCCGATGGCGTCTTGTAAGTCGGGGGTGTAGTAAGCGGTGGCTTCGTTGTCGGGCTTGATGTTGACGCGGTATTCTTCGACGCCGCGGTCATAAGTGAGCCGGACTCCAAGAGCTTTCAACTGCTTCGTTGCGTCTGCGCGCGTCATGCTGCCTTCTTCCTTCCGGAGTCGATCTGCCGCAACCTGCGCTGGTACGCTGCCGCGGCCTCGCGCCGGCTGACGTTGCGCGCCTCGCGCTCGGGCTTGGGCCATATCGCGTAAAGCGTCATGCAAGCGAGCGCCGCGAGCGCGAGTAAATGCCAATCGAAGGGGGCGCCGGCTGCGGGGTCGGTGCCTGGGTCGCCGCCGTCTTCGACGCCTGCGAGTCCGCCGCGGGCCGTCTTCTTGCAAGGGCAATCGGCGGGACATCTGGCGCAAGTCGCGCCGGCCATCAACGCGAGCGTTTTATATTGCCGTTCCTGTAGCGTCATCGTGCGTACCTCCGCGGGGCGCCGGCGCCGGCCGCATAAAGCGCCGCGGCGCCTAAAATGCCGGCGCCGATAATGGCGAGTTTGTATTCGTCCCAAAAGCCGGCGAGGTCAAAAGCGTTTGAGATGTCCGATGCGCTGGCGGGGAGTCGGCCGGCGGGGTCATAGTTGCCGGCTGCGGTGTCGGCCGCGATCTGCGCGCGCAATCGCTCGGCGTATGCGGTCCAGAGTTCGCCGGTTCCGTCTTCCGGGGTCCAGGCGCCCGGGTCGGTCATCTGGTCTGCTGTCTGCGGCGCCGCGGGCACTGGCGCGGGCACGTCGCCGGGGCGCGTAATGCGGCCGTACTGCAACGCCTCGTACGTGCTCGCCCAACATTCGGAATCAAAAACCGCGAGCGGATTCCAGGCGCAACGCGTCGATAAATAGTTGTTGTTTGCGAGGGAATCAGAGCTTCTGAGCATGTCTTCTCACCTACGGGGCGCAAAGATGGCGAGCGCGAAAAAGCCTAAGCCGGCCGCTATCACGGCCGTTTCGTGCGCCTTCAGCCAATCGAGAAAACCTCCCGATGATGCCGGCGCCGCCGCGGTCGCTGGGTCGGGGGTCTGGTCGGCCGCGGGTGGGTTAAACAGAAAGTCCCACACGTCGGCGATTTGTTGCTGAACGTCGGGCGGGGTTGTCGGCTGGCTCGGGTCCACGGGTGGCCCCATAGCTTCCGTGCCGTTTATGGTGTAAATTGCCGCCATCGGTTTAGCTCCACGCCTGCCGGCCGGGGCGCCGCTTCATCGGCAGCACGGCGCCGGCGCCGGCGCCGGCGAGTCCTGCGGCCGGTAGCAGGGGCGCGAGCGCGGCAAACCATTGCTGGAGGGTGACGGGCTCGCGCGGGTTCGCCTTCGTCGGCCAAATGGTTTCAGGTGCCGGCGCGGGGTAGTTCGGATAGACCTGATTGAAGTAGAATCCCCAGGTGTCCGGCCCCTGCGCTGTGGCGAGGATAGACGCGGAGCCGGCCGCGGTGATTCGGTTTGAGACGGCCTGCAGAATCGGGGGCGCCGCCGCGGGCGGTGTCGTGGTGTCGGCGGGTGGGGTGCCGGCCGGCGCCGGCGCCGCTGGTGACATAAACGCCGCGATGTTGTCGCGGAGCAAGAAATACAAGGCGCCCGCAATAAGCGCGCCGGTTAGAATCGGTTTCATCGTCTTCGATTTCCTCTCTTGTGATCCTGCATGGCGAAAGCGAGCAACAACAAAAGCGCCGCGGCGCCGCCGGCCCATGCGTACCAGGGGTAGAGCGCGAAAAGGCTTTGGAGTCCGGAGGGCACGCGGGAAAAGTCGAACGTGTCGCCGGTCGGCTTGCCGATAGTCGGCGCCTCGGGTTGGGGGTCTGCCGGCGCCGGTGCGGGAGTCGGCGCCGGCGCCGCGGCCGGTGCTACGCAGAATGAGCCGTCCGCGAGTTGCGTTAGTACAACCTCGCCGGGGTTGGGGCTGCGGTGTGCGCTGCCGGCGGGGCAGGTTGCCGCGGCGCCCGGGTTCCATCCTGGGGTGGTGTTGGTGTCAACGGGCGCCGCCGGGGGCGTATACGTCGATTGTGTCGTGATGGGCGCCTGAGTGTTTACCGGCCCGTTGTAGGGGCTCGCCTGCATCACGGGTTGGCCTGGGGACGGGAACAATGGCCCATAGACGGGCTCGCCTGGGTTGCCGGAAACATCGAAGGGCAGGCCCAAAACCGCGCCGGAATAGTGCGCGAAACCATCGGCGCCAATTGTGCCGGGGACACCGTTCGCTGAGGTGTAACCGAGTCCGCGAAGTTGGCGCACGGCCGCGCTTGCGAGCGTGGGAAGTAGAGCGTCGTACGCAAGATCCGGAAGGAGTGCGCTCATCGGCTTGGTGTAAACTCTCATCGGCGCCGGCCTCCGGTGAATGCTTGTAGCAGGGTCACGGCCGCGGCTGCGGCGCCGGCCCACGCGTACCAGGGCAGGCCAGTGAGCGCCGCGGGTAGCTGGAAGCTGCCGGCGGGCGGTGTGGTGCTGTCGGGTGGTGTAGCGTCGGGGGTGCCGGCCGGCGGTGTGCCGCCTGCGGGGGTTGGCGCCGCCGCCGCGGAAACGGTAAAGCTGATTCGGCCGGCTTCCGTGGTGCCCACTCTCCAGAGTTCGGCCCATGTTCCGATTTCTGCGGCCGTGAGTTGTCCGCTGAGCCGGAATGTTCCGTCCGCGCCGGTGGTGCCGCTCGTTACAACGTCTTGGGCGCCGTCTTTTCCTCCTACCACGATTACGGCCGTGTTTGGGGCGCCGCCTGTTATGACTACTTGCCAGTATTCGCCGGTCTTTAGTTGCGTGTTGCTGCCGCCGCTGGTGGTGTTGGTGAACGCGAGCCGGGGCGTGTAGACTTTCGCCGCCGCCGGCGCCGCGGCTGCTGCTGCGGCTGCTGCGGCGAATACGGTCGCGGTGGTGGCGGTGGGCGAAGTTACGGCCGCGGTCACGTTCGCCGGCAGTCCGGCCGCATGAATGAAAACCTCGCTTGCGTTGGCGGGCTGGTAGGTCTGCGAGGTGGGCGCGGTGGTTTGCTGGTAATCGTAATTTTCCGTGGCGACGTAGACCGGCGCGGCGCCGTACGCCGGGGCCGGCGGGATGTAGATCGGCGCCCACTGGTCACCCTGCATCATGGGCGCCGCCTGAATCTCTGCCTGCGCTTTGCAGTTCGCCATGACTTCGGCGTATTGAGCGGGGCTGCTGGCGTTCTGTGCGTTCGCCTCGCATTGGTTGAAGTTTTCGCCCACGCGCTGCGCCTGCTCTTGCAGTGCGTACGCGGTATTGCGGTTGGAGTTCCGCTCTACACAAGCGGAGTCGCGCGGGGAGCAAATCTCGTAGTATGGGGTGCTGCTTGAGTCTGCCAAACCTCGCAAAGTGCGGAGCAACGGCCGGCGCTTGAGTTCAAATCTAATCATAGAGAAACACTCCAAGGGCGATAAGCGCGAGAACCGGCAGATAGACGGCGGGCTCGATTCCTTGCACCGTGGGAAACTGCGCCGCGGCCGTGGCGAGCATTCCGCCGGCGGTAATGTCGTCGTACGTCGCATCATTTGCGATGGGGTCGCGCATCCCTGAGAACCAATTCCAACAGGCGCCCATAGCGGGCTCGCCGGGGTGCCCTGGCTGCTGGTCCTGTTTCCAGGTGCAAGCGCCGCGCTGGCGATCGCTGATACAGCGTCGGCCGGCGTCGCCTGTGCTCGGGTCGCTGCATTGCTCTGTGAGCCGCTGCCAAACTGCGTCGAAGTTCGCAAGACAGACAACCTGTGCGCTGCGCGGGCGCGGCGCCGGTGTCGCAAAATAGGCGTCAAGGTTCTTAGTAAGCACGGCCGCGGCCTGGTCGGCCCACGCGCTTGTTACTATGCAGGTTTGCCCGCATCCGGAATTCGCAATAAGCATCTGAATTCCGAGAACGGCCAAACCGATTGCAGGGCCTACCACGGGTACAAGGGTGCTCGCCGCAATTCCAAGTATCCGACCGGAGCCGGCGCCGGCCGCGGCGCCGGCCGCGACGCTGGCAACTGCGGCCGTTGCCGCAACGCTCGCCGCCGCGCCGCCGGCGCTCACAAGCTGCTGTGTCGTACCTCGAAGTCCTGGCGAGGGCAACCAGACCGGCGCCGCGGGCAACAAATGTGCGGGGTGCCAAACCTGGGGCGCGCGTTGGGACTGCGTGTAGATCATGCGGTTTTGCGGCTGGTGAGAACTATGACGGCGATCACGGCGGCCACGCCAAGCAATAGCAAGCTGCTGCCGGCGCCCGTGGTTCCTTGCGTGGGTAGCACGGTTGACGGTAGCCCCTGGTACATGATGGAGCCGTCCGCGTTGCGCTGATATTGGCCGGGGGCTAACTGCGCCACGCCGTACCGCGCGCCTAGAATGCTTGATGCGGCTTTGGTGGTGTTGTTAATCAGGGAGCCCCAATCGAAGCCGGCACCGCTTGCGGTCGCCGCGGGCTGTTCGCCGTACGTCACGGTGTCGGGGGCGCCGTACTCGCCGCCATAGTCGGCGCTGGCAAGTCCGGATTTTACGTTGATAACTTGGGTATTCATAAGAGGGTGTACCGGCCAAAGTTTGGAATGAAAGATGGGGGAAGTCTCCCAGCCTGGGTAGGGTCCGTGCGAGCAATCGAGCGGTAGCAGGGTGCCGTCCTCCATGCGCGCAACCACGTAAACGTGGCTCCACACATGGCGCGCGAGCGGGTTGCATTTTACCGTCTTGATGAAAACGGGAACGTCAAGCGCGAGCAAAAGCGCCGCGGCGCTGCTGGCGAATTCATCGCAATCGCCGCGCGGGTCTTTCATCATTAGCAGGTCTGCCGGCCGGATCAGGATCTCACTGTCCAGGGGGGCGCCGATAGCTGCGGCTAGTTTGCTGTCTTCGTCGTACCTGACGCGGGTTCTCAAAAAGTAATGCACGCCGGCCGCGAGCGCGCGGTGCGAGCTTCCTTCCGATAGCGTGCGCACGTCCTGGGCTGCGATTTGGAGTGCTCGCCTCTGTGCGTCCTCGCGGGCATATTTCACCATGTGGCTCACGGTGTCTGTCGTCAGGTCGTTGTCTGACTCGGCCGGGGAGCGCTTCTCTATCTGCTCGGCCGTGGCGCCGTCGAAAGCGGGAAACACTACCGGCCGGCGCTCTGGATCGTGCCGGCCGGGGTTGATGTTGGGAACACGCACGTCTGCGCCTATCTTGGGCGCCGGCACTTTGCGGTGTAAATAACTTTTTAATGATAGGGTAGTATATGGTAAGCGGCGCCCGGGTCCGCGCCGCTGGAAGGGGCTTCAATGATCGAAATAAGCGCCGGCGCCGCGCCTGCCAAACCTCGCCGGCATCGTAAAAAACAGGATGCGCCGGCGGTCTTTCCGTCGTCTGCCGTCGAAGTCGATGGCGGGGAGCCGGCCGGGGAGCCGGCCGCGGCGCCACTCACGGCGGCGCCCGCGGCGCCGGCCGATGTGCTGGCCTCTGACTTCAATTTTGAAAAACCTTACCAGACGTTCGGGCACGCACAAGCGCGAGCGTTTCAGCGGTTCACCGAATTGTATCCAGACCGGCGCGCGCTCTCCTGCTACGTGTGGCGCCTTGATCCGCCGATAGACCGAAAGCAGGTCGGGATTTCGGATACCAACATTGAGATTGTGCCGGGGTCGATTGATTTTGACGCGCTGCTTGAGCGCCACGGGTCGGGGGAGTATCACATAAAGTTCAACGACCAAAATCGGACGCCGGCCCAGATTGCGAAATGCACCGTCAAGCTACAGGACCCTGCGAAACCGGCGCTAGTGACGCCTGCGGAGTTGGTCTGCACTGCGAGGGGTGGGGAGCGCAACGCCGCTTTAATCGCTAAATACCTTGGTATGGGCTGGCTCGTGGCGGACAGGTCGAACGATCTTATACCCGGGGGTTTCCGTTGTCTGGTGGCGCCGCCGTCTGCGGCACTGGCGCCGGCGCCGGCCGCGGCGGGCTCGGACGCGGGGGTGCTTCAACTGCTGCGCGAGAATCTGCGCGGCCGTGATGATGAATTAGAGCGCGCCTTCAAAATCGCGCAACGGCTGACGCCTGCGGCGCCGGCGCCGGCCGCGGTGGCTCGTGATCCGGTGATGGATCGGCTTATGAGCACGGCGGTAGAACGCTTGGTCGCGCCGCCGGCGGTTCCTGTGGTCGATCCGCTGGCGCAAATTGAGCGTATGACGAAAGTATTTTCCGCGATGGGCTGGACGCCTCCCGGGGGGGGCGCGGCTGGTGGCGGGGGTGGTGGCGCTGCGGGCTCGGGTTGGGCTGATGCGGTAGCGGCGCTGCCGGGGATATTGCAGCACGGGGCGGGCTTAATCGCGCTCCTGTTGCAATACCGGGGCGCGGGTGTTCCTCCGACTTCCGCGCCTCCTGGGTTTGGGGCGCCGGCAACTGCGGCGCCGGGGTTGATGCCGGCCGCGGCTATGGCGCCCGCGGTGCCGGTGTGGTCGCCGGCGCCGGCCGCGGCGCCCGGGGGTGTGGGGGGTGGTGATATGT
>JAANCK010741168.1_pt1 | contig 12186 bp, 9 predicted proteins | sample 7277841 | NCBI WGS metagenome assembly JAANCK01 (sample SAMN14222788, study PRJNA588281) | permafrost metagenome | isolation source: Arctic cryosol methane SIP | place: Canada:Nunavut | collected 2015-07 | reverse complement strand
GTAAAGGCGTCGGCCCAGGTCTTCTCCACGTCGAGCGCAAGCGCATAGGGGAGGAATTTCGCGAACTCTTCGGCGGTACGCGGCGGCAGCTTCAGCCGCGCGAGATCGTCTTTCTCGGCCACGCTGAGGTATTGGCGCAGGCCTTCGACCTCGTCCTCGAGCTTGCGCCCCTCGGCCGTGTAGGCGGGCAGCCAGCGCGAGAACAGGTAAAGGATGAGCGCCATGCCGGCGGCTCCGCCGATGAGGACCGCATCGGCGGTGCGATTGACAAAAGCATAGCCAAAGGTGATGAATGCGATCATGCCGCCCAGGAACAAGGAGCCGCGGTTGTGCGAAAACAGACTGTCGCGGTAATGCCTCTGCAGCAGGCCCTCCAGATCGGCGCGGGCCACTTGCACCGCGCGGTCGTAGGTGCGGCCGATTGTGACTGTGCCTTGCAGCGGCACCAACGTCGCCAGCGCCTGTTCGCCGGGTAACAGTTCGACCGCTTTGCCGGTACGCTCGATGGTGTAGGCAGCGCCCTCCTGGCGAATCCTGAGGAAGCCGCGCTGGCCCAGCCCGAGCAGCGCCGCCGCGAAACAGCGGGTGTCGCACTGCATGCGGTCGAGATAGCGCGTTCCCGCGGGCCCGAGCCCCGTAGGCGCTTCGTAGCGCGGGAACACCGGTCCCTTGCGCGGATCGCGCCCGACCACCCACCAGCGCCAGGAAAGGAAGGCAAGCAGCAGCAAGACCCCCGCAGCGCCCGCCACTTCGCCCTCGTTGTCGTGCGCCCAGCGGGCCAGCGGCTGCCACCAGGGCGGCGGCGCCACCACGCCCTTGGGAAAGGACAGGACGATGGTCAGCCCCTCGTGCGGCGCCAGTGCCTGCGTGGTGCGAAACTCGGCGCCGCCGTCGCGCACCTTCGCCGTGTACGCGCGGCCTTTCGCACCGAAGGCGCCGGTGTAGGCCTCGGCTTTCAATTGTGCCGCCGGCACCGCGCGCGGCAGGCTGACATCGGCGGACACGCTGTCCATGGCGAAGGTCCAGCCGTTGCCGTTCACGTTCCAGTAGAGTTCGTCGTGATCGGCAAAGAAGCCGAGCTGGTAGCGCGTGCGGTAGCTGATTTCGTAGCTGTGCAGGCCATGCGGGAGCAGCACGCCTGGATTGCCGATCTGCACGCGCACGCCGTTGACCAGGGGACCCACATTCCATGATTCGGCATTGCCGTCGCGTTTAACCGAGACCACCTCGAATGGAACGCTCACGCGCCGCCCGAGCCGGTCGCGGTAATCGGTGGGGAAGTCGCGCAGGATGCCGCGTTTTATCGAACGTCCCTCGACCTGTGCCTCTATGGTTTCGGTTACGCCGAGTTCGCCCTGAGCTCCGATCTGTATCGTGCTGTGGAACGAAACGATGCGCTCCCGTGCCTGCGCCTGCGCCTCGGCTGCCCGCGCCAGCGCCTGCGTCCTTGCCTGCGCCAGCGCCTGTGCGCGCGCCAGCGCCTGTGCGTGCGCTTGCGCCTGTGCCCGCGCCCGCTCTGCCGTCTGCGCGCGCTCTGCCGCCCGCAGCAGCGCATCGGCCGTTGACTGCCCCGCTTCCCGCGTCAACGCCTGTTCCCGCACCTTGGCCTGCTCCGGCGCTGTTGTCCGCAGGCGCATGACCTCCCCCACCTTTGCCCACAGACGCTGGGCATCCGCGTACGACAGCGCCTTGATCCGCGTCGCATCCTCCAATGCCTGCGCCCTTGCATGCTCCTGCGCCCGCGCCTGCTCCGGCGTGTGCTCTTGCTGCTGTGCCTGCGCCGCGAACACGAACGCGAACAACAAGACGAACAGGCAGGCGCTGCGCTTCATAGCGCCACCTTCACCGCTTCGCGCCCGTCGGTCTCGAAGAAGGGCAGCGGCGCAAAGCCGAAGGCGCGCGCCACGATCACATCGGGGAAGGACTCGAGCCGGTTGCGGTACTGGTTCACTGCGCCGTTGTAAAAGCGCCGTGCATGCTCGAGCTTGTCCTCGGTATCGACCAGCCTGGACGAAAGCTCGCGGAAGTTCGCATCGGCCTTGAGCTGCGGGTAGTTCTCCTGCAGCAGCAACAGCTGCTTGAGCTTCGCGCCCAACTCACGCTCGGCGCCGAAACGCGCCGCGGCTGGCTGCGGCCCGAAGCCGAGCGCATGAGTGCGCAGTTCGGTGACCGCGGTCAGGGTCGCCTTTTCGTATGCGGCGTAGGCGCGCACGGCCTCGACCAGCGGCGGCACCAGATCAGCGCGGCGCTTGAGCTGCACGTCGATGTCGGCGTAGCCCTCGCGCGCAAGGTTGCGCTCGGCGACCAGGCGATTGTAGATCCACGCGCCCGCGGCGAGCACAAGTGCGCCCAGCCCGAGCATGAGCCAGGCGGCCGCGCTCATGCAATGCACTCAACGCGTTTGCGCATTTGCTACCTTCCCCGTCCAGCGCAGGATTTCGTCCAGTGCGGCGATGGGGGCTTCGCGGTGGCTCGAGTTCGGTTCGTAAAACGCATTCAGCGGATTGGCCGGAAGGCGCTGGTACAGCGGAATGTTCGCCCGGCGCAGTGCCGGATAATCGTTCTTCGCGACCATCCACAGGACCGGCGTTTGCGGCTTGAGCAGGGCCACCGCGGCAGAGAGGTTCATGGCGCCTTCGGGATCGAACCAGTCGAGATAAATGGCGGCCTTGGCAAGAACGGGGGTAGTCCCGCGACTGCCTTCGTAGTCGAGGAAATTCAGCTTGTCCTCGCCCTTGCCGGCGGCGACCGCAGCACGCGCGCGCGCCACCGATTCGCCCAGTTTGTCGCGGAATACGGCGCCCCCGGTGCTTCCGCCCGGCGCGATCGCGATCACGCCGTCGAGCGCATGCCTGCCGGCAAAGTAGACCGCGAACGCGCCGCCCTGGCTATGTCCTGCGACGAACAGCTTTTGCGCGCCCTTGTCGCGCAGGCCGGCGAGGGCGGCCTCGACTTCCTGCTCCGCCTGCTTGACGCCGACATCGTATTCGCGCCTGCCTGACCAGGGCATTTCCAGATTGGCTACCAGATAGCCCTTGGCGGCGAGCGCCGAAGCGAGATCGGACACCAGCCGGTCGGGCGAACCGCCCTTGCCGTGCATGATCACGATGCCGATGGCCGGGGGCTCGGCCAAGGCAATAGGTGGCAACGCGAATCCCGCCGCAAAGAGCACGAACAGCAGCAACGCTCGAATCAGGCGGGCCATGTCGGTCTTCCTTCGGGACATCGAAAATTTACCGCACCAGTGCGCCGCAATTTAGCACAACGCGCCCGCGGCGCAATACCAGCACGCCTTAGCGGCCGCCCGCGAGATCGATGAAGCTGCCGGTCGCGTAGGAAGCCTCGTCCGACAGCAGCCACAGGATGGCGGCGGCGACTTCCTCGGGGTGCCCGCCGCGCTGCATCGGCACGAACGCCTTGACGCGATCCACCCGGCCGGGCTCGCCGCCGCTGGCATGGATGTCGGTGTAGATGAAACCGGGGCGAACCGCGTTTACGCGTATGCCCTCGGTGGCGACTTCGCGCGCAAGGCCGATGGTGAGCGTGTCCACCGCACCCTTGGACGCGGCGTAATCGACGTACTCGCCCGCTGAGCCTATGCGTGATGCAGCCGATGACACGTTGACGATGGCGCCGCCGCTGCCGCCGTGACGGCTCGACATGCGCCGCACCGCTTCCCGGGCGCAGATGAAGCAACTGGTGACGTTCGCCGCCAAAATCCGGTTCAAGCGCGCCGCGTCCATATCCTCGACGCGCATCTGCGTTTCCAGAATTCCGGCATTGTTGACCAGTGCCGTGAGCGTACCGAATTGGCGGTCGACGGTCTCGAACAGGCGGACGACTTGCGCCTCGTCGGCGACATCGGCTGCGACGGCGATGGCGCGGCCGCCGCCGCCCTCGATTTCCGCGACCACGGCCTCAGCGGCTTGCCGGTTTTTCAGGTAGTTCACGCACACGGCATAGCCGCGCGCCGCGGCCAGCCGCGCGGTCGCTGCGCCGATGCCGCGGCTTGCGCCGGTGATCAGGATGACCTTCTTCATGTCGGCCGCAGCGCTTCCGTATCAGTGCAGAACGCCAATTTATCACAGGCCTGCGTGCCGGCCACCCGGCGGCACGCGGCAGGCGGTTAGAATGCGGCTTTCACCGAGGCGGATTCCCATGAGCTCCCGCACCGAAGGCGCGCCTTCAGAAAAGCTGCAGAACGCAATCGACTTCGCCATTGCGCACGAGGTCGGATGGAGCCGCGACACCAGCGGCACCTGGGGCGTGCACGCAGCGGACCCGCCGCCGTGGAACCGGCTGCTCGGACCGGTATCGCCGCGCGGACCGGTGTCCGGCGCGATCCGCCAGCGCGGCAGACTGCTCGCCAGCTGGGGCGAACCCGAGCGCGCCGATCTGACTTTCAGCGTGGCCAAGACCTACCTCGCTCTGCTCGCGGGCGTCGCCCATGATCGCGGCCTGCTGCCCGACGTGAACGAGCCGGTGGTCGCGCGCCTGCCGGGGATCGGCTTCGACAGCGTGCACAACCGCGGCATCACCTGGGCGCAGCTGCTGCAGCAGACCAGCGAGTGGGAGGGCGAATGCTTCGGCCTGCCCGATCAGGTCGATCGCTACCGCACGGTTCATTTCCAGCCCAATCCGGTTTCCGGCAAGAAGGGCGACGCGCGGCCGCTGCGCTCGCCCGGCAGCTACTGGGAATACAACGACGTGCGCATCAACCAGCTGTCGCTGGCGCTGCTGCATTTGTACCAGCGGCCGCTGCCGCAAGTGTTTGCCGAGACCATCATGCGCCCCCTGGGCGCGAGCGAGGACTGGCGCTGGGTCGGCTACGACCATGCCTGGATCGATCTGAACGGCGTCCGGGTGCAGTCGGTCCCGGGCGGCAGCCATTGGGGCGGCGGGGTCACGATCAGCAGCATGGACCAGGCGCGCATCGGCCAACTGCTGCTGGACGAAGGCCAGCACGAGGGGCGGCAGCTGATCTCTTCCGCATGGATACAGATGATGCGCAGGCCCTGCGCATTGGCACCGTTCTACGGCTTTCTGATCTGGCTCAATGGCGAGCGCAGCGTGTTCCCCAGCGTGAACGCGTCCAGCTATTTCGCCATCGGCGCGGGCGGCTCGATCACCTGGGTCGATCCGGAACGGCAGATGGTGGTGGTGGTGCGCTGGATCAATGCCGACCACGCCGATGCATTCTTCCGCGCCGTGGGCGAGGCGGTGGACGCGTCGGCCTGAGGCGGGCGACAACGCAGAACCCGTTGCAAAATGAATTTTGCAACGGTCTTACCTAGGGCAGTATGAGGGGATGGATCCCCTCATACTGCGACAGACTCTTACCCCTGCTGCAGCAACCGCATCATCGAGGCGCCGCTGAGTGAATGCGCCTGGCCGAAACCGGCGACAAAGCGCGCGCTTTCGGGGCGGATCAGGAACAGCGCGAAGTCGGCGAAGCCGAACATCGGCTCCGCGTCGGGAAAGCGCGCCAGATAGGCGGCCTTCAGCCCCGCTCGTTCCGGTGCGCCAGAAGCAATGCGCTGCGCCAGACCCTGTACTGAAACCCGCGCCAGCGCCAGCGGCGACTCATCCCCGTCCTCCGATCCCGCGATCATCAGGCCGACGTGCGCATCGGCGAGCATGTCTTTGGTATGCGCCGAGAGCTCGCTCACATGCACGATGAAACCGGCGCCATCGGGCGCCAGCGCATACGGAACCATGGAGACGAACGGCGCGCCCGCGCGCAGCGTGCCCAGCGCCGCCGTCCTGCGCTTGCGCACGAGCCGCGCCAGCTGAGCGCCCAGTTCGGCGTCCATCTTCCCGACTCCCGGTCGGCTACAGCCCGCGCGAAATCAGTTCGCGCATGACTTCCGAGGTGCCGCCGTAGATGCGCGACACGCGCGCGTCCACGAATGCACGCGCGATCGGGTACTCCATCATGTAGCCGTAGCCGCCGTGCAGCTGCAGCATGTCGTCCAGCCCTGTGCACAGCGTCTCGGTGGTGAACAGCTTGGCGATCGCCGCCTCTTCCACGCTCAGCTTGCGCCGCAGGTGCTCGGCCAGGTAGTAATCGACCATGATGCGCATCGCCGCCGCCCTGGATTTCAGGTCGGCCAGCTTGAACTTGGTATTCTGGAAATCGAACACGGTCTGGCCGAATACCTTGCGCTCCCTGGTGTAGCGTATGGTTTCTGCGAGCATCGCCTCCATCTTGGAGGCCGCGCCGATGGCGATGATGAAGCGCTCCTGCGCCAGTTCCTGCATCAGGTGGATGAAGCCCTTGTTCAACTCGCCCAGCAGGTTCGCCGCCGGCACGCGCACCTCGTCGAAGAACAGCTCCGCGGTGTCGGCCGCGTTCTGGCCGATCTTCTCCAGCTTGCGCCCTTTCTTGAATCCGGGCCGGTCGGCCTCGACCAGGAACAGCGACACGCCTTTGGCGCCGGCCGCGGGATCGGTCTTGGCCACGACCACCACCAGATCGCAGTTGAGGCCGTTGCTGATGAAAGTCTTGCTGCCGTTGATCACGAACTCATCGCCGTCTCTGACCGCGGTGGTGCGGATGGCTTTGAGATCGGAGCCCGCACCGGGTTCGCTCATGGCGATGGCGAGGATGCATTCCCCGCTCGCGCACTTGGGCAGCCAGCGGCGCTTTTGCTCCTCCGTGCCCAGGCGATGGATATAGGGCGCGATGATGTCCGAATGCAGATAGAAGCCCGGGCCGCTGATATTGGCCGTTGCCATTTCCTCGATCAGCACCGCGCAATGGCCGAAATCGCCGCCCCCGCCGCCGTATGCCTCGGGCAGCGAGGTGCATAGCAGCCCTTCCTTGCCGGCCTTGAGCCAGGTGCCGCGGTCGACGCAGCCGGCCGCATCCCATTCGGCCTGGCGCGGCAGGCACTCGCGCTCGACGAAGCGGCGCACGGTGGCGCGGAACATTTCGTGGTCTTCGCGATACACCGTGCGCGTGATCATCACTGGATTCCCCACGCTAGACGAACGCTTCGCCGGCCTTCGCCTTGGCGCGCACGATCGCCGGGCAGGCATAGCGCTCGCCGTATTTCGCCGCGAGTTGGTCCGCGCTCGCGGCGAATTTCACGAGACCTTCGGAGTTGATGAACTGCAGGGCCCCGCCGGCCCAGGCCGGGAAGCCGATGCCGAAGATCGAACCGATGTTGGCGTCGGCCACGCTTCGAATCACGCCCTCTTCGAAGCAGCGCGCGGCCTCGATCGCCTGGATATACAGTATGCGGTCCTTCAGTTCCTGCATGTCCCAAGTGGCGCCGGGCTGTTCGAACAGGCGCTTCAATTCTGGCCAGAGAAATTTCTCGCCGCCCGCGGGATATTCGTAGAAACCGCCGCCGCCGGCGCGCCCCGGACGCTTGAATTCGTCCACCATGCGGTCTACCAGCGCGAACGCAGGATGCTGCTTGTAGGCTTTGCCCTCGGCGGCCAGATCCGCCATCGCCTGCTTGCGCACCATTTGGGAGAGCTTCATCGACACCTCGTCGGCGATCGCGAGCGGACCGACCGGCATGCCGGCCTGGCGCGCGGCGTTTTCGATCACCGGCGCCGGGACGCCTTCGAGCAGCATCGCCTGGCCTTCGCTCACCCAGGTGCCGAACACGCGGCTGGTGAAAAAACCGCGCGAGTCGTTGACCACGATCGGCGTCTTGCCGATCTGCTGCACGTAGTCGAAGGCGCGCGCGAGGGTCGCGTCCGAGGTCTGCTTGCCGACGATGATTTCCACCAGCTGCATCTTGTCCACCGGCGAGAAGAAATGCAGGCCGATGAAACGCTCGGAATGCTGCGAAGCCTGCGCGAGGCCGGTGATCGGCAGGGTCGAGGTGTTGGAGGCGAACATCCCCTCGGGCGCAAGCTGCGGCTCCGCCTCTTTGGTGACCTGCGCCTTGAGTTCGCGGTTCTCGAACACCGCCTCGATGATCAGGTCGCACCCGGCAAGATCGTCGGCGCTTGCCGCAGGCTTGATCAGGTCCAGTGTCTGCTTCGCGCCGGCCTCGTCGATGCGACCCTGTTTGATGCGCTTCTGCAGCAGTTTGGCGCTGTAGGCTTTGCCCTTCTCAGCCTGCTCCAGACTCACGTCCTTCAGCACGCAGGGTATGCGGCGCGAGGCATTGGCCCAGGCGATGCCCGCGCCCATCATGCCGGCGCCGAGGATGCCCACTTTGGCGGCCTTGCTCTTGGGCGCGTCCTTCGGCCGCGAGGCGCCGGACTTGATCGTGTTGAGGTTGAAAAAGAACGCCGTGATCATATTGCGCGCGACCTGCCCGGTCATGAGTTGGGCAAGGTAGCGCGACTCGTTGCGCATGGCCGAATCGAAGTCGGTGAGCGTGCCTTCGACAGCGCAGGCAAGGATCGCCTCGGGTGCCGGGTACAGACCGCGCGTCTTCTGCGTCAGCACCGCCGGGGCCGCAACCACCAGCATGCCGTTGCCGGGCGCACGCGCGCCGCCGCCCGGTATCTTCCAGTCCTTGCGGTCCCAGGGCTGCTTCGGCTCCGGGTTCGCGGCGATCCAGGCGCGCGCGCGCGCCATCAACTCGGCGCGGTCCGTAACCAGCTCGTCGACCAACCTGAGCTGCAGTGCCTCCTCCGGCCGCAGCAGCTTGCCCTCGGCGAGGAACGGCAGCGCCGCCTGCAGGCCGAGCAGGCGCACCATCTTGGTCACGCCGCCCCCGCCCGGCAGCAGGCCCAGGCTGACCTCGGGACAGCCGAGCTGGATCTTCGGATCGGCGACGCAAATGCGCCAGTGCGCGGCGAGGCAGATCTCCCAGCCGCCGCCCAGCGCCGCGCCGTTGATCGCCGCCACCACCGGATGCCCGCACAGCTCGAGTTTGCGAAATGCCGCCTTGATGGCCTCGATGCTGCGGTAGGCCTCGGGCGCATCTTTCTCGCGCAGGCGCAGCATCGCCTTCAAGTCGGCGCCGGCGAAAAAACTCGCCTTGGCCGAGGCCAGGATGACGCCGCGCAGCTGGTTTTTTTCCGCGTCGATGCGCGCGGCGCAGGCGATGAAATCCTCGTGCCAGGCCTGTGACATGGTGTTCACGGGGCCGTCGGGGCTGTCGAAAGTCAGGGTGACGATGCCCTCGGCATCGGTTTCATATTTTATCTGGTTCATGATTCGCGTTCTTGGGTTGGAATTCGATTTGTGAGCCGGCCAGCGTGGGCTTCGGCGCCTGGTTTTGAGCACGCCGGTCCGCCTGGGAAAGCCCGGGACACGGAAAGCCCACGGACCGGGTTACGCATTCAATGCACTGAATATAAATGTATTAATATAATAATAGGATCTTTGCATTATCAGAATATATCGTTGCAATAAGCGGAAACTAAGCTTGCACAATTGCAAGGCACTTGGAGTCCGGTCCGAGCGGAGCGCCCGTGTTCGGGCGCCATCCCAAGCTCAATTACAGGCGCTCGATGATGGTCGCAATGCCCATGCCGCCGCCTATGCACAAGGTGGCCAGGCCGTAGCGCTGCTTGCGCCGCTCCAGTTCGTCCAGCAGCGTTCCGAGGATCATGGCGCCGGTGGCCCCCAGCGGATGTCCCATGGCGATGGCACCGCCGTTGACGTTGACCTTTTCGGCGGGGACACCCAGCTCCTTGATGAACTTCATCGGCACCACGGCGAAGGCTTCGTTGACCTCGAACAGGTCGATCTGGTCCACCGTCATGCGTGCGCGCGCCAGCGCCTTGCGCGCCGCCGGAGCCGGCCCGGTCAGCATGATGGTCGGATCTGCGCCCGTGATCGCCGCGGCGACGATCCGGCCGCGCGGAGTAAGCCCGAGCGAACGGCCCTTCTGCTCGCTGCCGATCAGTATCGCGGCGGCGCCGTCGACGATGCCGGACGAATTGCCGGCGGTATGCACGTGGATGATGCGTTCGACTTGCGGGTATTTCTGCATCGCCACAGCGTCAAAGCCGATCTTGCCCGGCTGATCGAACGAGACCTTCAGCGCGGCCAGCGTCTCCAGCGTCGTGCCCGGGCGTATGGTCTCGTCCTGCTCCAGCACCGGCATGCCGATTCGGTCGATCACCGGTACGATGGAGCGATCGAACCAGCCCGCGGCGCGCGCCGCGGCCGCTTTCTGGTGCGAACCCACGGCGAATGCATCCACCTGCTCGCGCGTAAAGCCTTCCAGCGTCGCAATCAGGTCGGCGCTGATGCCCTGCGGGATGAAATGGGTGGAGAGGCTGGTTTCCGGATCCTGCGCCCAGGGGCCGCCGTCCGAACCTATGGGCACGCGCGACATCGACTCGACGCCGCCGGCGACCACCAGGTCCTCCCAGTCGGAGCGGATTTTCTGCGCCGCGAGATTCACCGCCTCCAGGCCCGAACCGCAGAAGCGGTTCAATTGGAAGCCCGCGGCCCTGTAATCCCAGCCTGCAGCGAGCGCGGCGGTCTTGCCGATGCAGGCGCCCTGCTCGCCTATGGGGGAAACGCAGCCGATCACCACGTCGTCGACCTGCGAGGTATCCAGGTCGTGCCGGCTTGCAAGCGCGTTCAGCGCGCCCGCAAGCAGGTTCACCGGCTTGATGTCATACAGGGCGCCGCTGGATTTGCCGCGGCCGCGCGGAGTTCGGATCGCATCGAATATCATGGCTTCGGCCATGGTGGTCTCCCGGATCAAGTTGGTAGGAGGGCGGGCGCAGGTGACATGCGCCGCGGGAGACTCATGATACAACTCTTCGATCAGGGCCGCGCGGTGCGCCGAAGTCCGGTTGCGTGGCGCGGCCGCCGCGATTCCCCGGGGCCGGCGATGGATCAGGCCTGGGTTCCTCAGCCCTTCGCGTCTACTTTCGCCTTGGCCATTGCAGCCTTCATCGCCGCAATGAGCGCGCTGCGGGCTACGGGCTTTTGAACAAATGCATCCGCGCCCAGCTCTACAGCGTGGTCATAGGCCAGTCCTCCCTCGCCCGCGAGGGATGTCACGAGTATGGAAACGACAATCACGGGGGTGGACCGGTTGACAGAGTTGAATGCCCGGATAGACTTGAGCACCTCAAAGCCCCCGATTCCGGGCATCAGCAGATCGAGCAGGATGACGTCGTAGGTTTTCTCGTCTGCCAGACGCACCGCTTCCTCGCAGGTTCCGGCAAGAGTGATCTGCGCATGCAGGTCCTCGCTAACGTAATGCGCAAGCAACATCCGCATTGGTTCCTGATCGTCAACGATCAGAACGCGGCAGCGATTCTCGACCGTTTCCATGATGCATAACTCCCGTGAAGATTCTGATCAAACGCTCATTTCAAAATGCAGGGATACATGCCTTCATACTCCCCTACCTGGACAAAAAAGCCGCGCCGGCGATCGCCTGGTTCCCCTTGTTCAGAGCGAAGGAGGTGATCATGCGTTCCGCCGCGGCGCCAACGAATGCGCCATTTGCCGTCCCTTTAGTGGTTGGCGAGCCGCCGCCCGCGCAGCCGCTACAGGTGCCGCTGAGGTTGATGCCTGCGCCCGCGAAGCTGGTAATGCTGCCGCTGCCGCTCCCGGTCCAGGTCGCGGCGCCGACCGTCGCGTTCACGGCGTAGCTGGTGATCGTTTGCGTGCTGAAGTTGACGCCGACCGTGAGCGAATTGATTGCGCCCTGGTTCCCCATATGATCGGTCGGGGGCGGACCGCCGGCGTAGCTGTAGCTTGCATTAACCAGGGTGGAGGGCATGGCCGCAAGCTGCGCCGCGCTGGTCAGATTGGTGCTGTTGATGAAGTGTGTCGCGCCCTTGGTGGCGTTGCCGCCGACCGACGCGAGCCCGCCCTGCCAAGTCCCCCAATCGACGCCCCAGGCCGCATCGCCGCCTGTGTTGGCAAGCGTTGCGCCATTGGCCGCAACGCTGAGGTTGACGCCCGATAGTCCGTTGCCCCCACTGCTGCCTTGCGGTGTGGTATATCCGACCACCGTGCCCGACACTCCGGTCAGCGTAGTGCCCGTCGTCGTGCCCGTCGTCGTGGTGCCCGTCGTCGTGGTGCCCGTCGTCGTACTGCCCGTCGCCGTGCTGGTCGTGGTGCCAGTCGTCGTACTGCCCGCCGCCGTGCCGGTCGTGGTGCCAGTCGTCGTGCTACCCGCCGCCGTGCCGGTCGTGGTGCCAGTCGTCGTGCTACCCGCCGCCGTGCCGGTCGTGGTGCCAGTCGGCGTGCCGGTCGTGGTGCCAGTCGGCGTGCCGGTCGTGGTTCCAGTC
>JAANCK011387803.1_pt1 | contig 12212 bp, 9 predicted proteins | sample 7277841 | NCBI WGS metagenome assembly JAANCK01 (sample SAMN14222788, study PRJNA588281) | permafrost metagenome | isolation source: Arctic cryosol methane SIP | place: Canada:Nunavut | collected 2015-07 | reverse complement strand
CCCATACCGATAGCCAGTCTTCACTGAGGCCTTGCGTTGTTCGTTCCATGGCCAATCTCCCTTGCGGTTAAGCAGTTATCAAAGGACCAGATCTGTCACGCGATCTCGGGTGAGACCTGTGACGTTTCGATTTCGGCTGAATTTACGGGACAAGCTTCGCATCAATTGTCAAGGCTGCTATTGACTATTCGCATAAAACTGTTTGCCGTCGTTGCGGCATTGGCAACGGGATGCGCGCAAGTGCATGGATATGCAAACGGGAACCGGTTGCATCAGCAGAAATCCATCACTTTTGAAAATGGAGATCAGCCTGGGATCTAACTATTGCGAGAACTAGGTTGCCGAATATGGCAATTAATGCTCAATCGCAATTACCTATCATGTCGATCCAAAAGCAAGATATACGGACGATTCCCCGGCGCAATTGCCTGGCTGGCGGCAGCCAGGGCATCGGCTTCAGGCGATGGTCACGCCGCCGTCGGCGACTATTGTCTGCCCGGTGATGAAGGTGGCTGCCCTGGAGGCGAGGAACACGGCGATGCCGCCGATCTCCTCGGCCTCACCCAGGCGCCGCAGCGGCGTTATCGCTTCGCGCGCCTTGCGTGCCTTTTCGTTTTCCCACAGGGCGCGCGCGAAATCGGTTTTGATCAGGCCGGGCAGGATGGCATTGACGCGGATGTTGGACGGCCCCCACTCGCAGGCGTAGTTGCGCACCAGCGCGGTGTCGGCGGCTTTGGACACGCCGTACAGCCCGATTACGGTATTGCCCTTCAGCGCGGCAATGCTGGAGACGATGATCACCACGCCGTCCCTGCGCTCGGCCATCTGCGGAATCACCATATTGCACAGCCACCAGTTGCTCTTGATGTTGTTGCCCATGATCTTGTCGAACACCTCGTCGCCGGCCTGGGCCGTCGGTCCGTACACCGGGTTGGCCGCGGCGTTACACACCAGGATGTCGATCTTTCCCCAGTGCTTCATCGTCGCGTCGACCAGCTGCTGCAGCTGCTCCTTGTGCGCGATGTTGCACGGTATCGATATCGCCGCGCAGCCTTTGGCGGTGAGCTCCCGCGTCACTTCCTCGCAGGCCTCGGCCTTGCGGCTGGAGATCACCACCCTGGCACCCGCCTTGGCCATTTCTTCGGCGATGGATTTGCCTATGCCCTTGGTCGAGCCGGTGATCAGCGCGACTTTTCCGCTCAGATCGAACATGCTGCCTCCTGGTTGAGTCGAGCCGCGATTTTCGCACCCCCTGAGGGTTGCTGCCGGGCGGGCACTCAGATCGCGCCGCTTTTCTTCAATAGCGCGGCCACCGCCCCCGCGAGTCTGGAATAACCCGTCGCGTTGGGGTGAGCGATGTCGGATTTCAATTCGTTGTCGCGCAGGATTTCCTTCAGCGCTGTGCCCTCATAAGGCAGGCCGAATTCCTTGGCGATCCCGGCGTAGAAATCCGGGGGCGAGGGAAACAGCCCCGGCTTGGGCACGCCGATGAGCAGCACGTCTATGTTGCGCTGCCTGGCGAGGCGCACCATGGCGCGCAGGTTGTCTGCTGCCTGGGCATCGCCGAGCTTGTGCAGGAAGTCGTTGCCGCCATGGCACAGGATCAGCAGCTGCGGCTGATAGTAATCGAGTGCGGAAGGCAGGCGCGCGAGCCCGGCCGCGCTCACTTCGCCCGGGACGCCTGCGCTCCAGACCTTGCGCCCGATAAGCTTTTCGAGCACGGCCGGATAGCTCGCTTCGGTTTGTGCGCCGGTGCCGAAGCTGAGGCTGTCGCCGTAGGCCAGGACCACGGCATCGGCCGCCAGCGGCGGCAGTTTCGGTACGCCGCCGCCGCATCCGGGAATGAGCGCCATCAGAAATATTCCGGCGGCCATAAGGAAATGCTGCGCCATGCGCGCGGAGAAGCGCCCGCCAAAGGGTAAAATGGCGGCTCGCTTCACCCTTCTTTTTTCGAACGCTGCCATTTCCATGGAATTCTTCCTGCCGATTGCGCATATGGACGTCAATATCGTCCTGATCTCGTCCTATGGCGCCCTGGTTGGCTTCCTCTCCGGCCTGGTCGGGGTAGGCGGCGGCTTTCTGATTACGCCGCTGCTCATATTCACCGGCATTCCGCCCATTGTAGCGGTGTCCAGCGGCGCGGCGCAGATGGCCGGCACCGCTTCGGGCGCGAGCTACCTGCATTGGCGCCACGGCAACATCGATTTCAAGATGGGCTTCATTTTGCTGATCGGCAGCTGGCTCGGCGGCGGCTTCGGCGTCTATCTTGCCAAGGTGCTGCTGCGCGCCGGCCAGTTCGGCAACGTGGTTGTGTTTCTGTACGTCATCCTGCTCGGCTTCATCGGCGTGAGCATGCTGATCGAGTCGCTGCGTGCGGTGTTTCGCAAGGGGGCGCCGGGCAAGACGACTGCGCCGGCCGCGTCGAAATCAAGCGGCAGGACCTGGATGGAACGCCTGCCCTGGCAAACCCGGTACCCGGTTTCCGGCGTGAGCATGTCGGCGCTGGGGCCGCTGCTGCTGGGCGCGGCGGTCGGCATCATGACTTCGCTGATGGGCGTGGGCGGCGGCTTCATCATGGTGCCCGTCATGATCTACCTGCTCAAGATGCCGACCAAGATCGTGGTCGGCACATCCCTGTTCCAGCTGCTGTTCACCACCGCCGCGGTTAGCATCATGCAGGCCGGCGTCAATCATGCCGTCGACCCGTTTCTTGCGCTGATCCTGATCCTGGGCTCGGTGCTCGGGACCAAACTCGGGGCTGGGCTGGGTGCGCGCCTGCCGGCGGAAAAGCTGCGCCTGATACTTGCGCTGGTGGTGGTCGCGGTCGCGGTCAAGATGGTGGTGACGCTGGTGCTGCCGCCTGCGCATATCCACAGCATAACGGTCGAGCTGCAATGATGGGCGGTTGGCTGCGCCGTGCCTTGTTCTTTGCGGGCTGGATGCTGTGCGGCCCGGCATGGGCCGATGAACCACTGGTGGTCGCTCCGGCGCCCAGCGAAATCGACATCACCACCGATTTCACCGGTACCAAGCTGAAGGAGGTGGGCTCGATCCGCGGACCGGCCGACGTCATCATCAAGCTGGTTGGGCCGAAGCAGGTAGCCAAGCTGTCGCGCGAAACCAGGATCGGCCCGTTCTGGGTGGAAGGCGAGACGGCGAGCCTGGAAGGCGCGCCCAGCCTGCTGTATCTGTACTCCACTGCGCCGATCGATTCGATCCTGCCGCCGGAAGAGCAGAATAAGTACGGGCTGGTCCTGGAAGGCGTGCCGGTACACGTTGCGCCGCAATTGAAGGCACACGCCGAGGAGGACTGGCGCATGGCATTCTTCCGGATCAAGGAAAGACAAGGCTATTACATCGAAGACGACAGCGCGATCAAAGTGTTCGGCAACCGGCTGTTCATCGCCGACATGCGATTGCCGGGCGATCTACAGACCGGAACCTACACGGTCGAGACGCTGGTGGTGAAATCCGGCAAGGTGGTCGGCCGCAATGTCGGGCAATTCAGGGTGCGCCTGTCCGGCATCGAGCGCTGGGTGTGGAACGCGGCGCACGACAACGCATGGCTGTTCGGCAGCCTGTTCACGCTTCTGGCCATGCTGCTCGGTTTTGCGCTGAACGCGATTCCGTACCGCCGCGCGCGCTAGCGCGCCACGACGCGCTTCACGCATCCACGCGCGCGAGCAGTCCCTGCACGGCGAGAAGGTCGGTGGCGTAGATGTTGTCCGCGCCGATCATGGCGTCCAGCCCCGTCTTTCCGATCACGTCCTGCACCTGTTTCTTTGCGGCGCTCAGCGCCAGAGTGATGCCGTTCTGATGCAGGCGCTCGGCCAGTTTGAACAGCAATTCGGCTCCGGTCGCATCCAGGTCGTTGATGCCGCTGGCCGTCAGCAGGAGGAACTTGAGCCGGGGCTTGTCGCGCTCGAGCTTGAGCACCGCATCCTCGAGGGCCGCCGCGGTGACGAAGTTCAGGGACGCGTCCAGGCGCACGATGCCTATCGCTGCATGCACCGGCGGCAGTCCGAAGCGTTCGGCGTCGCGCAGCGTTCCGTCCTCGTGCAGGCTCGCAATGGCGATGCGCGGGCGCATGCCGCGGTACAGATGCAGACAGAGCGAGACGATGATTCCGGACAGTATTCCGTCCTGAATATTGGGTGCAAACAGCAGTGTCGTAACGAAGGTGATCACTGCCGCGATTCCATCGTCACGGCTCGCGCGCCACGCCCGGCGAAAACTCTGGAAATTGATCAGATTGAACACCGCCACCATGATGATCGCCGCCAGCACCGGCTTGGGCAGGTGATACAACAGGGGCGTGAAGAACAGCAAGGTCAGCAGCACGACCATGGCAGTGACGATCCCCGATATCCCGCTGCGCGCGTTGGACTGCAGGTTCAGGGCGGAGCGGGAGAAGGACCCGCTTACCGGCATGGTGTGATTGAATGCCGCCGCGATCTTGGCCAGACCCTGGCCAATGAGTTCCTGGTTTTCATTCCAGGGGCGCTTGGTCTTGATGGCGATGACCTTGCAACTGGACATCGCTTCCATGAAGCTGATAAGTGCGATCACGAAAGCAGCCGGCAGCAGTTCCTTGGTCGTTTCCCAGTCGACGCTCGGAACGACGAAGCTGGGTACGCCGCTCGGAATCGCGCCGACCACCCGGCCGCCCATGTCGGAAAAGCCGATGGCATAGCTGGTCGCGGTCAGCAGCACGGCCGTGATCAGCACGCCCGGGACCTTGGCGGCGTAACGCTTGAACGCAAGCAGCAGGGCCATCGCCCCCGCGCCGAACATGAGCGAGACCTCGTGCATCAGATCGAGATTGACGATCACATGCCAGGTGTCGAGCAGGAAATGCGAAGTCTGCCGCGACGACATTCCGACCAGCGGCGGCAGCTGCGCCAGCGCGATGATGATGGCGGCGGCGTTGATGAAGCCCATCAGCACCGGCTGCGACAGCAGGTTGATCGCCATGCCCATGCGCAGCAGGCCGAAACCGACCTGGAACAGGCCGGACAGCAGCGCGAGCAGCACCGCGTGCGCGATGAAGGCGTCGCTGCCCAGCGGGGCGAGCGGCGCGATGCTGGCCGCGGTCAGCAGCGACGTCATGGCGACCGGCCCGGTCGACAACTGTGCTGAGGAGCCGAACAGCACGCCCACGATCGAAGGCAGCAGTGACGCGTACAGGCCGTAATAGGCCGGAACGCCGGCGAGCTGGGCGTAGGCGAGCGATTGGGGAATGACGACCAGCGCGACGGTGATCCCGGCGAGCAGGTCGTCGCGCAGGCTGCTCTTGCCCGGCCGGGGCCAGGCAAGAAACGGGAAAATCCGGTCCAGCATTGCGCGACTGCTCGTCGACATTTGGCTGATTGGGCATTGTTCGCAAGGGACATCTTAGCAAATGAGGGCGCAGCGCTCGTCGCTATTGCAAATATGAAATCTTATCCGGCCATTTGATTGACACATGCTGGGACCCTGCATACCATGGAACCGTCATACGCTGGCTCTTTGCCCCGCCGCATCGCCTTGGCGAAAACTTGAACTGATTCCAGGACGTTTCCCCCATGAACGAAGGCTTCCGTCTGCTCGATCCGGTGCGCCAGTCCGAGGCGGTGAAGGCGCTGCGCGCGATCCTGCCGCCCGAGTCCGTGCTCTACCGGCAGGAGGACACCAAACCGTACGAATGCGACGGGCTGTCGGCGTATCGCGCGCTGCCCATGGTGGTGGCGCTGCCGCAGGACGAGGAAGAAGTCTGCCGCGTATTGCGCGCCTGCCGCGAACTCAAGCTGCCGGTGGTGGCGCGCGGCGCCGGCACCGGGCTTTCGGGCGGGGCGCTGCCGCACGGCAAGGGCGTGCTGCTGTCGCTGGCCAGGATGAAGCGCATCCTCGCACTCGATCCCGTCGCCCGGATTGCGCGCGTGCAGCCGGGCGTGCGCAACCTCGCGATCTCCGAGGCGGCCGCGCCCTACGGGCTCTACTATGCGCCCGACCCCTCGTCGCAGATCGCCTGCTCCATCGGCGGCAACGTGGCCGAGAACGCCGGCGGCGTGCACTGCCTCAAGTACGGGCTCACCGTGCATAACGTGCTGCGCGTGCGCGCCTGCACCATCGACGGCGAGATGGTCGAGCTGGGCAGCGAGGCGCTGGACGCGCCGGGCTACGACCTGCTGGCGCTGATCATGGGCTCGGAAGGCATGCTCGCGGTGACCACGGAAATCACGGTGAAGCTGGTGCCCAAACCGCAGACGGCGCGCGTGATCCTCGCCGCGTTCGACGACGTGGAAAAGGCGGGCAACGCCGCCGCCGCAGTGATCGCAGCGGGCATCATCCCGGCTGGGCTGGAGATGATGGATCAGCCGGCGACGCGCGCGGTGGAGGAATACGTGCACGCCGGCTACGACCTCGATGCGGCCGCGCTGCTGCTGTGCGAATCCGACGGCACCGCGGAAGAGGTGGAGGAGGAAATCGCGCGCATGACGGCGGTGCTGAAGGACTCCGGCGCCTACGATTTCCGCATTTCGCAAAATGAAGCCGAGCGCCTGAAATTCTGGTCCGGACGCAAGATGGCATTCCCGGCCATGGGCCGGATTTCGCCGGATTATTACTGCATGGACGGCACCATTCCGCGCAAGCGCCTGGGCGAAGTGCTGCGCTTCATCGCCGAGATGGAGAAGAAATACGGCTTGCGCTGCCCCAACGTGTTCCATGCCGGCGACGGCAATCTGCATCCGCTGATCCTGTTCGATGCGAACGACCCGGAGCAGCTGCGCCGCACCGAAGCCTTCGCCGGCGAAGTGCTGGAGAAGAGCATAGCCGTGGGCGGTACCGTCACCGGCGAGCACGGCGTGGGCATAGAGAAAATAAACCAGATGTGCGTGCAGTTCACGCCGGCCGAGCTGGAAATGTTCCGCGCGGTGAAGCGCGCCTTCGACGCGGAGGAGTTGCTCAACCCGGAGAAGAACATTCCGAGCCTGCATCGCTGCGCCGAATTCGGCCGCATGCATGTGGCGGGCGGGCGGCTGCCCTATCCCGAGCTGCCGCGTTTCTGAAAACCCGTAACAAAAGCCATTTTGTTACGGCCCAATTTAAGGGAGTATGAGGGGATGTCCCACAAGGGGACTTCCTTCGGGGCGTATCCCCTCATTTTGTAGACAACGAACATGGAACAAGTCATAGCGCGCTACGCCGAGCAGATCCGCGCCGCGACCGCCGCGAACAAGCCGCTGCGCCTGCGCGGCGGCGGCAGCAAGGATTTCTACGGGCAGAGCCTCGAAGGTGAGGTGCTGGATACGCGCGCCTACGCCGGCATCGTCGCCTACGAGCCGACCGAACTGGTGGTCACCGTGCGCTGCGGCACGCCGCTGGCGGAGCTGGAGGCGGTGCTGCGTGCCGCGGGCCAGCAACTTGCGTTCGAGCCGCCGCACTTCGGCGCCGGCGCGACCGTCGGCGGAATGGTTGCGGCCGGGCTGTCCGGGCCGCGGCGCATGGCAGCGGGCGCGGTGCGCGATTTCGTGCTCGGCGCGCGCATGCTCGACGGTCGCGGCGACGACCTCTCCTTCGGCGGGCAGGTCATGAAGAATGTCGCCGGCTACGACATCTCGCGCCCCTTGGCGGGCTCCCTGGGCACACTGGGCCTGATCCTGGAGGTGTCGCTCAAGGTGCTGCCCTTGCCGGTCGCGGAGGCGACGCTGGAGCTGGAATTGCCGCAGGACAAGGCGCTGGAGATGCTCAACCACTGGGGCGGCAAGCCGCTGCCGATCAGCGCCTGCGCCTGGGCCGACGGCAAGCTCGAACTGCGCCTGTCGGGCGCGGCGAGCGCGATCGCAGCGGCGCGCGAGCTGATCGGCGGTGACAGCGTGGACGCCGCACAGGCGCAAGCCTACTGGCAGGGCATACGCGAGCAAAGCGACGCTTTTTTCAGCACCGACAAGCCGCTGTGGCGCATGTCCCTGCCTTCGGTCGCACCGCCGCTGGCGTTTCCGGGCGAGCAGCTGATCGAGTGGGGCGGCGCGCTGCGCTGGCTCGCGTGCAAGGCCGACGCGCGCGCGATCCGTGAGGCCGCCGCGCGCGTGGGCGGGCATGCCACCTTGTTTCGCGCGACCGACAAGAGCGCGGGCGTATTCACGCCGCTGGCGCCGGCGCTGGCGAAAATTCACCGCAATCTCAAGCGCGCTTTCGATCCGGCGGGCATTTTCAATCCCGGCCGGATGTATCCCGCTCTATGAATCCCCGTTCGCCGCGGCCGGCATTGTCGCATGCAGACTGAACTGGCCGACTTCATCAAGGACGCGCCCGAGGGCAGGGAGGCCGACGCCATCCTGCGCAAGTGCGTGCACTGCGGCTTCTGCACCGCGACCTGCCCCACCTATCAATTGCTCGGCGACGAGCTCGACGGGCCGCGCGGCCGCATCTACCTGATCAAGGGCATGCTCGAAGGCGCCGAAGTCACGGCACGCACGCAGCTGCACCTGGACCGCTGCCTCACTTGCCGCGCCTGCGAGACCACCTGCCCTTCGGGGGTGCAGTACGGACGCCTGGTCGACATCGGGCGCAAGCTTGCCGAGGAGCGCGTGCCGCGGCCGCTGTTGGCGCGGCTGCAGCGCGCGGCGCTGCGCGCGGTGCTGCCGCGCCGTGCGTTGTTCAGGTTCTTGCTCGCGCTCGGCCGCTGGATGCGCCCGCTGCTGCCGCCCGCGCTGCAGGCCAAGGTGCCCGCGGCGGTGCCCGCGGCCGGCGCCTGGCCGGCGCCACGGCATGCGCGCAGGATGCTGGTGCTCGCCGGCTGCGTGCAGCCGGCGCTGTCGCCGGACATCAATGCCGCGAGCGCGCGCGTACTCGACCGCCTGGGCATATCGCTGATCGAGGCGCCGGCCGCAGGCTGCTGCGGCGCGGTGCGCTTTCACCTGAATGCGCAGGCAGACGGACTTGCCGACATGCGCGCGCTGATCGATGCCTGGTGGCCTTATGTCGATGCGCCGAAAGGCGGCGTGGAGGCGATCGTGATGAGCGCAAGCGGCTGCGGCGCGACGGTGAAGGAATACGGCCACCTGCTCGCGCGCGATCCGGCCTATGCGGCAAAAGCCGAAACAATCGGCGCGCTGACCAGGGATCTGAGCGAAGTGATCGCGGCCGAACTCGAGCGGCTGAAGCCGCTGCTCGCGCAGGGCGCGCCCGCGACCAGGCTCGCCGTGCAGACGCCGTGCACGCTGCAGCACGCGCAGAAGCTGGGCGGCCTGGTCGAGCGCATTCTTGCCGCGGCCGGCTTCGAGCTCACGCCGGTCGCCGACGGCCACCTGTGCTGCGGCTCCGCCGGCACTTATTCCATTCTGCAACCGCAGCTCGCCGAGCGGCTGAAGAAGAACAAGCTCGCCGCCCTGCACGCCGGCTCGCCGCAGGCCATCGTCAGCGCCAACCTCGGCTGCATGAGCCATTTGCACAGCGGCACTGCGCTGCCGCTGGAGCACTGGATCGTGGCGCTGGAGCGGCGTCTGGCTGGCTGAGCGTGAAAGAAGCCACCGCTCGCATCAAGATCAACAAGCTGCTCGAAGCGGCTGGCTGGCGTTTCTTCCAGGATGGCAACGCGCCCGCGAACATACGACTCGAACCCAGCGTTACGATCAAGTCAATTGACCTGGACGCGCTCGGCGACAACTTCGAGAAGACCAAAAGAGGATTCGTCGACTTTCTCTTGCTCGACGCGAGGGGCTTCCCGCTCCTCGTCCTCGAAGCCAAAGCGGAGGACAAGAATCCGCTCGTCGGCAAGGAACAGGCGCGCAAGTACGCCAAGTCGCAGAACTGCCGCTTCGTCATCCTCTCCAACGGCAACCTGCACTACTTCTGGGACCTCGAACGCGGCAACCCTTACGTCATCACCTCGTTTCCGACACCGGACTCGGTCACCGGCTACCAGAAGGTCACGCCCAATCCGCAGCGCCTGATCGAAGACCAGGTGGGCGAGGACTACATCGTCCGCACCCAGCGCCCGAACTACCAATCGGAGGCCGGGTGGCGCAGCGAAGCGGAGCGCCCCGGATACATCCAGGCGAACAAGCTGCGCTTTCTCCGGCCCTATCAGCTCAAGGCCATCCACAGTCTTCAGGCCGCCGTCGGTGAAGGCAAGGACCGCTTCCTGTTCGAGATGGCCACCGGCACCGGCAAGACCCTGACCGCTGCCGCCGTCATCAAACTTTTTCTGCGATCCGGCAACGTGCGACGCGTCCTGTTTCTCGTGGATCGCCTTGAGCTGGAGGACCAAGCCAAGAAGGCCTTCGCAGCGGTGTTGTCCGCCGACTTTCAAACGGTGATCTACAAGGAGAACCGCGATGACTGGCGCCGCGCGGAGATCGTCGTCACCACCGTGCAATCCCTGCTTTTCAACAACAAATATCAGAAGCTCTTCTCGCCGACCGATTTCGATCTCGTCATCTCCGACGAAGCGCACCGCTCCATTGGGGGCAATGCACGCGCCGTGTTCGACTACTTCATCGGTTATAAGCTGGGTCTCACCGCCACGCCGCGCGATTACCTCCGCCGGTTCGACGGCTCAAAGCCTGGCACCCGCGACCCGCGCGAGGCCGAGCGCCGCCTGCTGCTCGACACCTACCGCACCTTCGGCTGCGAGAACAGCCAGCCGACTTTCCGCTACTCCTTGCTCGATGGCGTGCAGGAGGGCTACCTGATCAACCCGACCGTGGTGGACGCCCGCACCGAGGTCACCACCACGCTGCTTTCCGAACAGGGCTTCGTCGTCTCGTTCACGGATGACGCCGGCGAAGATCAGCAGCAGGCTTTCAAACAAAGCGAGTTCGAAAAGCGTTTCTTCGCCGACGCCACCAACCAGCTTCTGTGCAAGACGTTTCTGGAGAACGCCCTGCGCGACCCGGTCAGCGGCGAGATCGGCAAGTCGATCATTTTCGCCGTCAGCCAGAACCACGCCGCCAAGCTGGCGCAGATACTCAATCAGATGGCCGATCGAATGTTCCCCGGCAAGTACCAGTCTGACTTCGCCGTCCAGGTAACCTCCCAGATTCCCGACGCCCAGCAGTTCACCATCAACTTCAGCAACAACAATCTGCTCGGCTCGGGCAATTTCCTGCCCGGCTACAAGACCAGCAAGGCGCGTATCTGCGTGACTGTCGGCATGATGACCACCGGCTACGACTGCACCGACATCCTCAACCTAGGTCTGTTCCGTCCGATTTTTTCGCCCACCGACTTCATCCAGATCAAGGGACGCGGCACCCGCAAGCATGACTTTCGCGAGCTGCTCTTCGACGACAGCCGCAGGGAAGGCGTGCAGCATCCGTTAAAAACGGCCTTCAAGCTGTTCGACTTCTTTGCCAACTGCGAATACTTCGAGGAAGAGTTCAACTACGACGAAGTGCTGAAGCTGCCTCCGCCCAAAGGCAAGGGCAGCGACGAACGCGGAGGCCGAGGCCCGGTGGTCGTGGGAGGCACGTATGAGCACCTCGGCGCCGATATCCTCGCGTCGATGCGCATCGAGCAGATCACTACCGAGGGCATGAAGATCGACCGCATGTTCTTCGAGAAGTTCGAAGACGTGATCCGCGCCGATGACACCGTCGCCTCCGCCGTCGAATCCGGGCAGTGGGACCGCGTGATCGACTACGTCAACCGCGAGGTGTTCGACAAGCCCGAGGAGTACTACACCCTCGACAAGCTGCGCAAAGCCGCCGCCGTGGACCGCCGCCTGACGCTGCGCGAGATCCTGGAGAAGGTGTTCGGCCTCATCCCGCGCTTCAAATCCAAGGATGAACTGCTGGAGGAGGAGTTCGCCAAGTTCGTCGCCGACACCAAGCCCGAAGAGGCCGCTGCCATTCCGGCCATCAAGACCTACTTCAAGGCCTACGTCACCAGCGGTCGAGTCCGCGACATCATTGAGAGCAAGCAGTTCACCGATCTGGCAACCAACCCGTTCTTCTCGACCCACGATTTTAGAGCCGTGCCGGCCAAGTACCGCACCCTCATTCCTGACTACGTCAAGGACTACGTGTCCCTGAATCAGTTTGCCCCGTAAAAGGACACCATGCTCGACACCGACACCAAACGGCGCATCGACACCGCCCGCGACATCCTCGTCGGCAAAGTGCCTGACCCCAAGTCTCAGGTCGAGCAGATCACCATCGCGCTGATCTACAAGTTCATGGACGACATGGACGCAGAGTCCGAGGAGCTCGGCGGCAAGCGCAAGTTTT
>JAANCK010291015.1_pt1 | contig 12228 bp, 8 predicted proteins | sample 7277841 | NCBI WGS metagenome assembly JAANCK01 (sample SAMN14222788, study PRJNA588281) | permafrost metagenome | isolation source: Arctic cryosol methane SIP | place: Canada:Nunavut | collected 2015-07 | reverse complement strand
TCGGTGAAGGTGGGCACGTTGGGAAGGGCCGTCAGCCGCTTCGCCGAGGCCACCGCCAGGGGCCTGAGCAGGCCGCCACGAATGCTGCCGAGCGAGCCGGTGTCGATCATCATGTCGATGTGGCCGGCGATCAGGTCCTGCGCCGCCGGCCCGCTGCCTTTGTAGGGCACGTGCCGGATGTCGACGTTGGCCGCGGTCTTGAACTGCGCGCCGGCCAGGTGCTGCGAGCCGCCGATGCCCGCCGACCCGTAGGTGTACCTGCCCGGCGACTGCCTGGCGGCGGCGACGATGTCGCCCAGCGAGTTCCAAGGCGATTTCGAAGGCACCACCATCACGTTGGGAATCTCGCACAGGGCGATCACCGGTGTGAAGTCATGCGCCGGGTCGAACCCGGGCTTGGCGTAGAGGTAGGGCGCGGCGGCGTTGGTCGAACTGGTGGCCAGCAGGATGGTGTAGCCGTCGGGCTTGTCCTTGACGAAGGCCGCCGTGCCGATGACGCCGCCGGCGCCCGCCTTGTTCTCGACGATCACCGGCGTGCCGAGCGCCTGCGACAGCGGCTGCGACAGCATGCGGCCGATCTGGTCCGTCGCGCCGCCGGGCGGCCACGGCACCAGGATCTTGATCGGCTTGTCGGGCCACGCGGCCATTGCGGCAGAGGCGGACACCGCGAGCAGGGCGGCGGCAAGGAGGGTGCGGGCCGCGCGGGAGACGCGAGTGGTTTTGTTCATTTCTTCATTGTCGCAGGCGAAGAAAAGAGGTCAGCGAAGAAAAGCGAAGGAAAGGGGTCAGAGCCCGATTTCGACCAGCAATATCCCGCTTCGGAAATGCGGCTGTCCTGAATCGGGATCTGACCCCTTTTCGGGCCCGCCAGCGAGGAACGAGCTGGCCTTCCGGACCGCGCGGAGCAGCGCGCAGCGCGGTCCCCCAATGAAGAAGGCCGGATTCACTCCGGCCTTTGTCATCTGATCAAACCACTCGATAAACGCGCAGCGTTTATCGAGTGAACACTACAGGGTGTCGATGAACGAGCGCAGCTTGTCGCTGCGGCTCGGGTGCTTGAGTTTCCGCAGCGCCTTGGCTTCGATCTGGCGGATGCGCTCGCGGGTCACGTCGAACTGCTTGCCGACTTCCTCGAGCGTGTGGTCGGTGCTCATCTCGATGCCGAAGCGCATGCGCAGCACCTTGGCTTCACGCGGCGTCAGCGAGTCCAGGATGTCCTTGACCACGTCGCGCAGGCCGGCCTGCATGGCGGCCTCGATCGGCGCGGTGTTGGCCTGGTCCTCGATGAAATCGCCCAGGTGGCTGTCGTCGTCGTCGCCGATCGGCGTTTCCATCGAGATCGGCTCCTTGGCGATCTTCATGATCTTGCGGATCTTGTCCTCGGGGATCTCCATCTTCGCGGCCAGGATGCCGGCGTCCGGCTCGAAGCCGAATTCCTGCAGGTGCTGGCGCGAGATGCGGTTCATCTTGTTGATGGTCTCGATCATGTGCACCGGGATGCGGATGGTGCGGGCCTGGTCGGCGATCGAGCGGGTGATGGCCTGGCGGATCCACCACGTGGCGTAGGTCGAGAACTTGTAGCCGCGGCGGTATTCGAACTTGTCCACGGCCTTCATCAGGCCGATGTTGCCTTCCTGGATCAGGTCCAGGAACTGCAGGCCGCGGTTGGTGTACTTCTTGGCAATGGAGATCACGAGCCGCAGGTTGGCCTCGATCATCTCCTTCTTGGCCTCGCGCGACGACGCTTCGCCGTTGTTCATGCGCTTGTTGATGTCCTTCAGCTGCGCCAGCGGCACCACCACCTTGGACTGCAGGTCCGCCAGCTTTTGCTGCAGCTCCTGGATCGGCGGGATGTTGCGGGCAATGATGATCGACCAGGGCTTGCCGGCGGCGGCCTGCTTTTCCACCCATTTCTGGTTCAGCAGGTTGGGCGGGAAGTCGCGGATGAAGGTCTCCTGCGGCATGCCGCACTTGTCCACGATGATCCGGCGCAGTTCGCGCTCCTTCTTGCGCACGTCGTCGACCTGCCCGCGCACCATGTCGCACAGCTTCTCGATGGTCTTGGCCGTGAAACGGATGGTCATCAATTCTTCGGACAGGGCGTGCTGGGCCTTCACATAGGCGGGTGTGCCCCAGCCTTCCTTGTCATAGACCTTGTGCACCTTCTCGAACATCAGCTGGATGCGGGCGAAGCGCTCCAATGCCTGCGTCTTGAGTTCTTCCAGCTTCTTGGTCAGCGCCTTGGACCCGCCATTGCCGTCGTCGTCGTCGTCGGCGTCGAACTCGTCGAAGTCTTCCTCGGCAACGTAGTCGTCGGCCTCGTTCGGGTTGGAGAAGCCGTCCACCACGGTGGAGATGACGACCCGACCTTCGCGGATTTCGTTGGCCAGCCGCAGGATCTCGGCAATGGTGGCTGGGGAGGCGGAGATCGCCTCCATCATGGCCATCAGGCCGCCTTCGATGCGCTTGGCAATCTCGATCTCGCCTTCACGCGTCAGCAGCTCCACGGTGCCCATCTCGCGCATGTACATGCGGACCGGGTCGGTGGTGCGGCCGAACTCGCTGTCCACCGTGGAGAGGGCGGCCTCGGCTTCTTCCTCGGCTTCTTCCACCGTGGCTGCCGTCGGCGTGGTGTTGTTCAGCAACAGCATTTCGGCGTCTGGCGTCTGCTCGTACACGGCTACGCCCAGATCGTTGAGCATCGTGACCACGACCTCCAGCGTCTCGGCGTCGATCAGCTTGTCGGGCAGGTGGTCGGAGATTTCGGCGTGCGTCAGGTAGCCCCGCGTCTTGCCGAGCGTGATCAGGGTCTTCAGGCGCTGCCGGCGCTTGGCCATGTCTTCTTCGGACAGGACGGTTTCGTCCAGGCCGAATTCCTTCATCAGGGCCCGTTCCTTGGCCTTGCTGATCTTCATGCGCAGCGGCTTGACCTTCTCGGTCGTCACGACCGGCTCGCCGACCAGGTCGTCCTCGATGTCGGAGAGGTCGAGGTCTTCCCCGGGCTTGGCGGCGTCGACGGTACCCTTCGGCTTGCGGCCGCGCTTGGCGCCCGCGGGTTCGGCCGTCGGGGCCTTGGGCGGCCGGCCCGGCTTTTTCTTTACAACCTCTTCGGTGGCTGCGTTGCGGAAGGGCTTCTTGGCTTCATCCTTGGCGGCGGCTTTTTCGGATGATTTGGCAGGGGACTTCGTTAGGGACACGGGCTTGGCTTTCGTTTCGGGCTTGGCGGCGGATTTGGCTGGCGGCCTGGGCGGGGTCTTCACGACCTTGAGCTGCGCCTTGGCCGCAATCCCCGGTTTGACCGGTTTCTTGGCAATGGGTTTCGCGGCGGGCTTGGCAAGCTTTCCGGACTTTTGAGCGGGCATGAATAGATACCTTCGGATTCAAAAAAGCAGAAACACAAAAAGCGCCATTTCGACCCGGCGCGGGTGGATGGATGCAACGGGACATTCGCGCCGAAAGCGGGTGCTTTCCACGCGAATCTCGGCTGCGGGCCGCCGGCAAGATGGGTGGGCGAACATTTGGTGTGCAGTCCTTGCGGTGAGGGGGCCGGTCGGGAGCAAATGTCCGCGGTTGGCCTGGGTCCGGAGGTGCTGCTGTCGCTCTTGCCGCTAGCAAACCTTACATTATACCGTCGGTGCCAAATTTCAAGCCACAGGACCTGATTTCGGACTCAGTACCGCCTGTTGGCGCCGGCTGAGCTCCTTGAGGCGCTCCACCCGCGCCGGATCGCTCATCGGCAACTGGTGGGCCGCCGAGATTTCCTCTTCCAGCACGCCCAGGTGCAGGCGTTTCATCGTGCTTCTCAGATCCTGTTCAGGGTCTTCGGTGTCCTGGACGACCCGCCCGCTCGGCTGCAGGTTGTCGTATTCCATCAGGCCAACGGCAAGCGATGCGAATGAAGAGCCTTCTACCCCGATGGCCAGTGCGGCCCAAGGTTGTGCCCCATGCTCGTGGAAGCTGGTTTCCAGCCATGAGAACAGGTCGCCGACGGGCCCTTCCAGGCTGCACAGCAGCTCATGGTCGTGCGCCGTCAGACTGTCCCAGGCGGCCGAATTGCGCAGGGCGAGGCGGGCAATGTGCTCGGCCAGCGCGAGCATCTTGGGCTTGACGGCCTTGCGCCGGCCGGCTTGCGAGCCGGTCTTGATCTTTGACGGGCCCTTCCACTTGCCGGCGCTGCCTTGGCCACCCAGGCCCCACAAGCCCATGAGTTCGTGCGTGCCGATCGAACTGCGCTGCGCGATCTCGTTCAGCAACTGGCGCTTGAGCGCGCCTTCGGGCAGCTGGGTCCACATCGGGCGGGCCGTGCTCACCATCTTCGATCGACCCTCCGCCGTGCTCAGGTCGCAGTTTTCCGCCGCAGCTTCCATGAGGAAAATGCTCAAAGGCACGGCCTGCTGCACGAATCGGGCGAAAGCGTCGCGGCCGAACTCGCGGATGTAGCTGTCCGGGTCGTGTTCGGAGGGCAGAAACAGGAACTTGACCGTGCGCACGTCGCTGGCATACGGCAGGGCGCCGTCCAGCGCCTTGCGCGCTGCCCGTCGCCCGGCTTCGTCACCATCGAAACTGAAGACCACGGAGTCGGTAAACCGGAACAGCTTTTGCACGTGGTCGGGGGTGCAGGCCGTTCCCAGCGTGGCCACGGCGTTGGGAAACCCGAGCTGAGCCAGGGCCACCACATCCATGTAGCCCTCGGTGACCAGGACATAGCCCTGCTCATGCAGCGCATTGCGGGCCTCGAACAGGCCGTAGAGTTCACGGCCCTTGCTGAACACCGGCGTTTCGGGCGAGTTGAGGTACTTCGGCGTGCCATCCCCCAGGACCCGACCGCCGAAACCGATGCACTCGCCCTTGACGTTGCGGATCGGAAACATGATGCGGTCCCGGAACCGGTCGTAGCGCTTGTCTTCGTCCTCGTTGACGATCACCAGCCCGCTTTCGACCAGCAGCGGGTCGTCGTACGCGGCAAAGACGCTGGCCAGGCTGCGCCAACCCTCGGGCGCATAACCCAGCCCGAACTGCCGCGCGATCTCGCCGGAGACGCCGCGGCCCTTGAGGTAGTCGACGGCCCGGGGGGAGGCCTTCAGGTGCTTGCGATAGGCTGCGCCGGCCTTCTCCAGCACCTCGGTCAAAGTGGCATGGCGCTCGCGTTGCTGGGCGGCTCGCGCCCGGTCTTGTGGCGAGACGTCCTCCTCGGGCACCTGCATGCCGTACTGCTGCGCCAGGTCCTTCACCGCCTCCACGAAATTCATGCCGGCGTGTTCCATCAGGAAGCCGATGGCGTTGCCGTTTTTGCCGCAGCCGAAGCAGTGATAGAACTGCTTGCTGGGGCTGACCGAGAACGAGGGCGACTTTTCGCCGTGGAACGGGCACAGCCCCATGAAGTTGGCGCCGCCCTTTTTCAGCTGGACATAGCGGCCGACGATTTCGACCACGTCGGCTCGGGCCAGCAACTCCTGGATGAAAGACTGGGGGATGGCCATTGACCGCTATTGTCCCCAACCCCGTGCTGGGGCAATTGGCGTTACCCTGAGGGCGAAGCGGGCACACGGCATCCGCCGGCCCCGGAGCAATGCGATCGATCGGAGACAAGACATGCCCGCCATTTTCGACCAGGACCTGCCGCGCAACGAGGCGAATTTTGCCGCGCTGTCGCCGCTGTCCTTCATTGAGCGCACCGCCGAGATCTATCCGCAGCGCCTGGCCGTCATCCACGGCGACCTGCGCCGCAACTGGAGCCAGCTGTATTCGCGCTGCCGCCAGCTGGCCAGCGCCCTCGTCCGGCACGGCATCCGCAAGGGCGACACCGTGGCCGTGATGCTGCCCAATACCCCGCCCATGATCGAAGCCCATTTCGGCATTCCCATGGCCGGTGCCGTCCTCAACGCGATCAACACCCGCCTGGACCCCGCGACCGTCGCCTTCATGCTGGACCATGGCGAAGCCAAGGTGGTGATCGTCGACCCCGAGTTCGCGCCCGTGATGGCCCAGGCGCTGGCTCTGCGTCGGGACCGGCGGCCCTTGCTGGTGGTCGACGTCGAGGACGAGATGTACACCGGGCCGCTGCAAAAGGTCGGCAGCATCGCATACGAGGCATTCCTGGCCCAGGGCGACGACGGCTTCGCCTGGCAGCTGCCCGGCGACGAGTGGGATGCGATCGCGCTGAACTACACCAGCGGCACCACCGGCAACCCCAAGGGCGTGGTCTACCACCACCGGGGGGCTGCCGTGAATGCGATCTCCAACATCCTCGAGTGGGACCTGCCCAAACACCCGGTGTACCTGTGGACCCTGCCCATGTTCCATTGCAACGGCTGGTGCTTCCCCTGGACGGTGGCGGCCCGGGCCGGTGTGAATGTGTGTTTGCGCAAGGTTGAGGCGCAGGCCATGATCGATGCGATCAAGCAGCACGGGGTTACCCACTATTGCGGCGCGCCGATCGTGCACAGCCTGCTCGTCAACGCGCCGGAGGCCATGAAGCAGGGGCTGCCGCAGGGCGTCAAGGTGATGGTCGCCGGGGCCGCTCCCCCGGCATCCATGATCGAGGGCATGGAGCGGCTCGGCTTCGAGCTCACCCACGTCTATGGCCTGACCGAGGTCTATGGCCCGGCCACGGTCTGCCCGAAACACGACGAATGGGCCGGGCTCGACATTGGCGAGCGGGCCCGCCTGAACGCGCGCCAGGGCGTGCGCTACCACCTGCAGCGCGATGCCCGCGTGCTGGATCCGCAGACCCTGCAACCGGTCCCATGGGACGGTGAAACCATGGGCGAGATCATGTTCCGCGGCAATATCCTGATGAAGGGTTACCTGAAGAATCCGGCTGCGTCGCAGGAGGCGTTTGCGGGAGGGTGGTTCCACACCGGCGACCTCGCGGTGCAATACCCCGACGGCTACATCAAGATCCGCGACCGCAGCAAGGACATCATCATCTCGGGCGGCGAGAACATCTCGTCGATCGAAGTGGAGGATGTGCTGTACCGCCATCCCGACGTGCTGGCGGCGGCCGTGGTGGCCCGGCCCGACCCGCGCTGGGGTGAAACCCCGGTCGCCTTTGTGGAGCTCAAGGTCGGCGCCAAGGTGACGCCGCAAGACCTCATCGCGCACTGCAAGAAGCACCTGGCCGGATTCAAGGTGCCCAAGGCCGTGGTGTTCGGCGAGCTGCCGAAGACCTCCACCGGCAAGATCCAGAAATTCGAGCTGCGCAAGCAGGCCGGGTCCGCCACCGCGATCGACGTCTAGGCGGCCCAAGACTGAAAGCGGACATCCGGTTTTCTGTTTCGGTTTCTCAGTCTTCAGGTCTTCATCGAGAGTCCGAGCTTTTCGATGATGTCCTTCTCCTTCACGTACTGCTCGCGGATGAACTTCGCGTAGTCGTCGGAGTTCATGTAGATCACAGACTGGTCATATTTCTCGAACGTCGCCAGTACCGCCGGGTCTTCCAGCGTCTTCTTGAATGCGTCGTGCAGCCTGCGGGTCAACGCGGCGTCCATGCCCTTGGGGCCGCCGATCCCGAACGGCGAATCCGCCAGCGTTTCGTAGCCCAGTTCGTGCAGCGTCGGCACGTTGGGCCAGCGTTTGGTGCGCGTGGACCCGTAGGTGGCGACCAGCCGCAGCGTGCCGGCGTCCACATGGGAAGCCCACCCGGTCGAATCGCTGTGCGCCATCACATGGCCGCCCAGCAGCGCCTGCAGGCCCTCGGCCACCCCCTTGAACGGCACGTGCTGCAGCTTGATGCCAGCCTTGAACGCGAATTCCTCCACGGCCAGGTGCGGCGTGGTGCCGGTGCCAGGCGAGCCGAAAGTGAAGATCCCGGGATTCGCCTTGCCGTACGCCACCAGGTCCTTCACGGTCTTGATCGGCGAGTCCGCTCGCACCACCAGGCCGAAGGTGTAGCCGGTCAGGCAGGCGATGTAGGTGAAGTCCTTGAGCGGGTCGAATTGCATCTTCTGCATGTGCGGCAGGCGCGCCACGCCGATGGTCAGCTGCGACAGCGTGTAGCCGTCGGGCTTGGCGTTCACCAGTTCGTTCGGTCCGAGCATGCCGCTCGCCCCCGGCTTGTTCTCGACGATCATGGTGCCACCCAGGGCTTTGCCGGCGCTCTCGCCGAGCGACCGCATCACTGCGTCGGTCGAGCCGCCGGCGGGCCAGGGACAGATCAGCCGGATCGGTCGGCTCGGGAAGGCGGCGGGCTGGGCGAGCGAGGGCAGGGCGATCGCGGCGGACGAGGCGAGGACCGACTGCACGAAATGCCGGCGGGTGCGTTGGGAATGGGTCATGGAGGGCTCCTGAAACGGAAGGCCGCGGCGGCGCCGTGGCTCATCAGGCTCCAATCTAGGGCAGCCGGGCGCCAGGTTCCCTCGGGATAACCACCGGCTGTGTCCCCGGCGAGTCACCAATTCACACAGCTGCCACCGTAAACCGGAGTGGCGTCGCATACTCATTGCATGGCCATCCTCAGCCCGCAAGCGACCCATGTCCTGGGCAGTCCCGCCGCCTTCGCCTGGCGCGTCCTGAAGGGCTTTCGCGCCAACCAGGGATTGTTGCTGGCGGGGGCGGTCGCCTATTACGCGTTGTTGTCCATTGTTCCGCTGCTGATCCTCACGGTGATCGCACTGTCACACCTGATCGATCAGGGCGAGCTGCTGCAAACCCTGGGCCGCTACCTGGAATGGATCGTGCCGAGCCAGAGCAGCGCGATCGCGCAGGAACTCTCCAACTTCCTCGAGCATCGTGACGTGATCGGCTGGGTACTGCTGGGCACCATGCTGTTCTTCAGCTCGCTGGCCTTCACCGTGCTGGAGAACGCGATGTCGGTGATCTTCCTGCACCGCGTGATCGTGCGGAAGCGGCGCTTCGTCGTGTCGGCCGTGCTGCCTTACCTCTACATCCTGTGCCTGGGCTTCGGCCTGCTGGTGGTCACGCTGGTGGCCGGTGCCCTGCAAACCATGGGAGAGGAAACCTTCAGCTTGCTGGGCCGTGAATGGTCGCTGCGCGGCGTCTCGGGCCTGCTGCTGTACCTGCTGGGCCTGGGCGGGGAGATATTCCTGCTGACCTCGGTCTATATGGTGATGCCGGTCGGCCGCCTGTCCTGGCGTCATGCGCTCATCGGCGGCGCCACGGCGGCCGTCCTGTGGGAGATCACGCGCCACGTGCTGGTCTGGTACTTCGCCACTTTGTCGCAGGTCACCGTGGTGTATGGCTCGCTCACCACCGCCATCGTGGTGCTGCTCAGCCTGGAGATTGCGGCGACCTTGCTGCTGCTGGGCGCTCAGGTCATCTCGGAGTTCGAGCGCATTGACAGGCCCACGGCGCCCGCGCCGGCCAATCCGCTACAGGCGGAAAAGCCCGCTGGCACTCGCCCCTCACGACGTCATCGCGCCGGAGATCGGTCCCGTCGAAATGGCCGATAGCGAGGCAATCTCGCGCGTCAGCGCGGCGCGAGCCGGATCGCGCCGTCGAGCCGGATCACCTCGCCGTTGAGCATGTCGTTTTCGAAGATGTGCCTGGCCAGCTTGGCGTAGTCCTCGGGCGTGCCCAGGCGCGACGGGAACGGCACGCTCGCGGCCAGCGAATCCTGCACTTCCTTGGGCATGCCGAACAACATCGGGGTGCCGAAGATGCCCGGGGCGATGGTCATGTTGCGAATGCCGTTGCGCGCCAGGTCGCGCGCGATCGGCAGCGTCATGCCGACCACGCCACCCTTGGAGGCGCTGTAGGCGGCCTGGCCGATCTGCCCGTCGTAGGCCGCCACCGAGGCGGTGGAGATCAGGCAACCGCGTTCGCCGGTGGGCTCGGGCTCGTTCTTGCACATCGCATCGGCCGCGAGCCGGATCATGTTGAAGCTGCCCACCAGGTTGACCGTGACGGTCTTGGTGAAGACCGCAAGCGAATGCGCGCCGTTCTTGCCGACGGTCTTCTCGGCCGGCGCGATGCCCGCGCAATTGATCAGTCCCATCAGCTTGCCCATGGAAACCGCCTTGGCCACCACGGCCTGGCCGTCGGCCTCCTGGCTCACGTCGCACTTGACGAAGGCGCCGCCGATTTGCTTGGCCACCGCCTCGCCTTTTTCCACTTGCATGTCGGCGATGACGACCTTGGCGCCGTTGGCGGCCAGCATCCGTGCCGTTCCTTCGCCCAGCCCCGAGGCGCCGCCGGTGACGATGAATACCTTGCCCTTGATTTCCATGAGTCGCTCCTGATTGACGTTGACGTTGACGTTAACGTCAATTATTGCCTATTGCGAACGCGCTGCGCCGCAATCAGTCGACTCGTTGGCCCGGACCTGAGGCCGGTCAACTTGCCGGGCTCCGGGCCGGCGGCCGGAGCGGAAGGAGCGCCACAAAAAAAAGCCCCAATCCGAGGATTGGGGCTTGAATGGATCCCTGAACCTGTGAGGGTGTCGAAAGGACCCGAGGAGACAACTATTGGAACTCCCGCCTGGGCAGGAGTTCCGGAAATCTGCAGGGTTCCCGCCCCAACCAGTTGGCGGCCGAAACCCCGGTTTCAAGTGCGAATCAACGCTTCTTGGAGGTCGTGGTCTTGCCCGCGTTCACGGCCTGGGTCGCGACGGCGTTGAAGTTGGCTTCAGCCACGTCCGAGGCTTGCTTGACAGCCTTTTGCACGGATTCCAGGGCGTTGGTGCCGGCGGCAACGGCGCTCTTGAACACGGCGACAGCGGTCTCGCTGCCGGCCGGGGCGTTCTTGGCGGCATTGTCCACGACCGCCAGGAACTTCTTCTGGGCTTCGGCGGCTTGCGACTCGAACGTGCGGCTGAATTCGGCGCCGGTACCGGATGCGATGTCATACAGGTGGCGGCTGTAGGCAGCGGTCTTCTCGGCCAGCGGCTGGAACATCGCGGCTTGCAGGGCCAGCAGTTCCTGGGCGTCCTTGACGCTCAGCAGGGCGTGGGTGGAGCCGGCGGCTTCAGACAGGGCAGCCTTGGTGGCGGTCAGGTTCAGCTCGACGAGCTTCTCGACGCCTTCGAATGCCTTGCCGGTCAGACCGAACAGGGTTTCGATGGTGGCTTTTTGCGAGGCGAGGACTTGTTCAGCGGTCAACATATCAATATCTCCAGGAGGTGGGGTGAATCGGTATCTGCGCTGAACGTAGGCGGAACGCCTTTTTGATGCAGTGCAGCATGGATAGAAGTATAAGGGTCGCAGACCGCATTGCAAGTGCTTTTTGCTGCGGCGCAGCATTCTAGAATGCCCTGCCTAGAAGCGGGCGGTCCGACCGCCATCCACAATCGGCCGGTGCAGGTTTTCCATGCCACTCCGTTCGCCCTGAGCTTGCCGGCTGGGCACCGGTTTCCGATGGCGAAATACGCGCTGCTGCGCGATCGCCTGACAGCCGAGCTGCCCGGGATCGTGCTCATCCAGGCGCCGCCGGCGACAGACGCGGAGCTGGAGCGGGTGCACAGCCGCCTCTATGTCCGTGCGATCAGTGACGGCTCGCTCGATGCCAAGGCCATGCGCGAAATCGGCTTTCCATGGAGCCCGGAAATGGTGGAGCGATCACGGCGCTCGGTGGGTGCCACCATCGGCGCCTGCCACGCGGCATTGCGCGACGGTGGCGCCGGCAACATCGCCGGCGGAACCCATCACGCGACGGCCGACAAGGGCAGCGGCTTTTGCGTTTTCAATGACGTGGCGGTGGCCGCACGTCTGATTCAGGGCGGCGGTGCGGCGGGGGCTGGCCTGAAGGTCGCGGTGATCGACCTGGACGTGCATCAGGGTAACGGCACCGCCAGCATCTTTCGTGGCGACGACCAAGTGTTCACGCTGTCGCTGCATGGCGCCAAGAACTTTCCTTTTCGCAAGGAGGCCGGTGACCTCGACGTCGACCTTCCCGACGGCTGCTGCGACCCGGAATACCTGGCCGCGCTCGATGCGGCGCTGGCCGAGCTCGCGCGCCGCTTCGAGCCCGGTCTGGTGATCTACCTGGCTGGGGCCGATCCGCACGAGGGCGATCGGTTGGGCCGCCTGAAGCTCACCTGGGACGGGCTGACCGAGCGTGATCGGAGAGTTTTCGAATGGGCTTGGCGCCGCTGTGTGCCGTTGGCCTTCACGATGGCGGGCGGCTATGGCACCCGCATCGAGGACACGGTGCAGGCACAGGTCAACACCTTCGCGGTCGCGGCCGGCTATTTTCGGCGTTGGCGCAATCTTGCGCGATGAGGCTACCGGCGCAACCCACGCCTGGCCGCGACTACCGGGTATCCGCGCCACC
>JAANCK010422586.1_pt1 | contig 12237 bp, 10 predicted proteins | sample 7277841 | NCBI WGS metagenome assembly JAANCK01 (sample SAMN14222788, study PRJNA588281) | permafrost metagenome | isolation source: Arctic cryosol methane SIP | place: Canada:Nunavut | collected 2015-07 | reverse complement strand
TCGGTCGTCGTCTATTGGATTGCGATGGATTTTTTGAACTATTGGACCCACCGTCTGGAGCACGCTGTGCCGGCGTTGTGGGCGTTCCACAGCGTCCATCACACACAAACGAGACTGACGTTCCTCAGCGCCAACCGGATCCACGCGGTCGAGCAGTTGTTCAGCGGCGTGTTGATGATCGTCCCCGCGTTTCTCCTCGGCGTTCCCCAGCGATTGTGGCTACCGCTGCTCTTCCTGCAGCTATTCAGCGAAACGATCCATCATGCACGCCTCAACTGGTCTTTCGGCTCCATGCACGGCCTGGTCGTCAGCCCCGTTTTCCACAAAATCCATCACTCGACGGACGAGCGCGAATACAACGGAAACTACGGCCGTGTCCTTTCGCTCTGGGATGCAATCTTCGGTACATTCGTCCGCTCTTCAACGACGACGCAACGTCAGTACGGCGTGGCCGGAATGGACGTCCCGGAGACGCTGACCGCACAATTCATCCACCCATTTCGCTATCTCATGTCGCGACGCACGCGCCCGCTTGATTCCGCGATCGGACAAGCGCAGCCCTAAGCCGGGCCAGGCCGCGCGGCGCTCTCCAGCGGATGTTCTCGCGTCGCGGCATGAGCGACGTCTTTGAAGAGCTTTAACCGTACGAAACGATGATCCCGCACGACTGTTCAGAGTCCGACGACCCTCACCCATTCCCGGCCTTTGCGCCGCGCACCGTGCGTGGGCTCGATCCGGTCCATCGCTTGAAGGCGCGCGAGAACGCGGCCGGCTCGGAGAAGCCAACCAGATAAGCCGTTTCGTGTACCGAAGCCTTCTTGTCGCTCAGGTAGTGAATCGCCAGCTTGTGGCGCAAGTCGTCCAATACCTTCTCGAAGGTCACACCTTCGGCTTTTAGTTTTCGAAACAGCGTCTGGCGGCTGAGCGCGAGTTTCCCGGCGATCGCGTCCACGTTCGCCTGGCCGGTGTGCAGGACGGGAATCAGCAGGCTCTCGACGCGGCCTCGCAAGGATTTCGAGCGCTCGAGATTCTCGATCAAGCCCTCGGCATGCGCTCGCAACACTTCAGATAGATACGGGTTCGGACTCGGCAACGACACCTGCATCAAGGCTTCATCAACCACGATTGCATTCATGTCACTCTCGAAGACGAGCGGCACGCCAAAGATCCGATCGTATTCGGCGCGGTAGCCCGGCTCTTTGTGCGTGAAGTGGATGGCTTTCGGAAAGCGCATGTGCGCCAGGCTGGGAATCGAGGCAATCATCGCCCGCACGCCACAGACACAGCGCGCGAACGCGGATTCCGTGAGAAGAGGGTTCTCGACGTATAGCCGGCTCGTCGATCGCAGCCATAGGTCACCGCCATCGCGGACGATTTCCATGAGATCTGCGGGGTCGCCGTCATCCTCATCGAGCGCGAGACGTCCGTAGCGGCTCATCTGCCGGCGTCCGTCCTCGCTGTTCACTGCCAACTGGCCCATCAGTCCCACGATCGAGATGTCCGACAACTTGACAGCCTCGCCGAACAACAGCGCGAGCGCCGGTTCGCTGCAAAACTCGACTCCTGCGTGGAGCAATGCAATGTAGTTCGCCAGAGGAATGCGGTTGTCCAGGTTCTGAAGCTCGTCAGGATGAACGTGGGACCTTGCGATCAGCGTCTGCCGGTCAGCGCCGCGCGAGACCGCGAAATCCAGCAGCGCTTTCGGATAGCCGGCAGATACCGTCGGGTTACCCATGTCTTCCCAGCTCCTTGCAACCTGCGGCCATGCTTTTGATACGGCGCGTCATGTCCCGCCGTTCCGGTCGCCGCTAACCTTAGCCGCAATCGACGAAGCATCAAAAGGGAGGCACATGAGCGCAGGTGAAATGACGGAACGGACTACGGACTCGTCGCCGCGTTTGAAGGCCAGGATTGCCGGCCTCTGTTATCTGCTGATGCTTCCGACCGGAGGTCTGGCCATGTTCGTTCGTGGCCGTTACGTCGTCAAGGGCGACGCCGCGGCGACGGCAGCCAACATCATCGCGCACGAGCCCTGGTTCCGGATGGCGTTCGCGGGAGACCTCCTCGTAGTCGCCATCTACATCGTGTTCACAGCCCTGATGTACGACTTGATGAAGCCAGTGAGCAGGACCATCTCGTTGCTGGCCGCGTTCATCAGCCTGATGGGATGCGCGACGCAAGCATTCGCCTGCCTCTTCGAGCTCGCCCCCCTCCTCCTCCTCGGCCACGACCCATACCTCGGCACATTCAAGCCCGACCAGTTGCAGTCCCTGGCCTACCTGTCGCTCAAGCTCTATGCCGCGACCTACGGCATCAGCCTGGTGTTTTTCGGATTCTACAATCTCACAATCGGCTACCTCGTCTTCAAGTCCACCTTCCTCCCTCGGGTTCTAGGCGTGCTAATGGCGATTTCCTGCCCAGTCGGATTGACCTTTCTCTGGCCGCCATTCGCGACAGCGCATTTTCGCTACCTGCTGATCCTGGACGTGGGAGAGCTTCTGCTGGTTCTGTGGCTACTCGTGTTAGGCGTGAACGCCAAGCGATGGTGGGGGCAGGCCGACGCAGCGGAGCAGGCGCGGGCGCAACGTGCGGAGCGCGCTGGGTGACGCAATGAAGGGAATGGCGGCGCTGCTGTCGATTCCCTTCTCTCTCCGACTCAGCGCAGACGAACGATCCGCAAGCACTGGCAACGCGGCCGCGAGAGCCATCGCCCACGGCGAGCCCGAGAGAGCAGCGGATCCCTTCAAAAAAGCGGTGGCCGAACAACGCCGACTGCCACTACCGTCTCGCCAATGCGCAACTCCCGGCCGGCATGCGCGCGGTGATCACGGACGGCAGGACCTCGGACATCGAAGTTGATCCGGCTGGAGCTTCCACCCGGCTCGATCGTGGTGTTAGACCGCTGCTGTTACGAGTACCGTGGTTTCACCGAGCTGCTGGCAGATCGAGTTGTTCTTCAGGCGATCGAGCAGAACCTGCGGATCAACACCTTCGTCGGCACGGCCCTCCAGCAGCGAGGTCACAATAGATATTTCGTATGGATCGCCGGATAGCGATACGTGATATTCTGTCCTTATACCTACGGACAGAATAACGGTGGAGCTATGAGTAGCGACAGCGAAGAAGAGGACCACCATAGTCAGCAATTTGACTCGAATCTGACTGCCACGTTCGGGCTGATCTGCCAGTGCGCGCACGAGATGATCGGTGTCGATCACAGCGGTTTCGTACGATTTGATGTGGGGAATGAAACCGGAGAAGTGATCGCTGATTATCCTCCCCTTCCGGGTCTCGTCGGTCAGAAGATTCGGCTCCGAGGAGTTCCCGCGGAAGACCGGCTTCTTGCTGACGACAAACCAGTCGCAATCAACGACGTCGACGGCGCCCAGGACCTCGGCGATGTGCAGGAGCTTTTACAAAGCTATGACATCAAATCGATCTGCATCGTCAAGGTACGCTTCAACAGCGTCGTCATCGGCTCCCTCAGCCTCGATTTCAGAGGGAAGCAACGCGACTTTACCGAAGAGCAGATTACGCGGTGCGTGTCGTTCGCTGCGTTTGCGTCGGAGTTGATCGCCGCTCGCCAGCTCGCCATCTGGCTCGAATCGTTTCAGAGCGCTACGGTCGCCGTGACCTCGGAGCGGCAAGTCGATTCGCTCCTAAGGACGATCGTCGAGCAGGCGCAGCGGCTCTTCATGACCGAGAAAGTCGGCCTTTATCAGAGATGCCAGGACGAGAAGGAAAGAGATACCTTGTTGCTGGTCGCCTGTTCCGAGCCGAAACTGCAGGGCCGGCGCATGACGAAGCTCGACGGAGGGATGGCTTGGCAGCTCATATTAGGCAATGAGCCATATTTAGAGACGACCGATTATCGCGAATACAAGCATAAGGCACAGGGGCTTGAAGGGGTCGGATCTCTATTGCAGGTGCCTTTATTGCGGCAGGGTGAGCGCATCGGCGCCATCTATCTTTCCGATGTAACCGGACGCCAGTTCACGCGTTTCGATGCGCGCCTTTTGCGGCACTTCGCCGACATGGCGACGATCGCATTACAGCAGACAGCCCTGGTCGACCGAATGCGGATGCTCTCGGTCGCCAGTGCCGACATCTCGACGAACTTCGATTCCAAGACCCTCGGAGTGCGGCTTGCTTCGATCGCTGCTCACACGGCGCGTATTTTGAGGGCGGAGATGTGTGGCGTCTTCCTGCTCGACCCGGAGAAACGACTAATGCTGAGCGCCAGTCATGGTCACCGGGAAGACGCGCCGCTGCCTGCTAATCCCTTCGAGATTCGCGATGAACCGCGGGGAGGCCTGACGGGTGCGATCTTCGCGCGACTGCTGAAGATGCATGGTGAACGTCGCAAGGCAGCGCCGACCGACGACAGCCCGCTCGCCTTCAATGTGTGGGCCAATGAGCTGACCGATGATCCTGCGGTGAAGTCCGCCGACTTCGATGCCTCGGCATCAGGCCACTGCTTTTCTCTCCTTGCGATGCCTCTCATTCGGCGCGAGCAGAACCGCGAAACCGTTGTCGGAATGCTGCGCATCAGCAACAAGAAGGGCGTCGACGGAAAGCCAGCGGATGCAATCCACTTCAACGCTGAAGACATTTGGATCCTGCGAATCTTCACCGAGGCTGTTGTCGTGGCCATTCAGGGCGCACGAGTGTTCGAAACCCTGCAGCGACAGAAAGACCTCGCGAACACGCTTGCGGGCAGCGCGCCGCTCGATGACCGGCTCACAAGCGCCGCGAAAAGCGTCGTCACCCTCGTCGATCGCTCGTTCTGCCGTTTGCTGCTCGCGCATGATTCGGCGAACCACCTCCAACTGCACGCGGCCGAGTTGCATCCCGATATCTCCAAGATCGTACAGTGGACGCCTGCCGGCCCCGAGTCGAGCCCCATCTCCGATTGGCCGCATCTGCAAAGCGCGCTCGACAGCGGAGTGCCGTTTGAATTACATGCGACCAACCCCGAGCACCGGCGGGTACTGGAGCGGTTGTCGGAGCACTTCGCCATCCGGGAGAACGGTGCGCCACTACATATCGGCGTGATGTTTGGTGTGCCCCTGACCGTGAGTCAGCGCCCGATCGGCCTGATGAGCGTCGGCCAGTTTTACAGCGAAGGTCAGCCACCGCCCGCACCCTTTACCGATGAGCAGCGCAATTTCATCGCCTCGATCGCCGCACAGGTGACGGTCATGATCGACCGTGAACGGCGCCCGCACGAGATCGCGGAATCGGCAAAACGCCGCGAGGAAACGCTGAAGTATCTAGCGTTGTACTTCATCAAGGCAGGTGTTGGGGCTTACAACCATCACGGAACAGCGATCGAGCTCTATCGAGCTGCGATGTTTCTCGAGGATGACGCCGAGAAATTCGAGCTGGACGGTCGCATAAAAGAGGAGATTCACTGGATACTGCAGGGTGCAAGGGCATTGTGTGAGCTACTGGTCTCGCCATTCTCTATCGACATGCCGCGGCGTGACCTGAATGAGCTGATTCTCGACTGGGTTGCAAGCGTCCGCGAATTGAAGGCGTTCAGTAAGATCACATTCGATCTGCACCTCGACCGAACGAAAGGCGTCCAAGTCCAGGTCGACATAGATTTGCTGCGCGCGGCTTTGTTCGTGTTCCTGAAAAACGCTGCCGCGGCAATGCAGGAGTCGATTGTGCGTTCCGTCTCCATCGTCACGGCGGGGGGCGGTGAGGAAAAGACGCGCATCTCGTTCACCGACTCCGGTCCCGGGATTCCGCCCGACAAACTCGAGCGCATCCGTGCTGACCTCCGAGCCGGCGCTACTGAACAGAAAGAACGTGGTCTCGGTTTGCTCACCGCGCAGCTCATCGTGACGCGCCTGGGTGGTGAAATGCTCGAACCGCAAAGCAGCGCGAGGGGCGCGACGTTCACGATCGTGTTGCCGCGCGTGTTGGGCCTCACATGAAGGAGTGGTAGATGGCGCGAATTCTCGTAGCGGATGATGACAGAGAATCACGGACCAAAGCGAAGAGACTGTTGGTCGACGCCGGCTATGAAGTCGTCGAGGCCGATGGTCCGACCGAGGCGCGGGCGCGGCTCGCGTCGGGACGTTGCGATCTCGCGGTTCTCGACTTCCGGCTGCGAGACGGTATCAAGGGCGACCGCTCCGGGCTCGACGTCGCCGTCAATTCCGATCCTCGCATTCCGAAGATCATCATGTCGAACAAAGCCGACAGGGACGAGATCATGGACAGTGTGCGGATCGGCGAGGATGGATTCGCCGTCGCCATCGCCTTCATCGACAAGTTGGACATTGTTCCCGGCAGGCCCGACCTTCTTGACGCTGTCAGCCGCGGCCTGGATGCGCGCCGCATCTGGATGCGCCAGAAACGCGAGACCATCAGCGAGCAATTGACGACCGAATACAGGAACGTGTCGCGCATGGCCATGCTGCACAGTTGGGTTCATCTACTCGTGAACCTAGTCTTCGCCGGTTTGATGGTGACGACCGCGCTTTATGTTCATGCCGGCTTCACTCCGATGCTGTTCGCAATGATCGCCATCGTCGCCGGCGAAGTGACGAACCTGATGCTCATGCGTGGCAAGGAGGAAGCTTTGGCTCTGCGTGCAGGGCGGCAACATATGGAGCTGTTGCAGGCCAAGCGATTTGAGCAACTACTCGCCGCGTGCGATTCGATTTCCAATGCCGCGGAAGCGGAGAAGGCGCGGGTCGATCTAATTCGCACCACGACGGCGAGTTGGTTCGGCGGGCGCGAACTGATCGCGGCCGCGGAGCAAAGCGAATGAAAACGCCGCCAGGTCCGGGCAGCGTCTGGTGGGCCGTCTTGGTAGGCGCTACCGGACTCGAACCGGTGACCCCCACCGTGTGAAGGTGATGCTCTACCAACTGAGCTAAGCGCCTGTTTGGGATCGTCTCAACGAGCTGTTCTCCCTCGCTACTTCCGAGGGGTGGACAATTGATAGTGCAGCGGACAGTCGAGGATCTGGCGCAACCGCGCGAGTTTCTCGCGAACCAGCGCGAACATCTCGTCGTCGTACGCGATCGGCTGGCCGAGTCCGGCCTGGGCGTTGGGGACGCTGCCGCGCCGAGTGATGTGCTTCATGGTCGAAGCATGTGAATTCGAGGCCATTCGGTCGATGTGGTGCTCACGTGAAGGCCGGGATGTGGCGGGAACGAGCGATCCGGCTCCGTGGGCGGGGGATTCCTCGCCCACCCGCCACCCCGCCCTCTCGGAATGACAGCTCCTTGTGTTGCGCGATCTTAACCGTCGGGGCGCCACGATATTTGTGTCTGCCCACTTTGGGCAGTAGAATGCCCGGAATGGGCAGAGCGCTCCCGCCACCTCATCGCCGCGCCGGCACCCGGCCGGCCAGTCTGGCCGCCGTGCTTTTCACGGGCACGCAACAACGCCTCTTCCGGTTGCTGTTCGGCAACTCGGAGAAGACCTATTTCAAGCAGGAATTGATCGCGCGCACCGGTTCCGGCTCGGGAGCCGTGCAGCGCGAGTTGGCGCGTCTGGTCGAGAGCGGACTCGTGACGATGACCCTCATCGGCAGCCAGAAGCACTACCAAGCCAACCGGAGCGCACCCATTTTCGAGGAGTTGCGGGGAATCGTAACCAAGACCGTGGGCCTCATCGATCCGCTGCGAGCGGCGCTGCGGCCGCTTGCGAAGCGGATCAGGCGTGCCCTCGTCTACGGCTCGGTAGCGAAAGGAACGTCGCACGCAGGCAGCGATGTCGATCTCCTCGTCGTCGCGGATGACCTTACCCTTGAAGAGCTGTTCGTACGGCTCGCCGCCGCCGAAAAGACCATTGGGCGTACCATTCACCCGACACTGTACACACCTGCGGAATTCGCGCGCCGGCATAAGAGCGGCAATCCGTTCTTGACGAAGGTACTGGCGGGAGAGCACCTCGACCTCATGGAATCCGATGATGGCGCTGCCAGCTCCCGGTAATCTCGTGCGCACGCGGCGGCCTGAAGTCCGAGCCGGCCGGGCAAGTGGAGCTCGATGGATTGATCCGCTCCGGCCTGGCGCGGCTCGCGGATGCGGATGCATCCATCACCGCGCTCTCGCTCGACGGCCGGTTCGACCTCGCCTACAACGCCGCGCACGCTCTGTCGCTGGCCGCGTTGCGCTGGCACGGGTATCGGCCGGAGAATCGTTACCTCGTGTTTCAGACGCTCGCGCATACGCTCGCTCTGCCTCCCGAGCTATGGCGCGTCCTCGACACCGCGCATCGAAAAAGAAACTTCGTTGAATATGAAGGCGTTGCGGATGTCGATGAGGAGACAGTCGCCGCGCTGATCCGCGTGACACGGGAGGTCGCGGCGCGCGTACAGCGGCTCGGACCGGTGCAGAAAGGCTGACCACGTCCGAGTACTCCCAAGTCGGGAAGCCGTTCCTCGATCAGCTCGCGCGCTGGGGCGGACGGTCATCGATCAGGGACAGGCCTTCGTTCCTTCCGATCCCGCGCCGAGTCTGCGCGGCTCGTTTCGCGAGTGAATTCTTCCCGCGGTGTTCCCGAAACCCTCTGAACGTCGCCGCTCGACACCGGCGCGTTGCGAGTGTCGCGGCGCCATTTCCGTACCACGGCGGGAGTGGGTTGGAGATACTCTAGAATCAGCCGTAAATGAAGCGGCCGGCCGTCGTCCTGCTGTTACTAGTGATTGCGCTCGCGTGCGCAGCACGACTGCCTCGACTCGGCGAGCCGATCGGCGGGTTTCATGGTTTCAATGAGGCGAATTATCTTCTTGAAGCGAGGAACGTCCGGCATGGCTCGTTTCTCGTGCCTACGGTCGACGGCACAGCCCCCTTCATCGAGTCACCTCCGTTCTACTCCTATCTGCTTTTCATCGTGTTCGCTCATCTTCGGGCCATCCCTGATCGTTGCCCGATGCGTCACAGTCGCCTGCAGTCTTCTCCTGGTCGGGCTGACGGCGCTCCTGGCCAGGGACCGATTTGGGAAGCCAGCGGGCTGGATCGCCGCCACTCTGATGTCGGTTGCGCCGGTCGCAGCCCTCACGGGACGCAACATTCAGACGGATTCCCTTTATCTGGCGCTGGTGGTAGGGGCGATGCTGTGCTGGCCGCGCGAGGATGTCTGGACATCGCGCCAGGCAATCCGCGTTGGCGCGCTGCTCGGCCTCGCTCTCTTTACGAAGCTGTTCGCAGGGGTTGCGATCGTAGCGCTGGCCTGTTACGAACTGGCAAGGGTGATTCGTGAGAGGCGGCATGACCGGCGCATCGAAATGGGACGGGGGGCCATGGCGCTTGGCATCGCAGGCGCGATACCGCTCCTTTTCTATGGCTATCACTTCGTTCGCGGCCGCGCTTTTTTCATGCAACACGTTTTTGGAGGAGCCGCCGCTGCGACGACGTTTCCGCAGTCAATGCCGGAAGCTCGCTGGTTGCTGATTGAAGCCTGGTGGGCATGTTCGCCACTCGTCGCGCTGGCGATCCTCTATGGTCTCCTGGTCGCGGTGATCAACAGGTCGAATGACGATCTGTTCTTTCTTCTCCCGCTCGCGGCGTATGCGGTCTTTTACCTGCACACGCACAAGCACAGTTACTACCTGTTGAGTCTTCTGCCATTCGCCGCAATTCTCGCTGCCCGTGCCATGGCCCTCTGGCCGTGGCAGTCGTTTCGTTTCGCTGTGCTGGCGGCGATCTCACTGCATGGCACGTTTGTAACCCTGATCGATTTGACCTCCATGAAGCTTGGCTATCGTGAGTTTGCCGGCCTCGGTTCGTGGGCTGATGGACTGCCCAGCGATGCGCAGATCGTTCTCGACGCCGATGTCGCGGATAACGCGTTTCCGATCGTCATGTACTATCAGCCAGGGAGGCGCGTGCGTTTTGCCAGTTCGCTTCCCCGGCGATCCGATGGATTCCTGCAAATGCCGCCGAAGAGTTTTCTGGTTCGATTCGCGCATGGGAGCGATTTCCCATCGGGAACGGTGCGGTTTGCCCGCGACCGCTATGCGCTCTCGTTGGGCTCCTGGCGGTTCTTCGAGGATCATCCCAACCCGCACTACTTCCGCCAGTCCGAGCTCCAGTTCGAGAAGGCCGAGCGCTTCGAGATCGGATTCCTGAAGCGGGGGACTTACAACGCACTCGAAGCGTTACCCCTTGGCGGGCGGGGCGTGTTTCGAGCGGCCGATGGCACTCTTTCGGTTGACTGAGTCTTGCCGTTTGGCGTGAGGAAGCCGAAAAAAAACAAACGGTGAGAACGGCAGTCCTCTTGACGACTCACCCACCGGCCAGTCACTGGACGGTCTTATGTTATGCCCACTTTGGGCAGTACAATGCCTGGAATGGGCAGGGCCATCACAAGGTGGTTGTCCGGCACGGCCCTTCAATGTCCTTCGTGTCGTGCACCGTTGGCCGTGGCCGCGAGCGCGCAGCAGCGGACGTCGAGAATTGCCGCGCCGGAATCAGAAAACCAGCGCTGCTTCAGCCAGAGCGCGACGGTCACGAGTGCGATCAGGACCGGCACTTCCACCAGTGGTCCGATGACGGCGGCAAAGGCGGCGCCGTGGCCGATGCCGAAGGTCGCCACCGCGACTGCGATCGCGAGCTCGAAGTTGTTGGAGGCCGCCGTGAACGAGAGCGTCGCCGTTTGCGGGTATGTCGCCCCCACCTTCCGGCTCATCCAGAGGCTGAAGAGGAACATCACCACGAAGTAGATGAGCAGCGGCACCGCGATGCGCAGCACGTCGAGCGGGAGCTTGACGATCGTCTCGCCTTTGAGGCTGAACATCACAACGATCGTAAAGAGCAACGCGATCAGCGTGAGAGGACTGATGCGCGGGACGAAGACGCGGTGATACCAGTCCAGTCCTTTGATCTTGCCGAGCACGTAGCGCGTCAGAAATCCCGCGATGAACGGAATGCCGAGATAGATGAAGACACTCGTGGCGATCTGGCCGATCGTGATGTTGACAACCGCTCCCTGAAGCCCGAGCTTCGCCGGAAGGACGGTGATGAAGAACCACGCGTAGACGCTGAAGAAGAGCACCTGGAAAATCGAGTTGAAGGCGACGAGCCCCGCGCAGTACTCGGTACTCCCTTTGGCCAGGTCGTTCCAGACGATGACCATCGCGATGCAGCGCGCCAGGCCGATCAGGATCAGTCCGATCATGTACTCAGGACGATCCCGCAGGAAGAGCACCGCAAGGCCGAACATGAGCAGCGGGCCTACGATCCAGTTCTGCACGAGCGAGAGCGCCAGGACCTTCTTGTTTTCGAAGACCAGATGCAGCTCTTCATAGCGAACCTTGGCCAGGGGCGGATACATCATGAGAATCAGCCCGATCGCGAGGGGAACGCTGGTCGTACCGATGTTCCAGGCATTGATTGCCCGGTTGAACTGCGGGACCGCATAGCCGAGCAGCACACCGGCCGCCATGGCGAGAAAGATCCACAACGTCAAATACCGGTCGAGGAACGAGAGCCGTCTTTGCTTTGTCATCATCGTCGTCCCTTAGAGAACGGGAAAGATGCTGTTTAGGCGACGCCCAGCAGGTGCCGGACCTCATCGGCTTTCGGAATGCGGCCGGAGATGACGACTTTGCCGTCGATGACCACGCCCGGCGTCGCCATGAGGCCGAGGGCCATCATCCGCTCGATCGATTCGTCCTTCACGACTTCGATCGAAAGCCCTTCCTGTTCGACCACGTGCTGCACGACGCGGAACGTCTCCTTGCAACGCGAGCAACCGGGTCCGAGAACTTCGATCTTCTTCTGTGCCGGCATCATTCTTCTCCTGTTATGAATTCGTGTGGATCACATCACGGCGTTGAAGAGATATCCGACGATGAGGATGCCGGTGGCGACGACGCCGATGAAGGCCGCAATGAGGGTGGGCCGAAGCACTTTCCGCAGGATGATCATCTCCGGCAGCGACAGTGCGATGACGGCCATCATGAAAGCCAGTACGGTCCCGAGCGCCGCTCCTTTGCCGAGGAGCGCATGCACGATGGGGATGATGCCGGCGGCGTTCGAGTACATCGGAATGCCGAGGAGCACCGCGAGCGGAACCGCCCACCAGGCGTCGCGCCCCATGAAGGACGCCAGGAAGTTCGTCGGCACGTAGCCGTGGATTCCCGCGCCAACGGCGATGCCGATGACGACGTAGATCCAGACCTTCCCGACGATCTCCCGCACTGCCGCGCGTCCGTCGGTGAGCCGGTCCGTCCAGGTCTTCGGCGCATCGGGCGCGGCGCTTCCG
>JAANCK010173424.1_pt1 | contig 12239 bp, 12 predicted proteins | sample 7277841 | NCBI WGS metagenome assembly JAANCK01 (sample SAMN14222788, study PRJNA588281) | permafrost metagenome | isolation source: Arctic cryosol methane SIP | place: Canada:Nunavut | collected 2015-07 | reverse complement strand
GGCTTCGTTGACCACCAGGCCGCGACCGCCGATTTGCTGGCCGTTCATGCCTTCGATGGCCGCTTTGGCTTCCGCCTCATTGCTCATCTCGACAAAGCCGAAGCCCTTGGAGCGACCCGTGTCGCGTTCCATCATGACCTTGGCGCTGGAGACGGTGCCGTATTGGCTGAACGCCTGTTCCATGTCGCTGTCGCGGTAAGAATAGGGCAGGTTGCCCACGTAAAGTTTGTTGCCCATGAAGGGACTCCTCGAGAGAAAAAACGCACTGAGCGATGGAGTCCGAACGACGCAAGCTACTAACCACGCGAAACCGACCATTCACCGCAAACTTGTGCTCCACAGACGGAGGCACCCGCGGATTATGGCGCATCCTGGAAGTTCCTGCCAAGGCTTTTGTTGCCGGCCATCGGTTTTTCGGGCTGAAGAATCCAAATTGAAGCCGGTGCACAGCTGTGGTTGAGCTTCAGCCATTGGCGGGGTGCCGGGTTGGACCGCCGACCCCCGGGAAAACACTACCAGGTGGCTTCCCGCTCGGGGGTCGAGCCGATGCGGTGAATCGCCAGGTCCGCGCCCTCGTACTCTTCCTCGGGCGTCAGCCGCAGCCCGGTCACGGTCTTGATCAGCGCGTAGACGACAAAGCCGGCCACCAGGGCCCATGCGATCCCCATCAGCGTGCCGATCAACTGGCCACCGAAGCTCACGCCGCCCAGCCCGCCGAGCGCCTTCTGCCCGAAGATGCCGGCGGCGATCCCGCCCCAGGCGCCGCAAAGCCCGTGCAACGGCCAGACCCCGAGCACGTCGTCGATCTTCCAGCGGTTCTGAGTCAGGGTGAACATCGATACGAACAGGCCGCCGGCAAAGGCTCCGACCGCCAGCGCGCCCAGCGGGTGCATCAGGTCAGAGCCCGCGCACACCGCGACCAGGCCGGCCAACGGACCGTTGTGCACGAAGCCCGGGTCGTTGCGGCCGGCGGCCAGCGCCGCCAGTGTGCCGCCAACCATGGCCATCAGCGAGTTCACGGCGACGAGGCCAGAGATCTTGTCGATGGTCTGGGCGCTCATGACGTTGAAACCGAACCAGCCCACGGTCAGAATCCAGGCGCCCAGCGCCAGGAAGGGAATATTGGACGGCGGATGCGCCGAGATGCCGCCGTCCTTGCGGTAGCGATTGGCGCGAGCGCCCAGCAGGATCACGGCCGGTAGGGCCATCCAGCCGCCCATGGCGTGAACCACCACGGACCCGGCGAAATCGTGAAAGGCCTCGCCGGTCGTCACCTTGATCCAGTCCTGGATGCCGAAGGCGTTGTTCCAGGCCACGCCCTCGAACAGCGGGTACACGAAGCCGACGATCACGGCAGTTGCCATCAGCTGTGGGCCGAACCGGGCCCGCTCCGCGATGCCGCCGGAAATGATCGCCGGAATGGCGGCTGCGAACGTCAGCAGGAAGAAGAACCGGACCAGCTCGAAGCCATTGCGGGTGGCCAGCTGCTCCGCACCGACGAAGAAGCTGGTGCCGTAGGCGATGCCGTAGCCGACCACGAAGTACATCACCGTGGATACCGAGAAATCGACCAGGATCTTCACCAGCGCATTGACTTGGTTCTTCTTGCGCACTGTGCCCAGCTCAAGGAACGCGAAACCAGCGTGCATGGCGAGCACCATGATGCCGCCCAGCAAAATGAACAAGGCGTCCGAGCCCTGTTTTAGTGCTTGCATAGAGTCCTCTTTTAGAAAATCGCCTGTTATTGGTGCGTTTCTCCGCCATAGGCGGGCGACGCACCATAACAAAGCAATAAATGCGCCAGACCCGTGCGCCGGGGCGCTTTATTGGGCGCGCCTATAGATCACGTGATAGGTCAGCCCCACCAGGACGCTGCCGCCGACCAGATTGCCGGCGATCACCGGCAGCAGGTTGCCGCCCACGCCGGTCCAGGTCACCGCGGCCGTCCCGGCGGCACTGCCGCCTTGCTGGACCAGCATGGCAAGGGGCATCAGGTACATGTTGGCGATGCTGTGCTCGAAACCGGCGGCCACGAAGGCGCAGATCGGAAAGACCACGGCCACCGCCTTGTCCACCACGCTGCGGCCGGCCATGGCCATCCACACCGCCATGCAGACCAGCACATTGCACAAGACCCCGCGAAAGAACGCTTCGACCGGGGGCAGCGATTGCTTGGCCAGGGCGATCTTGACGACCGTGCGCCCGATCGCCCCGTCGTTCATTCCCGTGTGACCGCTCAGAAAGACCACCAGCGCCAGGCCCGCCGCTCCCGCGAAATTGGCCGCGCACACCAGGACCCAGTTGCGCAGCACCTCGGCAGTGCCGATCCGGCCGTCGGCCCAGGCCATGGCCAGCAGGTTGTTGCCGGTGAACAGCTCGGCGCCGGCGACAACCACCAGCAGCAGGCCGAGCGAGAACACCACGCCGCCGCCGATCTGGGCGGCGGCGAAGCCGAGCGTGGCGTCGGACTTCACCACGACGAACAGCATCGAGCCCAGCCCGATGAAAGCGCCGGCCAGCATCCCGAGCATCAACAGGGGCAGCGTCGCCATGCGCGCCTTGGCCACACCCACGGTCTCGACACGCCGCGCCACCTCGAGCGGGGCATAGGCGTCCGATCCATACAGTTCGGTCATTGCGCCCTCCTGCTCGTATACTAGCCTCGCGCCGATTTGCTCCAGCTTGCGGGCGCTCAATAAATTCAGCTAAAGATCGACTGCCAGCAGACCCGGCCTCGCATCTTGAGCGACGCCGGGTTTTCTTTTGCCGCCGGGCCGTCCCAAAAGCGCCCCGCCGGGGGGCAGCGGTGCGTGGGGGATTCTTTTTATATGATCGTTTCGCCGCAATCGATGTCGTTTCCCGAGCTGCTGCCGCTGCGCAGCGGCGCGGCGATTCGCGGCTATACGCTGGCCTACGAAACCTACGGCACGCTGAACGCGGACAAGAGCAACGCGGTGCTGATCTGCCACGCACTCAATGCCTCGCACCATGTGGCCGGCCTCTACGCCGGCCAGGAAAAATCCGAAGGCTGGTGGGACACCATGATCGGGCCCGGCAAGCCGGTCGATACCGACCGCTTCTTCGTCATCGGCGTCAACAACCTCGGATCCTGCTTCGGCTCGACCGGCCCGATGCACGTCAACCCCGACACCGGAAAGATCTATGGCGCCGACTTCCCGGTGGTGACCGTGGAGGACTGGGTCGACGCACAGGCCCGGCTGCTCGATGGGCTGGGCATCCAGACCATCGCGGCGGTGATGGGTGGCAGCCTGGGCGGCATGCAGGCCCTGTCCTGGACCCTGCAATATCCGCAGCGCGTGCGGCATGCCGTGGCGGTGGCCAGCGCGCCCAATCTCACTGCCGAGAACATCGCGTTCAACGAGGTGGCGCGGCGCGCCATCGTGACCGACCCCGATTTCCACGGCGGCCACTTCTACGAGCACGGCGTTGTGCCCAAGCGCGGCCTGCGCATCGCCCGCATGATCGGCCATATCACGTACCTGAGCGACGACGTGATGAATGAGAAGTTCGGCCGCCAGCTGCGCGAGCGGATCATCGACGCCAACGGGCAATCACAGTCCACCGGCGACTTCCTGTATTCGACCCAGGACATCGAGTTCCAGATCGAGAGCTACCTGCGCTACCAGGGCGACAAATTCAGCGAATACTTCGACGCCAATACCTATCTGCTGATCACGCGAGCGCTCGACTATTTCGATCCGGCCCTGCGCCACAACGGCAACCTGGCGCGGGCCCTGGCGGTCGCCACCGCCAATTTCCTGCTGGTGAGCTTCACCACCGACTGGCGGTTCGCCCCCAAGCGCAGCCGCGAGATCGTCAAGGCGCTGCTGGACAACAAGCGCGACGTGAGCTACGCCGAGATCGACGCGCCGCACGGCCACGACGCCTTCCTGCTGGAGGACGCGCGTTACCTGAGCGTGGTGCGCGCATATTTCGACCGCATCGCAAAAGGCGCGTCATGAGCGATCGCCTGACCATGGAATCGATTGCCCGGCTGGTGCCGCTCGGCTCGCGCGTCCTCGACCTGGGTTGCGGCGACGGGGCGATGCTCGACTGGCTGCAACGTGAGCGCCGCTCCAGCGGCTACGGGATCGAGATCGCCGATGACAACGTGCTGGCCTGCGTCAAGCGCGGCATCAACGTCATCCAGCTCAACCTCGACGAGGGCCTGTCGATGTTCGACGACCAGTCGTTCGACGTGGTGCTGCAGGTCGACACCCTGCAGCACCTGCGCAACGCCGAGACCATGTTGATCGAGACCGCCCGCGTCGGTCGCACCGGGGTCGTGGCGTTTCCGAATTTCGCGCACTGGCCCAACCGGCTGAGCATCGCGCGCGGCCGCATGCCGGTGACCAAACGCCTGCCCTACCAGTGGTACGACACTCCGAACATCCGGGTCGGCACCTTCAAGGATTTCGAAGTCCTGGCCACCAAGAACCGGCTGGCTATCCTGGACGCGTACGGTTTGCAGGACGGCCGCGAGGTGCGCTTCCTGCCCAACGCGCGGGCCGGCACGGCCGTCTTCAAGTTCGAGCGCGGCTGAGCGCATCCGCGGCCGGATTGTTGTAGCATTCACGGATCGGGAATCACAGCCTCCCGGTCTTCACGGATAGACGGTGTCCCGTCCAAGCGCTGGCAACTTCAACCTGGAGTTTCCCGTGGACACCGTTGCTACTTCCATTTCCCCCGAACAGTTTCTTGCCGTGCTCGGCCGCGCGGATGCGCCAGCGGTCCTGGACGTGCGGCGCGATGAGCGCTTTGGTGAGAGCGAGCGCATCCTGCCCGGCGCGATCCGCTGCGCGCCGCAGGACGTCCGGGGTTTCGCACCGGCCATCCGCGGCGGACGCGCCGTCGTTTATTGCGTCCACGGACGGGAAGTAAGCCAGCAGGCCGCCGCCGACTTGCGCGCTGCCGGCTGCGACGCCGGCTATCTCCAAGGCGGCATCGAAGCGCTCATCGAGCAAGGCCTGCCCACTTTGCGCAAGCGGCCGGACCTCGGCGTCACCGGCGCGCAGCCATCGCGCTGGATCACCCGCGAGCGCCCCAAGATCGATCGCATTGCCTGCCCCTGGCTGGTGCGCCGCTTCATCGACCCACGGGCGCAGTTCTTCTATGTGCCGGTGGACCGGGTGTTCGAGGAAGCGCAACGCCTGAAGGCCGTCGCGTACGACATCCCCGGCGCACCGATCGCGCACGAGGGTGAGCTCTGCAGCTTCGACACGCTGTTGCGGGCGTTCGAGCTCGCGCCACCCGCGTTGCTGGCGCTGGCCCGCATCGTGCGCGGCGCCGACACCGGGCGACCAGACCTTGCGCCCCAGTCCGCCGGGCTGCTGGCGATGTCGCTCGGTCTGTCGCGGCTGCATGCCGATGACCATGCAATGCTGAAAGCGGCACTGCCGCTCTATGACGCGCTGTACGCCTGGTGCAACGCCGTCACGGCGGAGTTCCACGGCGTTAACACGGTCACGGTGCAAGGCCTCGCATCATGACGGCGGCAACGGTGACTCGTGCCGAACCGCCCCGCAGCGTTGCGTTCGGCGAGGCATTGAAGTTCTGGCTCAAGCTCGGCTTCATCAGCTTCGGCGGACCCGCGGGGCAGATCGCGATCATGCATCGCGAGCTGGTCGAGCAAAAGCGCTGGATCTCGGAGCGACGCTTCCTGCACGCCCTCAACTACTGCATGTTGCTGCCCGGCCCCGAGGCGCAGCAGCTCGCCACCTACATTGGCTGGCTGATGCATCGCAGCTGGGGCGGCATCGTCGCCGGCGGGCTGTTCGTGTTGCCGTCGCTGTTCATCTTGATCGGCCTTTCCTGGGTGTACGCCGCGTTCGGCCAGGTGAGCTGGATCGCCGGCATCTTCTACGGCATCAAACCGGCGGTGGCGGCGATCGTTTTGCAGGCGGTATGGCGGATCGGAAGCCGGACCCTCAAGAGCCCGCGCCGCGTCCCCTGGCTCTGGGCCATCGCGGTGCTCAGCTTCATCGCCATCGCGTTCCTGAAGATTCCCTTTCCCTGGGTCGTGCTGAGCGCAGGGCTGATCGGCGTGTGGGGCGGCAACCATGTGCCCGGGCAATTCGCGACCGGCGGCGGCCACGGCGGAAGCGGCGCGGAACCACTGGCCGCGCCGGCGAACGGCTACATCATCGACGACACCTCGCCGACGCCAAGCCACGCGCTCTTCAGCAAACGGCGCCTCGCGGCTGTGGCACTGTGGGGATCGTTGCTGTGGCTTGTGCCCATGGGCGTCCTGATTGTTCTGCAAGGGTGGCACGGCGCCCTCACGCAGATGTCCTGGTTCTTCACCAAGGCGGCGCTGCTGACCTTCGGCGGCGCATATGCGGTGTTGCCGTACGTTTATCAGGGCGCGGTCGAGCAGTTCCACTGGCTGACCGGGCCCCAGATGATCGACGGCCTGGCATTGGGGGAGACCACGCCTGGGCCGCTGATCATGGTGGTCACCTTCGTTGCCTTCGTCGGCGGCTGGACCCGCCAGGTGCTGGGGCCCGATGCGCCATTCGCCGGTGCGGCGCTGGCCGCGATGCTGGTCACATGGTTCACGTTCCTGCCATCGTTCCTGTTCATCCTGGCGGGCGGGCCGCTGGTCGAATCCACCCACGGCAACCTGAAGTTCACCGCGCCGCTGACCGCGATCACGGCGGCCGTGGTCGGGGTCATTGCCAGCTTGGCGCTGTTCTTCCTGGTGCACATCGCCCGCGGCCAGTCCGCGAGCACTGCGGCGTGGGGCGTGGATGGGGTCGCACTGGGGCTTGCCGGCGCCGCTGCGGTCGCCTTGCTGCGGTTCAAGGCCGGCGTCATCCCGGTCATCGCCGGTTGCGCGCTTTGCGGACTGACGCTGAGGCTGGCCGGCTGGGCCTGATGCGGCGGACCGATCGAGTGCTAGCGCGCGGCTGATCCCTTGCGTTTGCCATTCTCCAGGACGGCCCCGAGCACCTTCCCGAATTGCAGGCCGAGGGTCTCAAGGACGCCCTTGAGTTTCTCCCCTTCCCTCACAACGTCCGTTCCATGTTCCGGGGGAAGTCGCCGCAGGCCGTCGAGCTCCTGGGCCAGCCGGTCGCGATCCGCCTGCATTCTTTTGAGCAGGGCTTCGGTATCGGTGGCCGTCTCGCGGGCCACGCGTGCCTTGTCGGCCCGGGCGATCAGGGCGTCGATGTGGGCCAGATGCAATTCGGATTCGTGAATGTATTGCTCAGCCAACGCGGCAATCTTGTTCATCATGTCCTCCCGACGACAGGTTCCTGCAAGGAGCAAAGCGATGTTCCGCTGGTTCTTGAGAGATAGCGAACGACTTCACTATAGATGCCGCCGCTTAGTGCAGCCTTAAGCCGGTGCTCCTGCGCTGTCCGCCCGAGGGCTTGAGCGCCCCCTGCACGGGTGTAGGGAGCCAAAATTAGGCGTGCGGGAGCGCCTTACGAATCAATGACTTGGGCAAAATACTCGAACAAGAAGGCTGAATAGTGCGTCAAGTATGTTGCCATGTACGCACAAAGTGTCGAAGTAAATGCATCGCGTTTTTTCATCGATTACTGAGGCCTTCCCGTACTCGGCAGAGGACATTGACCGTCGGGCATCGCCTGAACGTGCCCTGACATGTCCCGGACATCGGGGAGCGCAGAAACGTCCGCCATTAACTAGTTCCACTCGGACCGTTGGCGACGCGATCTGCGTGTGTCCCTCTGGTGCCCCGAGGTGGTAGATCTCAGTTCGAGCCGCAAATACGGCGAATCTGGTCATCTATGTGGCTGAAGGCAGCAGCACGCGCTTGCATGTGGTCTCCCGATTCAATCGCGCTCACCAGTACGGCATGTTCCAGGCGCATCTGCGCGGCGAACTCAGCGCCCGAGCCAGCTTTTGCCCGCGGCATGTCCATGGCGGCGAACATGCAGTGCGTCACATACTCGAGGCTTTTGACGAGAGATGGATTGTGCGCAGCATTGGCGACGGCTCGGTGAAATCTCCGGTCCTCCTCAAGGTCGTCGAAACTGATCGCGAGAACACCGGTGTCCAGGCACTCCCGCAGTCGCGCGATGTCAACTGTATTTCGGCGCTGTGCAGCGAGACCAGCCGCCTCAACTTCGAGCGCCCGGCGAACTTCGAATAGCTGGATTGCCACCAGCCGTGAGTCGCGATCAGCAACGTTGAATTGGAGCGGCGTTGCAGGCAAGCTGGAACTAACATACACGCCGCTCCCCTGGCGTGAGTCGACCAGTCGCAGGGACTTCAAGCGTGACGTCGCCTCGCGCACCACGGTGCGGCTCACAGAGAACTGTTCGGCCAGCCCGACTTCAGTCGGCAATTTCATCCCCGCTGTAAGGCGTCCTGCCGTGATTTCAGCAGCCAACTGCTGCGCTACCTGTTCCGATAAGCGGATGCCGGCGGTGACGGCCGTGAAGTTGATTGTCATGTTGGAGTAAGCGTTCCGAGCCAACGGAGCGCCATCAAGCGTGGTGAATATGAGGGCCGATATCTCTGCTCGAACCGAGGGGCTTACTTGGTGTGGTATTTCAACAGCACCGGAATATATCGGTTACCGAACCGATGTTCACTGAAAAGGTTCTCGCACGAACTGAGGCAAGTCGTGCATCAACTACGATGAGGATTCGGCCAATCACAAGACATCTAATCCGCCACACACATCAACGACTTACGTCAACGAATGAATCTGCGGTGAGCCGAAGTTGCTGCGCTATTCGCAAGATGATTCAACGTTAGTGCCTTACGAATTGACCCCACTTGGTAGTCAGGTCTTTCGGGCAGACGTCCGGGCCTGCGAGGCCCGATTGAACTCATCGAAACTTCCACGTATTCTCAGCGCTAGAGACACCGCACCATGTATTCCTCACCCGCTTCGCCTGCAGCCCCCACCGAACGAATAGCCGGTCGGGCGTCTGCGAGCGCCTGCGAGCGCCGAAGGGTGTTCTCTTCGGTCAAACGCAGTGTTCTGGCGATGTCCATGCGGTTCTCATACGACGCCGCAACCGCACTACCTTGCGCAGCACGTGCTTTGGAACCCGCATATGACGCGCGCTAGCTGCCCCACGCATTCCAGATATCTGCGCCTCAGGCGTCCAGGGTTGCCATCGATCTGTTCATGATCTGATTGCACCCGCGGGCTCCTGACCCACAAAACAGGAGTCCGAAATGAACTCGAACAAGAAAGATTTGTCTGGCGACAGCCCGCACATTGCGGGCTATGAGCTGATCTCACGCACTCGCAGGATGGGCGATGCGCTGCACCGCGTCGAGCTGCTGGTTCCCCAGTCGCTGCGCGAAGAGCTCCAGGCCGAAGAACGGGCTCGTCTGGATGCCGAGCTACGGGAAGAATCCAACCGTCGAGAGCAAGCCGAGCTCGCGGCGTGCAGGAGTTCGCGACCTGACGGATTTCCCGCCGTTGCACCGCTGACCGGGCATCAAAAAGCTCAAGCCGAAGCCGCCAAAGAAGCGGCCGATGCTAAACGCCTGTGGAAGCGGCATGAAGAGGCGCGCCTGAAGGCCAATCCACGCGAGCTCTATCCGGTCTTCGAAGCCGAGCAGCCCCTGCAACTGCGCGAGTTCATTCGCCGCCAGCACAAGGACGACCAGCATCGCCTGCAGGGTCTGTACGAGCGGCTTGCCAAGACGGGAATGCTGCGCCGCGTGGCCCGGCCTTCGCGCAAAGCGCTCATGCAACTGGCCAACCAGCAGCCTCACATGGCCGAGGTGGTGAAGTTCGTGCTGGGCCAGATGGATCTGGCCGCCAGAAGCCGCGCGCCGCTGCGCATCCCGCCCATCCTGCTGTCGGGGGAACCGGGCATCGGCAAGACCCATTTTGCCCAGGCGCTGGCCCAGGCGCTGGGTGCGCCGCTTCGCATCCAGCAGATGGACAGCGATGTCACGGGCGCGTTCCTGCTGGGCTCGGACAAGAAGTGGAGCACCTCCCAGCACGGAATCCTGTTCGAACTGCTCGCCCTTGGAGAAGCGGCCAACCCCGTGCTCATGCTCGACGAATTGGACAAGATCACCCGCATCGACCAGGCGCCACAGGCGTCGCTTTACTCATTGCTGGAGCCAGTCTCGGCCCGCAAGGTGCGCGACATCTCGGCGGACTTCGAGCTGGACGCGAGCCTGGTGACCTGGATCTTTACGGCCAATGACGCTCGGCGGCTGGACGCGCCCTTGCGCAGCCGCCTGCGCGAGTTCCGTATTCGCTTTCCCGATGCCCGCCAGAGCCTGCAACTGGCCGCAGCCGTGATGAAGGCCGCGATCAGCGCCGCCGGCGTGCGCGGCTTCAGCCAGGAGACCAAGCGCCTGGAGCGCTATGTGGCGCACCTCACCGCCCGCGAGATCCACCAGATCACCCGCGAGGCCATCCCCCACGCGCTGGCGGCCGGCCGCAAGCACCTGAGCGCCGCCGACTTGCACCCAGACCTGGTGGACGACGTGCCCAGTACGAACTCGCCCTATCTGCACTGAAGTCAAAAGGAAGACAGATGAATCCGAAACAACTCAAGGTCCGCTTTTCATATATGTTCGCGGGCAAAAACCTGGGAATCCTGTTCGTGCGTGGCTGGCAGCCGGTGTTCTCGCAGTTGTGCGAGGAGATCGATGGCATGCTGGGCGAGGACAAGCGTGGGTTTCACTGGACGCAAGTCAAGGAAAAATTCGGCAGCGCCCGGTTCTACTATTCCCTGGGCGGGCAGAGTCAATTGCGACTGGACCTGCAGACCCCCAAAGGGCTGATTAGCCTCGTAGCCGGGGACGACGAACCGGAAGGCGACGCAATGCCAGCGAGCGACAAGCAGCTCAAGGACCTGCGTGCACGCATCAACGATCGGGTGCGTGCGGCCGAGGAGCAAACCATGACCCGCTGCGTCGTCTGTGGCGCGGCTGCCAGCCGTCGCAACCTGTCCGGCTACCTGCTGGTCTTGTGCAAGGAGCACGAACGCGGTGCGCGCAAGGGTGAGGCGACCTGGGAACTTGCGGAGTTCAGGGAGGACGAGTGATGGCTGTGCTGTTCCTGGACTTTGACGGCGTGACCCATCCGGATCCCTGCCGGGACAGTGAGAAGTTCTGCCAGCTCGCACTGATCGAGCAAGTGCTGCGCGAGTTCCGCGGCGTGCAGGTGGTGATCTCCTCGTCATGGCGCGCGGAACTTGCACACCTGCCGCTCCAAGAGCAACTGGAGTTGCTGCGCCGGCCTTTTGCCTCGGACATCCGGCCGCGGGTGATCGGCGTGACTCCCGACCTTTGGGAGAACACCGTGTGGAAGCCCGGAGATGAACTCAGCCATCACCGAGAGCGCGAGTGCCTGGCCTGGCTGAAGGCAAATCGACCTAGCGCCGGATTGGACCTGTCCTGGATCGCGCTGGACGACCGGGGGCACTGGTTCCGACCCGACTGCCGGCAGTTGCTGCTGATGGATGACCCCTCAATCGGATTCACCCAAGAGCACGCGCGCCAGTTGCGCAAGCGCTTGGCGGCTTTGGAGCACAGCAACCGTTCAGAAGATTCGAAATGACGAGTTTCGTGAAGCGAACTCGCGCGCTGCGCGGGACCGGCGTGTTTCCTGCGCGACCTTCGAAGCAAAATGTCCGTTTTGCGAGTTCAAGCTGTCAGTGCGATGGAGCGCCGATTGATCTGATCACTTGTACATGTGATCACGTCACCGAATTGGCCGATCAAATCTATCAATACGCAGAACGCTCGGAATTCGTAATCACCCAAGATGAAGGCAAAATAGGGTGTATGCCAAACGTCGCCAATATCCTAAGAATCGAAATAGCCCGTGTCGCTCGCAAAGAGATCAGATCTGAGATCGATGGGCTTAGGAGTGCCTCGAATAAGTATCGATCTGATATTGCTGCGCTGAAGCGCCAGCTATCCTTGCTTGAAAGGGAACTCCGTCGGAAGTCTCGGCTGAACGAGCATCTTGACGTCTCGACTTCTGGAGAGACGGCCGAGATAAGGCATCGTTTCAGTGCCAAAGGTCTTGCGTCGCATCGAAAGCGGCTGGGCTTGTCTGCAGAGGCTCTTGGCAAGCTCATTGGCGTGTCAGGTCTCTCCATTTATCACTGGGAAAGCGGCAAGTCGCGCCCAAGATCTCAGTATCTGCCCGCCATCGCAGCACTTAGAACTCTCGGAACAAAGCAAGCGCAAGAGGTTCTGGCAACCCGCTAGTGCCTCACCAGAATCGGGTGGTCGGAAACCTGCTTTCGACCCTG
>JAANCK011253575.1_pt1 | contig 12287 bp, 11 predicted proteins | sample 7277841 | NCBI WGS metagenome assembly JAANCK01 (sample SAMN14222788, study PRJNA588281) | permafrost metagenome | isolation source: Arctic cryosol methane SIP | place: Canada:Nunavut | collected 2015-07 | reverse complement strand
GATCGGAATGAACGGCAGCGACAGCGTGATGTCACCGCCGAACAGACCGACCACGATCAGTCTGCCGCCTTTCACCAGGCTGTCGACGCCAAGCCGCGCGGTCTGCTCATTGCCGACGAAATCGATCGCCGCCCAGACCGGCCCCTTGGCGGCCTTCTGGATCTGCGCCAGCGCGTCCGGCGCATTGGGATCGACGGTGGCGATGGCGCCCTGTTTCTTGGCCGCTGCGCGCTTGACCGGATCGATGTCGACCGCGATGACGCCCTTGCCCTTCATCGCCTTGACGATGGCGATGCAGATCAGCCCGAGGCCGCCGGCGCCGAACACCACCACCGGTTCGCTCTTCACCAGGCCGCCCAGCTTCTTGAGCGCGCCATAGGCGGTGACGCCCGAACAGGCCAGCGGCGCCGCCTGCTCCGGCTTCATGACTTTCGGATAGGCCACCAGATAACGCGGATGCGGCACCAGGATATGCGTGGCATAGCCGCCGTCGCGATAGACGCCGAGGAATCGGGGCGCCATGCAGAGCTGCTCGTCGCCGCGCTTGCATACCGCGCAGGTTCCGCAGCCGATCCAGGGATAGACCAGCCGCTTGTCGCCGACCTTGACGCCGCGCGCCTTGGGGCCGAGCGCCACCACCTCGCCGACATTCTCGTGGCCCATGGTGAGCGGCAGCTTCACGCCGCGCTCCTGCAACATCAGCTTCTTGCCGTGACCGAGATCGTAGAAGCCCTCCCAGATGTGCAGGTCACTGTGGCAGACGCCGGCCGCCAAGGTTTTCACCACCACCTCGCTGCCCTTCGGCTTGGGCGTGGCGGTCTCGGCGAATTGCATCGGCTCGCCGCAGCGGCAGACCTGGAAACTGCGCATGTCGTTCTTCTCCCGCCTCTATTTTGCTCATGGCCGGGCTCGGCCACGACAAGGAACCACCGTCATCCGCCGGCCGCAAGCCCGGCTAAAAGCCCGGCCAAAAGCCGAAAATTTCTTATAAAATGCTCGAAATTCGCCCGGCCATAAATATCTTTCCCGGCAGGCGGTGACTAAACGCCCCTCGTCCGCTATCCCGATTGCTCCATGGACACCCGCACGCCCGAGAACGATGCCCACACGCGCCCGGCAACCCCGTCCCGGGGTGCGGCCGAATTGATCGACGCCCGCGCCGTGGCCGCCGACCTGGAAACGCTCGCCAAGGCGCATACCGGCGGCGAGCGCGAACTGCGCACGGCGCTGGCGCAGCGGCTGAAAACCGCGCTCAACGAAGGCCGCGCCAAGGCGGAGCAGCAACTGCTCAAGGATCGTCATGGCCGCGGCTGCGCCGAGCGGCTGTGCGCGATGGAAGACGAGATCATTCGCATCCTGTTCGAGTTCGCCATCAAGCATCTGTATCCGTCGCAAAATCCGTCCGAGGCCGAACACATGGCGGTGGTCGCCACCGGCGGCTATGGACGTGGGTTACAGGCGCCCGGCTCCGACATCGATCTGTTGTTCCTGCTGCCCTACAAGCAGACCGCCTGGGGCGAGTCGATCGCGGAAGCGATCCTCTATTGCCTGTGGGACACCGGACTGAAGGTCGGCCACGCCACCCGCTCGGTCGACGAATGCATCCGTCAGTCCAAGGCTGACATGACCATCCGCACCGCCATCCTGGAGGCGCGCTTCCTGCTCGGCGACCGCAAGCTGTTCGACGAGCTGGTGACGCGCTTCGACAAGGACGTGGTGCGCAACACGGCGGCGGAATTCGTCGCCGCCAAGCTGGCCGAGCGCGAGGAGCGCGTGCGCCGCTCCGGCCAGTCGCGCTATCTGGTCGAGCCGAACGTGAAGGACGGCAAGGGCGGCCTGCGCGATCTGCATACTTTGTTCTGGATCGCCAAATACGTCTACCGCGTGCGCGAGCCGGACGAACTGATCGAGCGCGGCGTGTTCGACAAGCTGGAATATCAGCGGTTCCGCCGCTGCGAGGATTTCCTCTGGTCGGTGCGCTGCCACATGCATTTTGTCACCGGCCGCGCCGAGGAGCGGCTGTCGTTCGACATCCAGCGCGAAATCGCGGTGCGGCTCGGCTACACCGAACATCCGGGCCAGCAGGACGTCGAGCGCTTCATGAAGCACTACTTCCTGGTCGCCAAGGACGTCGGCGATCTAACCGCCATCCTGTGCTCCGAGCTGGAGGACAGCCAGACCAAGAGCGTACCGGTCTTGAGCCGCATGATGGCGAAGCTGCGGCCGGTCAAGCGCAAGAAGCTCGCCGAGAGCGACGACTTCATCGTCGACAAGAATCGCATTCGGCTCGCCCACGCCAACGCCTTCAAGCGCGATCCGGTCAACCTGATCCGCGTCTTCTATCTGGCGCAGAAGCACAATCTGGCGTTCCATCCGGACGCCATGCGCGCGATGACGCGCTCGCTCAAGCTGATCAATGCCGAACTGCGCGAGGACGAGGAAGCCAACCGGCTGTTTCTGGAAATCCTCACCTCCAAGAACGATCCGGAAACCGTGCTGCGGCGGATGAACGAGGCCGGCGTGCTCGGCCATTTCATGCCGGCCTTCGGCAAGATCGTGGCGATGATGCAGTTCAACATGTATCACCACTACACGGTCGACGAGCATCTGCTGCGCTGCATCGGCGTGCTGGCGGAAATCGATCACGGGTCCAATCCCGAGACGCCGCTGGCCAACGATCTGATCCAAAAGCTGCTGCCCGGTCACCGCGCCGTCATCTATATGACGCTCTTTCTGCACGACATCGCCAAGGGCCGGATCGAGGACCATTCGATCGCCGGCGCGCGGGTGGCGCGGCGCCTGTGCCCACGGCTGGGATTTTCGGCGGCCGATACCGAATTGATCGCCTGGCTGATCGAACGGCATCTGGTCATGTCGAGCGTGGCGCAGTCGCGCGACCTGTCCGACCGCAAAACGATAGAAAATTTCGCCGCGGTGGTGCAGTCGGCCGAACGGCTCAAGCTCTTGACCATCCTCACCACCGCCGACATCCGCGCGGTCGGACCGGGCGTGTGGAACGGCTGGAAGGCGCAACTGTTGCGCACCCTGTATTACGAGACCGAGCCGGTGCTCACCGGCGGCTTCTCCGAGGTCAACCGCGCGCAGCGCGTCGCCATCGCGCAGGCCGAATTCCGCGAAGCGCTCAAGGACTGGCCGCCGGACCGGCTGGAGGCCTATATCGCCAAGCTCTATCCGGCCTATTGGCTGAAAGTCGATCTACCGCACAAGATCGAGCACGCCCGCTTCGTGCGCGCCGCCACGGACGCCGGCAAGAACCTGGCCACCACCGTCGGCTTCGATGCCGAGCGCGCGGTGACCGAGCTAACGGTGCTCGCCCCCGACCATCCCTGGCTGCTGTCGATCATCGCCGGCGCCTGCGCCATGGCCGGCGCCAATATCGTGGACGCGCAGATCTACACCACCACCGACGGCATGGCGCTCGACACCATTTCGCTGTCGCGCGAATTCGACCGCGACGAGGACGAGCAGCGCCGCGCCAACCGCATCGCCGAGTCGATCGAGAAGGCGCTGCGCGGCGAATTGCGGCTGCCCGACATGGTGGGCAAGCGCGCGGCGCCGAAAGGCCGCATCCGGGCTTTCGCGCTCGAGCCGTCGGTCACCATCAACAACCAGTGGTCGCACCGCTACACCATGGTGGAAGTCACCGGCCTCGACCGCACCGGCCTGCTCTACGAGATGACCACGACGCTGTCCAAGCTCAACCTCAACATCGCCTCCGCCCATGTCGCCACATTCGGCGAACGCGTGGTGGACGTGTTCTACATCACCGACCTGATGGGCGCGCAGATCACCTCGCCCACGCGACAGGCCGCCATCAAGCGCGCGCTGATCGGCCTGTTCGCGGGCGGCAACGGCGATGGCAAGAACGGCAAGAGCGCCGCCGACTAACCGAGTACCTCTTATTGCCGCGTATGATTATGAGATTGCGTCGCGCAAATCGACGCAACGGCGTTAATGACAGAGCACCGGGCGCATCTCTATATGATCGTCGGCCGCGTTAGTTCTTGCCCTGCGCGCGGCGCGGTGCGTCTTCGCAGTACTGCGTGATCTCAAGATGGACCATCTGCAGCAGACGGGCGGCGTCCATGAATTCGTTCTGGCGCGCCAGCTCTGCCAGCTGCTTGCTCATCGCGGCGATATACTCGGCCGATTCGCTGCCGTTCTTTTTCATGGCCTACCCCGCTGGATGCTCTCCCATGTCCAACCATAATCCCGAAAGCGACCCTTCCAACATCCTTCGCTTTCAACCGCCGGTGACCAAAACGCATGACGACGGTTGTCCAGAGCCCGTGGCCGCCGACCCGCTGGCGCCGGAGGGTTTGCGTTTGTGCAAGGCGTTTTTTGCAATCGAGGACGCCGCGCTGCGCGCGTCCCTGATCGGACTGATGGAAAATATCGCGGGGCGCGACGCCGCGACGCACACCGGCCGCAAACGCGACGGAATCTAGCTCAGGCCGGCGCCGCGCGCGTCATTCCGCGGCAACGCGCGACGCCGTCGCCGACGCCGATTGCGCGCTGCGCAGCGAGAAGCCCTTGACCACCGCGTAGATCGCCGGGATGACGACGAGCGTGAGCACGGTCGAGGACACCATGCCGCCGATCATCGGCACCGCGATACGCTGCATCACCTCGGCGCCGGTGCCGTGGCTCCACATGATCGGCAGCAGGCCGGCCATGATGGCGGCGACCGTCATCATCTTCGGGCGCACGCGGTCGACCGCGCCAGTCATGATCGCGGCGTAGAGATCGTCGGACGTGAAGCGCCGGCCCTGCGCGGCGCGCTCCGCCTGCAGTTCGGTGAGCGCGTTGTCGAGATAGATCAGCATCACCACGCCGGTTTCGGCGGCGACGCCGGTCAGCGCGATAAAGCCGACCGCGACCGCCACCGATAGATTGAAGCCGAGCGCCCACATCAGCCACAGGCCCCCGGCGAGCGCGAACGGCACCGACAGCATGACGATCAGAGTCTCGGTCACCCGCCGGAAGTTGAGATAGAGCAGCAGGAAGACGATCAGCAGCGTGATCGGCACCACGATCTTGAGGCGCGCCTTGGCGCGTTCCATGTATTCGAACTGCCCGCTCCAGGTGACGTAATAGCCGGGCGGGAACTTGACTTGGGCCGCCACCGCCTTCTGCGCGTCGGCCACGTAGCCGCCGATATCGCGGTCGCGCAGGTCGATATAGATATAGGCCGCGAGCTGCGCGTTCTCGGTGCGGATGGTCGAGGGCCCCTTGGCCAGCTCGATCTTGGCGATCTCGCCGAGCGGCACGGTGCCGCCGTTCGGCAATGGGATCAGCACTTGCGTGGCGATCGCCTGCGGGTCGCTGCGCAATTCGCGCGGATAGCGGATACTCACGGTGTAGCGCTCGCGGCCCTCCACCGTCGTGGTCACCGCCTCGGCGCCGAGCGCGGTGGCGATCACGTCCTGCACGTCGGTGATCATCAGGCCGTAACGCGCGAGCTGCGTGCGATTGGGTTCGATATTGAGATAATAGCCGCCGAGAATGCGCTCGGCGAAAGCAGAGGTCGTGCCCGGCACCGTGCGCACCGCCGCCTCGATCTGGCGCGCGACGTTCTCCATTTCGGACAGATCGGTGCCGTAGACCTTGACGCCGACCGGCGTGCGGATGCCGGTGGCCAGCATGTCGGTGCGCGCCTTGATCGGCATGGTCCAGGCGTTGGATACGCCGGGAAACTGCAGCGCCTTGTCCATCTCGGCGATCAGTCTGTCGGTGGTCATGCCGGGCCGCCATTCGGATTCCGGCTTCAGGTTGATCACGGTCTCGAACATCTCGATCGGCGCCGGGTCGGTGGCCGTCGTGGCGCGTCCGGCCTTGCCCCAAACGGAAGCGACCTCGGGAAAGCTTTTGATGATCTTGTTCTGGGTTTGCAGCAGCTCGGCCGCCTTGGTGACCGACAGGCCGGGCAGCGTGGTCGGCATATAGAACAGCGTGCCCTCGTTGAGCGTGGGCATGAACTCGGTGCCGAGCCGCGATGCCGGCCACAGACTCACAATCAGAATGCCGAGCGCGATCAGGATGGTCGCGGTTTTATATTTGAGCGCGCTGCGGATCACCGGCCGGTAGAGCCAGATCAGTGCGCGGTTCACCGGATTTTTGTGCTCGGGCATGATGCGGCCGCGCACGAACAGCATCATCAGCGCCGGCACCAGCGTCACCGACAGCAAGGCCCCCGCCGCCATGGCGAAGGTCTTGGTGAAGGCCAGCGGCTTGAACATGCGGCCTTCCTGCGCCTCGAGCGCAAAGATCGGCAAAAACGAGACGGTAATGATGAGCAGGCTGAAGAACAGCGCGGGACCGACCTCGATCGCCGCCTCGATCAGCACCTCGCCGCGCGGTTTGCCGGGCGGCGCGCGCTCCAGATGCTTGTGGGCATTCTCGATCATCACGATCGCCGCGTCGACCATGGCGCCGATGGCGATGGCGATGCCGCCGAGGCTCATGATGTTCGAGCTCAATCCCAGCAGATACATGCACAGATAGGCGATCAGCACACCGAGCGGCAGCGTGATGATAGCCACCAGCGCGCTGCGCACATGCAGCAGGAACACCACGCAGACCAGCGCGACGATGATGCTTTCCTCGATCAGCGTGCGTTTGAGCGTATCGATGGCGCGGTAGATCAGGTCGGAGCGGTCGTAGACCGCATCGAGGCTGACGCCTTGCGGCAGGCTGGACGCGATTTCGGCCAGCCGCTCCTTGACGTTCTTGATGACGGTGAGCGCGTTCTCGCCGAAGCGTTGCAGCACGATGCCGGTGACGACTTCGCCCTCGCCGTTCAATTCGGTGATGCCGCGGCGTTCGTCCGGCGCCAGCTCGACGCGCGCCACGTCGCGCAGCAGCACCGGCACGCCGCGGTCGCTCTTGACCACGATTTGTTCCAGATCGGCAAGGCTTTTGATGTAGCCGCGTCCGCGCACCACGAATTCGGTTTCGGCGAGCTCGACGGTGCGGCCGCCGACGTCGATATTGCTCGAACGGATAGCATCGCGGATTTTCGACAGCGCGATGCCGAGCGATTGCAGCCGGCGCGGGTCGATGATGACGGTGTATTGTTTGACGAAGCCGCCGACGCTGGCGACCTCGGCGACGCCTTCCGCCTTGGCCAGGCCGTAGCGGATGTACCAATCCTGGGTGCTGCGCAGCTCGGCCAGGCTCCTCTGCGCGCCGCGCACCACGTATTGGTAGACCCAGCCCACGCCGGTCGCGTCCGGCCCCAGACTCGGCGAAACGCCCACCGGCAGCCGGCGGGCGGCCGAATTGAGGTATTCGAGCACGCGCGAGCGCGCCCAATACAAATCGGTGCCGTCCTCGAAGATCACATAGACGAACGAGACGCCGAAGAACGAAAAGCCGCGCACCACTTTCGATTTCGGCACGCTCAGCATGGCCGTGGTGAGCGGGTAGGTCACCTGGTCCTCGACCACCTGCGGCGCCTGGCCGGGATATTCGGTGTAGACGATGACCTGCACGTCGGAGAGATCGGGAATCGCGTCGAGCGGCACCCGCGACACCGCGTACAAGCCGGCCAGCGTCAGGAACACGCCGGCAAACCCGACCAGCAGCAGGTTGCGCGCCGACCAGCGGATGATGCCTGCGATCATTTCGGCTGACCCGGATCGATGAAGGTTTTGAGCGCGGTCTGCAAATTACTCTCGGCGTCGATCAGGAAGGTCGCGGTGGTGACGATATCCTCGCCGGCCTTGAGGCCCTCGACGATCTCGACATGGCCGTCACTGCGGCGGCCGAGTTTCACGGTGCGCGGCTCGAAACGGCCCTCGCCCTTGGCCACCAGCACGATCTGCTGCGCGCCGTTGTCGATGATGGCGCTCACCGGCACGGTGATGGCGGCGGTTTTATCGCCGTCGGCGTGGAACGTGACGTCGGCATACATGTCGGGCTTGAGCCGCTCGTCCGTATTGGCGACTTCGATGCGCACACGCACGGTGCGGGTTTCCGTCTTTACCTCCGGATAGATGAAGGTGACGGTGCCCTCGACCGGCAAGTTGCGATAGGCGCGGAAGGTCACGGTGGCGCGGTCGCCCAGCTTGATGTCGGCGAGATCGCCTTCCGCGACGTCAACGATCACCCAGACATTGCTGAGGTCGACGATGCGATAAAGCTCGTCGCCGGCGGTGACGCGCTGGCCGTTGATGATGCGCTTGACCATGACGGTGCCGCCGGCCGGCGCCAGCCAGTCGATGGTGCGCGGATTGCTGCCGCTGTCGCGGATCTCGCGGATGCGGGATTCGAGCACGCCGAGATTGCGCAGCCGCTGCATGGCGCCTTCGATCGATTTGCCCAAGGCCGTGTTGGCCGTGCCGGACCAGCTCTTGGCCACCAGCAGATCGGCGATGGCCGACTGGATATCGGCGCTGTAGACGCGGAACAGCGGCTCGCCGGCGCGCACGATCTGGCCGGTGGTATTGACGAACAGATCCTCGACATAGCCGTCCGAGCGCATGGTCACGATGGTGGCGCGGCGCTCGTCGATGGCGACGGTGCCGACCGCGCGCACCGGGCGAACGAGCACGCGCGATTCGGCGGCTTCCGTGCGCACGCCGCTGCGCTGGATGCGATCGAGGCTCACTTTGATGGTCTTGCCGTCGCTCGGCTCGTCGCCGTCATAGACGGCGATGTAGTCCATCCCCATCGAGTCCTTCTTAGGCGTCGGCGAGGTGTCGGGCAGGCCCATCGGATTGCGGTAGTAGAGAATCTTCCGGCCGGCCGGCGCGGCCTTGGCCTGGACCTTGGGCGGGTCGAATGACGGTTCCGCGTCGTCATAGACCGGCAGGAAGGCGCGGCCCTGCGCGTCGTCTTTCGGCGTCGCCGACCAGTTGGGCGCGCCGCTCGGATCGCGATAATAGAGGATGATGCGCGCGGCCACGGCTGCCTGCCGGGCATTGCCGAGCGGAATTACCGTGGCTGTCGAGCCGTGGTTATGGTTTTGGCTACGGTTATAGGCGTAGCTCGTCGCTATACCGGCCGTGAGGATCAGCACGAGAATAACGATGGCGGCGCGAAACTTGGTCATGACTGTCTCGATTGATGCAAACCTGCCGTGAATACGGATGAACGGCGGCGGCCGCGACTGCGGCCACCGCCCGATTTTAAGGGAGCACGCGGGTTGTTCACCTGACGGCTTTGAGGATGATCTTGCCGATCACCGTCTCCGGCTCGCCCTGCACCTTGGCGGCCACGCTGAACATATAGCGGCCCGCCATCGGCAGATCGGTCTTGAAGGCGTAGACGCCGGGTTCCTTGCTCGGCACGGCGACGACCGGCGACACCATGTCGGCCATGTTGTCGGGCGCCATGTCGATACGGGTGCGCACGATCACCGCGTCGGCCACCGGTCTGCCGCTCGGCTTGTGGGTGAGACGCACGGCGACCACCACGTCGTCGCCCTTCTTCCATTCCGGCGCGACCGACTCGAAGACGTAGTCCTTGATGTCGGCCCAAGTGGCGGTAGAGGCAAGACTCATCGCAACCGCCACGGCGGCGGCGCATAGATAGTTCGATTTCATTTCCGATCTCCTGATGGCTTTCCGCACGGCGCCGCTTCGCTATGAATGAGCGGCAGCCGAATTGACGCGAGCGTTCGAGCTCGCGCGATGCTGATGAAGCGTGGAAGCTATCAGGCGCGGGGCGGGCGGAAGGGCGGCGAACCCATCAGCGAGGAGAGCCGGTTCAACACGCGCGCCGGCTTGAGCGCGGCGCTGATGGGAACCCAGTAAGCGACGACCGAAGCATCGGTGCCGACAAAGACAAAGCAGAGCGTGCAGCCGACGGCGCAGGTTTCATGCTTGACGGTATCCTGCGTCTGCTTGCTCGGCGCGTCGTGGCGATAATGGTCGCAATCCGCGGCCGGTTGGTCGGCCGACGCGATGGCGAGCGCCGGCGGCGCGGCATGGGCCGCGCCGATCGCCATCGGCGGCGTGGCAATGGCCACGGCCAGCAGAGCGACGAAAATACTGCGAGCGATGCGGAACGTCACGGCGGCTTTCGTTCGTTAACGACGCCAGGAAATGTCGATAAAGGACTGCATGCCCTGAGATGCCCAGTCTACTATTGATCAAGGTCAAAACATGACCGGCCGGGCCTAAAGAACGCGTAAATTCGGCGCCAATTCCCCCTTAACGAACCCTTAAACCACCCCATAGCGTGACCTCGGGGAGCCGGCCTTTGGCCGGCCACGTTGGATCGCGTCATGGCATCGGGACGAGCACATACGGACGCGCCGGAGCGGGCATCACACCCTGCAAAAACACGCTAGGTATCCCGCGGTTCCGCAGTTTTGACCTAGCACAAGGCGCGTCCCGTGTTCTCGTGTTAACGAATATCGAAATTCATTTTCACCAAGGCTGATCGGCACACGTGAAGCGAAGCGTACCCCGTCATCGGGCGCGCCACGACAGTGTGGAACCGCGCACGAAATTTGAATCACCCCCTGAAGGAGATCGCACCTATGTCTCGTCTCCGGTTTTATCTAACGGCGATTGCCGTTGCGGCGGTCATGAGCTCCAGCGCCATCGCTCAAGCGCCGTTATCCCCACCCGCGGCTAAAACCGCCCCTGCGGCGTCGACGTCGGATTCGTCGAAGTCATCCACCGCAACGCAGGTCGAGAAGTGGACAAAAAAGCAATGGGCGGCGGCGCAGAAGGAGTGGGCCAAGGACAAGAAGAAATGGGCCGATTGCCGCAAGCAGTCGAAAGACCGGAAGCTTCAAGGCCGAAAGAGTTGGTCGTTTCTCTACACTTGCATGAAGAGCTAAGGTTGGATTGCTCCTGAAATGCGCTTCTTGAGTCTAATGGGGGCCGGCAGGTCATGAATCGTAATGTTCTCTACCTCGTGATCGGGGTGCTCGGCGTCGCCGCCGTGGTCTTCGGCTATCAGCTCTACCAGGAGCGACAGAAAACCACCGGTATCGAGATCAACGTCGGTAAAAGCGGAATTTCCATAGAGAAGAAGTAGCTCGGTATTTCCCGGATGCGCCCTCGAGAAAGACGGCGCCCGGTAAAAGCCGATCGATGGTTTCGAGGCCTAAAGTTACGTAGAGGCCCAATGTTCAGTCAGGTCCAGCAAAGCAGATAACACCATGTCGCTGGGGCTCATCCTTGTCATCATCCTCATCGTTTTCCTGCTCGGTGGCTTCAGTGGCCGCTTCGGCGGCTACGGCTACGGCTTCGGCCACGGCGGTATCGGTCTCCTCGGCACCATCCTGATCGTCGTCGTCGTGCTCATGCTGCTAGGGCGGCTCTGATCCAACAGGTGAAATATCGGATGGCTATTCTTCGCCTGCACCCGGAAAACCACTTCGTCGACCGCATCGGCTGGCTGCGAGCGGCGGTGCTCGGGGCCAATGACGGCATCATCTCGACCGCAAGCTTGATCGTCGGGGTTGCCGCAGCCACCGCGACGCAGAGCGATGTCTTGATCGCGGGTATCGCCGGCCTGGTGGCCGGCGCCATGGCGATGGCCGCCGGCGAGTATGTGTCGGTCAGTTCGCAATCCGACACCGAACGGGCGGATCTGGCGCGCGAACGCAAGGAGTTGAGCGAGAACCCCGCGTTCGAGCTTAATGAGCTTACCGACATCTACGTCAAGCGCGGTGTCGAGCAGGCGTTGGCGCGGGAGGTTGCCGAGCAGTTGATGGCGAAAGATGCCATGACCGCCCATGCGCGCGATGAGCTTGGGATTTCGGAAACCACCACCGCGCGTCCGGTGCAGGCCGCGCTAACCTCGGCCGCGACGTTTTCCACCGGTGCGGCCATGCCCTTGCTCATGGTGGTCGTATCGCCCCCGAGTGTGTTGGTCCCGATCGTATCCGCGGCATCCTTGATCTTCCTCGCTCTGCTCGGCGCGATCGGGGCAAGCGCCGGCGGCGCAAACGTTCTGCGCGCCACTGCCCGCGTGACATTCTGGGGCGCGCTGGCGATGGCGCTCACCGCCGTTATCGGTAAATTGTTCGGCGCGGTTGTCTGACGATTGGGCGTGCGCATAAGGCAAGGTTTCAAAGCTCGCCTATGGCAATTGCTCACATTTGAATCGGGGAGAGAAACCGTGCCGCTCTGGCAGAGATTGCTGATCACGCTCGCGACCATGCTAGTGGTCCGATTCCGACATTTGCATCCCGCCGCTGCAAGCTCCCGAGCAAATGTCGGAATCAAAGGACCACTAGCAATTATTTGATTCTAGTGGAGCTTTGAATTTGACATTTGATGAGCGACCAGCCGCAAATGGGT
>JAANCK010904920.1_pt1 | contig 12289 bp, 11 predicted proteins | sample 7277841 | NCBI WGS metagenome assembly JAANCK01 (sample SAMN14222788, study PRJNA588281) | permafrost metagenome | isolation source: Arctic cryosol methane SIP | place: Canada:Nunavut | collected 2015-07 | reverse complement strand
TGGGGCGAGGGCGCCGAGCTGCGCCGCCCGCTGGGCCTGGCGATCTTCGGCGGCCTCGTCGTCAGCCAGTTGCTCACGCTGTTCACCACCCCGGTGATCTACCTGGGCTTCGACAGCCTCGCCCAGCGGTGGCGCCGGCGGGCCGCTGACCGTCGACCCGGCGCGGTCGAGGGGGCAGCGGTATGAGGGCAATGTTTGCCGGGAATTCGTCCCGGCGGGCGAGTTACTTTCTTTGGGTCGCCAAAGAAAGTAACCAAAGAAGGGCCGCCATGTTCGCGCAGGCTCAGCCAGAAGGGCGAGAGCCAACTCCACCGCGAAGGAGGCGTAGTCCGCTTTGCCCCCTCTGGCTGTGCCTGCGGTTCGCCCACAAAGCGGTGGAGAAAGACGAACGCGTGTTTGAGCGTAGCGAGTTGCGGGCGTCTTCCACCGCGGTGGGCCAAGCGCAGGGACGCCCGGCGCGAAAGCGCCGGGTAACAGACAGTGGGGTCGCCTTTCTTTGCCTCCTTTCTTTGGCGAGGCAAAGAAAGGAGGTGCGCCGCCGGGCGCATAACCCGGCAACAGGCGCCCGCCCGCCGCGGCGACATCCCGGCAACAGGTCTGGGCGAGGACTGGCGCGGTGAATCTCTCCGCCCCCTTCGTCCATCGCCCGGTCGCCACTGTCCTGCTCACGATCGGGATCGCGCTCGCGGGCATCGCGGCGTTCTTCATGCTGGCGGTCGCGCCGCTGCCGGCGGTGGACTTTCCGGTGATCCTGGTCAGCGCCAACCTGCCGGGCGCCAGCCCCGACACCATGGCCACCAGCGTGGCGACGCCGCTGGAGCGGCGGCTTGCCGTGATCGCCGGCGTCAACGAAATCACTTCGAACAGCGGCAACGGCACGACCCGCATCGTCCTGCAGTTCGACCTGAACCGCCAGATCGATTCGGCCGCGCGCGAGGTGCAGGCGGCCATCAATGCGTCGCGTGCCGACTTGCCGGCGACATTGCGCAGCAACCCGACCTACCGAAAGATCAACCCCTCGGCGGCGCCGGTGGTGATCCTGGCCCTCACTTCGCCGACCCGCTCGCCCGGCCAGATCTATGACGCCGTCTCCAACGTCGTGCAGCAGAAGCTGTCGCAGGTGCGCGGCGTCGGCGACGTCGAGCTGGGCGGCGGCTCGCTGCCCGCGGTGCGGGTGGACCTGTTGCCGTTCGCGCTGAACCGCTACGGCGTCAGCATGGAAGACGTCCGTGCCGCCCTGCAGGCCAACAGCGCCAACCGGCCCAAGGGCGCCATCGAGGGCAATGGCGAGCGCCTGCAGATCTACACCGGCAGCGGAACCTTCGACAAGGCCCGGCCCACTGCCGCCGATTACCGCGGCCTGGTCGTGGCCTGGCGCAACGGCGCGGCGATCCGGCTGGCCGACGTCGCCACCGTCGCCGACAGCGTGGAGAACATCAATACGCTGGGCCTGTTCAACGGCCAGCCGGCAGTGATCGTGCTGGTCACGCTGCAGCCGGGCGCCAACGCCATCGAGACCGTGGACGCCGTGAGCGCGCTGCTGCCCGAGCTGGAGGCCGAGCTGCCGCACGACATCAAGCTGCAGGTGGCCACCGATCGCACCCAGTCGATCCGCGCATCGCTGCACGAGGTCGAAGTGACGCTGCTGATCGCCGTGGCCCTGGTGGTGCTGGTGGTGAGCGCGTTCCTGCGCAGCGTCCGCGCCACCATCATTCCGGCGGCGGCGACCGTGGTGTCGCTGCTGGGCACTTTCGGCGTCATGTACCTGCTGGGCTTTTCGCTCAACAACCTGAGCCTGATGGCGCTGACAGTGGCCACCGGCTTCGTGGTGGACGATGCGATCGTGGTTCTGGAAAACACCAGCCGCCACCTCGAGGCCGGCATGGACCGCTTCCAGGCCGCGCTGCTCGGCGCGCGCGAAGTCGGCTTCACCGTGCTTTCGATCAGCCTGTCGCTGGTGGCGGTGTTCATCCCGCTGCTGTTCATGGGTGGGCAGGTGGGACGGCTGTTCCGCGAGTTCGCGGTCACTTTGTCCGCGGCGGTGCTGATCTCGCTGGTGATCTCGCTGACCACCACGCCGATGATGTGCGCCTGGCTGCTCAAGCCCGATGCGCAGCGACGCCAACCCGGCCGGCTGGCGCGCTGGTTGGAACGCGCGTTCACAGGCGTGCGGCGCGGCTACGAGCACAGCCTGGACTGGGCGCTGCACGCGCAGTGGCTGGTGCTGTTGATCCTGGTGCTGGTGATCGCCCTGAACGGCTATCTGTTCGTCATGATCCCCAAGGGCTTCTTTCCGACCCAGGATACCGGCCAGATCCAGGGCGGCATGCGGGCCGACCAGAGCATCTCGTTCCAGGCCATGCAGGAGAAATTGCGCCAGCTCGTCAACATCATCCGCAGCGACCCGGCGGTGGACACGGTGGTGGGGTTCACCGGTGGCGGCCGCGCCGGGGGCGGCTTCGTGTTCGTCAACCTCAAGCCGGCCGCCCAACGGACCGAGCGCGGGCAGGCGGTGATCGCGCGGCTGCGCCCGCAACTGGCGCGCGTCACCGGCATCAGCCTGTTCCTCAACCCGGTGCAGGACCTGCGCATGGGCGGGCGCCAGAGCAACAGCACCTACCAGTACACGCTCAAGAGCGACAACATCGCCGACCTGCACCTCTGGGCGACCCGTCTGGCCGAAGCCATGAAGCGGCAGCCGGCCCTGATCGACGTGGACACCGACCAGGAAGAGAACGGCGTCGAGACGTATGTGGACGTCGACAAGGATTCGGCGTCACGGCTGGGCATCAACTCGCGCGACGTCGACAACGCGCTGTACGACGCCTTCGGCCAGCGCCAGGTGGCCACCATCTACAGCGAGCTGAATCAATACCACGTGATCCTGGGGCTGGCACCGCAGTACATGCGCAGCCCCGAAGCGCTCAAGGACATCCACGTGCCGGCGCGGGGCACGCCGGGCTCGGCCTTGACGCCCGCCGGCTCGACCGCGTCCACCAGCACGGCCACCGTGAGCACGTCCCCGGCCGGCGTGATCAATCCCGCCCTGCGCGACCAGGCCACCGGCCAGGCGGTGAACACCACGCCGACCACGATGGTCCCGCTGTCGGCCATCGCGCGCTTTTCCGAGCGGCCCACGGCCAGCTCGGTCAATCACCAGGACGCGGAACTCGCCACCACCATTTCGTACAACCTGGCCGATGGTCGCGTCCTTGCGGACGGGGAGGCAGCGGTGCGCCAGGCCGAGGCGGAGATCGGCATGCCGATCAACGTGCGCGGCAGCTTTCAGGGCACGGCGAAGGCGGCGCAGGATTCCTCGAAGGAGCAACCGCTGCTGATCGCGCTGGCGATCGTGGTGATCTACCTGGTGCTGGGCGTGCTCTACGAGAGCCTGGTGCACCCGGTCACCGTGCTGTCCACGCTGCCGTCGGCCGGCGTGGGTGCCGTGCTCGCGCTGTTGATCTTCCGGCTGGAGCTTTCCATCATCGCCCTGATCGGCCTGTTCCTCCTGATCGGCATCGTCAAGAAGAACGCCATCCTGATCATCGACTTCGCGCTCGACGCCGAGCGCTCGCGCGGGCTTTCCGCTTACGACGCGGTGCGCGAAGCCTGCCTGTTGCGGTTCCGGCCGATCCTGATGACCACCCTGGCCGCCGGCCTGGGGGCGCTGCCGCTGGCCGTGGGCTTCGGCGAAGGCGCCGAGCTGCGGCGGCCGCTGGGCATCGCCATCATCGGCGGATTGATCGCCAGCCAGGTGATCACGCTGCTCACGACCCCCGTCGTCTACCTACTGCTGGACAAATTGCGGCGTCGCAGCCCGCTGGAGCGCCAATTGGGCCGCCACCGCAACGGCGCCTCGGCCGGGCCGCAACCGCAGACGCCATGAAACGATGACACCCGCTATGCGACATCCATTTTCTTTTCGACCCGTTGCACTCTCGCTGGCGCTGGCGCTGGCGCTGGCCGGCTGCGCCGTCGGCCCGGCTTACCAGCCACCCGCAGTTCAGACACCGGTCGCGTTCAAGGAGGGGCAGGGCGAATGGGTGAAGGCGGTGCCGGCCGACACGCTGGAGCGCGGCCCGTGGTGGCAACTCTTCAATGATCCGGAACTCGACCAGCTCGAGTCGCAGGTGGAAGTCTCCAACCAGAACGTGGCGGCGGCGGTGGCGGCCTACGCCCAGGCGCGGGCGCTGGTGGCCGAACAACGCTCGGCCCTGTTCCCGGTGGTGAACCTGGACGGCAGCGCCAACCGCAGCGGCAGCGGCAACGGCGGCAAGGTGCCGGCGCACAACACTTTCCAGCTCGGCATCGGCGCCAGCTGGGAGCCCGACGTCTGGGGCCGGCTGGGGCGCGCCGTGACTGGCGCGCAGGCCGGGGCCCAGGCCAGCGAAGCGGACCTGCAGTCGGCCAGGCTGTCGGCCCAGGGCGAACTCGCGGTCGACTATTTCAACCTGCGGGTGTTCGACGCGCTGATCGCGCTGCAGACGCAGACCATCGCGGGCTATCAGCGCAACCTGCGCATCACCCAGAACCGCTACAACGCGGGCATCGTGGCGCGCACCGACACCTTGCAGGCGCAGACCCAGTTGTCCAACGCGCAGGCGGACCTGCTGGGGCTGCAACACCAGCGCGCCGTGCTGGAACATGCGATCGCCGTGCTGATGGGCAAGGCCCCCTCCGACTTCACCCTGGCCGAGCGGCCGGTCTGGGAAGCCACGGTTCCCGACGTCCCGTTCGGCGTGCCGTCGACATTGCTGCAACGGCGGCCCGACATTGCCGCGGCCGAGCGCCGCACGGCGCAGGCCAACGAGCAGATCGGGATCGCCGAAGCCGCTTATTTCCCGAGCTTTCCGCTGTCGGGTTCGGTGGGCGTGGGCGCCGCCAGCATCGGCGACCTGTTCCGCGCGTCGTCGCTGGTCTGGTCGCTTGGCGTGTCGCTGGCGCAGACGGTGTTCGACGCCGGCGCGCGGGGCGCCCGGGTCGACGCCGCGCGGGCCGGCCTGGAGCAGGCCGCGGCGCAGTATCGCCAGACGGTGCTGGCCGCGTTCCAGTCGGTCGAGGACCAGCTGAACGCCTCGCGCATCCTGCAGCAGCAACTGGTGCTGCGGCAGGACGCGCTCGACGCTGCCAATCTGGTGGAGCAGCAGGTGCAGAACCGCTACGAGGCCGGGCAGGTGAACTACACCGAAGTGATCACCGCGCAGGTCACCGCCCAGAACGCCCGGCGCGCGGTGGCGCAGGCGCTGGCCGACCGCCACGTTGCCGCGGTGTCCCTGATCCAGGCGCTGGGCGGCGGCTGGCGCGGGCTGGAGGTCGTCAGCCGCTGACGATCAGGGTGCCGTTCATGTCCTCGTGGCCGGAGCCGCAGAACACGTCGCACAGGAAGGTGAAGCTGCCGGCCTTGTCGGGCGTCAATTCCACCCGGGTCACCTGGCCGGAAACCAGGTCGGAGCGCACGCCGAAGTCGGGCAGGCTGAACCCCATGGTCACCTCGGGCGCAGTGAACTGCAGGATCACCGTCTCGCCCTTGTTCACGCGAATCTCTTCGGGCACGTAGACGAACTTCCTGGCCACCACGTCCACCACCCGTGGCTGGGCCTGCGCCAGCGCAAGCGACCCGGCGCGACCGAGCAGCAGCGCCGTCGCCACGGCCAGCAACGTTCGGCGATCGCGAGCCGGTGCGGTGGCGTCAGGCCGCACGGACGGGCAACTCGGTGATCGCATAGTTGGCCGCCTTCACATTCGCATCGACTTCGCGGAAGCCCAGCCCGCGGTACGGGTGCTGCGGATCCCAGGGCAGCGGTGTGCGCTTGGGCTGAGAGCCCGGCGCCGGCAGCGGGAACATCAGCCCCTTGGCCGAGTGGTGCGCGATGGCACCGGTCATGTGGTGGTTTTCCTGGTGGATGTGGCCGTAGAAGACCGTGACATTGGGGTGGGTCTGCAACAGTTCGACCGCGCGGGCGCCGTCGCGCGTGGCCCAGTCCCATTGCGGATACAGATCGAACAGCGGCCGGTGGGCGAGCACGACGATCCGTGCCTCCGGGCTCTGGCCCTTCAGGTCGTTCGCCAGCCAGTCCAGCTGCTCGTCGCCCAGCTTGGCAGCGGGGTCGCTGACATTGTCCAGGGCGATGAAGTGCACGCCCTTGTGGTCGAACGTGTAGTGGGTGGGGCCGAAGAACTCCTGGAACGCGCGGCCGTTGTCCAGCGACGCGTCGTGCTCGCCGGGGATGAAGCGCACGTTCTTGACCTTCAGCTCGCCAATCATCTGCCGCACCTCGGTCATGCGCTTGCGGCGCTCCTGCGGGTCGTCCGTGGTGTGGGTCAGGTCCCCGGTGAACATCACGAAGTCGGGCGCATCGCTCAGGGCGTTCACGGCGGCGATGGCCTTGGGCAGGGTGCCCCGTGCGTCGGGATTCTCCGGGCCCTGGAAGCCCCAGTGGGTGTCGGAGAGCTGGACGAAGTAGAAATCGTCCTGCGCCACTGCCGCCCCGGCCGTGCGGGGAAGGCCGGACGCGAACACGGCGCCGCCATAGGCGGCCAACTGCAGGAACTGACGTCGATAGAAGCTGCTCATAAGGTTCTCCATGTGGATGAGTCGCGCGATGAAAGCGTCTCGTTGCGCGTCACTCGATGCCAGATACCGGATCGATCGGTGCGCCATTCCCGGATGGGGTGCAAGACCCTGAGGCGGTTGTGGGTTGGCGCCGACCCGGGAATAAATGCGGTGCGAGCGCGATAGAACCGGGTGTGAGCAACACCGTGATCGACGATGCCGGGAAGAGACGCTTCGAGCTGTTGGCCTTGCCGCACCTGGATGCGGCCTACAACCTCGCGCGCTGGCTGACCCGCAACAACGACGACGCCCAGGACGTGGTGCAGGAAGCCATAGTGCGGGCCATGCGCTACTTCGGCGCATTTCGCGGCGACAACGCGCGGCCCTGGCTGCTGCAGATCGTGCGCCACACCTCGTACACCTGGATGAAGCGCAACCGCCCCGGCGAAATGTCGTCGCTCGATGAGGACGACGGCGCTGTCCACGAGGTCGCCGCGCCCGCGGCCGATGACCCCTCAGCGGTCGCGCAGCACGGCGACGAGCGCGCGCAGCTCAATCGGGCGCTGGCGGCCTTGCCGTTCGCCTTTCGCGAAGTCCTGGTGCTGCGCGAGCTGGAGGACCTGTCGTACCAGGAGATCGCCCGGATCGCGGACATTCCGGTCGGCACGGTGATGTCGCGGCTGGCCCGGGCGCGCGGCCTCATGCGCCAGGCCCTGGCGCCCGATGCGCGGCCCCAGTTGCGCGCGGTGGTGCGGACGGCGCCCGGTGGAGCAAAGTGATGAGTACCGAACCCAATTTGCTGGAGTTGAACGCTTTCGTCGATGGCGAGCTGGACCTGGCGCGCCAGCTCGAGATCGAAGCGTTGCTGCGCGAAGACGCCGCGCTGCGCGCGCAGGTGGACCGCCTGCTGGGATTGAGCGACGCGGTGCGCAGCCGGGCCGACTGCCACCCGGCGCCGGCTGCGCTGCGAGAACGCATGGAGCAACTGGTTGCCGCGCGGTCGCCGAAGTCGGCGGTCAGCGCGCCGATCCGGCCTTCGGCCTCAGCCGTCCTGCAGCGCTGGTTCGGCTGGCGGCCGCTCGCCTCCGCGCTCGGCGGCGCGGCGGCGCTGGCCATCGCGCTCCAGTTCACGCTGTTGCCGGCGCAGCGCGAGGAACAGCTGGGCCAGGAGGTCGTCGCCAGCCATGCCCGTGCGACACTGGCGCAGCGCCTGATCGACGTCGAATCGTCGGATCACCACACTGTCAAGCCGTGGCTGTCGTCCCGGCTGGATTTCTCGCCACCCGTGCCCCAGCTCAACCTTCCCGGAACGCAGTTGCTCGGCGGGCGTGTCGACTACCTGGACGGGCGTCCGGTCGCGGCCCTGGTTTATCGGCATGCCGGTCACCTGGTCGATTCCTTCGTCTGGCCGGCCGCGCAGGGCGACGCGCGGGTCGCCATGTCGTCGCAGCGCGGCTTTCATCTCGCGCACTGGACGCGCGACGGGATGGTGCACTGGGTGGTGTCGGACCTCAATCCCCAGGAGTTCTCTGAACTCGTGCGCGAGTTGAACAGCTCCGATTAGCCACGCCTGGGAGCTCGATCACGAGGTGTTGCCGGCCTGATGTGCGCGCGCGCAAGTTCTGAAAAGGATTGATTCACGTCACGGAAAGTGGCTGGGCGCGGACTACTCTGAGTTCATGGGCTACCGCTTTTTCGCGCTGGTTCTGTCGCTGTGGATCTCGCAGGCCGTGCCGGCGCAGATCATCACGCAGACCAGCACCGTCCGGAGCGTGACCGTCGCGGCCACGGCCGGCAACCTGAGCCCGGAAGCTTCGGTCTGGGACTTCGCGGTGGTCCTGAGCTCGACCGACAAATCGCTGCCCGACGAGCTGGTCAAGAACGCCGTGCTGGTGGACCCGCTGGGCCGCCAATACAAGGCACTGATCTGGGAAGGCGCACCGCACAGCGGTACGCACCGGGCCGGCGTGCTCAAGTTCATCGCCATCAGGCCGAGCCCCGACTGGATCGAGCTGCGCATCCAGCGGCCCGGCGAATCCAGGCCGCGCAGGTTCGGCTGGTCGCTGCGGGCCGCGATGGTGGCGAGCAGCGGCGTACGCGGGGCGCCTTAAGGCAGAAATCCTTGCGGCGTGGGCGTAAAAAAGAGCGGGGCCGGGCCGGTCAATCCTGGCGCTCCCCGAGCAGGGCGAGCATGCCGCTTTCCAGCGATTCCATGCGGCCGGCCAGCCGGGGCGCGGAATCCTTGCAGATCTTCATGTACTGCCGGAACGTGCCGAGCAGTGATGCCCGGTCGGGGTGACTCAGCAGCAGGGTGGCCAGCGCCGCCTGAAGCACTTGCACCTGCGCCGTGAGCGCGAGCTGGTTTTCCATCAGGCCCGAGATGTTCTGGCTGTGCAGTTCCAGCATCTCCTGCGTCTTCGTCGAATCCATAGATCCTCACTGGTTGGTCGACCTCACTGTAGATGCAATGCGGCGGGTCCTGCAGGTCCCGGGTGTGACCGACGAAATGTTCCATTGACACGGAGGAGGTCGATCCTAGAATCGAACGCAAATGACGAGGCACGATTCTGCCGGCGCAACGCCCGCGAACCCGCTCATCGCACGCGTGGAGGGTTATTTCGCCGCGGTCGACCGGAAGGACCCGGGTGCGACGCTGTCCTTCCTGGCGCCGGATGCGGTGTTCACGATCGCGACTTTCGACACCGTCTACTGTGGGCGTGACACCGAAATCGCCGGCATGTTCGAGCGGCTGTTTGCGCGCTATACACGTATCTGGCATGGCGGCTTCGATCATGTTGTGCAGCCTCCCGACCGCATCGCGACGCGTTTTCGCGTGGAGAACGAGACAGCGCAGCGGCAGAAGATCATCAAGAGCAACTGCAACTTCTTTCGTTGCCGCGACGGGCTTTTTGATGAAGTTTTCGTGTACATGAGCGGCGACAACGCCCTGCGCTGATTGGTGAGTCAATCATTGACTCAGGGGGTCAGCGCCTAATTGGGGTCAGATTCCAATTACGCTGGGGGCCGCGATGGTGGCGAACAGCGAGGTACGCCGGGCGCCGTTTTCTTTCACTCCGCGGCCTCTGCGAATTCTCTGCGGCCTCTGCGTTCAAAAAGCGGTTCGTGTTCCAACTAGGCCGGAGTGGAGCCAGGGGCCGGCGTCTTCGGCCGGTAGTCGCAATAGCGGGCCACCGCGCATTCCCAGCAGCGCGGCGTGCGGGCGACGCAGACATAGCGACCGTGCAGGATCAGCCAGTGGTGCGCGTCCACCCGATATTCCTTGGGCACTCGCTTCATCAGCGCCAGTTCGACCGCCAGTGGCGTCTTGCCTGGCGCCAGTCCGGTGCGGTTGCCGACGCGGAAAATGTGGGTGTCCACCGCCAGCGTCTCCTGCCCGAACGCCACGTTCAGCACCACATTGGCGGTCTTGCGGCCGACGCCGGGGAGGGCCTCCAGCGCATCGCGGGTGCGCGGCACCACGCCGCCGTACTGCTCCACCAGCACGCGGCAGGTCGCCAGCAGGTGTTTCGCCTTGTTGTGGTACAGCCCGATGGTCTTGATGGAGTCCTCCAGCCGCTCCAGGCCGAGGTCGAGGATGGCCTGCGGCGTGTTGGCCACCGGGAACAGCTTGCGGGTGGCCTTGTTGACGCCCACGTCGGTGGACTGCGCCGACAACAGCACCGCCACCAGCAACTCGAACGGCGTGGTGAATTCAAGCTCGGTCGTCGGCGTGGGATTGGCGGCGCGCAGGGTGGCGAAAAAGGGTTCGACCTGGTCGTTTCTCATGCCGGGCAGTCTAGCGCCGGGCCAACGCGAGCGCGCCACGGCGGCGATAATGGACCCTCCAACTCGTTGCGGCGCGTCCGTGGCGGCCCCGCCCCCAGCAGGACTTTCATGAAATTCGACTTCCACAATCCCTATCCGACGGCGCGGCTGCCGGTTTTCGCGCGCAACATCGTTTCCACCTCGCATCCGCTGGCGGCGCAGGCCGGGCTGCGCATGATGTGGAAGGGCGGCAACGCGGTGGACGCCGCCATCGCCGCCGCGGCTGCGATGACGATATGCGAGCCGGTCAGCAACGGCCTGGGCAGCGACGCCTTTGCGATCGTCTGGGACGGCAAGAGCCTGCAGGGCCTCAATTCCTCGGGACCGGCGCCCGCCGCCTGGTCCGTCGAGCATTTCCAGCGCAAGTACGGCGGCGACGCCAGGACACCGCCCAAGCGCGGCTTCGACGCCGTCACCGTGCCCGGCGCGGTGGCCAGCTGGGTGGCCCTGAGCGAGCGCTTCGGCAAATTGCCGTTCGCCGACCTGCTGGAGCCGGCCATCGACATCGCCGAGCGCGGCTACCTGATGCCGATCGTGGTGCAGCAGAAGTGGGCCGCCGCCACGCCCGAGTTGCAGCACATGCCCGGCTTCGCCGAATCGTTCCTGCCCTGGGGCCGGGCCCCCGAGGTCGGCGAGCTGTTCCAGTTCAAGGGCGCGGCACGCGGGCTGCGCGCCATCGCCGCCACCAAGGGCAGCGCCTTCTATGGCGGCGAGATCGCGCAGGCGATCGAAAAATTCGCCGCCATGAACGGCGGCAACATCACCGCCCGCGACTTCGCTGCCTACAAGCCCGAGTGGGTCAAGCCGCTGGGCAAGAACTACCGCGGCTACACGCTGCACGAGATCCCGCCCAACGGCCAGGGCATCGCCGCGCTGATCGCGCTGGGCATCCTGGCGAACTTCGACCTGGCCGGCCTGCCATCGGATGGCGCCGATGCGCAGCACCTGCAGATCGAAGCCATGAAGCTGGCCTTCGCCGACGTCTACCGCTACGTGTCCGAGCCATCGTCGATGGAAGTGACGCCCGAGCAGATGCTGGACGACGCTTACCTGGCCGGCCGGGCCAGGCTGATCGACCTGAAGCGCGCGCAGTCGTTCGCTCCCGGCAACCCGGTCAAGGGCGGCACCATCTATCTCACGGCCGCCGACGAGAACGGCATGATGATCAGCTTCATCCAGAGCAACTACATGGGCTTCGGCTCGGGCTGCGTCGAACCCAGCTTCGGGGTCAGCCTGCAAAACCGCGGCCACGGCTTCAGCCTGCGCCCGGGACCCAACCAGGTGGCACCGGGCAAGCGGCCGTTCCACACCATCATCCCGGCGTTCCTGACGAAGGACGGCCAGCCGGTGATGAGCTATGGCGTGATGGGCGGCAACATGCAGCCGCAGGGCCACTTGCAGACGCTGGTTCGCATGCTCGACTACCGGCAAAACCCGCAGGCCGCCTGCGACGCGCCACGCTGGCGCTTCAACGCCGGACTGGAGATCAACGTCGAGCAGCAGATGGACCCGGCGACGGTGCGCGAGCTGCTGGTGCGCGGCCACAAGGTGGAAGTCATCAACGACAGCTACCAGGACTTCGGCGCGGGCCAGTTCATCTGGCGCGCCGGCGATCCCAAGGTGGAAGGCTACGTGGCGGCCAGCGATTCGCGCCGCGACGGCCAGGTCGCGGGTTTCTAGCGCCGTCCGGAGGGCGCGGCTGTTCCAGGTCCCGAGGTTTCATTGACCCCGGTGGGCCGCCGTGCGAAAATGCGCGTTGCTCCGGGGTGTACGCATTGCGCGTGCTGAGATCCAGACCCGCGAACTTGAACCGGTTCATACCGGCGGAAGAAGAGCTCGATCCCAACCGAGGTTCTCTCGGGCCGGATTCCCCCTTCGGAGCACCTGACAGGGTCACGAAGGAATTGTTCC